>Ga0315279_10007885_pt1 | contig 13039 bp, 10 predicted proteins | sample YL17G06_20_MG_FD_203694 | JGI IMG/M metagenome (GOLD analysis project Ga0315279, IMG submission 203694) | Sediment microbial communities from Yellowstone Lake, YNP, Wyoming, USA - YL17G06_20 | ecosystem: Environmental > Aquatic > Freshwater > Lake > Sediment | place: USA: Wyoming | collected... | reverse complement strand
TGGACCTTCTTGAGCCGCTCGGGCAGGCGCATATCCTCCGGGAATTCGACCCCGGCCTTCCCGGCCAGCTTGTTTACGGCCTGCTGAGAGAAGTAGTTTGCCCCGACGCCCCGGTCTCCCGACCATTCGTCCGCGACCGCCTCCGGGCTGATGTCTACGGGGACAAAGGCGAGTTCGTCCAGCCAGCCCGGGATGTGGCCATCGGCGTTGAGGAAGCCCCCGGCCTGGCTCGATCCCATGGCTACGCCGAGCATCGCCTTTTCGCCGAGGGACATCATCCCGGCCAGGGCCGTAACCTCGCCGTCGTTGATGACCTCGAAAGGGACCCCCCATTCGGCTTTCATCTTGTTGAACATGTCCTTGACCTGGACGTTGAAGACATCCAGCGGGACCGACCGAAAAAGGGAGGCGATCCGAACCTGGTTGTTGATGTAAATGCCGGCCGAGCTGCCGCCGATCGCGTTTACCCGCGGAAGGTGGGAAGCGGCCTTTTTCAAGCCGTTCCTGATGTTTTCGTAATGGTATTGCGGGTCGGACCGCTCACCCGGCGTCCACGGGATCTCTTCGCTGAAGACGGGTTCGCCATCCTTTACGGCCGCGACCTTGAAATCGCTGGCGCCGAGATCGAAACCGATCCGGCAGCCTTCCAGGTGGCCGCCCAGGGCGGATTCGCTTTCTCGGGATTCGGGGAAGTCCCAGGGTTCGACGATCTCGACCTGAAATTCATTCTCATAGACCCTTCCCATGAGTTCGACATCGAAAGCGCGCCGGCCTCGAGGCGAGTAGGCCTTTCGGATGCTCTCCCCGACGTCCCGCGGGCCCTGGAAATAGACCTTCCAGCCCCCTCGGGACCAGAGCAGGAACTTGACGATCCTCTCGGCGTATATCGTCGTTGCTTCAGCGGCCGCAGGGTCCGGAGGCAGGACTTCCGTCTCAAATATAGAGATGAGGCCGTTTTCCCTCTCGACTCCGATCCTCAGGGGGACGCCCTTTCCCGAATCCTTTACGGCCTTCCGGTAGTTCGGCCAGGCCAGGCTCATGGGCCTGAAACCGGGGTCGAAGGTGGGTTTGATCCTAGGCTCGACATTCAAGATCTCCGGCAGGCGACTGACGGAGGCGGCGTTCATTCGGCTTTCCATGGTTTCCTCGCGTTCTCCAAGACCTTCAGGTCCCGGGGACAGCTCATTATAGCGCACTCCCGTTTCCTCTTTCAAACGCCGGATGCTTATGATATAGGGATCAGGGAGGAGGCCGCGATGTCTGAAAAGATATTGTACCTGTCAAGGGCTGACGTGGAAGCCGCGGGTCCGCCCATGGAGGAGATCATCGCCTCGCTGGAAACGATGTTCCGGGAGAAAGCGGCGGGCCGGACCGAGATGCCGCCCGTGCCGGGCATCCACACCAGGCCGGACACTTTCATCCACGCCATGCCGGCCTATATCCCCGCGTTGAACGCGGCGGGCATGAAATGGGTGAGCAACTATCCCGGCAACCGGTTCCTCGGGCTGCCCAACATCACCGGGCTCATCGTCCTCAACGATCCGGAGACAGGCCTGCCTCTTACCGTCATGGACGCGACCTGGATCACGGCCAAGCGGACGGGCGCGGCTACGGCCCTTGCGGCTAAGTTCCTTGCCAGGCCAGGGTCACGGACCGCCGGCGTCCTTGGCTGCGGGGTCCAGGGGAAGAGCAACATCGAGGCGCTTCGGACGGTCTTTTCGCTGGGAAGGATCATCGCTTACGACAAGGACCCAAGGGCTGTGGAAATGTTCATGGTGGAAATGCGCAAAGATCAGGGCATCGAGGTCATCGCGGCGAGGACGCCCTTCGAAGCCGTGAAGGGCTGCGACATCGTTGTCACCGCCGGGCCCATTACGAAGGTCCCGCACGCCACGATCCAGCCGGGCTGGCTCGGCCGCGGGGCTTTCGCATCTCTCGTCGATTACGATTCCTACTGGGACCCCGGAGCCCTGGCCGAGGCGGACAAATTCTGCACGGACGATATCCGTCAGCTTGAATACGCGAAAAGTACGGGTTATTTCCAGAGCATCCCTCCCGTCTACGCTGAACTCGGAGAACTCGTCAGCGGCCGGAAGGCGGGCCGGGAGTCGGATGCGGAACGGACAATAGCCTGCAACCTGGGCCTTGCCCTTGATGATATGGCGACGGCCCCACTCGTCTATAGGAAGGCCCTGGACTTGGGGATCGGGGCTTGGCTGCCGCTGTAAAGGCTTGCCTGACGTTCTCATGCATGTCCTGGACCGGGGACTGGACCAGGAGGGGGGCGGTAGGAGCCGCCGGTTCAGGATCGTGCTTTCTTAAGGATGGACGTGATCTCCTCGACGAGGGGCTTCGATCCGAGGTAGAGAGCTGTGCGCTGGTGCGGCTTCTCGGGGACGATGCTCAAAATCGGCGTCCCCACCTCGTCCACGGCGCTCCCGCCCGCTTCGCAGCACATGAAGGAGACCACGGCCGCTTCGTACATGAGGCGCAATTTCCCCTTCGGCCTGTTCTTAGCCGGGTCCGGATGGTTGACGATCGCCGGGTAGAGGAACAGCCCGCCGTTGGTCAGGATCCGATGAAAGTCCCCGGCCAGGGCGCCAAGATAACGGAAGGCGTATCTCTTCTCTTTTTCCTCAATCCATTCCCGTATCGGCCTGGCGAACGTCCCCCGGTTCGCTGAATTGAAGGACAGCTCCCATGTTTTCGGGTTCTCGGGCAGGACCATCCGCGTGGGCTTGACATAGTTCATGACCTCGTCGATATGGAACCGCCAGCAACCGGCGTTCCTCAAAGCGATGGTGAACGTCCCGGTGGGGATGACGAACATGCCCGCGGCGATGTACTCGTGGCCCGCCCTGAGGTGCAGGTCTTCGGGGCCATCGAGGTTCCTCTTGGCGATGCCGAAAAGGAAACCGATGGGCAGGTTGTGAGGGACGTTGGAGGAACCGTCCATCGGATCGTAGTAGACGAAGTACCGGCCGCCCTCGGTGTTCATCGGAATGATCTCTTTTTCCTCTTCGCTGACGGCATGGATGACCCGCCCGGAGCTTCCGACGTAGTGCTTCACGACATCGTTGGCGATCTGGTCCATCTGGAGGACCTCCTCGCCCTGGACGTTGGTCGATCCGGCCAGGCCCAGATTGCCGCGCAGCGCCCCGGTCAGGTAATAGTGCTGGATGCGCTTGGCGGCATTGAGGATGGAGTTCATCAGGACCAGGAAATGGTAGGTCCTGTTGTGGCGTTCCTGGTGTTCCAGCAGGAAATCCATGAATGTCTCTTCGAATAGAAGCATCGAAACCTCCCTGGCAACTTAAGGATTAATTATCACAAGACGGGAATGAAATCAACATTCCCGATGCGGCCCTCCCAGCGGCCCCTTACGTGAACAGGGTGGATTTGAATCCTTTTCCGAGGATGTCGTAAGTGTCGTTGATGATGACGAAAGCCTGCGGGTCGATCTCCTTGATGAAGTCCCGGAGTTCGGCCAGCTGCTTGCGGTGGATGACCGTCAGAATGATCTCGCCCTCCCGGTTGAGGTAGAGGGACCGCGACTTGAGGGCGGTGCCGCTTCTTTCGAGCGTGTTCATGATGAACTTTTCGATCTCCACCGTCCGGTTAGAGGTGATGATGACGAGCTTGGAGTAGTTCCAGCCCTCCAGGATCATGTCGATGACCTTGGTCGAGAGGAAAAGGACGATGTAACCGTAGAGCGGCGCCTCCAGTTGACGGAAGGCGAACCCGGAGGCCGAGATGATGATGAAGTCCGTGATCATGATCCCGAAGCCGATGGAGATTCCCGTGTACTTGCTCACGACCATGCCGATGATGTCCGAGCCCCCCGTCGAGGCGTGGCCCCGGAAGACGATCCCTAGCCCGATCCCGAGGAGGATGCCGCCGTAGATGGAGGCCAGGATCTTGTTGTCGGTCGCGGAGGGGATCCTGAGAACCTGATTGAACGCGTCGATCATGACGGATGAGATCAGCATTCCCGCGAGGCTTTTCAGGACGTACTTCTTGCCCATGGTCCGAAGGCCGAAGACAAAGATGGGAATGTTAAGGACGATGATCATCGCGCCGACGGGGAGCTTGATGAAATAGTTGATGATGATGGCCAGGCCCGAGACCCCTCCCGGAACGAAATGGTGGGGGATGAGGAACATGGAATAAGACAGGCCCATGATCGCGCAGCCCAGGACGATCTGGAGGGTGGGAGCGGTTTGTTTCTTGAGGTATCGGATCGTATTTGCCATGTTCGTTATCCAGTTTGTTTATTTATCACAGCTTCCCGTTGAGGTCAATGGAATCCTAAAATTGCCGATCGGCAATTTTGGGGCGAGGCGTGTTGATTTTATTTAAACCCGTGCTATAATATAGTCAAGACTTCATTTGGCTGGCTGTGTGAAGTTTTGAAGATACCCTCCTTCAATATCCCCTATTAATTTCCCCAAAACCCAACAGCCAGCACTTACCCTCCCCGGCCGCCCAAGCCGGCCTTCGACAGCCGTGATGGGAGGGCATGGGGAAGGGCTGCAGCGACCATGCGGAGATCAGCCTGAGATGAGCGTCCGACGAGGGCAGCCGAAGGCCTCCGAGGGCCCAAGGCTCCGAGGATGGGTTTCCTTCAGCTTATTAGATTAGCCTGGAGTCTTGGGCCTGAGGAGCCGAGAAGGACGCGAGTCTCAGGCGATTCTTTATCGGAGCCGGGAGCAAAGCCCTTCCCCATGCCCTCCTCTTAACATCACGGCGATCGAAGGCCTTATTTGACATCTCCTTTTTCCTCATCTTACAATCATGCTTCCATGCCTCGAGATGACGCCCGTGCCGGGAGTTTCTGGAACCGCGACTTCATCGTCGCCCTCCTCGGCTATTTCTTCCTCTACATGTCCATCTCGCTCTTCTTCCTACTTCCCCTTTTTCTCGGACAATTCAACACGTCCAAAGGCAAGGTCGGGCTGATCATGGGGATCCACAGCGTCATGGCCATCTTGGTCCGGCCGTTCTTCGGCCGGATGATCGACGTCCGGGGCGGGAAGGGAATCTCCCTTTGGGGGATTGCGATTCTCATCGCGGCGACACCCTTGTTCCATTTGGTCAGGGACGCCGGCGCGTTCCCTCTATTCTTGAGGGCCCTGTCCGGCGTGGGCTGGGGCATCAGCATGACGGCCACGATCTCCGTCTGCTCCGACCTGTCGCCGGCCGAGAGCCTGGCCAAGTCCATGGGCATCATCGGCATCGCGGGGCTCGTCGCCAACGCCCTCGGCCCGCTCGCGGCCGAAGAGCTCATCCACAGGTTCGGTTACGGCGCCCTGTTCAACGCGGCCCTGCTGTTTCTCGCCGCTTCACTGGTTTGCATCGTTTTCACCCGGGAGATGCCGAGGACGGACCGCGGCAAGCCATCAGAACAGCGATTTCTGAGGACCGTGCCTGTCTGGGCCCTCCTGATCATCTCGGCCATGCCCGTCTTTCACGGGGCCGTCCGGGGAACGATGATCTACTTCATTGCCCTCTTCGGCAAGTCCATCGACATCGGCCGGGTCGGCCCGTTCTTCGTGGTCTTTTCCCTGGCCGCCATCCTCACCCGTTTCGGTCTGGGGGACCTCTCCGACCGCCGGGGCCGCAAGCGGATCATCTTCCTCTCGGCGGTGATCATCAGCTTCAACCTGTTCGCGATCTCCCAGGTCCGGACGTTCGGCATGCTGGTCGTGACGGGGTTCATCGGCGGGCTGGGCCAGGGGCTGATCTTCCCGGCGTTGAGCACCTACATTGTTGATTTCATGGGTCGCGAGAACAAGGGCCTGGCCATCAGCCTCTATCTGTCCCTCTTTGACGTCGGGATGGGACTGGGTTCGCCGTTCTTCGGCTGGATCTCCGACAGGCTCGGATACCGGAAGATGTATATGGCGGCGGGCCTTTTTCTCCTCGTGTCGACACTGATCTTCATGGCCAGGGCGCCCAGGACCGAAACCGATTGCGCCCCCCGGGCCTCGCTGACATAGAAAGAGAGGTGCCTCATGAATAAAATGTATGACATCATCGTCTCGAGAAGGACGGTCCGCCAGTTCCGGCCTGACCCCGTCCCGCGCCTGGTGCTGGAACGTATCGTCGAGGCCGGAAGGCTGGCCCCTTCGGCGGCTAATCTGCAGCCGCTCGAGTTCATCCTTGCGGACGAGGAGGCCGTTCGCCTGGAGGTCTTCCCTTGCCTTAAATGGGCCGCTTACATCGCGCCCGCCGGCAACCCCGGTCCGGGGTGCGAGCCGACGGCGTACGTGGTCGTCCTGGCCAATACGGCGGTCAGGGAAAAGGGGTACGAATATGACGTCGGGGCCGCCATGGAGAACATGATCCTGGCCGGCCTGACGGAGGGGGTTGCGAGCTGCTGGCTCCTGTCCGTGGACAGGGAACGGCTCCGGGAGATCTTTACGGTGCCTAAGACCCATAAGATAGACTCGGTGCTTGCCCTGGGCTATCCCGCCGAGAAACCCGCGGCGGAGGAGATGAAGGATTCGTGCAGGTACTGGAAGGACGCCGACGGCGCCTTCCACGTCCCCAAGCGGAAACTCAAGGATGTCATCCATTATGGGAAGTTCTAGGGCTTCCCGGAGAATCGAGGTTCCTATTCTCCGGCGACGGTCATTTCGGCGACCTTGATCGTCGGGCCGGTGACAGGGCTTAGGAACTCAATATCCCTGCCGACCATCTCGACGCCTTTGAGGAGCGTCCCCAGGTTTCCCGAAATGGTGATCTCCGAGACCGGAAAGGCGATCTCACCGTCCTCGATCCAGAGGCCGAAAGCCCCCCGCGAGATGTCGCCCGTGACGGAGTTCAGCCCGTGACCCAGGGTCCGGATGAGGCAGAGTCCTTCTTTCGTGGATTTGATGATCTCCTCCGGGGTTGCTTTCCCCGGTTCGAGGAAGAAGTTGTTGGGACTGACCCCGCCGCCGTCTGCGTTCCCGGTCGTCGCGAGATTTAGTTTCCGTGCCGCGTAGGTATTGCAGATGTAGTTCTTAAGAACGCCTTTGTCGATGACGACCGTCCGGCGGCTGGGGACGCCGTCCGAGTCGAACGGACGCGATCCCAGCTCCTTGGGCATCAACCCGTCATCGACGACGTTGATCAGGCGGTTGCCGATCCTTTGACCGAGCTTGTCCGTGAGAAACGACGCTTTTTGGTAGATGGCTGTCCCCGAAACGCAGGAAAAGAGGAACCCCATCAGCCAGGAGGTCATGGTCGGTTCGAAGATGACCGGGACGTTCTTCGTTTTGATCTTCCTCGGATGGAGCTGCCGGACGGTCCTGGCCACGGCCTTCTTCGCGACCTCCTCGGGTGGGGCCAGATCCTTAAAAAACCTCTTGGAGGAGGACCAGGAGTCCTCGACCCGGTCATTCGTGCCGCCCGCTTGGAGGCCGACGCTCAGGCCGCAATAGGTCTGGCTGTATTCGCCGATGAACCCGTTGGAATTCGCCAGCACGATCCTCGCCTCATCGCTGACGAAGCCGGCGCCGTAGGAGTTCGTGATGCGCTTGTCCTTGAGGGCGATCCGTTCCGTCTCGAGGGCCAGACCGATCTTTGTTTTGGAGTCGACGGCAGGGACATTGGGATCGTAAAGGCGGAGCGACGCGGCGTCGACGGTCGAGGGAGTCAGGGGCGCGAGTCCCGAAAATTCATCGGGCTCGGCCAGCTCCGCCCTCCGGACGGCGTTCCGAACGAGGCGGCGCAGCGTCCCCAGGGAAAGGTCCGAGGAGCCGGCGAAGGCCGTTTTTTTGTCCTTGATCACCCTCAGCCCCAGGACCCTGGACCCCGCCTCTACGAGATTTTCGATCTTGCCGCGGCGGATGTCGACGCTGAACTCGCGGCCCTCCACGACGGAGACTTCGATCTCTCCGGCGCCTTCGGCCTTCCCCCAGACGATGAGCTTTTCTGCCAAATCCCTCATCTCTGGCCTCCTACCGTCATCCGGGAGATCTTCATCGTCGGACAGCCGTCGTTCACCGGGACGTCTTGCCCTTCCTTGCTGCAGGTCCCCGTCTGGAGCCCGAAGGCCAGGTCGGAGCCGACCATGCTGAGGTTCTTAAGGATGTCGATATTCGTCCCGATGAGTGTCGCCTGTTTGACCGGGGCCGTGAGCTTCCCGTCTTCGATGAGGCGGCCCAGGCTGACCGAGAACGTGAACTTTCCCGAATCCTCCACTTGGCCGCCCTGGAGGCTTTCGACATAGAAGCCCTTGCGGACCGAGGCCAGGATCTCGTCCCGGGCGTACTCGCCTCGGTCGATGTAGGTGTTGGCCATCCGGGGGATGGGCCAATGACTGAAGTCCTGCCTCCGGCCGTGGCCGGTGAGGGGCCGCTTCATGAGCCCTGCCGAGAGCCGGTCCTGGAGGAGTCCCCGGACGACCCCCTTTTCGATGAGGAGCGTCTTGCGCGGGATGGTCCCTTCGTCGTCGATGTCGTAGGAACCGCGGGAGAAAGGGATGGTCGGGTCGTCGTAGATTGTGATTTGCTCCGTCCCGACCTTCCTCCCCATCTTGTTCCAGAAGATGGACGTTTTCTTGCGGTTGAAGTCAGCCTCGAGAAGATGGCCGACGGCTTCATGGATAAGAACTCCGCTGTGCCCCGGGGAGAGGACGATGGGCATCTCCCCGGCCGGGGCGTCGACGGCGTCGAGGAGGAGGACGGCTTCGCGGGCGGCCTCCTCGCCGATCCGGCGGGGCGTAAGGACGTCCTTGAAAACCTCCAACCCGGCGCGGCCTCCGCCTCCCCAATAGCCGAACTCCCGGCGGCCGTCCTTCCCGGCGATGGCGACGCAGGTAAGCCTGACCATGGGCCGGACGTCCCGGACAAGAAGACCCTCGGAATTGGCTACGACGACATATTGGACGCTGTCCTGAAGCGAGGCCTTGACCTTCTGGATCTTCAAGTCGAAGGACTTGGCGGCGCCGTAGGCCTCCCGGACAAGGGCGATCTTTTTCCCCATACCCGCCATATGGGCCGGCCGGAGAACGGGACAACAGCTCGGGCGGCGTGAAGGATGCCGGAATCGGAGGGGAGCGGGTTTGAATTTCCTCGAGGCGATGGACGCGGCCGTCAGGGCGGCCTTTTGGATTTTCTCAAGGGAGAGCTCGTTCGTGTATCCGAAGCCCGTCTTGTCGCCGGACAGGACCCGGATGCCCATGCCGACGCCTATTGTCTCGGCCGTCTCCTTGATGATGTCGTCTTCCATATGGATGAAATCATAGGCGCGGTATTCCAGGAAGACCTCGGCGAAGTCGCCGCCCCGGGAGAGGGCGAAGACCAGAGTCGTCCTGAGATCCTCCTCAGATAAGCCGAAATGGTCAATGAAGGGCAAAGGTTCCGGAACGTTTCTCATGCGAACCATTATACCCTATCGCGGGGGGATGAGTCTTTGAGTCGGTTCTCTTTGTCAGCATTTCTTTTCGTGAGGGAAGGAATTTCAGGCTCCGGGCATCGCCCCTGCGCCATTGCCCTAATCACACGAAAAGAAATGCGTCTTTTGTGACCTTCATTTAGGGCTTCTATTTTTCAGGAAGGGCAAGGCCAAAATGAGCAGGCTTCCGATGCCGAGCGTGTATTCGAAGAGGTTCGTCACGAGGTGGACGCCGAGCCCGGAAAGGATGGCGATCCGCTGTTCGAAGCCCATCATTCCCATAGTGAGGGCCCAGACGGATTCCCATGTCCCGAACCCGGCCAGCCCTTTGACGGGCAGGACAGAGGTGATCTCGGCCCCGGTGATCCCAAGGATGAGCTTCCAGAAACTCAGGCCCGCCATGCCGAATCCCAGGCTCCTCAGAAGGGCGAAGAGCAGGAAATAAAGGCTGACGTACTTCGCCGCGCGTATGCCCAGAGAAAGGACAAAGATGGGGACGGCCAATCTCTTGCCCTGAATGAGGGCAAGGCTTTCGATCGTCGCCCGAATTTTCTCGACGGATACGACGGCCCACTTCTTATCCGTCCATTTGAGGATCCCCAATATCCTTCCGTAGACCGCGAAGGCAAAGGTGAAGAATGGGATGAGTTTCCAGAGGATCAGGATCCACAGGGCAAAGAAGGCTCCTGCCACGATGAGGAGCGCGGGAGTGGAGATGGATACGGCTCCCAATCCGACGGCGATGACCGCCGCGACGACGAACGGGCTGAGGGTGAGGAAATCATAGACGAACGAGGCGACGAACGCCGATGTCGCGGCCTCAAACGCAAAATCCAGCCTCTTGTTGAGGACGTAGATGAAAGAGAGCGACCCAATCCGGGCGGGGAGGAGGTCGACGAAACTGTTCCGGATGAACGTCGCCATCAGGAGGTCCCGTCGGCGGATGGGCTGCGGGCTGAGGAAAATCTTATAACGCCAGGCCCTGAGGACGGCGCCCAAGAGGGCGATCGCCATGTAGGCGAGAAGGGCCGGCAGGAAGATGCGCGTCAGGGTCTCGGCGAGCTCCTTCGCGTCGATCCGAGAGACGAGGAGGCCCATAAGAAGAACGGACAGCGCGATGGAGATGATGACATAGAAGGAGGTCCGCTTAGCCATGCGGGCATCATAAGGCAGGGCTTATGAAGTTGTCAAACGGCCCCGTTTCGTTGACGGCCCCATGGCAAAGTTCTATAATCTCTCTATGGATCCCGAGCTTTTTGACGTCCTCATCGATGCAGCCCTCAGGGAAGATATGCCCGCGGGGGACATCACATCTGAGGGCATCATTCCCTCCGATTCCGTTTCCAAGGCCGGTTTTCTAGCCAAGGAAGAGGGCGTCCTTGCCGGAATCGATGTGGCCCGCAGGGTCTTCGAGAAGATCGACCCAAGTGTTTCTTTCATCAAAGTGCTCGAGGACGGACGGTCCTTCGGGCCGGGTGACGTCCTAGCCCGCCTCGAGGGGAGTTCCATCTCTTTGCTTAAAGGCGAGCGGACGGCGCTCAACTTTATGCAACGGATGTCCGGGATCGCGACCAAGACACGCACGTTCGTTGATGCCGTGGAAGGCACGAAGACGAAGATCCTGGATACCCGGAAAACGACTCCCGGGCTCCGTCTCCTGGAGAAATATGCGGTCAGGATGGGAGGCGGTGTCAACCATCGGTTCAGCCTCTCGGACATGGCCCTCTTCAAGGACAATCACCTCGATATCATCGGCAGCGTTTCCAAAGCCGTAAAGCGTGCCCGGGCCGGGATCGCGCCGGGCATCAGAGTCGAGGTCGAGGTGACCGATTTTGCGGGTGCGAGAGAAGCCCTGGAGAGCGGCGCGGACATGATCATGCTCGACAACATGACCCTTGATGAAATGAAAGAGGTCGTCGATTGGATCGGCGGCCGCGTCCCGGTCGAAGTTTCGGGCAAGGTCACGGTTGAGAAAGCACGCAAGATCGCTGCACTTGGCGTGGACTTTATCTCGGTCGGCGCGCTCACCCATTCCTTCAGGTCCATCGACATCAGCCTAGAATTCGAAGGCCGGAGCGGAAGATGAAGGACGAGACGCGGACATTCGACGTCCTCATCCTGGGCTGCGGCATCGCGGGCGCGAGCGCGGCGTTGGCGGCAGCCAAAGGCGGTCTTCGGGTCGCGGTCGTCACCAAGGCGGCGAATCCCGAGGAGTCGAATACCTTTTACGCCCAGGGCGGCATCGTCTCCCTGGGAAACCATGATTATCCCGAATCCCTCAAAAAGGACATCATCGAGGCCGGCGACGGCATCAGCGACCCCGAAGCCGTGAACATCCTGGCCGAGGAGGCCAAGGGGTTGGTGGAGGGGATTCTCATCGGGGAGCTCAAGATCCCGTTCTCGCGCTCCGCGCCTGACAAGCTGGATTATGCCCAGGAAGCCGGCCACTCCCGCCGACGCATCCTCCACGTCCAGGACTCGACAGGCCGGACCATCGAGGAAAGGTTCATCCGGGCTTTGAAGAAGCACCGGACGATCACATTCTTCACCGACCACACGGCGGTCGACCTCCTCACCGTTCCGCACCACCAGAAGGACCCCATTGCCTACTACCATGCGCCGCGCTGCGTCGGGGCTTATGTCCTGGACAACAAAGCGGGCCGGGTGAAGACGATCATCGCGCCGTACACCATCCTGGCCACCGGCGGCTGCGGGGCCGTATTCCTCTATACTTCGAACCCCAAGGATTCCATCGGCGCCGGGTACGCCATGGCCCTGCGGGCGGGCGCCCGCATCGTCAACATGGAATACATCCAATTCCACCCGACCTCGCTTTATAACCGCGACGCCGGCGGGTTCCTGATCTCCGAGACGGTCAGAGGGGAGGGCGCCCGGCTGAAGACCCGGGACGGCCGGACTTTTATGGAGAGATACCACCCCAAGCGGGAGCTCGCTCCCAGGGATGAGGTCACCCGGGCGATCTATGAAGAAATGGTCAACACGAACTCGAACTACGTCCTCCTCGACCTGGCCTCCTATGCCAAATTGGACATCAGGAAACGGTTCCCCTATATCTACAGGACCTGTCTCGACGTCGGGATCGACATCACCAGGGAGCCCATCCCTGTCGTCCCGGCCGCCCACTATTCCTGCGGCGGCGCCCTTGTCGACGGCCTGGGCCGGACTTCGCTCCAGGGACTTTTCGCCGTGGGAGAGGTTTCCTGCACGGGCCTCCACGGCGCCAACCGCCTGGCTTCGACCTCGCTCCTCGAAGGCCTGGTCTGGGGGACGCGTGCCTCACGGCACATCGTCTCGGTCTTCGACCCTGCCTTGCCGGTCAAGCCTTCGGACCTCCACCGCTGGTATTACCCGGAAAAGGACGAAGAGATCGACCCGGCCCTGATCAACCAGGATTGGCTCACCGTTCGCTCCACGATGTGGAACTACGCCGGGATCATCCGGACCCGAAAGAGACTCGAGCGGGCCCAGGCCGATCTCGCGTACCTCAGCCATAGGATCGAGCAGTTCTACAAGCAGGCCCGGATGGACGCCAAGGTCGTCGAACTGAAGCACGGCATCCAGGTGGCGCTGATGATCACCCATGCCGCCCTGGCCAACCCGGTCAGCCGCGGGGCGCATTTCATCAAAGGCTGAG
>Ga0315279_10007883_pt1 | contig 13047 bp, 15 predicted proteins | sample YL17G06_20_MG_FD_203694 | JGI IMG/M metagenome (GOLD analysis project Ga0315279, IMG submission 203694) | Sediment microbial communities from Yellowstone Lake, YNP, Wyoming, USA - YL17G06_20 | ecosystem: Environmental > Aquatic > Freshwater > Lake > Sediment | place: USA: Wyoming | collected... | reverse complement strand
TCCTCGATGAACAATGAACTTACCTGATCATATTGAGGCATTGAGGCACGGGGGGGGTCGGTTTCTCGCCGGTCACTCAAACGGGCGAGTCGCTCAAACGCCGTTTCCATGCATAATTCAGGTTACAGCAGCCAGCGCCGGCTAAAACGGCGGCAGTGTTTGCGGGCCAAAATCATATCCAGATTTTGAGGAGCTACGATGGTTTCCAGAGACTATCAAGATGACGAGTTGGAAAAGCGGCAGAAACATATCCAGGAGATGGAGGAGAGGCTCGATCGCCTGGCTGGCGGCAAGGCGGACATGGGTTTCTCGGCGACTTGTCCTGATGAGATTCACGAGAAGTTTTTGGAATCGGTTTTGGTATTCGAGGAAGCCGAGCAAGTCACGCTCTTTGAGGAGCTGGACAAGGGAGGGCTGCAATTGCCACCATCAGATCAGCTGGACGATGAGCGATTGGGCTCCAAGTTATGGGAGGTAATTCGGGGCATGGCTTTGCTCGGGGCTTATCTTCATAATACCAACCATCTCAGCGACCGGGAGTTATATTGCCTGCTGTGGACCGAAATTCTGCGCGAGCCAACCGTCCTGATGCCTGTGAATCCGGACTTTGCCCAGCACATTGACATTATTGGCAGCGGCAGCGAAGAAGACATACGGCTCTATCTGAAATACTATGCCGATGAGGAAGAACGGCGGCGCTGGGCCAACGATTGGCCGGATGACACTGTGCCGGCCCACGAGTCTCCCCCCTATAATCGAGATCGGCTCCTCCCCCGGGCGCCCTTCTGACCTCAGCCTTCAAAAGCGATTTTGCGATTTCACCAGGTTATTGCCTTGATTGACTATGTGTCCACATGTGGCTACAATATGCTCATGGCCAGGGTTAGAAACGCGCGCAATCTGCATTTTCCGGTTCGAGAAGCCAAGAACCGCTTTTCCGAGCTGGTGAGGCGGGCGGCACAGGGGGAGCAAATCACTATCACGCTGCACGGCGAACCACGCGCTCGGCTCAGCCGGGTCGTGGAAGGACTGCGACCGTTTGAAATAGACCGGAAATGGCTCCGCGACATGAAAGTGGCCGCCTCCCAAACTCCAGCCGAGGCATTGATCCGGGCCGAACGTGACGGTCGGGACTGACTCATGTATCTGGACAGTGCGATCCTCGTCAAGCTGGTTGTCCGGGAGCCCGACAGCTTTTTTTACGCCGAGCAAATTGACAGGCAGACGGACGTCTGGAGCTCTCAGCTGGCTCTTACGGAGTCGTGGTCGGCTCTTTTTCGGAAACAGCGGGAAGGGGTGATCGATGCCAAAGCGCGGTGGGCGGCCTGGCGAAGACTGGAGCGCTATTTCAATGAAGGAATGCTCGGCCTGGTGCCGGTAGACCAGTCCATTCTGAAGCGGGCCAACCGGATCATCTCACGCTGTTACCCGAAGATTGCACTTCGTTCGCTGGACGCGATTCATCTGGCCTCCTGCGAGGCCGCCGATGCTTTCCCTCTGTTAACGAACGATCGGCAAATGAGAAGCGCTGCAGATTATCTTCGGTTTCCGCTTGGGCCATTGCCGCCATCCGATCGCACCAGAAAATAACTCGATGGCGGAAAACTTCCCCGTGAATGCGCGGTGCTCCACAGGACGGCCTTATCCGGCGCATAAATCGTAATAATGGAACGATCTAAAATCATCTCCGTACAGCATGCGGGGAGGAGATCACCAATGCGAAAGATATTCCTGTTTTTGCTGCTCATTCCCGCCTGTTCAGCGCCCGTTTGTTTAGAGGGCCGGCCCGCTCAAACATCTGACAAAACGATTGATGCTGCGACACGTCAACGGGTGATCGAAGGTGCAATCAAGGCGCTCAACGAAAGCTACGTCTTTCCCGAAACCGCCCGAAAAATGGAAGCCATGCTGCGCGAGCGGGTGCAGCGGAAGGATTACGACAACGTAACCAACGCCTCCGCCTTGGCCTCCTTGCTTACTACACAGCTACAGGAAGTAAGCCATGACAAACATCTGCGCGTTTTCCTCGCGGGCGCAGACGGGCAAATGGCCGGCGGCCGACCGGATGCTGGCGCCCGCGAGCGTTACCGCGAGACGGCCGGCAAGCGCAACTTCGGTTTTGAGAAGGTCGAACGGCTGAGCGGCAACATTGGCTATCTCGACCTGCGTGGCTTTGAAGATCCCGGACTGGCCGGTGAAACTGCGGCGGCGGCAATGACGTTTCTCGCTCACACAGATGCGCTGATCATCGACCTGCGGCAGAACGGCGGCGGTACACCGGCGATGATTGCGCTCCTATCGAGCTACCTGTTCGACAAGCGCACTCACCTGAACGACATCTACTCCCGTCCTGACAATCGCACCCAAGAATTCTGGACGCAGGAAACCGTGCCGGGCAAAAAGTTCGGCGGAACCAAACCGGTTTATCTGCTGACGAGCAGGCGCACCTTTTCCGGCGCTGAGGAGTTCACCTACAACCTGAAAAACCTCAAGCGTGCCACGATCATTGGCGAAATCACCGGCGGCGGCGCGCATCCGACGAATATTCATCGCCTCAACGATCAGTTCATGATCGGCGTACCGTTTGCCCGCGCGATCAACCCGATCACCAAAACCAACTGGGAAGGCACGGGCGTTCAGCCCGATATCGAGGTACCGGCCGCGCAGGCGCTGAAGACCGCGCATCTGGCAGCTTTGCAGAGTGTGCAGGCAGGGATCCATGATCCAATCCTGGCGGATCAGTTGAAGAGCATCATTGCCACAGCGCAGCATGAACTGGAGGAAATGAAGTCGACAAGCGCCGGGCAGAGAACGGCTGCAGGTCAAGCACAGTCGACAGCGGCCTCCGAACCGGGCGTCACGCTTCCGAACACCCCGGCCGGGAAAACTCTCGGTGAATTCATCAAGGCTTTCAACACCGGCAATGCGGAAACCTTACGCCGCTTTCATAGCGAACACGGCGGCGATCCGGGAAATGCGGATCAGGACATGGGTTTTTATCAGCAGAGCGGCGGACTTATACTGCACAGCATCACACGCTCGACGGATACTGAAATCGAGGCGCTTGTGCAATCGAAAAAGGAGGGACGCTGGCTCAGTTTCTCTATAGAGGTAGGATCGAATCCGCCGCACGGCCTCGCAAATGTTCGCGTGCAGCCTGCCTCACCGCCTTCAGCAACCCCGGAAAATAAAACCTCAGCCCCACGAAATGAGCCGGCAGGTTGATAACCTGGCGATGGGTTATATGACAGGGGATGATGAGAAGCTTGGCGGCGGACCGCGCCGCGAGAGTGCCGACATGCCACCCAGTCGAGGTGGTCCTGCCGGCGGAGGCTACTCAACTGTCGAGGACCTGCTCAAGTTTCACCTCGCCCTGCGCGACGGAAAGCTGATTAACACGAAGTCACTCGAACTGCTGACCACAACAAAAACGGATGCGGGGCGGGGCGGATACGGGTTTATGGTGATGCAGGCGAACGGCTGGCGGTAGTCTGGCCATAACGGAGGCGCGCCCGGGATTGCAGCAGCAGCAACGCTAACGCGTTCCCTGGCTTCCCTCCTGTATGGAGTTAAACCGCTGGATCCTGTAACGCTCCTCGCAGCTCCAGCAATGTTGTCCGTTGTCGCGTTGCTGGCTTGCGTTGTCCCAGCCTTACACGCTGCTGGAATCACCCCGTCCGAGGCCCTTCGCCACGAGTGATCGGCAGAGTGTGCGCGCTTCAGCATGAGTTCGGGGAATAGGAGACTCAACCCCCGAATTTGAAAACGCGTGGTCCGATGCACATATCAGTGGTTTGGGGAATGAACGGCCTTGCGCGTCCCAAGGTTCTTACGGACGCTGTTCACTCGGCGGCCAGCGCCACGACTGGGTCGATTTTTGTTGCGCGACGGGCGGGAATGAAGCTGGCAAACAATCCCGCAGCGGCGAGTGCCAGGGTCACCGTCGCGGAAACCATCGGATCACGTGCACCAACGTGGTACAAACCGGGCTGCAGCGGTCCGGCGGCAAGCATTGCAAGGCCAAAACCAAGAGCGAGGCCGACTGCCAGCTGCAGTATGCATTTTTTCATGACAAGAAACACCAGCTGGCCGCCCTGGGCTCCCAGAGCAGCTCGAATCCCTATTTCCCTGGTTCTTTGCGTCACGGCAAACGACATCACGCCATAGAGACCGGCCGCGGCGAGAAACAAGGCGGAGATGCCGAAGGCCAGATAGAGCGTGCCGAAGACTGTATAGGCCCAGGTTTGCCGAAGAATCACGTCTTTCATCGAAAGAACGTCGTAGATTGCCAGGTCCGCGTTCAGCGACGCGACCGCTGAGCGGACTTGAGGAGTCACGGCCATTGGATCGCCGGCAGTGCGAAGACCGATGCTGACGAAGTTAGTCACATCACTCTGCGATATAGGGATGTAATATCCGGCAGGACTCTGATCGTTGTTGCCAATGCCTTCCATGAGCATATCCGGCACTACCCCTATAATGGTTATCCACGGCCCGGCCGCATCGTGTCGCCCTTTCTTTATGCGCTTCCCGAGAGCGTCCCCTCCCGGGAAAAAAGTCCGGACAAAAGACTCATTTGCGACAGCCACCCGCAGACTTTCTGGACGGTCCGCGGCTGTAAATTCCCTTCCCTGCAGCACCTTCGTCTGAAAAGTCTGGAAGTATCCGGGAGTCACATCACCTTCGCGGACGACCGGATAGTCGCTGTCTCGCGTATATGTCCGTCCCTCGATCTGGACTGCAACGGTGCCATTGCCTGCGGCCGGAAGGCCGTCCGACAGTGTTGCCGCTTCCACGCCCGGGATAGCCTGCAGCCTGGGCAGGAGCTCCTCGTAAAATTTAATGCAGGCGGCATCATTGGGATACTGTAGCCTGGGCAAATTGATTCTGGCGGTGAGTATTCGCTCCGTCGTGAACGGCATCTTGATCGACTTCAGCTGAACGATGCTCTTGATCATCAGTCCGGCGGCGAACAACAATCCGCAGGAAACCGCTATTTCTGCCACAACCAATCCTGTGCTGAACCTGCCCAGACGCAATCCAGTCGATCCCCGGGTCTCATCCTTCAATGTCTCGCTGACATTGGATCGGGTTGCCTGAAGGGCCGGAAACAGGCCCGCGAACAGGCTGGCAGACACAGTAATGCAGAGGATGAACAGCATTACGCGGTGGTCCAGCTCGAACGTGATCCAGAACGGTGGCGGATCGACGGTGATTGCCGTTACGAACCACTTCATGAAACCGGCGCTGAGACAGAATCCTACGATCCCGCCAATGAAAGCCAAGACAAGGGCCTCGGTCAGAAGCTGCGAAAGAACACGGCTGCGGCTGGCTCCCAAGGCTATCCGAACAGCGACTTCCCGGGTTCGGAGAGAAGTCCTGGCAAGCAGCAGATTGGCGACATTCACGCAGGCGATCAACAACACACCGATGCCGGCGCCAAACATGGTAAAGAGCATGGGGTAGATTTGGGAACCGAGGAAATTCTCCGCGTAGGGCCTGACAGTGGCACCGATTCCACGATTGCTTTCCGGATATTCTTTCTCCAACTGAGCTGCAATGGCCGCTACCTGTGTCATGGCCTCTTTTATTGATACGCCGTTCTTGAGGCGGGCAATCAGCGGATAACTGGGTCCTGCTCCGCGCTTGGTTGCCAGCGGATCGATCGTGAGGGGGATCCACAGCTTTTCGTAGGCCGGAAATGCAAAGCCCTTGGGCATTACCCCGATGATGGTACGAGTAACGCCGTTAGCCCGCACCGTCTTGCCGAGGATGTTAGTCGAGCTTCCGAAGCGGTCTCGCCATACATCATAGCCCAGTATGATAACAGGCTCGGCGCCGGGCCGATTCTCGTCTGCGCGAACCGTCCTGCCGAGCACCGGCCTGACCCGCAATGTGTCGAAGGCGCTGGAGCTGCAGAGCCCGGCACTTAAACGTTCGGGCCGCTCTCCTTCCCAGGCCAGGTTGATCGCTTCGGTCGAACAGGCTCCAAAGCTCTCGAACACGGTCTGGCGTTCCTGAAATACCATGTAGTCCTGGATGCTTACGCGCATTTTCCTGATGTTGCGCGAGGGATTCGTATTGGTGACAGCCACCACCCGATCGGCATCCGGGATGGGGAGTCCTTTAAACATAACGCCATTGACGATGCTGAAAACAGTCGTTGTGAGTCCAATGCCAAGCCCAAAGGTCAGGATTGAAACAATCGACAAGGTTGGATGCTTGGCAAGCATTCGAACGCCAAGACGCAAATCCTGCCAGAAATGCTCCATGGCTTTCCAGCCTCTCCCGGATGCTTAAAGCACCCGGCCTGTAACGAAAGCTTTTTCTCTGACCAACTGATACGAATAAGTGTCTGAGAAAGTTCGCCCAGAACAAGCGATTCGTTCGGCATTATATTCGAGTCAATGAAGGTGCGGCTGAAAACGGGTCGGATGGTTTACGAGCGGGAAGTAGGTCCCGGCCGCCGGACGGGACTTACTTCACCTCCCAGACGGAGCTCAGGGACCGGGCATTGAAGTGGTTGCCGGCGGCGCGACGGCGCTTTTTCCGCGCGTAACTGAGAAGATCTGAGAAAATCGGGGACATTCCGAATTTCCCGACTTGCTCAGCTGAATCGGACGGATCAACCAGCGATTGACCTTTTCTATTCAGCGGAGGAAAGCTGGAAATTCGGAATGTCCCCGATTTTTTCTTAACGGGATTCGTCAGCGGTGTAGCCGGGTCACCCGGTCTCGAGCCGCCACCTGGAAGGCCATCAGACTCACAGTCCGCAACACATCTGACTGCCCGTCAGCTACCTGTGTCATGGCCACGTTTGTTGGGACGCCGTTCTTGAGACGGGCGATCGGCTTCCACGAGGCTTGAGGCCGGCGCACTCGTAGATTGCATCAATCACGCGCATGTTCGCGACGGCATCTTCGGCGTTCGTGGGCATTGTTTCCTCGCCCCGAACCGCCCTTACGAATGCGCGCAGCTGGTGGGTATAGGTGGTCTCGGCAGGCACACGTTCCATCCTCGTCCCAGCCGCACTGCGTAGCTTCAATCGATGATAAAAAAGGTGCGGCATGAACGGGTTCAGCACCCTCAACTCGCCGAAATCACCGAGGACGCGGGCGCTCGCAGCCCATAATCGATTGGATAGAAGAGCGCACACCATACGGCCTGTGCGTCCGTCGGGGAACTGGAAATCGGCCTGCATGAAGCGGTCCACCTGGGGGGAGGACAATCGTGCCGTCGCGCTCGTTACCACCGGCTCAGCTCCTGTAAGAAAGCGCACCAGGTTGATCGGGTAGCATCCCAAATCCATTGTCGCGCCACCCGCGAGATCATGCCGGTAGCGAATGTCTCGCTTTGCAAAGTTCATGACGCAAAAGCGGGACTCAATATGCCGAATGGGCCCCAACTCTCCACTGTCGACGATTGCCTTCATTCTGGCCGCGAGAGGGTGATAGCGGTAATGGAACGCCTCGACCAAGACCAATCCGGATCCCTTTGCCACAGCAGCCATGTGGGCCGCTTCTTCAGCGTTTGCGGCCAGGGGTTTCTCGCACAGAACATGCTTGCCGGCTTTCAGAGCCCGGATAGTCCACTCCGCGTGCAGTGAGTTCGGGAGGGGGTTATAGATTGCGTCAATGCCGCCGTCCTCGATTAAAGCGTCATAGGTCTCGTGAACTTGCGGCACGCCGTATTTGCCGGCAAAATCGCGAGCACGAGCAGGATCTCGAGCCGCCACTGCAGCAATTTCGACTTCAGGTACAATGCGCGCCGGCTCAATAACGGCCCTGGGAGCGATGCGCGCGGCCCCCAGTATCCCTATTCGCAGCATTTTTCGATCTGTGTTTCTTCCCCCAAAAGGAGGAATGGCATAACACTTGGGCTAAAAATGACGAATGTCGAATGACGAATGACGAATAAAAAAGCAGGCGTTGCATTCGTCATTCATTTCGGCCGCGGGAGAGCGCTTCAAACAGCTCGACCCGTTTTGAATCACTATCCGGCAGTGGGTCGCAGGTCTTGCACAATCCGTCCCTTACGGTGGCCGCACGGGTAGCCTTGGATATGAATGGCTCGATCTCATGTGTCGCGATGACGATGGAGGCACCGTTGCTCAAGAGCTGCTGGATCCAGGCGAGCATCTGCTCCCGCATCGTGCGGTCCATGGCTTCAAGCGGTTCGTCCAGCAGAACTACTCGCGGCGCGCCCACCCATGCCGCCGCCAACACGGCCCGACGTCTCTGGCCCATGGAGAGTTCCCGAATCGAACGATTCGACAGACTGCTGAGTCCGGCGCTTTCGAGAGCTTCAAGTCCTCGTTGGAACGGCTCTCCACGAAGCCTGCACACGAGGCGCACAATATCCTTGATAGTGGCGTAAGGGGTCAAGTCCGGCTGCTCGGGGACGTAGGCGAGATTGCGCCGGGCGGCGATTTCCTCACGCCATAAATCATGTCCTTCGATTCTGGTAATGCCCTTATCCGGACGCTCGACACCCGCTGCAAGTTTCAGAAAGGTGCTTTTCCCGCAGCCGTTCGGTCCCAGCAGGAGAGTGAGCCCCGCGGTGATTTCGAGATTCACGCCGCGCAGCACCGGTTCGCCAGGACGGTATGCGTAGTGAACGTCGCGAAAGCTGATCATCACGCGCTCCATGAAAGGGAATCGCCGCCGGCATCATGGTGCATCTCCAGCCAGCGTGTCACCTTCTGCCGGGAATCTTGGTTCCGAGCTGACAGCAGGGCCACCGGCGCGGCAGCAAGCGCCAGGAGGAGGGTCCAGGGAAGCAGTGCGATCATCGCAGACGCGAAAAAGCCTTCGAGGACAAAGGCGACGTTGCCGGTTCGTCGCCCGGGTATGCGGCGCATGTGTGCTGTGGCCCGCGATGCGAGCAGCGGGAGCAGCAGTAGAACCGCGATCGCAGAACGGGCATGAATCAGTGAGATCAGGGCAACCAGGGGTACGGTGTGGACGGCGAGAAAAAACGCGTCTTCCAGGACTCTGCGTAATGAGGGCCACGGCAGGGATCTTGCCCAAGGCCACACCGGTCTGCGCACTGAAAGCTTCTCGGACAGCGTAGAGAGAAACAGGACGATCGCCATCGAGCCGCCAAATCGCACGGTTCCGGCCAGCAGCTCGCCCGTGAGCTCGTTGTTGTCAATGAAAAGCGCCGTGACACCCAAAGGGAGCAAAGCGATCAGGTAGGGGGTGAATATTCTCCAACTCAGCGCCCGCCAGGCTATGCGGAAAGGGATAAAGGAGCCCGCCGCCCGCCAGGGTTCACGTGCACGGATCTCTCGTATCGGTCCGGAGCAGGCATCGGCCGCTAGGATAAGGACGAGTGCCGGCAGCATCATCCACGGCTTGCCAGACAGTGCCAGTAAGGCGCCGGTGACCGAAAGAGCCCCCGACGCTGCGCGGTTCCTTACAGGCATGGTTGCAAGGGCCGCTCCGATCAAAAGGAGCGCGAGCCGGAGGAGGATGGGGCGCAAAACGGCGATTCCCTGAACGTGCGCAACGAAAGCGAGTAGTCCTAATGCAATCGCGAGTGGGCTCTGAACGACGATCAGCGCAAGCGCCAGCCCCCGGCGGTTGGCGCTGCTACTGACGGGGAGATGGCGGATCCAGCCGTTTAGGCCGTGTGCCATCCGGCGTGCCGCCCACGCGGGAAGAGCGAACGCCAGAGCCGCCACAAGCACGAGCATGTTCGCCGAGGGCGGGCTGCCGAATATACCTCGAGCGATCATCGCGACCATCGCCGCGGGATACATCTGCAGGATAATCAGGGCGACGATCGCCGAGAAGAGCGACGTGAAAGACTGAAGAGCAAGCCGAACCCCCACCCGCAGATGAAAAAGAAGAATAGCTTTCACGAGCCAACCCTTACCACAAAGGCACAGAGACGCAGAATAAAATCTGCCACGAATTACGCGAATTGCACGAAATAAAAAAGCATTTTTTTCGTGATGCTGCAGAAAAAAGAGAATTTCTGTTGTTTTCTGATCTCCGTGGGAGTGCCTCTTGCAGCCTTGCTGCATCGCAGCGCATGAAAACCGCCGGAGAATATCGGGATGGATCTCAACCCGCCGGCATCCTAACCCATAAGCAGGCCTTCAGAGCCGCGGCCGCAGGGAGCGGGGTCATACAGCATGAGGGCCAGGCTTCTCTCCCATTAAGATTTTTCTAATCCGTAATTCAAAAAGCATTAGATCATGTTATGGGAGTCCGCTCGCTTGGCTCGCGGCTCTGATGATCCTCCTCAAGGGTTACAGCCATCCAAAAACGAGGCATCCTCAGGGAATGGCGAGCGCTCAACGACGAGGTTGCTTGGAGCGCTCTGATGGCGTAAATTCGTGCCCATCATGCGCAATCCATTTTCGGAGCAGGCCGACTCACCTGACGAGGATCTGGTCACCAGGGCCCAGTCCGGCGATCAGGAATCGGTCGAGCGTCTTTTTGCCCGCCACCATTCGTGGGTTTTCAACATCGCCCTTCGCATGCTTTCCCGCTATTCCGACGCCGAAGATGCGACTCAGGAGATTCTGCTGAAGACTTTCAAGGCATTGCCTGAGTTCCGTGGCGACAGCAAGTTCCGCACCTGGCTGTATCGTATCGTGGTGAACCACATTCTGAATATGAAGAAGGGAAATTGGAGAACGTGCGAGGCCGTTTGCTCATTCGCGGACGCCGCCCGCGGGCTCCAGCAAACTCCTGACCTCGATATGCCAGACCCGCGGACCGTTCCGGTTCCAGTCGAGATCCTGGTCGAGGAAACCAAGATCAGTTGCATGGTGGGAACGCTGCTATGCTTCGACGGCCGGCAGCGGTTGGTCTTCATCCTTGGTGAGATCTTCGGGGTCAGCGATGAGGTCGGCGCAGAGATCGCCGGCGTTACGCCGATCAACTTCCGCCAGATTCTCTCACGCGCCCGGCGCGATCTGTACGAATATCTGCGTGGAAACTGCAGCCTCGTGAATCCCGACAATCCCTGCAAGTGCGTGAAGAAAACGCGTGCATTCGTTCAGGGCGGCTTCGTTGATCCGGAAAAACTGCTCTTCACGTCAGATTACCTGTGCAGTGTCCGGGAGGTCGCGGATGATCGGGCCGGTGAACTGATGTACGCCTATATGAAAGTCGGCGCCAGCGTCTACCGAAACCACCCGTTCTATGAGCCGTCCGAGCAGGCTGAAATCCTGCGCCAGGCCCTGAAGAGCCTCACGATTGGACCGCCAGTGTGACTTTTTTTGCGCCGCTGTCACAACGTCTGTCCTCAATTGTCCTATTTAGTGGAGGTGAACAAGTGAAGAAAACAATTCTCATTTGCACGGCCGCGGCTGCGCTGTGCGGTATGTTGGCGTCTGCGGATTCAGATGCAGACATCGCGCGGGTAATCCTCGCGATGGAGCGCCAGGCCATGGATGGCTGGCTCAAAGGAAACTTCGACAGTCTGCTGGCGATGTCGGACCCCGAGATCACCTACTTTCATGCAGTCACGGACAAGAGGCTCGACGGCCTTCCGGCGGTGAAGGAGCTTTATGAGGGATATCGCGGCAGGCCCCTGTTCGACAGTTATGAAATCATCGACCCAAAGGTACAAGTCAGCGGAGATACGGCTGTCCTGACATACCAGTTGGAGACCCGAAATGGAGCCGTGGCGCGACGCTGGAACGCGACCCAGGTATACCAGCGGAAAAAAGAAGGCTGGCGGATTATTCACGCACACTGGTCAATGACCAAGCCCCCGCTGTCTACCGCACCGAAACAGTGACCAGCCACGAGGCGACGAAGGAGGGCAAAGCAAGGAAAAGGAGAGCCCATTATGCTTCCAAACGCCTTCATTGATAAGCCGGAGAAGCCCAGTGAGGATGAATTGGCTGCGGAACTGGGTCCTACCAAAGCGCTGTGGGACCAACTCATATCCAGCTTGGCGGATGAAAACGACGTGGATATCCAGGAGTGGAAATCCTACTCACTCAAAGCCGGATGGTCGCTGTGTCTGAAGCGCAAGAAGCGAACCATTGTGTGGCTATCTCCGTGCCGGGGCTGCTTTCGAGCAGCGTTCATTCTTGGCGACAGGGCATTGGAAGCTGCACGCCAGAGCAAACTTCCTCAGCGAGTGATCAAAATCATCAACGAAGCCCCACGATATGCAGAAGGAACGGGAGTCCGGATTGACGTGAAGGAGCCGAAAGACATTGCTATCGTCAAGAAACTGGGCGCTGTCAAACTCGAGAACTGAGTCAGCTGGGAAGAACTGATGGGGCTCACCTGGATGCACTCTTATATACTTGGAGAGATCTCGCAGGTTAAAAGGATGGCAGCCAGACCACGCATTCGAGATCTTCCCCGGCTGGAGAAGCGATATGGGAACGGACTCTGGCGCAAGATGAAAGGTGTGGCAACGATTCGGCTGAGAGCGGTCGAAGCTTCACTCCTTAGGATGGCATAGATCCAAAACACGGTCCTACGGTCCAGTCGCTAAAAATGGTGCGATGCTACGATGTCTCCATTTTTCTTAGCACCTATATAAAATGGGGGCATCGTGGCCTGGCACCCATTTTCTATCAGGACTCATTCCGCTCTGGAGATATGCGGGCAAACGTCGCGAACGAGCCGCCGAGCAAGCGGGCAAAGCCCGCTTGCGAAGGTCGGGCTCGATGCGCTTGTTAGATGGCGCGCGACTTACACATCTTGTCATGCTTTCACCTGCCCCACGAACCCACCACAGCGCATTACTTGAGATTCTGCACGAGTGAGTCCGCCGTGCTCGAAATCTTCTTCATGATGCTCGACAGGGTCTGGATGAATTTCGAGCGGCGGTCCATTGTCATCTGCAACCTCAACGAGGTCATCTCGCTCATCTCATTCATGGAGTCCAGCATCCCTCTCATGCCGCCCTCAGCCGCCGCCAGACAGACCAGGTAAAAGGCTAGCCAAGGGGCTGCGCCCCTTGAAATCCCCGCGCGCCCGCTAGTCCAGTTGATATCAGCGGATCGTCCGGCGCGCGGGGATTTGAGAAGTCAGGAGTCAGGAGTCAGGAGCCAGAATAAGAATC
>Ga0315279_10007880_pt1 | contig 13049 bp, 15 predicted proteins | sample YL17G06_20_MG_FD_203694 | JGI IMG/M metagenome (GOLD analysis project Ga0315279, IMG submission 203694) | Sediment microbial communities from Yellowstone Lake, YNP, Wyoming, USA - YL17G06_20 | ecosystem: Environmental > Aquatic > Freshwater > Lake > Sediment | place: USA: Wyoming | collected... | reverse complement strand
CTGCATAAGGGGCCAAGGGTGAGGCTGCTCGCCTATTAAAAGGGAACGTGAGCTGGGTTTAGACCGTCGTGAGACAGGTCGGACTTTATCTGCTGGGAGTGCTGGCTGCCTGAGGGGAAAGGGTTCCCAGTACGAGAGGAACGGGACGCTGTGGCCTCTAGTTAACCGGTTGTCCGATAGGGCAAATGCCGGGCAGCCACGCCGCTGAGGATAAGGGCTGAAAGCATCTAAGCCCGAAGCCTCTCCTGAAAATAGGCAGCCGTTCCCATCTGCGGATGGGACGAGGGCTCCCATAAAAGATGGGTTTAATGGAGCTGGGGTGTACGCTGGAAGCCTTTGGGCGACCAGCTCAGCCTGCAGCCTCCAACCGCCCAAGGTATTAGGCCTCTAATGGTAGTGTCTGGACGATATGATTGAGTGAAACCTTGCAAGTGTGTGTTTGGAGAAGAATGACCTGTGCGTGGCAACTGTGTTTGTGTGTGTGGAATGCTGATGGGCCCCTCTATTTGGATTCAAATATGTGGGTTTGCTGCGATTGTGGCTTTGGTAGTAATGTTTTTAGCGTTCTTCCCTGCCGATTATCGGGCGGTATTGGCCTTGATAGAGGTTCAGTCCTAAAAGTTCCGCGTCTGTTTTGGTGAAGAGTGAGATGTCGGCGCCTGAGTCAATGTAGACTCTGAAGGCGTACCATTCGCCTTTGACTGATTGTAGAAACATGCGGGCTGTTGGGCGATGGATGATTCCTGTTCTTGTGGGTTCGGGTGTGTATTTGAACTTGTATCGTTTCAAAGGATCAGCTCGTCTGCGATCTGTATGTAGTATAGTTCGATTTGTTCGGGTTTGAGTTTGGGATGTTTCTTTAGGGCTTTTTGGAGGGCTTCAGCTGAGTTGTTGCCGTCGGCTATGATTCTGTTTTTGTATAGGGCTACGTGTTTTCCTCGGTATTTCTGGTATTGGGCTTTGCTTATTTTTGGCGCTTTGATGACGGTTTCAACCAATTGCCATGTCTTCTAAGAGGAATAGTCTCATTGTTGGCTATTTAGGCTTATGGCGGTCTGAAGGAAAGAGCTTTGCTCTGTTGCTCTGGGAGGCGATTTTGACCCCCCTATATATACCTTGAACTTGTGGATAGGCTTGGAATTGAAAGTTTAATTAGTGGCGCAAGCAATATTTTCTTTGAGTTTGGAGTTTGAGCGTTGCGATGGAGCCTGAGGAAAGGGCAAGGCAGAATATTGACAGGTTGCTTGAGGCGGCGGGCTGAAAGGTTCAGGACTATAGGGATTTGAGTCTTGGTGCTGGCTTGGGTGTGGTCGTTCGCTATTTTCCGTTGAAGGTGGGCGAAGCTGATTATGTGTTGTTTGTGGATCGGAAGGCTGTTGGAGTCATTGAGGCGAAGCCTGAGGGCACGACGTTGAGTGGTGTTTCTGAGCAGACGGAGAGGTATTTGTGGGGTTTGCCTGAGAGCATTCCGAGTGTTGGGAAGCCTTTGCGTTTTGCTTATGAGAGTACGGGTGTTGAGACGTTTTTTTTGGGAATTCGTGTGATCCTGATTCGCGGTCTCGTAGGGTTTTTGCTTTTCATAGACGCGCGCGCTAATTCCTTAATCACGGTTCCCAACTCACGATAAGAGCGGTGGGCCACGGTGGTTCGACGCCCAGAATCCGCCGGGCCCTCAAACCCTACACTCGTACCCGCACCCCCCTGAGCGCTGAACGCCCAGACTTAGGTTGCTCTCTCCCGAGCCTGGCCGGGTTCGCCTGGTAAACATTGAAGACGGCTCCCCTACGGAAGCCGCTCAGTGATCGCCAGCCCCAGGGGACGGATAGTCAATGCTTCGGAAATAGAGGGCTTCAACGTCCTTAGACGCCTCAGCCTCCGCTGTCAGCCCGTCCTATAGAGGGTTTACGGTACAGAGGACCCCTAGCCCCCCGCCTAAGACCCACCGCAAACAAAGCATTGAACAGTAAGGCTATAAAACTTTACTCCGCCAAACCAAACCCTTAAGTCTGTCTGTTCATGGATACTCTTGATACTAGCGCGCGCGCTCATAAGAACTGGGATCAAAATAGTGATGAATGATGTACGATGAAGAGAATGCAAGCATTCGTGGCTACTGCAATCATCACAATGCTTTTTTCCATGGTTCTATTTGTCCAGAATGTTAAGGCAGATCAAACGTCTATAATAGCACTCGCTGATTCCTACGTCAAAAGTGATGAATCAAACGCAAATGAGGGTAGTCTCAGTGACCTCTACACCTACAAGCGGGAGTACGAACTTCCCAACGAACACGTACACTCTATCATCTATGACACATGGCTGAAATTCAACCTTTCCGAAATCCCCTCGGAAGCAACGGTTTACTCCATTACTCTCAGATTGCATACAAGTCTCTCCAGCTCAAATACAACTAACAGAGTCAGCGTGTTTATTTGCAGCAATAATTCTTGGACAGAGTTGGGGATAACTTGGAACAATGCGCCTCCTGTCTCAAAAACACAGCCACTACAAACAATTGACGTTACAACTCCAAACGAGTACTACGATCTTGACCTCACATCCGCCTTGAAAGGAAAACCAATAGTATCTCTGGTTCTCGAAACCATAGAGCCGACCGAGCCTCTTCAATGGGCTATCTTTGATTCGAAAGAAGGAAGCTATGCACCAACGTTGATTGCTGAATATGCTGTACAACCGCGCGCCGGTCCGGTGGATCCATTCTTGACGGCTTTCATTGTGATCATCATTATCGCAGCCATAATTCTCTCAGCAGCTCTTGCCTTACTCCGATTCAAGGCCATCAGGAAGAAAGGAATACAAAAAACAACCAAGGACACCACGTCAACCTGCATCACTATCAAAGCTGGAGTTAACACTCAGCACATCTTCAAGACACAATCTATAATGACATCATAGCCGGCAACTAGCGCGTGCTGTCTTAGAGTTCTACACTTTGCGAGGAACGTTTATTAAGTCTCAGGATGCAAGTCAAAGCCTACTCTTAATGGTGAAGTCAGAATGAAAAAAACCATGTCTAAAAACAAGAAGAGAACAGAAGGTGCAAACAGACAAAATCTAGAGGTCGATAAGGAAGCTGTGAAAATCCAGAGAACGGTAAGAGATGATGAAGCCTTCTATTTCTACGAAGCTGTTGGAAAACCAACAGGCGAAATCGCCAGAAACCTCTCGGACTTTCTGGACAAAGTGAAATCTGTCAAATCAGAAAGCCTGATGTTCCATCATCTGAGGGGAGACTTTCCGAACTGGATCGAGAGAATCCTTGGCGATTCCAAACTTGCCGGAAAATTGGAAAGAATCACTCCCTCAAATGGTGATGACGTTAGAATGAAGATTTCCAAAACTGTCGAGAATCGTCTCAAAGAACTAGGAGAATCATCCCCAGCAATTCTGGTTGACGAGAACTTGGCTGTCCTCCAGCCTTCCTCTTAAAGCTCAACGCTCTCTATGCTAGCGCGCGCCTTTTCCATTTTAGATAGTCTTTTTCTGACTAGTTTAAGTATAAAATAACATATCTTTCAGTTCGCGGTTTCCAGCAAATTTATGTTCGAGTGCTGACAAATATAATTGAGGTTCAAATGATGAAAAACCTCAAGATAGGTGTCACTCTCGTTCTGGTGTTCTTGGTGTTCTGTTTTGCCTCTATGAACATCATTCCAGCAGGGGCAGAGTACGTGGTTGGGGTAAAAAGTGGAGACTGGATAAAACACAGAATCGAGCTAGAGGGCGCAAACCCCATAACGCAAGACTATTGGACAAGAATCACAGTTCAAAATGTGGACGGAACAGTCATTTCAGGCAAATTTGAGGAAAACGGGCCCAGTGGGCTCAGCTCGCAGGAATTCTCAATAAACATAACGAAGAGTCACAGTTCATACGTCGTTAAAGACTACTATTTCATTCCAGCAAACCTGACTATAGGATCGATGATTCCAGCACTGAATCGCACCATACAGGGGATAACGACACTCTATGACCGAGAGGCAGTTTATGCCATCTCGTCAGGCTCCTTTGGGGAGGCAATTTGCTATTGGGATCGGAACACAGGGGTGCTACTGGAGCATCACCCCGGCACAGTAGTGGTTGAAATCGCTCAAACTAACTTGTGGGGAGACCAAACTGACTGGATGTTCTGGACCCTTGTTGCCATAGCCGTAGTTATTGCGGTGACAGTTACCCTGGGCTTGTTTGTCCGCCATAGAAGACATCTGAAGCGTGTGGCTGAGTCGTATGTTTATGGTCCTCCGCCAAAGTCTAAGCCCGAGTCCTCAGGTTGATTCTCTTCTTCAATACGCTCTGCTAGCCATGTTTGTCTCTAAGGTAGTCTTTTTCCGACCAGATTAAGTATGAAACTATGAACTTCCTTGCATGCGTGCTTTTTGTTTCCTGTAGTACTCTTTCATGTAATGATAAGGGTCATAAGTCCGTTTAGGATCAATCTCGCCTGCTCTCGCTAGGCCAGTTTCACTTGAATATTCATATAGATAAGTGGGTTTCTCAAGCCTCTTCAATAGCTCAAGGTTTCAGCTATTACGCCACTGTTGTTCACCCATATTATGATGGCGGAGTCACAATCTTCAATCATCTTCTTCTCTCTTTCCTTCAGATCCTTTCCATACTGCACATCTTTCCAATTGCCCGCATTATACCTTAATCTAACCGCGTGTCCAACGATCACATTTCTGTAACCCTTAGATTTCAGATAATCTTGGTAAAGCCTATTCGCACGCGGAGCTTCTCCAACAATTATCGTCGTTTTACACGCTATGGCCTCATCTATCCTCTCCTTCACCTCGGTCGGCAACTCTTTAGCTTTAAAAGCACTACTCCCCATCAGAAGCAGCTTCTTGCTTTTCATCACTGCCTCCTTCACCTTGGCGGTAGTCCTACTACCAGAATGCTTCGCAATAAATAGAAACTAGCGTGTGCTCTGACTACGGATTTCTTTTCAAGGTAGTCTTATTTTGACTAGGTTAAGCACAGAACCTGATACTCGCAAACATAGCCTCACAACTATTCTGCGGGCTTAATGGAAAAAAGTAGAGATGAGGATTTGGTGTTCACATCGTGAAACAGGCAAAACCATTTCCCGCAAACTCACACTATGTAATCAGCTACATAGCCTGCCTACGAGAAATCATGAATGAAGAAAATTGGCATACGTCATCGCCGGCTTAGATATGCGTATTCGGACTCATGCTGCCATTAGCATGACGACTGACCGAAATCGAAGATGTATGTGGAACAAAACTTTGCCTATGAGTCAAAGACCCTAGAAAGCAACGAACCGCGCTTTCAAGCTTACGAGCTTCTTCAACTTCTCAAGATAGGCCAGAACCGCACCACAAGCAGGTTTACCTTCCAGCTCGACCGCAAAAAGACCAGAATACCCACTCACCCTAATCCGTGTCAACGCATGCCTCACGTCTAAGTTGCCGGTAGTCGGAACAATCTGACCCGCCTCAAGCCTTCCCTGAATATGAACATTATCAACCTCTCCGAGCACGTTGGCAAATGCATCAAACTCGTTGTACATTGAAGCCCATTTCAAATCCAGCGTCTTGTACCGGAAGCAGCGCATCACATGAAAAGGTGATCCGCCCAAGTGCTTCGTCGGAATATTCTCAACCGAAACCTCAACGTCAGAGTAGGCTGCCTGAAACCTGTCATAGACCGACTTCAGATATTGGAGATCAAGGCTTTCCTTCCACGCGTCCCAAAAATGGAAAACACAAATCCTAGAACCCACTTTCCTCGTGAAGTTTATGCATTCATCAATCAACCTGACACCCTTGTTCTTCAGAGTCTCATCGAGAGAGCAAAGATAGTTGCCAATGTCCCTGTTTGCATGCACCGACAGAATGGGGAAATCGTGACCCTGAAGAGCTTCAAACACTTCATCAACCGTGTGCTTCTCGCATTCAAAAGGAGCCGACGTCGGTGTCAGCGGAGCATTCTCACTATCCCATTCAGGCAGCAAAACAAACTCGAAACCATCAACCTTCGATTCCTTCAGGAACCGCCTCATCATCCTAACCACCGAATCAAGCTCATAGAACTGCTTGCCTTCTAGCCTCGGAAGACTGCCAGTCGAAATCGCAATTTTGCTCATAGCTCACCCAGACTTCTTGAAGATGCAATGACGATTTAACTTTTCTCACGTCAGGAAACAGGGTCAAACTTATCTTCACGCAAGATAATAACCTAACTGATCACATAATCATTCGAGAAGGAACCTATCCATGAAGAAAATTGGCATAGTCACAAGCGGTGGAGACGCGCCCGGCATGAACGCTGCTATACGAGCAGTTACACGAATTGCCTACTCGAAAGATTTCGTAGTAGTGGGTTTTGAGAGAGGCTGGGAAGGACTCGTCAAAAACACAACAAGACCATTGACTCCACGTTCGGTAGGCGGAATAATCCAGCTAGGCGGCACAATCCTTCACACAACAAGAAGCCCAGAGTTCAGAAGAAAAGAAGTACTCAGAAAGGCCGCCAAAAACCTTGCTCTAAACAAGATTGACGGACTTGTGGTAATCGGCGGCAACGGTTCTTTTGAAGCGTCCTTAGAGCTAAGCAAGGAAACTGACGCACTCATAGCGGGTATCCCAGCAACAATCGACAATGACGTGTTCGGCACAGACGAAACCATAGGATTTGACACTGCCGTGAATACGGCGGTTTCAGAAATTGACAACATCCGAGACACAGCGATCAGCCACGAAAGAATCTTCATAGTCGAAGTCATGGGGCGGACAAGAGGCTTCCTCGCACTGATAGTCGGGCTGACTGTTGGAGCTGAAATAATACTCGTGCCCGAAGTCAAACTTCAAAAAGAGAAGATAGTCAGACGCCTAACCGAGAACAGCGCCAAAGGAAAGAAATCAGGCATAATCGTAGCTGCAGAAGGAATTGGCGACACACGAAAGCTCGCGACAGACCTGGAGGAAGAAACAGGCTCAGAAGTCCGGCTAAGCATCCTAGGCTATGCCCAAAGAGGAGGCACTCCCACAGCGAGGAGCCGATTCCTAGCAAGCCTATTCGCAAATGAAGCAGTGGAACTACTCGCAGACGGACGTGGAGACAGAATAGTGGGACTGCAAAATGGAAAAGTAGCCAGCATAGAACTTCAGAAATCATGCAGAACCGAGAAACCTCTAAACCTAAACTTGCTGAAGCTGGCAGACGTGCTGACAACCTAAACCCCAAAGCTTTCAGCCAAAGAACACGTTTGCTATCCTATAAAGCTCCATGTCCACTGCGTTCCGCTTGCCAATTACATCCTTCAACGGTACTGAAACAATCTTGCTTCCACGAAGAGCAACCATGTAACCAAACTTCTTCTTATGAACGAGGTCGATAGCACCTATTCCGAATCTCGTCGCCAGAATCCTGTCAAAAGGCGTTGGAGAGCCGCCTCGTTGAAGATGCCCTAGAACTACTACGCGCGTTTCAATGCCCATGCATTTCTCGATCTCTTTGCCCAAGTAATACCCTATTCCGCCGAGTCGAATGTGCCCAAACTCGTCCACACTTTCACTGTAGACTGTTTCGGCTCCGCCTTTTGGTTTGGCTCCTTCAGCAACAACGATTATGCTAAAGTTTCTGCCGCGTTTTAGTCTACGCTTGATGTACTTGCAGATTTCGTCTATGTTGAAGGGTTTTTCGGGGATGAGAATTACGTCTGCGCCACCTGCGAGTCCTGCTTCCAGGGCAATCCAGCCCGTGTATCTTCCCATAACCTCAAGGATCATAACCCTGTGATGAGTCTCTGCGGTCGTGTGAAGTCTGTCAAGAGCTTCTGTTGCGATGCCTACTGCCGTCATAAACCCGAAAGTATAGTCCGTTCCCGCTAAGTCATTGTCAATCGTCTTGGGCACGCCAACACATTTGAGCCCAAGCTCGCCCATCCTGTAAGCAACGCTTAAAGTGTCATCGCCTCCTACTGCAATGACTGCTCCCATTCCAGCATTCTTCGCATTTTTTTGTATTCTTTCAGGCTCTTTTTCATTCTTGAACGGATTTGTCCTCGAAGTTCCGAGAATCGAGCCGCCACGGGGAAGAATGCCAGAGGCAGATTTTAAATCCAAAGGCAAATATTCATTTTCAAGAAGCCCGTGCCACCCGTCCTTTATGCCAACAATCTCGTAGCCATAGTTTTGAATCCCCTTTCTAACCACAGCTCTTATGACTGCATTGATCCCTGGAGCATCCCCGCCTCCGCTCAAAATTCCGACTTTAATGCTACTTCCCACCTTTAGGACGCTTTTCCAGAACTGCCAAACAACCGCATTTTGCCCTTGATGACCTGTTTCATAGCTTCCTTGGCTGGACCCAGAATCTTCCGTGGGTCAAACTCTTTAGGAGAGCGTGCTAGAACTTCACGCACGGTTGCAGTGAACGCAAGTCTCAGGTCTGTGTCTATGTTTATCTTTGCAATGCCCAGCGAAATGGCTTTTTGAATGTGTTCTTCAGGAATGCCCTTTGCTCCCTCAAGCTGAGCGCCGTACTTTGCGGCTTTTTCAATTATCCATGCAGGAACGCTTGAAGCCCCATGCAAAACGAGCGGCAAGCTGACCTTTTCGCTGATGAGTTTGAGTCTTTCAAAATCAAGTTTGGGTTCAGCCTTAAACTTGTAAGCGCCATGAGACGTGCCAATCGCAACAGCAAGCGCATCCACGCCCGTCCGTTCCACAAACTCCTTGGCCACGCTGGGATCAGTTAATATGGCATCTTTCTCTTCAACGGTTGACTCTTCCACGCCAGCAAGCCTGCCAAGTTCGGCTTCAACTGAAACCCCTTTGGGATGGGCTATGTCAACGACACGCTTGGTTAGGGTGATGTTTTCCTCAAACTTGAAATGCGAACTATCAATCATCACGGAAGTGAAGCCAGCACCTATGCACTTCGAGGTTACGTCAAAGTCTTCCCCATGGTCAAGATGCAGAGACATTGGCACTGGAGTGGTTTCTGCGGCTGTTCGAACAATTCTCGAGATGTAGGGCAATCCAGCGTACTTGATTGCGCTTGGCGTGACCGCCACTATTGCAGGCGACTTCTCTTCTGCCGCGGCCTCAGCGACAGCCAGCACTGCTTCTAGATTGTTCACGTTGAAGGCGCCAACTGCATAGGCGTTCCGTCTGGCGGGAACCATTAAATCTCGGTTTGTGACAAGCATGGTTTTTCACGATGGGCTGATATTTGTTGTGAATCACTATAAATGATTTACATTTCATGAGAGCGCACCCTTTCGTCTCGCGCAAGTTCTAAATCCTTCAAAGCAGAGATTGAATAACCGTGAGCAAGGAGGATACACGAAGTTGAAAGATAGAACCGCCACGAATGTGCATATTGCTTTCGTTGAAGAAGCGAAAGCTCATCAAAGGCTTCTAATGTTTGCCGAAAAAGCCGAAAGAGAGGATTTGCCGCAGATAGCCCATTTGTTCAGAGCCGTCGCTGCTGCTGAAGGAGTCCATTCTCGACGGCATTTTGCCATGCTGGAGTCCGTTGCTGACACGCAGACTAACTTGGAACGGGCGTTTCAGTCGGAAAAAGCAGTCAACGGAGTCCACTACCCCGGAATGCTGCGAGAAGCAGAAGAAGACGCCGAGGAAGCGGCTGCGTTAGTGTTTTCGCAAGCGCGTGATGTTGAAGCTGAACACGCAGGGCTCTACAAGAAAGCACTCAACCACCTTATAGCACAGCGAGCAACAGAATATTACGTATGCACGGTCTGCGGTCACATTGCTGACGGTCAACCGCCAGAAACATGCCCCATTTGCGGCGCTCCCAAGTCAAAATTCGAGAAGGTAGCTTAACTTAGAACATGTGTATTTTTGAATGGGTTCAGTGGGGTTTCCTCATGAGTACGAAGACTGCTACGGCTGCCATGCAAACGACGACGATGATTACTACTTGAAAGAGCATCTGCGGAATCCCAAAGAGGTAGTGTTGAGCTTCATAGTCCATGCTTACAAGCTTGTCCTCAGGCGAGTTAAGATTGGAAAAGTGCAAATGGTATTCTCCTTCTTCAGAGCAGACAAAGCTGTAACTGAGGCTGCCAACATTTTCAAAGGATGCTTTGATGGTTCCGTTGGGATAGGCTATCCAAAAATCTAGCAAGCTGCCGCTTTCTCCTCCTACCACTGTAAACTTTATCACAACGCGGTCATCAACAAAAAGTCCGAGCGGCTTAGCGGCTTCCTCTCCGCCATACACCGTGAAATTGGTCACGGTGGCTGTCGCAAGCTGAACCAAAATGGAAAGAACTAGTACAATGAATAGAGGACAGATTAATCTATTCTTTCTCAACTGGGACATCAATTATTCATCTGCTAAGCAAGCGAATAACGGTTATGAAGCAGCAATAAATAGAATTGATGTGGTTTTGGAATCTGCCAAAAGGCAATCGTTTAAAAGCATTTGTGACAGAAAGAAATAAAGAATATTCGAGGGAAAAGCAAATGGTCGAAGCAATAAGAAGCTTCATAGCTTTTGACATTGAAAGCGACTCGGTTCTGAAAAGGATAGCTGAGGCGCAAACCCTGTTGGTAAAAACCGGGGCTGATTTAAAGCTTATTGAACCTGAGAATATTCATATGACCCTGCGTTTCCTCGGCAACATCACACCAGACATGGTTGAAAGGATTTTCGAAGCCATGAAAAAGGTTCAGTTCATACCATTTGACGTGAAGATCCAAGGCGTCGGAGCCTTTCCGAATACACGTTATGCAAGAGTGGTTTGGGCTGGAATGACTGTAGGCGCGGATCAGTTGCGGAGCATTTTCAACCAGTTAGAGCCTCATCTACGCGGCTTGGGATTTGCACCCGATCCGAAAGGTTTCAGCCCGCATTTGACCATTGCTCGCGTAAGATCTGGAAAGAACAAGGCTGAACTGGGCGGATGCATTGACGAAAATGCAGGCTATGAGTTTGGAATCGTTCGAGCTGAATGCTTGAGGCTCAAGAGAAGCGATCTGACGCCGAAAGGGCCGGTTTACTCAACGCTTAAGGAGTTTTGCCCGCAGAAGTGAAGAAAAAGGACCTGTTTATGCCAGAAAACATAGAGAAAGTCTGCTCAGCCGTTCTTGAGCGTGTGACACCAAAGGATAAGGAAAGAAGCAGAATAGAGGCTTTGGCCAAGAAGCTGGAAAAGAAGGTTCTCTCCGCTTCAAGAGCATCGGGCGTCAAGGTTGCGGTGCGCGTTGAGGGTTCGGTTGCAAAGGACACGTGGCTCAGTGGAGAACCAGATGTTGACATTTTCATGCGCGTGCCAAAGAGCATACCTCGCAAGTCCTTGGGCGACGTTTGCCTGAAAATGGCAAGAGAAGCCACCGCTGGCTCGGAACAGATTGAAAGGTTTGCGGAACATCCCTACTTGGAAGCGTTCGTTGACAAGACTAGGGTGAATATTGTTCCGTGTTATGATGTTAAACGTGGAGAATGGCAGAGCGCCACGGATAGAACCCCTTTCCACACAGACTATATGAAAAAGCACTTGGATGGGCAGATGCGAGGTGAAGTCCGCCTGCTGAAGAGGTTTATGAAGGGCATAGGCGTTTATGGTGCGGAAATCAAGGTTGGCGGGTTCAGCGGCTACCTTTGCGAGCTTCTTGTTTTGCACTTCGGGTCTTTTGTCCACGCGCTAAAAGCGTTTGTCGGACAAAAGCGGAGGATGGTTGTTGACATTGAAGACCATTACAGGAATAGGGACAGCGACCTGAGGCTTTTGTTCAATGAGCCTTTAGTGATTGTTGACCCCGTGGACAAAGGCAGAAACGTTGCTTCGGCCGTGCAACCTCCGAAGCTTCACACCTTCGTTGCTGCTGCCCAAGCTTTTCTCAAAAACCCAAGCTTAGAATTCTTCTGCCCGCCAGAAACAAAAGCTTTAACCAAAAAAGCGTTGAAACAGCAATTGCGAAAACGCGGTTCGAAGACTGTTTTCCTAACGTTTAGAAAGGTCAACGCTGTTCCTGACGTTTTGTGGGGTCAACTATACAAGTCTCAGCGTTCCTTGCGAAAACTTGTTGAGCTGAACGATTTCAAAATTCTGCGAGACCTCGCATGGAGTGATGAGCAGGCTTTGAACATGTTCGTTTTTGAGCTTGAGCACTGCTGTGTCCCGCCAGTGAAGAAACATCTTGGGCCGCCGCTTGAGAAGGAACATGAATGCGAGAGGTTCTTGGCTAAGCATCAAGGTGGGTCAGGTACGGTTTCAGGACCATACGTTCAGGATGGAAGGTGGGTGGTTCAGGTTCGGAGGAAGTACACGGACGCTTGTGCGTTGCTTCGAGATAAGTTGAAGGATGGTGGAAGGAACGCTGGGGTGGCGGAGCAGATTGTGCAAGTGCTTCGAAAGGGATTCCGTGTTCTTGTCAATGATGAAATTGTTCAAATCTATGAGAAGAACGGTGAATTTGCGAGGTTTCTGACGGAGTTTCTTTCTGGCAAGCCAGCTTGGCTAGTAACCGCTAAGACTTAGAGCTACCAACACAACGCCGAGTGCCCAGCAATAAATCGCGAACAGGTAAAACTTTCTCTTTACTAAGGTTTTCTGAAGCAGTCTTATGGCGAAATAGCCTATGATAATCGCTGCTACGGTTCCTGCGATTATCTCGGTCCAACCTATCCCAGCAGTGATGAGCTGATGTCTTTCTTTGTACAGGGTTAAGCCAGCAGCGCCTAGTATTGACGGGATAGAAAGCAAAAAGGAGAACTTGAAGGCTTTTTCACGTTTTATTCCAAGAAGAAGGGCTGTGACGATTGTTGCTCCGCTCCTTGAGACGCCTGGGATTATTGCCACTCCTTGTGCTATGCCAATGATAGCAGCGGTTTGGATGCTTATGCTCTCGATCTGTTCTTTTCCGATTCTTGATAGGTAGAGCACAAGTCCGAAAGCAAATAAGGCGGCGGCGATGGGCAGAACACTGTTGAAGGCGTTTTCTATCATGTCGCCGAAAACTAGCCCGATTATGACGGTAGGTATTGTTCCCACGATTATTAGGGGGATGAGTTTGCCGTTTTCTGTT
>Ga0315279_10007879_pt1 | contig 13050 bp, 6 predicted proteins | sample YL17G06_20_MG_FD_203694 | JGI IMG/M metagenome (GOLD analysis project Ga0315279, IMG submission 203694) | Sediment microbial communities from Yellowstone Lake, YNP, Wyoming, USA - YL17G06_20 | ecosystem: Environmental > Aquatic > Freshwater > Lake > Sediment | place: USA: Wyoming | collected... | reverse complement strand
ACGGCGCAGGCATTCGAAGCCTCGATGCGCGGCATGGGACTGTTGCTGCTGGCGGCCGTGATTGTCATCTATATCGTGCTGGGCATTCTCTATGAAAGCTTCATCCACCCGATCACGATCTTGTCCGGGCTGCCTGCGGCGGGCGTGGGCGCCCTCATCACGTTGCACCTCTTCGGCATGGAACTCAACATCTTCTCGCTGGTCGGCATCATCATGCTGATCGGCATTGTGAAGAAGAACGCAATCATGATGGTGGACTTCGCCCTGGATGCTCAGCGCGAGAGAAATATGGCCCCGGCCGATGCCATCTTCGACGCGTGTATGATCCGGTTCCGGCCGATCATGATGACGACCATGGCGGCGCTTATGGGAACCATCCCGATTGCGGTGGGAATGGGTGCGGGGTCCGAATCGCGGCGCCCGCTCGGCTTGGCGGTCGTCGGCGGCCTGATCTTCTCGCAGTTGCTGACGTTGTACATTACGCCGGTGTTCTTCACGTATATGGAAGCGTTGCGCTCGTTGCTCAGCCGGCGGCCTCATGTGGAGGTCACAGGCCCTGATCCGGACGCCGAAGCGGCGTAGGAACGTGTAAGAGGCCGAGTGTGTAGGGTGGGTGAAGCGAAGCGGAACCCACCGCAGACCTCCTTTGCCGCGAGCCAAGATCGGTGGGTTCCGCTTCGTTTCACCCACCCTACACAGTTATGCAAGATCGTGCGTAGTTGTTCCGTTCAGACGCGGCAGCCACGTGGTCTTCCAGCGCTTTTCGATCCCCGCGCGCCAGCTCTCCGCCGCGCCCTTCAACTCAGCAACCACGTCCGGATGCCGCTCCTTCAGATTGACAGCCTCACCAGGATCCGCTTCCAGGTCCGAAAGATGCACTTCGTCCTCCGGCGGCGCACCCTCGACCAACTGCCCCTTCAATACAAGCTTCCACTTGCCTCGCCGAACCGCCGTCTGCTTGCCCATCTCCCAGAACACAGACTCATGCGGGCTTGCGTCGCCTTCAATCATCATCGGCAAGATGTCCAAGCCATCGACCTCATACGCCCCGATGTCCCCGCCCGCTGCCTTGAGGAACGTAGGAAAAATGTCCATAGCAACGCCGACTCCGCTCAACACCTGCTTCGCTGGAATGCGCGCCGGCCAAGACATCAGCCCCGGAACGCGGATGCCCCCTTCATACAGACTGAACTTCTGCCCCTTCAGCACGCCCGAGGTTCCGCCGTAGTACGGGTCGTGCGTGCCGTCCAGCCAATTCCGCGTCTCGCGCGAAGGACCGTTGTCGCTCTGGAAGAAGACGCACGTGTTCTCGAGAAGCCCGTGCATCCGCACCTCATCCATAATGGCGCCGACGCTGTCGTCCACGGCGCTCAACATCGCCGCCATGATTCGGCGCGGCCACGGCAGATTCTGAAACCGGTCGAAGTACTTCCGCGGTGCGTGCATCGGATAATGGGGCGCGTTGTACGGAACGTAGATGAAAAATGGGCGCTTCTCTTTCGCCGCCTTACGGACAAACTCGATAGCCCGTTCCGTGATCAGTTCCGTAAAGTACCGCCCGTTCTCATACACCTCTTCGTTGTTGTGCCACAGGTCGTGCAGCGGGTCCTCCTTCCCGTTCGCCATTCCCCAGTAGAAAATGTGCGAGTAGTAATCGATGCACCCCGCCATGAATCCGAACCATTCGTCGAACCCGTGGTCGTGCGGACGGCTCCCTTCCGCGAGGCCCAAGTGCCATTTCCCAACCATCGCCGTTTGATAACCCAGCTTCTTCAGCGCCGTTGCCAGCGTTGGTGTCTCGCGCGGAAGGCCGCTTGCCGTACGATGACCCGCCAGGATCGATCTAACACCGGCGTTTCCAGGATACCGCCCCGTCAGCAGCGACGCCCGCGAAGGTGAGCACACAGGAGAATTCGAATACCATTCCGTGAAGCGCACCCCGCTCGCCGCCAATGCGTCCAAATGCGGTGTCTTGAGATCTGCCGCACCCATGCAAGATAGATCCCCGTACCCCTGGTCATCCGTCAGGAACACAATGAAGTTTGGTCTCGCCATATCGCCTCCAGCTTTTGCGGATCGCTCCCGCCCCGTCAGCGCGTATCCGCTTACACCCAACGCCGCTGCCGCGCGCCCGCCTTTCACAAGAAACTCTCGTCTCGACGATTTCATCAATTCCGCCACATGTGCCGAGAACCTACAGGCCGGCCCCAACGACGGCGTACGCTGTACTCAGACCTCACAGGGTCACCTTCTCGGGCCATAGGTCTCGTTTTGACGCTCCCCAGAGCTTACTGATGTAATCAATTGATAGAACATCCTCACATGCATGGAGCCAGAAGGATCCTCTGTCCGACAATAGGATCCGTTCTCCATCATCCTTCAAGAAACCGAGCAACTCCAAGAGTCTCAGATACCCGCCATACGCACTGTCGATATCTTCGCCGAATCTCTTCTGATAATCGCCTTTGCTGAATTTAGTCTCATAAACCCGCCAATACAACCACCCTGCTCTTTGCATTCTCTCTGACAGATTGAGTGACAGAGCCACGGGCATCCGACCATCCTCCAGGGCCTTGATGTACTCGGCCGCACTGAAGGTGTTCAGATAGAACACGTCCTGGAGATACGAACCACCGCTCGCGCCCAGACCCAAGTATAGCGGTACTGTCACCGAACAATACCTCGGCACTCCCCGCCTGGTAAAGGCCCAGGCCGAACTCCTCTCATATCCCGCCTGATAGAAGATGTTCTCAAGAATGCCCAGCATTCTCCGTCTCTTGAGGCTCTTGAGTATTACGTGGTTTCCTGCTCTGTTGGTCCTTCCCATGGGTGTGTAGGGGAAACGGAACAGCGGGTAGGCAGCCACTTGGTCGACGCCCAACGCTACGAGCTCATGTCCCGTTTGTTCGATCTCTTGGTACGTTTGGCCCGGCAGGGCGAACATCACATCCACATTCACGCATCTGAACCCTTGGGAGACCGCTCGTCTTACAGCCTCTTTGACTCCGTTGACCGTGTACGGCCGGCAGAGAGATTTGAGATGCCTGTCAAACATCGCTTCCACGCCAATGCTGAGATGCTGTATCCCCATGGATTCGATCCTGCGCAGATTGTCCGCGCTCAGGTGATTGGGATGGCTCTCCATGTGGATGTCGCACCGCAGATTGAACACGTCGCGTATGTGCCCGATCATGTCGGCAACACCGGTATGAAGCATGGTCGTTGGGGTTCCACCACCTATATAGAAAGACGTAATCTCCTTGTTGCATACGATGTCAGAGTAGAGGTCGATTTCTTTCTTAACGGCCTGGACGTACGCTTCTGCCAGATCGCCGCGGTATATCTCCTTGTTGTACGGGCAGTACGGGCATATCTGCTCGCAGAAGGGAATATGGAGGTAGATCCCGAGCGCATCGATACTCTCGAACTTGGCGCGAAGCTCCTCGCGTGATGGAATCCTTCTTGTGAAGCGGATCTCCCGCTCTCCGGTCAGGAGCTTCAAGAGAAACTGTCGAATAACCCGTTCCATCGGTTCGCCCTCCGCGAATTGTCTTCAACACAGCCACGCATCCGCATAAGAGCAAGCCCCCAAGGTACGACCCGTCAGAAATACTTGAGGGCGTTGTATATGGCCGACGGCTTCATCTTCAGTGTTTGATCGATCTCGGCATAGCTCAGATATCCGCACTGCTGACACAACTCAGGATCATCTGAATACCTGCAACACGTATAGACGGCGCCCTTTTCATATACCGAACAAACATCCATCGGCCGTTTCCAATCGTTTCTCAAAGCGGATTGCAGTCCTGCTCGAGAGTTCAAAATTCTGAAGTGTTTCCGAAGGTCCAGTATCTCGTACAGGATGCGGCGCCGTTCATCAAGTTCGATATAGAGCTGGTCACGTCCATAATACGGCGTATGAAAATAGAAGAAGATCCCGCGGATGTGCTCCATGTCGTGCACGTATTCGCAGAACGCGCGGATCTCGTCCTTATTGCAGTTGTTGACCGTGTAATTGACAAAGAGCGACGCGTGGGCTGAGTCTTGAACGTTCGCCATGATCCGGTCGAAGGACTCGCCGCGAAGGGCATCATGCGTGGCCCGAAGCCCATCGACGCTGACAAACACCGTGTCGGCGGATGTGCGAATGGGAAAAGTGCCGTTCGTGTAGACAACAACAGTCAGAAACCCGAGGCTATGGGCGTAGTTGACAACGTGATCGAGGCCGTGCTGCCCATCATGCCACAAAAACGGCTCGCCGCCTTCAAGGTAGAGGCAGCGGCCGCCTTCGCGGTAGTACGCATCAATCGCATCAGTGACTTCCTCGAAGTCCAGGTCTTTCCGGCCGCGATCAACCACCCTGCAATGCCGGCAGCGCAAGTTACAGCGATTGGTGAGAACCAGCCCGCGGATCAGCGGCATGGTCTTCCGGAAAAGATGGTGGCCGACAACGTACTTCAGACCGTACAATGAGGCTTTCATGTCAGTAGTAGTACCCTTGTTATAGTATTGTACTTTTAGAGCATAATGTTCATGTTCAGTTGGAAATGGACAATGGCCGGATCCTGTCCGCGCGTACAGCCGGTTGCCGATTCGGTTTCAAAGCGGTTTCCTTTCAAGCCGCTTGGCAGCGCGCTTTGCGCGGCCTATGGGCCCCTTCGAGCTTGCGGACACGCACAATCGGTTGATAGTCCCAGAACGCCATCGCTGCCAATCCTAGCGTAAATAACTCTGGAGGCGCTCTTCGAAGGAACCGGAAGTGTCATCTGTGGCGCCAATCTTTTCCCAGGGCACGGCCTGCCAAAGGCGTGCCGTGCCGTCTGTGTGTGCGGTGAGGATACGGTGTCCATCCGGGCTCCACTCCGCCGTGGCTATTCGTTTTCCCGGCGCAAGCGTCAACAGGTCATGGCCTAGCAGGTCCCATACTTTCACCGTACGGTCGGATGATAGGGTCAGGACGCGCGTACAGTCGGGACTAAACGAGGCATCCAAGACAAAGGCATTGTGGCCGGCGAGCACTGCCCCCCGTTGGCCTGTCGAGGCATCAAAGATAGTCGCGGTACAGTCCAGTGAAGCGGTGACCACGTTCGTACCATCGGGACTGAATCGCGCGGTGAAAAGTCCCGCGCCACAGGGCAAGGTGAACCGTTCCAGGCCGGTTACGGCGTCCCAGATGCGGGCGGTGCCATCGGGCGAGGCGGTCAGGACGCTGCCCCCATCGGGACTGAACTTCGCCGTTGTTATGTCGGCCTGATGGCCCACCAGGGAACAGAGGCGGCGCCCTGTTTCCGTGTCCCATACCCCCGTGTCGGTGCGGCCGTGGCCGCTGACGGTGACGCGCGAGCCATCAGGGCTGAATGAGACCGCGTCGGTACTGGCGAGACAACCCTCCAGCGCGACACGCTTTTCGCCGGTATGTGCATCTACCAGAAAAGCCCCTTCGTCCGTGAAAACCACCGAGCGGCGCCCGTCGGGCGACTCACAATCGCCTCGAATCAGGGCTCCCCCATCCAGGATGAGGTTACTCTGTATGCCGCCGACTCGTTCAATGGAAAAGCGCAAAGCTGCGGGGTTGGCCGTCATCGACCATAGTTCGCGCCCCGTCTCCGCATCCCACACCTTGAGTATGCCGTCCATCGACAGGCTGTGGACGCGTTTGCCGTCACGGCTGAACACGGAATGAAGGACCGGCGCGGCATGGCCGCGGAAGGTCGACACGCAACGGAGGGTCTCCGTCTCCCACGCCTTCACCGTTCCGTCATAGGCCGACGTGACGATCCTTGTTCCGTCGGGACTGAACCAGCCGCGCGAGGGCGCGCCGTCATGGGCGTGCAGGACGCGACCTTCGCGGCTACCTGCGCTCTTGCGAACAGGTCTCCAGATCGTGACGATGCCGTCTTCGGCGCCGATGGCAATACGCGCGCCGTCGTCGCTGCAGGTTGCGCAGTGGAACGTTCCGCCGGTGGACATTTCCAGGGTCGTCAGCAGTCTGCCCGAAGCGACGTCCCAGAGCCGGATCATGCGATCCTGACAGGCCACCAGGATGCAGGAGCTGTCTTTGCTGAAGTAGGCCGTGCCGAAATCCTGCGGTTGCACTTGCAGTGAGCACAGTTCCTTCTGTGTAGCCAAGTCCCATAGGACCACACGGTCCGCCAGCAACTCCGCGACGGTCTGGAGTCTTGGATCTATGATCTGGCTGCCGGCGTGAAGCCCGGTCTTGACCTCCAACTGGCGTCCCGTTCGGGCATCCCACGTCCGCACTTTTCCATCAACGCCCGTTGTCACCACCTTGGTGGAGTCATCGCTCATTCGGCCCGATAGAATCTCGCCTTCAGACCCAACATAGGTGGCGAGCAGGCCCCCATCGGCAAGGTTCCAGAGGCATGCGGTCTTGTCGTAGTGAATGGTCAGGAGCCTCGAATTGTGGGCGTCAAAATCCATCTTCCTGGCTGGGGGGCCGCCTTCGGGGCGAAGGGCGCGGATCATCTTGCCGGTGGCTACATCCCAGACGCACACGGAGCCGTTCCAGCCGGCGACGCCCAAGCGCGTTCCTTCCGCATTGAAGGCCACGTCATACAGGGGCCTGCGGTCCGCCTGCAGCACCTTGAGGAGGGATCCCGTGCGCACGTCCCACAGCCGGGCTGCGCCGTCTCCTGACGAGGTGGCAATGCATAGGCCATCGGGGCTGAACGAGACGTTGCTGACAAAGGCGCCATGGCCGGTGAGTTCGCGTTCCATGTACCCTTCTGAGTTTGTCCAGATCTCGGCCATCGGCGTGCCGGGTTTGCAGGAGCGGAAGGCCTCCGGCCCCGGCTCGGGTCGCGTGGTCCATGCCTGCCCGACCAAGTAACCCCATTCCCAGTTTCGATATTGCGGCTGGGTGTCCAGAAGGGCTCCGCGAGCCGCCAGGCGGTAGCCCCGATCGAGGCGGGTCGCCGCCAGTTGAATGTCGGCGAGATAGCGCCCGTATTCGGCCCGCCCCTGGGCTACTTCGGCCTCCAGACGCAAGTAATGCTGCTCGTCCGCCCGACGATACTCGCGAACGGCAACCAGGGCCACGGCAAGAGTCAACGCGATTCCGAGGCAGAAGATGACGAGGACGTGCCGCCGTCGCCGCCGGCTTTTCTCAGCCAAACGCCTCGCTTCTTCCGCCTCTGCGAGCAGCTTGCGCCTGGCTTGTTCCAGTGCTCGGCGCTGTTCGAGGTTTCTCAAGCGCTCGGCAATTTCGCTGGCGCTCGGCAGACGCTTTTCAGGTCTCCCGTCGACGCACAGATCTATGTCCTCGCGCAAGAAGTCATCCTCGATGTCCCGCTCCCAGCCTGGAGCAACGGTGCGGCCAAAGTCTGCTATCACCATCTGATAGAGCACCACACCCAACGCGTAAATGTCCGATAGGGTCGTCGGTGGTTTGCCCTCTATCAGTTCGGGGGCCATGTACATTCTGGTGCCGCTGCCCGAGCTCGAGCTTGACGCCACTAGAGTCTGGGTCAGCCCGGCTGCCGTGATGCCCTGCGCATGCAACGCTTCAGGATTTGTAATCAGGCCGATACCGAAGTCCGTCAGCCGGACAAGGGGTTGCAACCCCTTGTCCAATCCCTTGCCGTGAACAATCAAGACGTTCCCGGGCTTGATGTCTTTGTGAAGCACGCCCACGCTGTGTGCCGCCCCCAAAGCCTCTGCGACCTGCGCCACAATATCAAGTCGTACCTGTAAGGGCACGGCATCGAGGCCCCCTTGAGCCTCCGCCCATGCCCTTAGATCTCCACCCTCTGTATATTCCGCCTCAAGAAAGTAGGGCGGTCGTTCGAACTGCCAGTCCAGCACTCGGGCTATGTCGTCTCGTGCCCCCAGCGCTTCTTTCAGGAGCCGGAACAAAACCACTTCGCGTTTGAGGCCCCGTACCCGCTCGACTTCGAAGCAGAACTTGAAGACCCGCTTTTCGCGTGTTGTGTCATGGACGGCCAGCCAGACCTCGCCGAAACCGCCCTCTCCCAACTGCCGCTGGAGGCCCCAGTGGTCGCGTCCGGGTACCGCCAGGCCAACGGCGGGCCGCCAGCCAAGGGTTTCCTCCTCGGCGGATGTCACCACACGAGACACTTTCTCCGAACCTGGAGGTGTGGTCAGCGGCGACAAGCCTTCGAGACCCGCCTCGCAGACCTCGATCGAGTTGTCGAAGCCCTGCGGTTGATAGGAGCCGTGCGCACGCCATGCGATGGGGGCGTCGATTTCGTCGCTGCCGAGCCGCTGCCGGGCACTGTCAAAAACGGCCGACGACATCAGGATTTGTCCAGGTAATGCCAACGATTGGATGCGCGCGGCCAGGTCGACGGCCAGCCCTTCCACTCGCAGCACACCGCCGGAAAGAAGGGATTCGGTGACTTCGCCCACATGGATTCCCACGCGGACTCTGGGCAGTTCCGAGTCGCTGGCGTGGGCCTGCTGCAATCGCAGGCCGAACGCCACCGCTGCGCTGGGAATCTCGAACGTCAGAAAGCAGCCATCTCCGGCCCAGTCGAGCACGCGCCCACCGCACCTCTCCCGCAATTGATCGACTTGTGCCCGGTGTCGGGCGATCCGCTCGCGCGCTATACGGTCGCCCTGGTCGGCTTTTAGCTTCGTGGACCCCACAAGGTCCGTAAAGACCAGCGTCAGCAGCCGAGCACCTTCTGGAGCGCTGTTCATCGGTCTTTCCCTCCGGCCTCACGAATAAGCACAAGCGATCCGTATATCCCTTGGATATGGTCGAACGCGTATGGTACGCCCGATCCAGGTTCCAGTTAACGCGGTATCCGCTAACGGCTCATCGTCTTATCGAACAAGTTCTCCTCCCGCCGCCAGGCGCTTTTCGCAATCATTCGCTTCAGTGTGGCCATTTCCTCCTCACTAAAGAATTGCCGCGCGGCCGCGCCGAGGTCCTTCCATTCGAACGTCAGGATGGTGCCGCCTACCACAACTTCGACGGTAGCCGTGCGTTGTCCTTGCGGCGTGAAGAGCTGCACTTCGCCCAGGACATCGGGCGCCTCGATATGCTTCACGGCGTCGGGGTCATCCTCGGTGCGCACCTGCACCATGCCCTCGAGAATCACGCAGCCCGTTCCCGCGTCGCTATCGCCCTGGACAAACAGCTTGTCACGACGGGACACGTCTTTCGACTCCGACACCCATAGGAGGATCATCGCGAAGCGCTGCCGCAAACCCTCAGGTAAAGCCTTGGCCAGCGGCGCCTCAAGGATCCTCTCACGCATCAATCTCAGCTGCATATCCGTCGTCTCCTTGTTGTCGTGGGTTTCACCGACCGCATGCCTCTTCCTGTCAACTTCGTTTGCTTCCGCGTATTCTTCAATACCGCGTGTCGCCAAAACAACATCGCCCTGTTTCTCCGCGAAGGGAAGTGGTCCTACCTCGCGCTCGATCTCTTCCGCTTCATGACCCCGACTCCGTGAACAGCGCCGAGCTAGCATTCCCGGTTTCATCTATCTCTTGGACGATAGCCACTTGCAGTCCTGATCGAGAATCCAGAATCCGGTAGTGTTTCGGTGATCCAGTAGCATTGCGGTCATAGGTCGCCCTCATTCGCTGTCGTTGGGGCCTGATGTTGGACCTTCGTCTGCGTTTTGCCGCACTTCAGCACGGGCACGGGCCATCCATTTGTAGTAGCCGATACTGATGCACAAAAGACCGGCGCCCACGACGGCAAACGCCGCCACGCGCAGCAACGGGTCCTGTTCTTTCATGTCTATCAGGAAGAGACGGGCCAACGAAAGCACGATGACGCCCAGTCCGGCGTACCGATAGAACCGTTGGCGGAATGGCAGGGATAGAACGAAGAGGACGGCCGCCAGCCCAAACCAACTGATCGTGATGACGGCCGGATAGGTATTCGTAAGGTGCGGAATCCGATCAAGCAACACTAACAGCAGCACTGTGGCGAGACCTATGGGCGCCAGGACGGATTCCGGCTGTCTCGGGTCATACGCGGAATTGCGTGCTACCGCGTCCAGGATTTCGCCATACCGCGGCGCCAACCATACGTACAGGCGTTCAGACAAGACCCAGAAAACCGCTAGCAGCACAAACGCCACGACAAGGCCTGGTTGCAGTAACGCCGCATTGAATGCCTCTCCCGTGTGACGGCACGAAGCGTAGAGCATGCCGGCAAACGCGACGCCGGCAGCGGCCGGGGAGCGAAATACAGCCGCGTACGCGAGGAAGCCGTAACAGGCCAGAGCCGTCGCCGTCATCAGCCATTCTTGCTGGATGCTTACCTCGAAGTAGCACAACAAGACGACGATGGCGTTGACCACGAGGGCCGCGCAAGCATATTGTGCGATTGTGGCGCGTTTCTTGAGATATGCGAAGTAGCGATCCCCCAGCAGCGACAGAGCTACCAGTAAGATGGAGGCAACGGCAAGGCCCGGATCCGCGGTGGCAGCGTCGAACGTGATCTCGGCGGTGCGCATCGACGCGTAGATTGTGGCCGCGAACGCCACAGCGGTCGCGGCAGGTGACCTAAACACCGCCGCATACGCGAGGAAACCATAGCAGGCCAGCGCCGTCGCCGTCATCAGCCATTCCCGCTGGATGCTGACTTCGAAGTAGCACAACAAGACGACGATGGCATTGACCACGAGGGCCGCACACAGGTACGGCGCGATCGCGGTGCGTTTCTTGAGATATGCGAAGTAGCGATCGCCCAGCAGCGACAGAGCTACCAGTAAGATGGAGGCAGCGGCAAGGCCCGTATCCGCGGTGGCGGCGTCGAACGTGATCCCGACGGTGCGCATCGAGGCGTAGATCGTGGCCGCGAACGCCACAGCGGTCGCGGCAGGTGACCTAAACACCGCCGCATACGCGAGGAAACCATAGCAGGCCAGCGCCGTCGCCGTCATCAGCCATTCTGGCTGGATGCTGACTTCGAAGTAGCACAACAGGACGACGATGGCGTTGATCACGAGGGCCGCGCACAGGTACGGTGCGATCTCGGCGCGTTTCCTGAGATACGAGAAGTATCGATCGCCCAGCAGCGACAGAGCTACCAGTAAGATGGAGGCAGCGGCAAGGCCCGTATCCGCGGTGGCGGCGTCGAACGTGATCTCGACCGTGCGCATCGAGGCGTAGATCGTGGCCGCGAACGCCACAGCGGTCGCGGCAGGTGAACTAAACACAGCCGCATACGCGAGGAACCCGTAGCAAGCCAACGCCGTCGCCGTCATCAGCCATTCCCGCTGAATGCTGACTTCGAAGTAGCACAACAGGACGATGATGGCGTTGACCACGAGGCCCGCGCACAAGTGCGGTGCGATGACGGTACGTTTCCTGAGGAACGAGAAGTAGCGATCGGCCAGCAGCGAAAGGACCACAAGCACGCAGGCCGCCACGCCGAACCGAATCGGATCTACGCGCAGATGATCCAACACCTCTGGCAGGAAGACGACGCTCGCCCAAAGCGCAAAACCGCCTGAGATGGCCGCAAATGCCGTGGGATGCAGGACCAGGAACAGGCCTGCCGCTGCGACACCGGCTGGCGCCAGTGCGAACGCGCCGTTCACGCCTGGAAACTCCTTGATCAGGAACAGGCCTGTCAACCATGCCCACACGCCGTACAGGAGGTAGGGAGAAACCACGTGCTGGTGAAAGGCCAGGCCGATGCGCTTGCCGAGCCGCGACTCCTCCGAAGCCAACGCCACTGCACCCGCCGCAACCAGCCCGGCGATGGCCACGGGCAGGTCAATTGCTTTCAGATGCAGAAGCTCCCTGCTGCCAATGACCGATGCGGCCAAGACGAGCGAACCCATCGCCCCCAGCCCGAAGGGTTTCGAACCGAGCAAGGCGGCGGACACCGTCAGCACCAAGGCAAAGCCGGCCATGACCGCAAACCGATGTCCGTCCTGCACCAGTGGGAACGCGTACGCCAGGAACAGGACCGCGCCCGCCAGCGCGTAAAGATACGGAAAAAGCAAGCCTTCGAACGGCTTCTCGGTGCTCTTGGCAAGGATCGGCCGTTCAGCGATCAGGTCCAGTTGCCAACAAAGGGCCAGCGTGCCCGGGTCGAACGGAGCGGATTTCGGAGACCGCGCCGTCCAGTCCGTCCGCTGGTACAACTGTGATGCCACAAGGAAAGCCACGATGCCGAGCAATGCCCGAACAAGGTGTTCCAGGTACTGTGGCGCCATGTAGCCGATAGGAGTTAGGTGCAACCTGGCCGGGTCCAATGTGGACCACAAGTCCACGCCAAACGACATCTGGAATGCGGCGCCGAGTGATTGGAAAAACGCAACGCAGGCGACGCCGAACGCCATCAGCCGCATCACAACAAGACCGGACCGCCGCGCTGACACTAGCAGGACGGCCGTCTCCACGGCCAGACATGCTGACAATGAGTTGCCGCCGTAGCGTGTCGCCAGCGCCACCGTCGCGAGAGCCACCGATTTGATGAAGTAGACGTTGAACAGCGGATCTCCCGCACGAAGCCGGAGGTAGCCCAAGCCGATCACCATGAGTAGCGCCGCAAAAGAGAAACGGAAGATATCCTGATGGTCGCGCGTGAAATCGAAGTGGCTCATGATCACAGTGCCGAGCGCGAGGAACGCCACGGTATTGAGCGTGACAAAGCCGTTGCGGAACCAACCCGGGATCGTCTTGCGCCGGAGATCTTCCGAAGAGAACAGTTCAGCGAGTGCGAACGCCAGGAAAAAGAGCGTCAGGACGCCCATGGACCCTGCGAAATCTTTGTACGGATCCCCTCCGCGGCTGTGCGTCAACACAACGAGATCGTTGACATAGCTGCCAACGAGGCCGAGCGAAGCCACGTAGTACCAGCGGTTGCGCAACAGGAAAAATGCGCTGCCCGCGCTCAGAAACACGAGACCCATCATGGCGAAGGGCCCAGGTTTGTCCAGCGTGAGTGTCGAGAGCAGGACCGTGAGATGGCCGAGCGCAGTCACAAGGACCGCGATGACCTTCGATTGTCGAACCTGAGCGGCGGCCGCCCACACCGCCACCACCACGGCCAGCAGGATCAGCGTGGGTATGGGCGAAGCGAACACATTT
>Ga0315279_10007878_pt1 | contig 13051 bp, 10 predicted proteins | sample YL17G06_20_MG_FD_203694 | JGI IMG/M metagenome (GOLD analysis project Ga0315279, IMG submission 203694) | Sediment microbial communities from Yellowstone Lake, YNP, Wyoming, USA - YL17G06_20 | ecosystem: Environmental > Aquatic > Freshwater > Lake > Sediment | place: USA: Wyoming | collected... | reverse complement strand
TCGCCGGCGCGGTCACGAGGAACTGCGAGAGGAAGCGCGCCGAGGCGACCGGGCTGACGATCCACGCCCAGCACATGTCGATCACCGCGTTATGCCACTGCTTGGCGATGGCGACCATCTCGTTCTCATAGGGATAGCAGATGTGCATCAGCACGAAGGTCGTGTCCGGGGCCCTCCGCAGAAGGTCGCAGACGTCATCGGGGTTGGTCGTCAACCGCCCGAGCGGCATGCTGTCGTGCCCCGCGTAATAGCCGGTGTGGAGCTTGACGGGGAGGCCGAGCCCGGTGGCCGCGCGGACGCAGTACCAGAAGAGATGATCCTGCACGAGCTTGTGCTCGGCCGGGGAGACCTGCGCTCCCTGAAGCATCCGGTCGAACGGGCCCTCCGCCTGTTCCGCAGGCACGTCCGCGTAGTCGAGGCGCCTGGCGTACGCGGTCTGCGTCTTAACCGCCACCGCATAGGGGCCGTACTTCCCGAACCACCAGTCGATCGCTTTGTGGTAGTCCGCAAGCCCCGCCACCGCGATGCCCGCGGGCGTTGCTAGGTCCTGCCAGTTGGGGCCCATATGGAGCCCGGAGATGGAGATGTCCTGCATGAGGAACGTTGGGTCCTCGGCCTCCCGGAAGATGGGCCGGTCGAGGGCGTTGACCTGGCAGGACTCGATGCCCGCGATCTCGCCGAGCACCTCCCTGTAGAACCCCGGCCGCACACGGGACTCGTAGCCCTCCTGCACACGGCCGATGGTCTCCCGCGAGAGATCGGGGACACCGTACAGCCGCTCAACAGCGATCCGGACCGCCCTGCCGTAGCCGGTGTTCCTCACCGCGGGCCAGTAGGGCTCGAGCGCGTCCCACTTCTCGGCCGTGCTCGCGCCGGAACCGGTAAGGAGTGACAGCTTGTCCGGCGGCATGCCGGCTACGGCGAGGTCGGAGTCGATGTAGTGGCTGAACAGCAGCCCCCAGTCGTTGCACGACGTAGCGCCGCCCTCGCGCCAGTTCACGCGGTCGGTCTCGTCCACAAGGTGCTCGTGGGTGTCGATGAAGCGCGTCCGCGCCACGGCCTCAGTGATGTCGGGTAGGCCGGGTGGCCCGACGTCGGCCTCATCGGCTGCCGCCCTCCCCGCCACAGCGCACAACGCCACGCCCAGACCGGACAGCGCCGCCCGGCGCGTGATCCCCTTCTCACTCGGCTCCGGCTGCACTCTCGACATATGCGAGCCCTCCCGCGGGGGCCCGCCTCGACCCGGGTCGCGGGCGCCCGCGCACGAGTTCGCCGCCCGCCCGCCGCCCCCTCTGTCGCACTCGGCCCGTACAGAGCCCGCACAGGGCTTCCCTGCGGCGATCCCGGTTGGCGCACCGCCCGGGCCCCTCACTGCACCTCCAGCCGGAAGCGGTCCAGCACGATCGCCTGATCCGTCTTGCCATAGGGGTCGTCGCCGCCGATGTGGCCCGCTACGAGGATCGTCCCGTCTCCGAGCTGCACGGCGTGCGGGTAGTAGCCCGACCCGGGACAGCTCAGGGGTGTCCACGTCGCGCCCCGGTCTGCAGTCCAGTGCACTCCTGTCGGGGCGATGTGGAGGATAGCGCCCTCGCTGGTTCGGAGCAGTTCAGGATGGCCTGAGTGAGGGAAGGGGGCCATCGTCACGGGACCGGGACGCCAGGTGTCGCCGGCCTTCGCTAGGATGCTCTGGCGGCGGTCCTGGCCCGTGCACCTGCCGTCCGCGCCGTACTGGATGGCGCGGAACACGGCCAGCAGGTCCCCGTTGTCAAGCTCCGCCGAGTCCCACTCCTCGCAGGCGCAGTCGGGGGCGCCGGGAGACACGTACAGCGGCTCCGACCAGCTCGTGCCCTGTGCGTCCCGGCTCAGCCACAGGCAGTGGCGCACCTTCGGCATCAGGTCCATCCAGCGCCAGTTGTCCGGGTCGAAGGGCGCCGCTCCGCCCGTGAGCAACAGGCGCCCGTCGCTGAGCCGGCGCAGGCGTGTGGGGTAGGTCTCCAGGCGCGAGTCTCCGGAGATGTACTCCGGCGAGCCCCAGGTCCTCGCGCCATCCGCGGACCTCTGCAGGAAGCCCGTGGGCCGGACGTCGCAGTAAGTGAGTGACTGGCCCCAGCCGAGGCGCAGCAGCGTGCCGTCGTCCGGAACCACGGGGCTGCTGACGCAATAGCCGTTCATAGCGGAGCTGAAGGGGTCCGAACTGACCCTCTGCCACGTCGTGCCGCGGTCCGCGGAGTGTAGGTAAACGTTCTCCTGGATGAGGCCGGTCATGTCGTAGGCGGGGATCTCTTGCTGGGCCGTCGGGAGCCGCCGCAGGATCTCCGCCGGGGCCCGCTGACGCCATCCCTGCAGCGGCCCGGTGACCTGCGTGAAGCACAGCAGAACGCTGTCGTCCGGCATCACGCACAGGCCGGTCCAGCAGGTGTAGCCCGGCGTCTGAGGAGAGTGGTAGGCGATGATGCGCTCGTAGTCCCTACAGGTGACCTGCATGGCGCCAACCTCCGGGCAGAGGGCGGCGGCCAGCAGGGCGGCGCAGATAGCGATCAGGCGAGGTGCTCGCGGCATGGCCGGCCTCCGTGGTCGCCGGGATCGCCCACGCTACGTGGGCATTATCAGTACGTGGGCCCACCGGCCGCCCGGTGGTACGTGTGCGTTCACCGTCGGAGTCACGGGGCCTTCTCCTCCCTCGCGCTGAGGGCGGACACCACGCGCCGGTGCAGGCGCTTCCGGGCTGCCACAGCGAGAGAGACACCGAGGAAGAGGCGATGGCCAACAGCCGCGAAGCCATGGATCTCTGCCTCACCTCCGAGGAGCACGAGCTTCTCGACCCACCCTCCTGGGGTCTCTGAGGGATCCGGGCCTAGGTCCCGACGACACCGCGTAAGCCCCCAGCGATCGCGAGGCTGCCCCGCGCGCCTGCGAGGGCTCCCTGCACCTTTGGGCTCGCCTGCCCCCCAGGTGGGAGGCTCGCGCCAAGTGAACCGAGAGGCACGAGCCAGAGCAGCCCCCTGAAGCCCGAATGAAGCTCGGCGCCCGGAACCGCGTAGGCCACGTGGCTGGAGGCAGCCCTGAGTGTCCGTGCGCAAGGGGGGCGCGCCGGTCGGGAAGAACCCATGCGCGAGGGTCTGCAGAAGCCCGGAGGAGCGCTTCCGATGGACCTACCCAGTGGCGTCGTGACGTTCCTGATGACCGACATCGAGGGCAGCACCCGGTTGTGGGGCGAGGCTCCCGACGCGATGCGGGCAGCCTTGGCTCGGCACGATGTGATCGCCGCGACGGTGATCGACGCACATTCGGGCTTTGTCATCAAGCCCCGAGGCGAGGGCGACAGCACGTTCTCGGTGTTCGCAAGACCCACGGACGGGGTCACTGCGGCATGTGCACTCCAGACGGCCCTGACTGCCGAGCCCTGGCCCGAAGGTGCCTCCCTGCGCGTGCGCATCGCCGTCCACACCGGGGAGGCGGACCTGGGGGTGGACGACTACTACGGGATCGCGGTGAACCGCTGCGCGCGACTGCGGAGCATCGCCCACGGCGGCCAGGTCCTCGTTTCGGAAGCAACGACCGGGCTCGTGCGCGAGCTCCTGCCTGATGGAGCAGGCCTGCGCGACCTGGGCTTCCAGCGCCTGAGGGACCTCGCCGAGCCGGAGCGCGTGTCGCAACTCCTGCACCCGTCTTTTCCAACGGACTTTCTCGCTCTGCGCACAATCGACCTCATCCCCAACAACCTGCCGTACCAAGTAAGCACCTTCGTCGGTCGAGAAGCCGAGATGACGAAGATCAGGGAGCTTCTCCGCGACACCCGGCTGCTAACGCTCACAGGGACAGGTGGGGTGGGCAAGACACGGCTCGCGCTCCAGGCAGCAGCCGAGATGCTCTACGAGTATCCCGACGGCGTGTGGCTCGTAGAGCTCGCGTCGCTCAGCGACGGAGGGCTGGTCCACCAAGCCCTGGCAGCCGCGCTTGGCGTGCGCGAAGATCCGGGCAAGGCCCTGGTGGGCACGCTCGTCGCACACCTGCGCGGCCACCAGGCGCTGGTCGTCATGGACAACTGCGAGCACCTCGTCGAGGCGTGCGCGCGGCTCACCGAGCATCTGACGAGGCAATGCCAAGGGGTGCGGATCCTATCGACGAGCCGCGAGGCCCTCAGAGCCGACGGGGAGACGATATGGCGCGTACCCTCGCTCTCGGTGCCGCATCGCACGCCCGGGATGGAGCCACAGCCCGAGCAGCTCACGCAGTACGCGGCAGTGCGGCTGTTCGTGGACCGCGCCACCAGATCCAGCCCGGCCTTCAGGGTGACTAGCGAGAACGCGCGGGCAGTGGCGGAGGTATGCGCGCGCCTCGACGGGATCCCGCTCGCGGTGGAGCTGGCGGCGGCGCGGTTGAGCGTTCTCAGCGCCCACCAGATCATGGCCCGCCTCGATGACCGCTTCGCCCTGCTCACTGGGGGGCGCCGGACCGCGCTGCCACGGCATCAGACGCTCAAGGCGGCGGTTGACTGGAGCTACGAGCTGCTGCCTGACGACGAGCGGAGGCTGTTCGAACGGCTCTCTGTCTTCCCAGGCGGCTTCGACCTGGCGGCAACCGAGGCCGTGGGTGCGCCGCCCGCCATCGATCGCGGGCGCGTCCTCAACCTGCTGGCAAGCCTGGTGGCGAAGTCCCTGGTGGCCGCGGATGAAGGGGCCGAGCGGCGGTACCGGTTGCTGGAGACGTTGCGGGCCTATGGGTGGCAGCTACTAAGCGTACGCGGCCAGGCCGAGCAGGTCGCGCGACGCCATGCGACGTTCTTCATGGCCTTGGCTGAGGAGGCCAAGCCCAACCTGACCGGCCCGGAGCAGGCAGACTGGCTGCGCCGCCTAGAGCTCGAACACGACAACCTCCGCGCCGCCCTGGCCTGGGGACTCAGACACGACCCGGGTGGAGGAGCCCGACTGGCCAATGACCTGTCGGGGTTCTGGGAGATCCGCGGCCACTGGACCGAAGGGAGGAGCTGGCTGCGCCAGTACCTGGACGTGCGTCTCGATCTCGAGCCGGCGACGCAGGCCGATGTGCTCAGCGCCGCTGGCCGGCTCGCTGTGCGCCAGGGCGATGCGGCACGAGCCCGGGGTCTGGCTGTGGAGGGGCTGGAGGTCTACCGGCGACTGAGGGACCGTCGCGGAGAGGCCGATTGCCTGAGCATTCTGGCTAGGGTGGCCTCTATGGAGGACGACTGGGCGAGTTCGCGCGAGCTCCACGGGCAGGCCCTGGCAATACGCACGAGGTTGGATCTGAAGCCAGATATCGCAAGGTCCCTGCACGGTCTCGCTTTCGTGGCTCAGGAGCAGGGCGACCTCTCAGGGGCGACGTCCACGTCAGTCGCAGCCACTTCGACCTCGCGATGGGCTGCTACCACAAAGCCCTCGAGCTCGACCCCGACATGCCCGAGACCCAGGACAAGCTCGGCCTGGCCGCGCTCGGGCGCCTCGAGGCCGCGAAGCTGTCCGGCCGCGCCCAACAGGGATCGGAGGCGGCCGCGCTGAAGCGCCGATCGCAGATGGCGATGATCATGGGCCTCGTCTTCCCGGGACTGGGGCATCTATGGCTCCAGCGATACATGATGGCGCTGGCCTTCGCCGTCCCCGCGGCGGCCGCTCTTCTCGGCGCTTCGTTCTGGCTTCCGCTCGGACTGTCCCAAGGTCACAGGGCGGCCACTCCGTCAAGCATGCTCTTGCTGTGGCTGGGCTACGCATGCGCGGGGCTGCTCGTCATCCTCTGGATCGCGGGCTTTGTGCATGCGTCGCACCTTGCCACCCAGCGTGATGACGAGAAGCTCTACTGACCACCCCCAAGGGGGAGCAATGGAGTCTCAGGCGACCTGCCCGTCATGCGGTTACCCGCTGGTGTCCTCGCCCCAGGTCCCGGGGGCTCTGTACTGCGGTCAGTGTCAGCGCTGGTACGCCGGCGCGCAGATCGACGCGGCGCCGCCCGGTGCGCCGCCTCCGCCCCCTCCGCCCGGTCAGTGGTACCCGCAGCCACAGCCGCAGCCCGCCCCGAGCGCGATGGAGGGTCTGATCCCGACTCGCAACCCGAGTGCGCTCATCGCGTACTACCTTGGCGTTTTCTCAGTGTTACCGTGTATCGGGTTCTTCCTGGCCGTTCCCGCGCTGATCCTGGGGATCAGAGGCTTGGCGTACGTGAGGCGGTACCCGCAGGTGCGCGGCGTCGTGCACGCGTGGATCGGCATCGTGCTCGGCGCGATCTTCACCCTCGTGTGGGGCGCCGCGTCGGTTATCACGATACTGGGGATGACGTTCGGGCCGTAGCGCCAGCCCGCAGCCGGGTGCTATGGCAGGATCTGCACCGGGGCGCCGCCTTCTCATCACCAGTACCGCCGCCGACCAGCGCCCCGCAGCGCACTCTCGAGGATGTCGGTGATCTGTCGGTGCAGAAGGAAGCCCACCCCGCCGCCGACCAGCGCCGCCCACAGCGCCCATCCCCTGAACCACGCGGCGAACGGCGAGGCCGCGAACGCCATCGCGGCGAAAAACACCGCACCCAGGACGGCGCCCGCGATGTTCGGCGCAAGGCGGTAGTACCACGCGTTCCTGTCGACTATCTCGTGGCCGCAGACCGGGCACTCGCTGGTGCCGCGCTCTACGACCTTCCCGCAGATGATGCACCGTAGCTGTCTGCCGCTGTCCATACGCTGACCCTCCTCGGAAGCCACGACTGCGAGCCCGGACGAAGGAGCGTGGGCGTGGTGGCGGGAGTCAGGCGACGTACCGGGTACGTGGGAACGGCGGAGCGAGGACGGACGGCCGACAGAGGAGCGGGGGAGCGGGCCACTCCCCCGACTCCTGCACGCGTCCGAATGCCTACCCGCGCGGCCGCCCTCTCCGCTTCAGAGCCATGACGCCGACGGTCGCGCCGAGCCATGGGACAGCCGCCGCGCCGGGGAGCCAAGGCAATGCGGCGAGTTTCGGACTGGGCGGGGTTTCGGGGGCATCGGTCGTGCCCTGTGCTCCGCCGCTGGGTGGCAGTTCCTCCTCACGCCGGGAAGTGCGCCCGGCCACAATGTACTTAACCCTGGACCGCATGATGCCGCCGCCTTGGAGCACCTCGCCGGTGACGGCGTCAACAAAGGCCAGGGCCTGCCCCATGGGCTGCTCAATACCGGGGGGAAGGTGCTCCGGCCGGACACCAAAGTCCACCTGGTAGTAGAGCGTCACATCCCCGGCTTGCGTGAGCACCGGGTGGCACTCATCGTATCCCGTGAGCTTCAGCGCTGTCATCGAGCTGGCGACCGCTTGTTCCGGTGTGACCTTCGGGTCGATCAACTCCGTGGCCGGCAGTTCCCGGCCCCGGAGGTACGCCACTACACGGCCGTCGGCGGCCGAGACATGAACCGAGCAGCCGACGCCCCAAATGCGCCGTGGCGGGTCACCCGCCTCAACGATGAAATACGACACCCAGTTACCGTCCCGAAGCTCGGTGTTTCGTAGCCGCAACTCGCCAACCGTACCTCCCGGCCGCCAGTACCGCGCCATCCAGTCGCGGGCCGTGGCCTCGGCCTCTGCCTGGCTGGTCCTAACGTCCGCTGTCGCGTCCGGCGGCCCCGTGTCCCTGCCGTAGCTGATAAGGCTGCCGTCAAGGGCGTCGATCTCGACCTCAAGGAGGCGTCCGTCCTCATCAGCTTCGAAGCGAACGGACGCCCTCCCCGGACTATCGGGGAGCCACTTCGGCCCCAACGATTCCTGGGGCCCCACGCGGGTCGGCATCGGGTGCCGGCGGAGTATGAGTGGGTGGCCGGCAACGCTTTCGGCGATCTTGAGGCACTCGTCAGCCGTGAGTGCGGGCTCCGGGCCTGGGTCCCTGAACCGGGCGGGGACAGCATCGTCGCCCCTGACAGCCCTCGACCCGCTGGCTGGCGCCCCATCGCCAGTCTGCCCAACTAGTATCGCGCATAGCAGCACGCAAACCATGACGCACCTCCGTCTGGCTCTAGGCGCCGAAGCCCGCCGGCCACAGCACGGTCGTGTTGCCGTGCTGGTAGCGACTGCCGGCCGGGAGGAGTGCGAGAGACGGGGGGGCAAAGGACCCGTTGGATCGCAAAGACTCACGAGATGGCGCGGAGTCACGGAGGTGCCCAACTGACCGCCCACATGCCAACCTACCCACCGCAGCGTGCCCCCTTCTCATTCCCACCGATGAGAACCGCTGCCGGCGCCGGGGCGTCCCCGCCGAGGCACCGATGTTCCCAAAGCTCCAGCCTACCACTGGGGCGCGGCCCCTGCTAGCCTGTATCATTGGCGAGTGTAAGTTGGTGGCAAGGCATGAGAAGCGGGGGATCCGCTTGTATCAAGGGTTTGCAAGAGACTCTTGCTGCAAGGGAGCCCGCTTCTCATGCGTACGGAGTGTATCGACCAGACGGTGTTCGGATTCCTGCCCGGGAAGCCGATCCAGGCTCGGTTTGATGGCGGCCGGCTGACGTCTGACGGGGGTCTGCTGCTGCTCGCGGAGGCGGACCGTCGGTTCCGGCTGACGGAGAGCCTGGCGGGCGAGCTAGTCGATCTGCGGGACCAGACCAAGATCAAGCTCACCTACTCTGAGATGTTGAGGCAGCGGATCTTCGGGATCGCGGCCGGATACGAGGACGGGAACGATCACGACACCCTCCGCGCCGACCCGGTCATCAAAGTCGTCGCCGGGCGGCTTCCCGTAACGGACGAGGATCTTGCCTCCCAGCCGACCATCTCTCGCTTCGAGAACCACGTCTCCAGGCGCGAACTCGTCAAGCTGGGCTACGCGCTTGTCGATCACTACATAGACCGCCACCGCCCCGATCCGCCCGCGGAGATCGTGCTCGACTTCGACGCGACCGACGACCCCACTCACGGCCAGCAGGAGTTCGAGGGCTTCCATGGGTACTATGACCACCATTGCTATCTGCCGATGATGATCTTCGGCACTTGCGACGATGGCCCGCAAGAGCCGATCCTGGCGGTCTTGAGGCCCGGCAAGATCCACGCCGCGAAAGGGCTCGTCGGCCTTCTCCGGCGGCTCGTCGATAGGATCGCCGGCGCATACCCCGTCACCCGCCTCACCTTCAGGGGCGATGCCGGCATGGCGCTGCCCGCCACGTACGAGCTCTGCGAGGGGCGCGGGGTCGACTACATGATCGCCATCGGCGAGAACCCCAGGCTCAAAGCCCTCGCGCAACCGATCGCCGCCGAGGCACGCCGACAGTTCGATGAGACCAAAGACAAAGTCCGGATCTTCGGCGAGGTCTCCTACCAGGCGAAGACCTGGTCTCACCCTCGAAAGGTCATCATCAAAGCCGAGGTCATCCCCAGTCATCCGACCGACACCAACGTGCGCTTCGTCGTCACCAACCGCGACGACCTCGACCCAGAGGCCCTCTATGACGCCTACTGCCAGCGCGGCGACGTGGAATGCCGCATCGATGAGCTCAAGAACGATTGCTACTCCGGACGCACCAGTTGCTGCGGGTTCCTCGCGAACCAGTTTCGGCTCTTCATGCACGTCGCCGCTTATCTGCTGTTCGTGCTACTCAGGATGGCCCTCCCCAACCGCGAACTCCGAGTCGCGCAGGTACAGACGCTGAGGGTGCGCCTGCTCAAAGTGGCGGCACGGGTGGTTGAGCGCGCACGGCACGTCATCTTCTCACTTGCCGAGAACTACCCCTGGATCGATGACTGGCTCGACGCCGCCGGGGTAGCGAAAGGGGAGATGTAGAGCCGGCGCCCGCAAGCCATTACCTTGTCACGCCAAACCTCGGGCACACCGGGGTCGTTGGGTCGTGCCTATCGCCCGGCCAGCCTCCGCCTCAACGGACCCACAGGTCTAATACCGCCTCTCACCACATTCCGGTATTCAAGGACGAGTACTGTGGTGAATGATACAGGCTAGGGCGCGCGCGCTGGTTCATGGGTCCCAGAGCTCACGACATCTTCCTCTCGGAGCCGCGGGGTGCGGCTCGTGATGACCTCCGGCGCAAGCTGCCGGGGAGTACCCGAGGGCGGGGTCAGAGCAGACGGAGTTGCCAGGACGGAGGTGCGGCGAAGCGCGAGCGACTCGCGATGGGGTGCACCCCTCGGAGTAGACAATGATCGGGGTCCGGGAGTTGGGCCCGGGGTCGGGGCCTGAGTCAACTGGCGGCAGACTAGCCTCTGAGGAGGGAGCCCCGATCATGACCCCGCGGAAGTTCACGCCGGAGTTCAAGAAGCGCGTAGTGCTGGAGTTCGAGGCCGGCGAGAGGAAGAGCGCCGACATCTGCCGCGAGTTCCAGATCTCCGACTCTCTGCTGCGTCGCTGGGTGACGCAGTATCGAGAGCACGCCGACAAAGCCTGGCGCAGGGAAGACCCGAGAGCCCCGCAGCTCGTGGAGGCGGAGGTGCGCCCTGATAGCTATGGAGCCCTCGAATGCCGGGAGGGCGAGGGGTTCCTGCCGGCAGAGCTACCGGTGACAGGACTGGAGCCTGCGGACGCCAGGCCGACGGCGCAGTCTGCTCCGGTTGCCTTGTCCGACCTGATGTGTAGGCTTCCGCAGCTCATGTGTGGAACTGCTGCTGCCGAGGCGTTACGGTTTCGCCATGGACAGGGTTGTCCAGTCTGGTATGAGTGATGGCGGAGCGAGGACTGGGAAGGGGGATTCGCGCAGTGGAACTCAAGGGCTCACGGACCGAGAGGAACTTGATGAGTGCCTTTGCCGGCGAGTCGCAAGCAAGGAACCGCTACACCTACTTCGCCAGCCAAGCAAGGAGGGACGGCCTCGAGCAGATCGCCTCTGTCTTCCAGGAGACGGCCGACCAAGGGAAGGAGCACGCCAAGCGCTTCTTCAGCTTCCTGCAGGGCGGCGAGTGCCAATCCCACGGAATGTTCGCGGCCGGTGTCACTGGCACCACCGCCGAAAACCTAGCTGCGGCCGCGGCGGGCGAACTGATGGAATGGGGGACGCTGTACCCCGACTTCGCGCAGGTCGCGCGCGACGAGGGCTTCGGGGCCATCGCGATGGTGTTCGAGAAGATCGCCGTCGCCCAGCAGCAGCATGAGCAGCGCTATCGTGGGCTCCTCGCGAACGTGCAAACCGGCGCGGTCCTCAAGAAGGACCAGCCGGTCAAGTGGCGCTGCCGCAACTGCGGGTACGTCCACGAGTCGGCCGGGGCCCCAGCGACGTGCCCCGCGTGCGCGCACCCGCAGGCACATTACGAACTGCTCGGTGGGAACTGGCAACCGGAGGGGCGGCCGCCGGTCGCTCCTACGCTCCTGACTTCTGCCCGACCTGCCTGCGAAGTAGCTCCATGAGCGCGCGGTCGCCGGGCACCCGGCCGCTGAACGCGAGCTTCCCATCCACCAACAGGGCCGGCGTGAGCACCGGACCGAAGTCGGCTATCTCATCAAGGTCCTTCACCCGCGTGATACGCACGTCGTCGCGGGACAGGCTTGACACCGCCCGAACGGCGGCCTCGTAGAGCGCGTCGCAGCGCCGGCAGCCGGGCCCCAGCACGGCGATCTCGTGGGTTTGGTCTGCGGTGGTGCTCACGGGTGCGTCTTCCTTTCCGTCCTGCTCACGGACGCGCAAGCAGTGTCGAGCCAGCACCTCAAGGGCGGCAGACAGCCGCTCGACTTCCGACTCAAGGTCGGTCGCCCACTTCTCCAGCGTCGCAACGCTCGCGTCGGTGGTCGCTGCCGAGCCATCGCCCCCGGGATGCGCCGCCGGGCTGGGTTGGGGGGTCAGCAGGCGAGTGATCTCGCTCTCCGGGATGCGGTGCTGCCCGCCAGGCAGCTTCGTCGAGGCGATCCTGCCCTCGTAGATGTACCGCTTGAGCGTAGCCACGGAGACCTCGAGCATGGACGCTGCCTCGGATGCTGTCAGGTAGCGCACTCCGGCACACGTCTCCCTTCCGGTCGCGAGGTCACGCGCTCAGGAGCAGGTACACCCCAAGGGCGATGAGGAGCCAGCCACCGGCAAGCTGAAGGGCGCGGCCATGGGCCTGGAGGCGCTGCAATGCCCCGAGCCGACCGGCCGCCAGCCCGATCACGATCGCGGGCAAGCCGTGGCCGATCGCGTACACGAACATGAGCGCCGCGCCGAGGAGCACCGCTTGCCGAGCCGCGGCGATCGACAGGATGGCCACGAGCGGAGGCGTCGCGCACGGCGTGGCAACGATCCCCATGAGAGCCCCCAGCGCAAAGGCGCCAGGCAGGCCCTTGAGACGCCCCCAGAAGCGCGATGCCAAGGAGAACCCCCGGAACTCGACCGTGACGATCTCGGCCATCAGCACTCCGGCGGCGATGCACACGGCCCCCGCGATCCACGCCCACTGCACCTTAGTCAGCCCGAGCAGCGGCGCGAGCAGGCTCCCTAGCGCGCCGAGCAGGCAGTAGACGAACGCGAGCCCCAGCAGGAACACGGCAGCGATCACCGCGCTCCTCCAAGCGACGCGTTCGCCGTTGGCCCACACGTATGCCACGACCGCGCCCATCATCGGGTACGCGCACGGGTTCAGCGACGTGCATAGCCCCCCGAGCAGCGCGAGGGGAACAAGCCACGGCCCGCCCGCGCTCATGGCCTCAGCGATGCGATCGGTCATGTCAGCTCTCCGACAGGCCGGGATCTGCGTCCGCGCACTCCATGCCAACGCGCGCCAGTTCGGTGGCAATGCCCTCCATGGCGATGAAGCCCTCGTGTCGCCACAGCTCCTTGCCGTCCGCGGACACGGCAACCTGTGTCGGGATCATCCGCAGTTTCCACTCCTGGGCGGCCTGCGGGTGGTCATCGGTATCAACGCGGATGACGTCGACCGCGCCGGACAGCCGCTCCTCTGCCTCGACCAGAACGGGAACCATGTTCCTGCAAGACTCGCACTCATCCGAGCCGAACTCCACGAGGCACGGCAGGCCGGAGCCTCTGGGGATGGGAGGCGTGGGCTCTCCGGACCCGGCCATTGTCGGCGGCAGTGCGCACTCGGGGCACGGGACGTTGTTGACGGTCGTGGGCACGTCGCGCGGCCGTGTCTTGTACCATGCGACACTGCCGAGCGCCGCCAGGACA
>Ga0315279_10007877_pt1 | contig 13051 bp, 10 predicted proteins | sample YL17G06_20_MG_FD_203694 | JGI IMG/M metagenome (GOLD analysis project Ga0315279, IMG submission 203694) | Sediment microbial communities from Yellowstone Lake, YNP, Wyoming, USA - YL17G06_20 | ecosystem: Environmental > Aquatic > Freshwater > Lake > Sediment | place: USA: Wyoming | collected... | reverse complement strand
GCTTTTCCCAGCTTCTTCCCGTAGAAGCCGTGTCTGTAGAGTCCCTCGGCCTGGTTCTCGTCGAGGACCAGCACTCTATCCTCGAACAGGGTCGCCTCGGTCCGCGGAATGACGTTTTCGTCAGTAGGGTGCCCGCTCGGCCCCGACCTTGACGCCTTGTAGTAGGTTATGTCCCCCTCCTCGTCAACGATCGCAAGCAGGAGCTCCTTCCTCGTCCTCTCCGACCTCACCATCTCCTCCAAGAAGCTCGTCACATCGAAGAGCGACCTCTCCGCCACAGCCAACACCCAGTACTTAGTCTGTGATGTCGTCGGCGTGCCGCCCCTCGGGAACACCCTGAAATCGAACTCCCCGGAATCTGGCTTCACGACATATCCCCTCTGCCTGAGATCCCGATAGACGATGTAATGGATCTCGAAGCCGTCGCAGGAAGAGGCGCTGAGCTTGATCATGTCTGAGAAGGTCAGAGGCTTATGAGCTCGGAGGATCTCCATCCTCCCTGTCTCCAGAAGGTAGCAGGCCTCCAACATGTCGAGTTCGAGTGCCCCTCCGGATAGTGGATAGCCGTAGAATCCCCTGTTGTAGATCTGGCTCGCCTCCTTTTCGTCCCTGATCATCACGGAGTCATCGACCAGTTCCCCGGGCATATCCCTCGGAACTCCGTCTTCGTAGTTATAGTTATTTCCTCGTTCCACGACAGGTCAGATATCAATCCAATCCCGATCCATTTTGCTCCATCCCGCTTCCAGAAGCATGGGGGAAAGCTTAATATCAGATGTTAACAACTTCAGGTTCACTAGACGGTGTTGACATGAACGACCTCGACATGCTACTGTCGATCATCGAGAACCCGACCAGGCGCAAGATCCTTGAGGCCCTGGTCAGGGAGCCCAACTACCCCCTCCAGCTCTCGAAGGATCTTCAGATGAGCCAACAGGCCATAATGAAACATCTCAAGGTCCTGGAAGATAGCGAGCTCGTGAGAAGCCATTCCGAGGAGAGCGATTGCGGAGGGCCAAACAGGAAGCTCTACGTCCCCGTATCGGAGTTCACAATAATCGTCGACCTCGGCCCTGGCCTCTTCAATGCCGAAATCGTCACGCCGGAGGACTCAGACCGCTTGGACGAGCGCGCCGAGCCCCCGATCGAGCTACAGGAGCAGACAAGTGAGAAGGACTTCAAAGAGGTGACCGTTAGGTTGAAGGGCTCGGTCCTAAGCATCGACAGAGAGCTGGAGAACCTTCACGCCAAGAGGGCCTCGTTAATCAGGCTAAAGGAAAAGACCCTTGAGATGGCCAGGAGATTCGTCGAGAAGAACGTTGAAAACTACCAGGTGAGAAGGATTGTTTACGAATCTATCAAGAAACCTTCTCTGGGTCCTCAGGAAATCGGCAGAGAGCTCGGAATACGTGACGAGATGGTACTGGACATATTGGAGGAATTTGATGAAACAGGGGGCAAGCACGATGGAAGGGAAGAGTAGAGTCGAGGAGTCGACGGAGCGTAGTAGAGTGGAACTCAAGAATGTGTTGGATGCCTTGATTTGAGAAATATTTATATAGAAGCGCTTTACATTATTGTGTCCTGCCTTAAGTTGTTAACTTAAGGTTGTAATGATAAGAAAGGAGGTAGGATGGTATGGACAAGAAGAAGCGAGACGAGAAGAGCGTAGTACCTAGAGTCTACTTGAGTCCGCTGACCATGCTGGACGAGATGGACAGAATGTTCGACCGCATTAGATTTGGGATCGAGGATTTCTGGTCACCATCGATGGAGGTCAAAGGAGCCAGAGTCCCGATGGTTGATATCATGGACGAGGGAGACCACTACCTAGTAGAGGCAGAAGTACCAGGCATGCACAAGGAGAACGTCGAGATCGAACTGGGCGAGGATAGCCTCGAGATCAAGGCGAGGAAGGAAGAAGAAAAGGAAGAGAAGGTCGAAGGCTACATCCGCAAGGAGAGGGGTTCCATGAGCTTCTACAGGAGACTCCCACTCCCCGATGATGCCAACAGAGACCTCGTCGAAGCTAAGATGGAGGACGGCATTCTGAGGATCTCGATTCCGAAAACGGACAAGCCTGAAGACAAGAAGAGAAAAGTGGAGATCAAGTAAGAGCTCCACGCATCAAGAACAGGGAAGTGAGTCGAGAGATGGATTCGTCGGAGAAGGTTCTGAAGGTCGCCGAAGCGAAGTCGAAGGATGCGGGCAGAGGCATCGCCCGCGTCGACCCCGAAGTGCTCAGCGCTCTCGGGCTGACCGCAGGCGACGTCATTCAAATTGAGGGAAAGAAGCGAACGGTCGCCATAGTCTGGCCAGGATACCCTGAGGACGCGAATCGGGGGACCATCAGGATTGACGGCACGATGAGGAGAAACGCGCAGACGAGCATAGACGAGAAGGTGGCGATCAAGAAGGTCATCGTGAAGGAGGCGCAGAAGATGACTTTCGCTCCGACGGAACCATTGAGGATAATGGGAGGGGAGGAGTACCTGAGCCAGGCCTTGGAAGGCAGGGCCGTCACGAGAGGCGACGTCATCGAGATCAATGTCATGGGAAGGAGGATCGACCTTGTTGTCGTATCCTTCGCTCCGTCATCGGACGCTGTGATCGTGCAGCGCGACACGGAGGTCAAGATCGGTGAGAAGCCGGTGAAAGATGGGGCAAGCAGCATACCGAAGGTCACGTACGAGGACATCGGCGGCCTGAGCGACGAGGTCAAGAAGGTCAGGGAGATGATCGAATTGCCCCTTAGGCATCCCGAGCTGTTCGAGCGCCTCGGCGTTGAGGCGCCAAAAGGAGTCCTGCTCCATGGGCCTCCAGGCACTGGAAAGACCCTCCTTGCCAAGGCCGTGGCTCGAGAGACAACCGCCAACTTCATCTCCATAGGCGGCCCGGAGATAATGAGCAAGTTCTACGGGGAGAGCGAGGAACGGCTGAGGGAGATATTCAAAGAGGCCGAGGAGAACGCTCCCAGCATCATATTCATCGATGAGATAGATTCCATCGCCCCGAAGCGGGACGAGGTGACAGGAGAGACTGAGAGAAGGGTGGTAGCGCAGCTCCTTGCCCTCATGGACGGATTGGAGTCGAGAGGAAAGGTCGTGGTGATAGGCGCCACCAACAGGCCGAACGCCCTCGACCCGGCCATAAGGAGACCGGGCAGGTTCGACAGGGAGATAGAGATCAGCATACCGAACCGTAACGGAAGGCTCGAGATACTCCAGATACACACTAGAGGCATGCCCCTGGACGCGGATGTCAATCTGGAGAAGCTGGCCGACCTCACACACGGCTACGCTGGGGCGGACCTGGCGGCGCTCTGCAAGGAAGCCGCGATGCACTCGCTCCGGAGAATAGTCCCGGAGATGGACCTCGAGATGGAGAGCATCCCGGTGGAGATACTGAACAAGATAAATGTCAAGAGGGACGACTTCTTCGCGGCTCTCAGAGAGATGCAGCCGTCGAGCCTCAGGGAGGTCTTGATCGAATCCCCCAATCTGAAGTGGGAGGAGATTGGTGGTCTGGAGGACGCAAAGAGGGAGCTGCGGGAGGCCGTCGAGTGGCCCTTAAGGTACGGCCAGCTGTTCGACCATATGAACGCGACCCCGCCCAAGGGAATACTCCTTTACGGATCGCCCGGGACGGGGAAGACCATGCTCGCAAAGGCGGTGGCGACAGAGAGCGAGGCGAACTTCATCAACGTCAAGGGACCGGAGTTCCTTAGCAAGTGGGTCGGAGAGAGCGAGAAGGCCGTCAGAGAGACGTTCAGAAAGGCTAGGCAGGCTGCCCCGTGTATAGTGTTCATGGACGAGGTCGATTCCATCGCCCCCGTAAGGGGCGGGAATTTCGACAGTCACGTGACCGAAAGGGTGATAAGCCAGCTACTGACCGAGATGGATGGACTTGAAAGCCTGCACAACGTCGTCGTCATAGCGGCGACGAACAGGCCGGACATGATAGACCCGGCGCTCCTCAGACCTGGAAGGTTCGATCGCTTGGTCCACATCTCGATGCCCGATCTCGAGGGCAGGAAGAAGATACTGGAAATCCACATGAAGAAGAAGCCACTGGCCGAGGACGTGGACATCGCGGATATCGCCAAGAGGACCGAGGGATACAGCGGCGCTGACCTGTCCGCACTCGCGAACGAGGCGGTCATGCTCGCGATCCGCGGGATCGTTGCGAAAGGCGGGGACCTATCGCAGGAATCCCTGCAAAGGGAAAAGGTGAGCATGAAGAACTTCCTCGACGCGATGGAGAAGGTGAGGCCCACATCCCGTACCGACCTGACCAGATACGACAAGATCATAAAGGACTTCGAGTACGTCAGGTGATCAACATGAGGAAGAATGACGACGACAAGAAAGGGAGACCGTGGGACGACGTCTTTGGCGGCTTCGACGAGGAGTTCGAAGAGATGAGAGCGAAGATGAACCAGCTCATGGAGCATTTGACGAACGGGTCCGCCCCGCGCGACAACGAACCGATAATCCACGGATTCTCGATGAGGTTCGGCCCTTATAGGAAGGCTCGCATCCAGCAGTTCGGAAGTACCGCAGCGGGGAGCGAGGAGCCGTCGACCAGAGAGCCCCTCACCGACGTGATTGAGGAAGAAGAAAAGGTGAGGGTCGTCGTCGAACTGCCAGGCGTAGAGAAGGAGGACATACACCTCCACGCGACGGCGAAGACCTTGGATATCGAGGTCAACAACGAGGATCACGGATTCAGCAAGCACCTCGACCTGCCGTGCGAGGTCAAGGCGGGCAAAGCAAAGGCCAATTACAAGAACGGCGTGCTCCAGATACTCCTCGATCGGACGACCAAAAGGAAGAGGAAGAAAGAGATCAAGATCGAGTGACCGGGACGGAAACACCCCATTTACATCTCGTTTTTTTCTTTCGCGTCTTTCGCGTATCCCTTGTCTCAAGTATTTGGAGCATATTGAATCATCGGCGTTCCGAAATGGCCCGTCCCGGTCCGCAAGCCATCACGAATCGCACGCTGACAAGGATTATATAGAAGCTCAACTTGTTAATGGGCGTGCACCGGGAAGAGCTGATAGAGAGCGTGAGGGACATACTGGCGAAGGCGGGATTCTATGTCTCGAGGCCCATCACCATGCGCAGCGTGAGTTTCGACGTTGTCGCAAGGAGGGACCGGACGCTTTTGATAATGAAGATCCTCAGCAACGTGGATGCCTTCTCGAAGGAGAACGCCGAGGAGCTCAAGGTGCTCGTGGAGGCGCTGGAGGCTTCTCCGTTGGCCATCGGCGAGAGATCCGGTTCGGGAGAAATCGAGGAAGGCATCGTGTACTCTAGGTTCGGGATCCCGATCATATCGGTCGACACCCTCTCAGATTATGTGCTGAGGGGCGTCCCGCCGTTCATCTTCGCGGCCCCTGGCGGTCTTTACGTGAAGCTCGACAGCGAGATGCTCAGGAAGCTGAGAGAGGAGAGGAGCATCAGTCTCGGCACACTGGCGGAGGTTGCCGGCGTGTCGAGGAGGACAATACAGATGTACGAGTCCGGCATGGGTGCCATGATCGATGTGGCGACAAGGCTCGAGGAGTTTCTGAAAGAACTCTTGGTCGTTCCTTTGGACCCTTTCACCTACACACCGGAGACGGAGCAACGCCTGGTCGATCTGGACAAGCTGGACATCTTCGGGCAGGAGATATTCAGGATACTCGACCGCCTCGGTTACTCAATAGTGCCGACCGTTAAGTGTCCCTTCGAAGCGCTAACCAGCGACGAACGGGCCCTCATCCTGACAGGGCTGGGAAAGGACGAGAGCAAGCTCGTTGAGAAGGCGCGCATCGTCGGGGACATATCGAAGATAACGGAGCACAGATCGATGATTTTCATAGAGCGCGTGAGGAGCAAGTGCAGCATCGGCGGCACCCCGCTCATCGGAAAGGACGAGCTCAAGAAGATGGACGAGTCGGACAAGCTGTTTGATCTGGTGATTTCGAGAAGTGGGTCGGATGAGAAGCGTTGATCTGAACGGGTCGGTCATCAGCATCCTCCCCGTCGTGAGAGGCCTGGTCTCGGAGGAGGAGTCCGTTGCGAACGCCTTCAGAGAAATCGGCCCGGATGCCGTCGCCGTTTCGATCTCCAAAGAGGAGCTGGAGGGGCTCAGAAGGAAGGAGGATTACGACAAGTACGAGCCCAGCTCTCTCGAGATCTCCTACGCCGAGAACCTGTCGATCTTCGGCAAGGTCGAAATCCCTCCCCCCTGTTTCGTCAAAAGCCTTGAGTTGTGCGACCAGGATAAGGTCCCGATCATCGCGATAGACATGGACGAGGAGAAGTTCTCAGACATGTTCTGTGACAGCGTCGGTGGCCTCGATCTGCTGAGGGAATCGCTCTTTGCGAGGAAGGCCTGGAAGAAGAAGTTCGACCTCTCGTCGCCTGAGAGCTTCGTCATCGACTGGGACCGGAGGGTGAACAGAGCCGGCGGGTTCAGGGAGCTCGAACGTGCGAGGGAGAAACATATGGCCGAGGCGTTGGCCGACGCCGCCCGAACCCACAAAAAGATACTCGCGGTGGTGGAATGCGAGAGGGTCGAAGGCGTTGTCGGAGACCTCCCAATAACGTCGAAAAACAACGGAGCATCGAAGATATAGCGCGAGAGTCTGAGCGCATCCGCGTACCTCTAGTCTCGCGATTTCTGTCCCGACCTCGATTTCCAGATTCTTCTAGAGCGGCCCGAATTCTGGCAGAATTTATATAGCCAGTAAACAATGAGAAGACCATGGAGGGCGGTCCAGAGGTAGAACATCTGGAGGAGCGACTCTCCCGCAGGATAGATGCTTTCGTCGCCTTCCTCGAGAAGACCCGCCTTCCACTGCTCGGGGCGTTCCTCTACGTCGTCCTAGCGGCATTGGTACGGGACCTCTCCGAGTACTATCTCCTGGATACGCAGTTCGTCAACACTCCTCATCCCTGGATATATAGCATAGCCCACCACGTCTCGTTCTACGTTGTCGTGTTCCTAGGGCTAGTCCTTCTGCTTTCGGCATTCTCCGGCAGGGGTGTTAGGAGGTCGATCAACTTCATCTCGAGCTTCTATTGGATCATTCTCTTGCCTCCTTACATAGACCATTTTGTGTTCGGGTCGAACGAGAACTACGCTTACTTCTCCCCTACAGAATTCGCCAACGCCCTCCTGCGCTTCAGCGGCGAAACCTTCCATCCGGGGCAGGCTTTGGAAGTCATCTTCGTCCTCTTCGCATTGTTTTCATATGCGATCTGGACACAGAGACACAGACTCCAGACGATAAAGGACAGGGCCGTGGTCCTCCTGAGAATAGCGTTCCTGATCTTCTTCACATTCCTCGCGATGTTCGTGATGGCCACGCCGGGCGCCTTCATACCTGTCGGAAGCCACGCGGGAATTCCAGACTTTCCTGCCTTCGACCTCACGAGCTATTTCCAGATGCATCTGTTCCTTTTCGCATGGTACCTTGTCATCGGCGTCGCCCTCGTCTTCGCGATCATATACATCGCGAAGAAGGCGATCCTGAGACGGCTCGTCGCGAGCTTGAGGCCGTTCCAGACATTATTCTTCATGGGAATCGTGGCGGCCGGAATCGTCATCGGCTGGGGATTCAGCGCCTCGCTGGCTTTGGTCACTTCGATACTTAACAATCCGTACTGGGTCAATCTCGCCTTCGCTGGGATATCGATCGTCTCCGCGATGCTGGCATGGCAGGTCAGTACCATGTGGAACGACCTGAGCGACCGAGCCACTGATGCTCCTTCAAGAGGGAACAGGGTGCTCGCGTCTGGTCTGGTGAGTGAAAGGGACCTCAGGGACGGGTCCTCGGTTCTACTTGTCGTCTCCCTCGCATGCGCCGCGTTGCTTTCGTTGCAGCAGGCCGCGCTCTTGCTGGTAATCTTCGCGCTCTCGTTTATCTATTCCTTCAGACCTGTGCGCTTCAAAGAGCACATTCTCAGCCCGGCGCTGATAGGGCTAGGAACGTTTCTCGCCTTCTTATTTGGGTACCTGACGCCATACAGCGTGGTTGCCATGATGCCGACGCCGGATGGCGGCATACCCTACCTTAGCGGCGAGGTGGTATCTCCCACCCTTACACCTGAGAGCTTCCTCATCGGCTTCTTCATGTTCGTTGGTCTGGCAGTAGGCTCAATGATCACGGACATTGAGGGCTATGAAGAGGATGGGAGGGCGAGGGTGCGCACTATCTACACTTCCATGGGAGTGGAGCGGGGCAAGACGGTGGTGGCCTTGTTGATCTGGCTGGCTGCGCTTACCCCACTCTTCCTCTTCCACACCTTGCCAGATGCTCTTGTATTCGTAATGCTAGGCTCCGTCGGCGCCGTGCTCTTCCACCGGGAAGGTCGGTCAAGGCCAGTGCTTATGGTGGCGATGATCGGCCTAGTATACGCCGCATTGCGCTACCTTGGATTGTTTGGGTTCAGCTGAGGGACGAGAAAAAAAGGCGGGGGAAGCGGGGAATGATCCTTCGGAGCAGCAAACGCCAGTTCTCCTCACCCCGGGCGATGGCCAGACACGCTTCGATCAGAATCTGATCGTCACGGACCACTTCGAAGAAACGCTTAGTGTCAACGACCCCCATCAGGCGGTGCAATATGGGCGAGAGCACCATCGCTGCCTTCAAATCCTGGGCTATGGCATCTGCGACCCAGGAGGCGTATGGACTTAGGTCCGGTCGACCATTGGAGGATCGTATCTGTTCCCGGACGACTTGAGCGGCAATCCTCCCGCTGAGGAAGGCGTAGGACATCCCTTCCCCGGTTATCGGATTTACCAGCCCGGCAGCATCGCCCACCGCCAGCGACCTCCCGGTGTGGAGCCTACGACGCGGCACGAAAGGCAACGGGTGAGCGGATAAATCCCCTTCATCAACGCAAGGCCCGCATCTAGCTTCCAGACGCCGCCGGATTATCATGACCGAGTCTTCCATCCTAGACCGTTGCACGCCCTTGCCCACCACCCCCAGATTGGCGCCGTAGGCATGAGGAAACACCCAGCCGTTGAGAGGGAATATGCTCCTGGGGCTAAGGCGGTGGGTGGGTGTGTCCAGGAGATGGATCTCAATGTTCCCGCCTGGGTCGTTTGACAATTCCAGATCGACCGCCATGCCCATGGCCAGGTGTTCCCGAGGATAAGGGCCGAAGAGCATTCTTCCTGCCCGGCTGGTGGCGCCCTCGGCGACTATGAGGAAACGCCCCTCGAAGTCCCCTCTGATCGTCTTCACTAGAACATGGTCCCGCCCCTCCACGATCTTGAGCGCCCGGTTATTCTCAAGCACATCGGCCCCGGCTTTCTCCGCATTCCTAGCCAGGAAGCCGTCCAGTCTCTGCCGCCTGACCACCACCCCGGCCCTCCTAGAGAAGGAGAATTCCTTTCGCTCCTCCCCGACCTGCACGGTAAAGCCAAAGATCTCACGCTCGATTACTTCTTCAGGAAGCGGATATGGGAGGCGATCAATGGCCCGTTGCAGCAGCCCCCCAGCGCAACATTTTCCCCGAGGAATCCGATAGCGCTCCAGGAGCAGGGTGCAGAGACCGGCTTTGGCGCATTCCCAAGCCGCCAAGGTCCCTGAGGGTCCGGCCCCGGAAACGATGACGTCGTACACTGTCTCAATCAATCCGCATGCCAGGACATAACTGTTCCTCATGTAAGCTGCGTTTCACCGAGGGCAGGCGAGTAGGAAGGGAGCACGAGGCAACGCCTGCATGGCCAAATGTAGCGACCCCGCCTCTCCAGAGGCAAACGCTTCGCAAGCCCTCACCAGTCCCCGATCTTTCTCGAAGTTGGCGACCAGTCTCTCATGGCCTATGGTCCGCACTAGGAAATGCAACCAAGGTCCAACGAGCGAGGCAACCCTCAACCTTGGCAGTATCTCACGGTGGCACATCTTCCCGTAGCTGCTCAGACCGACTCTGCCTCGGCAATGTGAGACGATAATGGCCTCGGCTGCGAAACGACCGCTGAGAAGCGCGGAGGTCAGGCCTTCTCCAGAGAACGGGCTCACCAGACCGGCGGCATCCCCGACCACCACCACTCGCCGCGTATGAAGTCTCGTCCGCGGGACGATGGGCAAGGGATGGACGCAGCGGTTCCCAAGGGGCTGGGCCCGTCCGTATCTAGATTCTAGGTCCTCCATAATGACCGCGAGACCGCGCTCTATCAAATGGACAGAACAGTCGTTCGCCACAGCAGACACAACTAAGGTCCCCTTCAAAGGGAGGACCACGCCTGAAAGGGGAAAATAGGGCCCAGGCTTCAGGCTATTTCCATGAATTGTAAGCAGATGGATTTCCGCGTCTTTCGTCGTCGCTCCGACATCCACCTCCACCGCTGCGCCGGTGGCTGCCCAACGTTCAGATCTCTGGCCCACAAGGGAGCTGGCAATACAACCGCCAGCCCCCTCGGCGACCACGAGATATTTGGCTGCCACTTCGCCGGAGGAGGAACGGATCACAACCATATCCTGTTCCTCCTTGGCTCCTTCTACCCTGCTCTCGCAAAGAAGTTCGGCGCCAGCATCCTCCGCTTTCTTCGCAATGAAAGCATCGAAGCGCTCGCGTCTGACCGTGACGGCGACCTTTGCCCCCATGGGAATGTGGTACCTCGCCCCCTCCGCCACGAGCGTGAATCCAGCAACCTCGCTCTCCCGAACACTATCTGACAGCTTGAAATCGAGTTCCTTTTCCGCCCGGGCGAGAATGCCGCCTGCACAGCATTTCTTCCTTGGGAGTGAGCACCGGTCCAGCAGCAGCGTGCGCAGACCGGCCTTGGCACAATGATAGGCGGCCATCGACCCTGATGGTCCTGCGCCAATTACGGCAACGTCGTGCATTCTCAACTACCACATATGAAAAGAAGAGTGGATAAAGGGTTTGAGGTGAGGAAGGTTAGCCCTTCCTCTTTCGGCTTATCATAGTCTCGGCCACAATCACTCCCATGACTCCCACGAAGGGCAGCAAAATCGTCAGGTCGATATTGCCCGTCTCCACATTGATGGCCGAGTCGCCTTTGGTGACTAATAGACTGAGGTAAGACTCGGCCAGCTGCCACTGACCACCACCGGACAGGTAGCGTTGCTCGTTCTCGTAGAGCCAGAGCGTGGGTCCGCTGCCTGTGCTGGTTCCGAAGCGGTATCCGACAACAAGTATGATGTCTAGGTCGTTGTCGCCATCGTAGTCACCCAGCTCGATGTCCTTGCCGTCATAGTCCTGGTATGAGCCGCTGCCCCAGGATCCCGCGATTGGGCAGAGTATGTTAAGGTTGGCGGAAATGACCGGCCTTGTGTCGAAGGCCTGCGGAGTCTGCTGGCACATTATGTACAGGGCCTCGTAGGTCCCTCCCACGGCGATCTTCGAGGTGCTCACGATGATGTCCGGCAATCCATCAGGCTCGTAGTTGTCCCAGGTCTTGCCCACGTCCCCGACCGCCAATCCGGCCAGCTGATAGTAGTTGCTGGTTTTCGGGTCGGCACTACCTCCCAAGGAGAAGGTGTACCGGTAGTAGTAGCTCGGGTCGGCCGTGCTCCAATCGACGTTCTGCATCCAGTGCCGGATGTAGAGCCGGTCGGCCATGAAGGTGTCATTGGTCACGTCGGCCGTCGAACGGTCCGTGTCCATTATACGCACATAATAGTAGTCGGACGGCGTGTAGGTCAGCTCAAACGTGTAGGTCGTGTCAGAGGTGGCTGTGATGTTGGCGAGGCTGAACCAAGTGGTGTTGTCGACCGAATACGAAAGTCTGAAACTCTCGATGGTCGGACCTCCACGCTTCGCCTCAATGGTCAGGTTATGATAGGCGCGGTCGGCATTTGGTATCTCCCATACCCAGCCCATCTCCCTCGTCTCTACGAAGGTTACCTTGATGATCATGTACTCGATCTCGACACGATAGCTGGTGTCCTTATTGTCGAACCTTACATCAAGGTTGGCTACGTCGTTGTAGGTACTGACCGAGGCGGGGAGGGTATAGCTCGCGACCACGTTTAGGTCACCATTCTTCGGCTGGATTCCAGTTGTCTGGAACGAGCCACCAGACAACGCCCACTCAATCTGGCTGTTAATGGTGTAGCCTGACTCCGTGGAATACTTCACCCAAAGCTCCGCGCTGGCCACCTTCCTACCAAGGTAAGCGGCGTCCACGGTCCAAGAGGTGATGTTCAAACGCTTGAGCTTATCCACCTTGTAGTAATCATTGTCGTCCGCGGCCAACTTTTTCAGGTCCTCCCCTGTGTTGTCGTCAGGGGCGGTCGTCTTCGCGGTGGCGTTCGTAGAAGCACCATAGACCTTGTAGGCCTCGGTGAACGACTCATAGTCGTCCCCTCCGGTCAAGAGGTTGGCTAGCGTGCCGGCTTGGCTACAGTTGGAATTGTATGACCATTCCGCAGTGGCGTTGGCAAAGACCTGGTCGGAGACCGATGGCAGGGTGTAGTAGACCGTGATCGACTTGTCCCCGGTGTTGGTACGGACGATGTCCGGGTAGTTGTCGGTGTTCACCCTGGCCGCTTCAACGCGGACCGGGTATTGAACATGGCTCCAGGGCTGAGTAGCGGTACCGGCGTAGGCAGCGATTGTCCTCACCGTATAACCGATCCCGTCGGAGCCAAATGCCTTTTTCTGGTGAGTTGTGATGCTGCCATCGATGACCCCCCACTTGTTGAGCCAGACCTTGGTTATGCCGTTCTCGTAGACGGCGACGATGTCGTCATATCCGTCCAGGTTGAAGTCTGCCACCGCGATGTCCATGGCCGCTGGATTGGTGTCCATGTTGTCGTTGTTAGCGGTCAGGAAGTCGGTGGTGCTGTAGAGGGTCTTCTTCGTCCAGCTGCCGTCGTTCCAGAACACGTATATGCCGCGGTTGAAGTACATCCCCCAGGTGTTGGAATAGTCCGCATCCCCGGAACCTGTGGCATCAGTGTAGACGACGACATGCATGAAGGAGGCGACGACGTCTCCATCCCCGTCGCCATCGAAGTCTCCCACATCCATGGAACCGCACAACTCGTTCTGCGAATAATAACCGCTCTCGAACT
>Ga0315279_10007876_pt1 | contig 13051 bp, 12 predicted proteins | sample YL17G06_20_MG_FD_203694 | JGI IMG/M metagenome (GOLD analysis project Ga0315279, IMG submission 203694) | Sediment microbial communities from Yellowstone Lake, YNP, Wyoming, USA - YL17G06_20 | ecosystem: Environmental > Aquatic > Freshwater > Lake > Sediment | place: USA: Wyoming | collected... | reverse complement strand
ATGGCTTGTGGGCGCTGCCGTTCCAGGGTCATGGAGTAACCGCGGCGCTAGTCCGCGGCTGGCAGCTTTCGGGCATCTTCTCGGCCCAGACCGGCCAGCCGTTCACGGTGACATTGAGCACCGATCCAACGGCGACCAGCACGACCGCGCATCCCGATCGTATACGCGACGGCTCGCTGCCCGCCGACCAGCGTAGCGTTAATCACTGGTTCGACCTGACCGCCTTCGTGGTCCCCACTTGCCCCTGCTTCGGCAATTCCGGTCGGGGCATCCTGCGGGGGCCCGGTTTCATGGACCTGGACCTCGGCATCATGCGGAACTTCAGGCTGCGGGAGAGCATGGGTTTGCAATTCCGCTTTGAATCGTTCAACCTGATGAACCACCCGAATTTGGATCTTCCGAACTCCGCGATTGGAAATCCCCTGGCGGGTACGATAAGGGCGGTGGCGAATCCGGAGCGGCAGTTGCAGGTTGCAATGAAGCTGTATTTCTAAGCAGTCCACTTTATCAGCGCGCCCATTGGGGAAAGGCGGCGATTGCGTCCAACAGGTTGAACTGCGCGAGTTGTGCTTGGTGGAGCACGTTCTTAAAAAGCGTGAACTGATCGGTCCGCTGTTGAGCCGGGCGGGCCGAGAGCCGAGGCTGCAGGCCGGAGGCTGCAGGCTTCAGGCTGCAGCTAGTCGCGCTGCGTTTTCGTTGTTTCCCCCGGCCTCCTACAGTCTGCAGCCGTTCTCAAAAATGGCCATTTTTCGTCAGCGACCGCAGGCACGCCCCGAGCCGCATGTACAGCAAGGGCCGAAAACACGGGCTATTAACCCCCTTGAAGCAATGGTTGATTCCCCACTTGCCCCGCTTCGGAGTTTTTGAGACACGTTCTACAGCCTATAGTCTACAGCCTCACCCCTGATCGTGCCGCGCGACTCCTGGCCGTGGACCAGTACACCCAGCACCAGGAACACTGCACAAAGACAGACATCACGGAGACGCATGCTGAACCTCCTCAAGCAGGTGAATCTCACATTGCCCCGGAATCACCCGGAGTGGTTGCCGGGGCCTGAGACCCGACGTTCAGACCCTTCAACTCACCGTCTCCAAAAAATACAGTCACTTCGTCCCGGTTCGGAATGGAGCTTTGGGCGCCGGCCCGCGTGACCGACAGCGCCGCGGCTTTCGTGAAGACCGCGGCATGGGCGACGGACATCCTTCCGACAGCCCGACCTCGCCTCTCACTGGGTGACAAATATCGGAGAGGACCATGCGATCTCACCCTCGCGGTCGGGCAGATCGCGGCTGTATCGTTGGATGACGCGAACGTAGTAGTAGGCCGTCTTGCCCGCGGGCCGCGGCCGTATGCCCGTTTCGGGAGCTTCCCAGTTCCGAATCTGGCTGGTCGGGGTCACACTGGTATCCCCGAACCTTTCGTTGTCACGGAAGCTGAATTCAACTCGCCGGCCATCGCCGGACGCAGGATCCGGCGTTCGGGTAAACACGATACGGTTATTCTTGATGATTTCGACGCGCAGAATCGGCTCGGTCCCGTGCACCCGGATCTGGAACGTGGGGCTCTGGGAGTCCTGCAGCTCGCCGCCCTGCACGACATCGCCCGCGGAGAAATCGAGAACGATGTTATCGGTCGAGGCGTATGTGCGGCGGCGGCGGAAGGCGTCCAGAATGTCGGCGCGGCTGGTCACGCCGTCGGGCACCACCAGGTTGGCGTACGAGATGTGCGTGGACCAGTGGTCGCTCGAAGCGATGAAGCCCATCTTGTATCCCACTCCAAGCGCGTTCCAGATCAGGCCCTTCTGAAATGGCGCACGTCCGGCGAAGCCGTCGCCCAACGCCTCTTTGATCGCGGCCCGGGGCTGCCCCTCCTCTTCGTAGGTGTTGCGGTCGCCCTGATAGATCTCGGCGACGGGCTCCAGTTCGTCGTCGCGCAGCCGCCAGTCGGTACCCATATTGGTCCCGCTGGTGTGCGGAAGACCGATGCCGTCGGTGCTGCGGAGATATGCCCACAAGCCCTGAGCGTCCTTTTCGATTAACTCCGGCCGCTCAGAGATGTGCAGCTTGGGCACGCGATAGCTGAACACGCCGCGGCGCACGTGGAGAATGTTGCGGTGCCCCAGGGGAAAGTTGATCGAGCGCTCGTAGCCATAGAGCGGCACGAAGCGTCCCGGCACGTAGAACATGTCCGCCGATTTCTGCGTGCGCCACCACTGGAATTCGTTGTCGGTGTTTTTCGACTCGGGCTCGTCGGTGTCGAGCCACGCTCCGTAGTTGTGGTCGGTGACGGCCACGTAATCCATGGCCGCCGCGTCAATGGCGTAGCGGTAAAGATCCCAGAGGCTCCCGTCGAGCCCGCCGTCCATGCAGATCTCGGTGTGGCGGTGGACGTCGCCGCGCACAATCTTGTACCTGCGCCCGCCGATCGTGACGCGGTGACTGCGCACGTCGGCGACCTGCCGCGCTTCGTCCGGGTGGGTGACGGAATATTCCCCGGGAGCGCTGGCCCGAAAGGCCTCCCACTCGGGATCGGCTTGTGTCATGCCGCCCGTGTTCAGCAGCAGGGTGGCCACGTCATGGTTGATGGGCAGCGGCACGGGGAAATGCCGGCCGTCGCCGACCACGGCGACCGCGATCCCTCCTTCCGCCGGCGCGGTCGTGAGGACCGTGTCCTGTCCCCCCGTGCTGCCGGGCAAGGTAATGGGAGGCAGCCAGTGTTGTTCGCTGCCGCTGCCGGTGATGGTGGTTGCGAAATAGTCGAACATCTGGCCGCCGTTCCGGCCCTGCGCGATCAACTGGTGCCGCACGAACAGCCAGACCCGGCCATTGCCACCGACCCCGAGCCGGGGGCTCATGTAGAGATTCTTTTGCATGGACTCCGGATACACATCCTCGAGGCGGGCTTTGGGCTGCTTCCACTGGTCGCCAACGAGTACCGCCAGCCTCGGCCGGCGATATAGTGCAGTGGCGGAGTTCGGGGGACCGTAGATGGCTGACCCGCCCGGCCGCAGCCAGATCCGGTGCTTCGGATTCTGATAGCCGTAGTCCTTGCCCCAGTTGAGCCCGGCTTCCTCCCAGGCCACCCAAACGCGGTCCCCATGATCGACGGCCACGCTGGCGCGCATTTCGGCGAACGGCGTGGCCGAAACCGCGCGCACCGGCCCCAGGCCGGTCTTGACGTAACTGCGCAGCAGCACGTCGTAGGTCGCCGGGCCGCCGCCCTCGGAGCGGTACGAGTCCCACGCCACCCAGGCGCGTCCCGAACCGTCCACCGCAACTGCCGGCTCCCAATCGTTTTCGGGAGACTGGCTGACATTGATCTCCTCGCCCCAGCGGTCTCCGGATAAGACCCGCATCAGAATGTCGCTTTGCGCGGCTGCGCCACCCTTCGCGGCACGGTAGCTCATCCAGACCAGATACAGGTCGCCGTTGCGGTCCGCGGCCATGCGATGAAACACATCCGGCAATGGATTGCTCGTGAGGCGCTCTTCCTTGGACCAGTCCTGGCCGTTGAAGTACCGCGCGTAAAGATCGAAGTTGCCGCTTTCGAGTTGTTTCTGCGCGGCATAGACGCACCAGATGCGCCCGCGGGCGTCTTCGGCGAGCGCCACGCGGAAATGATCGCCCGGCGGGGTGAGGCTTGTGGCTCCGTACCAGCGCAAACCATCGCGCCCGCGCGCAACCATGATCTGGTCGGCGCCCGCGTATCTGTATCCATCGCGCTTCCGCGTGGCATAGGCGACCCACGCGAGCCAATACTCGCCGCTGTGCGTGCGGACAATCGCCGGGTCGGCGTCCTCGAACTCTTGTCCCGTCGCGACCTGCGGGATGGGCACGCGCTCCACCGTCACGTCCCCGCGGAAGATCTCCACGGCTTGCGGGTAGCCGTAGGGGATCTCGGCCGGCAGGAAAGTAAAATCGCCGTAGCGCGTGTAGACAGAGACTGGTTCTCCTTCCGGCGTGACCAAATCGAGTATGACGGCCTTTGCCGCCACGTCGCCGCCCACCATGGACAACGTGATGTTCCACCGGCCGGGTGGGACGATCGAATCCTCGGCCGCCAGATGCCAGCCCTGGATCGAGCGTATCTGCGCGGGATTGCGCACGCCCCCCGACCAAACGCGGCCGTGGCTCTTGTTTCTGAGGCCAAAAGTGATTTTAAAACCCGATGAACGCGGCGCCTCGGCCAGCGCGGCGGTGACCGGCGGTGCCGGCGCCGACCGCATCCACAGCGCTACCCCGATGCCGAGCGTCGCCACCCAGAGCGCAGAGGACGTGAGACTCTTCATAAGCAAGAATGGGGACAACCTAAACTGCGTGATTGTTGCTTGGTGGCGCACATTTAAAAAAAGCGCGAACTGATCGGCCTGCTGTTGAGCCGGGCGGGCCGAGAGCCGAGGCTGCAGGCTTCAGGCTTGCAGCTAGTCGCGCTGGGTTTTCGTTGTTTCCCCCGGCCTCCTACAGTCTACAGCCTATAGTCTACAGCCTCTTTCTTGGGACTCGGCGTTTAGAACCTGTTCCCAGTCCTCCGGAGGCTCACGCCGCCACCATTCCATGTCCAGCATTCCGCTTTCATCCCGACCCGTGCTGTGCGCCGCCGCGCTGGACCAGGGGTACGGCGAGTTGTTCGCCGCCTTCCACCCACTGTTCCTGCCGAGCGTCAGCAGGGAGCTTCCCGACTCTTTTCTTGCGCAGCACAATCAGGTAGATCTAGGGCGCCTCTTCAATGGTGACGTCCAGTTCGCCGCTGTGCTGGTAGAAGTTCTGGGGTTTGTCGTTCATCGTTAGAAACAGGCCGCCGCGGGCCGTGTCGGGGACGTGAATTACACAGTACTCGCCGACGGCAAAAACCTGCGCCGGCGAGTCGCCCTTGTCGGCTGTACTCCCGCCGATCTTGCCGATCAGGGCGCCGACCTGCGCCCCGCCGGCCAAGTAGGCGTTATCCAGCTGCTCCCGGCTGGCTCCATTGGGACCGCACGTCTTGCCAGGCTCGCGTTCCCAGGCGCCCGTGGCTTTGAAACGCAGCCGGCGCGGACCAGCGAGGTACTCGTACACCAGTTTCCACAGGGCCTCGTGCTCGGGCTTGGCCTGGACCTTAACCTCGACAAGAGGTTGCCAGTTCGGTGTCGTCATTGGCCTCCTTCTTACGGCTCGATCTTCCGCACCAGGATTTGAATCTTCGTGTTATCGCCTTGGCCCCACTCGGGCATGACGCTGCGTGGCGCTTCCACCGCCACTATACAGGCCGGCGATTCCGTACCGCAGAGGACGGCGAGCACGCGGGCCGATTCCAGCAAGGGCTGCCCCCCGCGCCAAACATCGATCACCGAGCCTGCGTTGAGCCATTGCCCGAGCGGGCGCGAGGCAGGTAAGGGTAACAGCAGCGGCACCCGGCCGGCAGCGGTTTCCAGCACCGGCGCCGCGCGAAGGTCGGCGCGCGAAAAGCCGCCTTCTTTTTCCACGGCACGGGTGAGGTAAAGGTTGGTCAGCTTCTTCTCTTTTGGGGCACTCGCATCGCTCCTCTTCAAGTCCGCTGCCGCGAGCCGATGATTGCTTGCCAGCCGCCGCGTCGCTTTGTATTCCACTTTGGGCGGAGCACAGACCGCTTCCTTCGCCGGGCCAGCAGGCTTCGTTCGGGCTTTCTGTTGCAAGTAGTGGATGACCCCAAGCCCGGCAAAGATTGCAAGGAGCCAGACGAGAAGGAGCCAGACGAGGGCGATCAAACGTTTCATGAGGGATGCTTATAGGTAAAAGGATTTCCCTGGTCGTAGCCGATCCATTGATTCAGGTTCGACCAGAGCTGCTTTTCCTCCTCTGTACCATACGGAGGTGGCACCCGCAGATCCTTCAGCAACTCGAAGCGAAACAGGTCGACGGAAGACCGTAGCAGGTCAGCCAGCGGAACGTAGGCCTGACACGCCAGGTTGTACCAGAGCCGCGTGAGCACCGGACCGAGAATTACCGTTCCCAGGAACAGCCAGTAGGAGTCGGAGACAAACGGCAGCACGATCGTCCAGACCAGCGTGAACAGCCCAGTCAGCCAGCAGAGCGCGATCAGAAAATCGACCTGAATCTTGGCGTCCTGAATGCCCCCGAAAAAGGCGGGCTGCGATTGCAGGATCTTCTGCAGCCGTGTGTAGAAGATGTCTAGGTCCATCTGATAGCGGGTCAGCGCGTAGCTTCGTACGGTCTGCGCAATATTGCCCATCCTGGTGGCAGCCAGCACGTTGACTGCAGCCACCGGCTTCGCGTCGCTGAAGGTGCCGGGATAACGGAACTGCCGCACGTTGAACACGCGGATGCGCTCGAACTGGTACTTGCTGGCCGCGTAATCTATGCAGCTTTGCAGCTCGTCCTGCGCGGCGGCCAGTTCCTTGGCTTCCCGCGTCTCCAGCCCGGCATTTTTTGCCCTGAGCAACCCCGCCAGGGCAGTCACCGTTTCCCCCAGGCTCTGGGCCTTGACAAATTCACCGCGTTCGCAAAGCCGGATGAGCGCGTCAAGCTTCTGGCGGAACGCGGGATCCAATGCCGCGCAGGCCTGAACTGTAGTGCTGCCGGTCGCAAAGGCGGCTTGTAGCTGCTGCTCCCACTCTCCTCTCCGCTCTTTGCTAAGCCCGCTCGCATCCACATTCAGTTTGCGAATTCGGGTTTCCAGCTCCTTCAGCTCCCGCGACTGGCCGGCGCACAGACGCGCCGTCAAGCAGCCGAGCCGCTTGCCCTCGAGCACCTCCCGCAGGAACCCGCTGAGCGTCGAGAACACATAGCCCAGGGCCACCAAGGCCAGGGCGACGGCTCCGGCGTAGACACCCTGCTGCGACCGTTGCTCCAGGGCGGCAATCCAGCCACGCACCGGTCCACTGACTTGGTACAGCATCGCGAACGTGGCAACCGCAAACGCCAGCACCGGAAAAAAGCTCCCGATCACGAAGCTGCGCGACAGGGCAAGGCTGCTCTGAACGGTGGCAAGCAGCGCGCTGAGCATGCTCCGGACACCTCACTCGCCAGGCAGGCAATAAACCTTGTTCTGGCCGCACCGGCGGCACTTGTCGCCGCCCCTCCCGCCGGGCGCGGCCTTCCCGCAGTTCGTGCAGTGGCAATTCGCCGGGCCCTCGCGGAAATCATCCAGTCCGGGCTCATTCCGGCTGAATACAATCGCCATATCGGCGCTGGCCGCGAGTAACCCGTACTTCCGAAATCCCGCGTCGTCTAGTATCCCCTCATAGGCGCCCTCGGTCGAGCGGGGAACAACAAGACTCGCCCCCCGCCCCACTAGGTCTGCGGGCTGCCCCATGTACAGCTGCTCGCTGGGGTCGACCTCCGCCAGTGCCTTGCGCTTCCGTTGCATCGCGCCGAACAGATCGCCGGGCGTCAGCAGATCGAATGACAAGCCGGTCTGCCGCACGACAGCGCCACGCCCATGGCGTCGCATGGCCGCCAACGCGTCGGCGGTACTATCGCTGTCCTGCAGCAGGGGGAGAGCAATCGTATCCATGGCTGTCGTCCTCGAACACTATACTGGAAGGACCTGCTGGGTGAAGCACTTCCCGCCGGCCGCCCCGGTGCAGGTTGCCGAGACCACGCAGGTCCCTGGCCCTACCGTGTAGGTGCCGCAAATCTGCGGCAGATTCTGGACGGGGGTCGCCACCGGCACGGTGCCTCCGGCCGGAACCGCCTCCTGACACACCTGAAATATCACCTGTACCGGGTTCTCGTTGTTGTTGTCAATCTCGACCTCCACGCACACGCGCTTGGAGGCAGGATCGGTCGTTAAGGCCCCGCAGCGTACTGACATAACACCTCCCGGGGAAGGCCTTCTACTTCACCTTCCCGAACAGAATCCTGAGATTCTGGATCGCGCTCACGTCTATGGAGGGGCCGAGGCAGAAAGCGTGAACCAGCTTGTTGGTGGCCTTATCCCGCATGATCGCATCCCCCGCTGTGATACGGAAATACTTGTTTAGGCGGAAGCCCGCGGCCCCGAGGAACGCGTTGTTCGACAAAAGCTGCGATCTTTCTTGCGACCGGCCGCTGATGTCCCGCAGCGACATGCCGACAGAGAGCGACAGTCGCTGCCGCAGCCCGCTCCAAAACTTCGCACCGCCGGTGGCGCCAGGTTCGGGTGGAGCTGGCGTATCCTCCACTGCGCCCAGATAAATGTTCACTGTAAAAAACGCGCGTAGTTCTTGAACCCGAGGGATGTAAATCGTGCCGATGTCGACTCCCGCGTACTTCTCGAAATCCTTCACCCCTACGTTTTCTGCCGTGCTGGTGAAACTGCTGGCGACCCGGACCTGCTGGGGAAACAGCTTCAGCAGATTGTCGTAGGTCTCGGCAAACTGGGTTAGCGACGGTGGGGGTTCCTGTTTGGCGGCGGTCAATGAGTCAACCTGTTTCTCCACCGCCCCGCGTAACTCTGAAGGAGAGGTCTTTTCGCTCACGAGCTCGGGCTTCCGGCGGTTCAGCTCGTGGATTGCGTTGTCCCGCCGCACCCCAAGGTTGGCAAAGTGGGCGGCGATCTGCTCGTCGGCCATCTTCTCGGCGAGCAAGTCGGCCAGAGACTTGGTGTCATCCACCTTCACATCGGCCGGCAACTGTTTTCGAATGATGCCAGCAAGTTCGGTCGCAAATTCCCGGAGCTTGAGCCGCGCTACGTCCGACACTCCGCCGCGCGCAGCGTCGAAAAAGGACCTTACGGAGTCTTGGAAGGCCTGCGCCGTTAGCAGCTCCTGGAGCTGCTGTGAAACAAAAGCTGGTGTGAGCTCGCCGTTAAAGACAAAGGTGAAAGTCACCTGGGCGTTCTCCGGAAGCCTATCGACGGGAGCCGAGAAGGCACCGTCCGGCTGAACCACGCCCGTCTTGCTGACTGGGGGCAGCCCGCTGATCTGGTACTTGAGCTCCACCCCGCTGAGCTTCATGAACTCGGTGATGGGCCTCTGGACGGCTGGCTCCTTGGGTGACGGGAGCCTGATGTCGGCAGCTTTTCCGGTGATCGAAAAGGCCTCTCCATACTCGAGCCGGACCAGGTTCTGCTTTAGCTTGAGGTAATCGACGGCGGCCGGCAGGCTGCGCGCGCAAAGGCAGGTGACAAGTATAGCAAAAATGGCGCGACAGACAAAAGACAAGCCAACTCGGCCCCTCATACGCCCTGGAAGCATGGTTCACCTCCGCGGGAAAAATTGGCGCATGATACGCACAACCAGAGTTAGTTGTCAAGCAAAAAGTAAAAAGAGGCAGTAAGCAGAGCTTGCCATGCTTTTCAACATGTCGCCAACGGAGTTCTCGCAAGCTCCGGCATCCCGGCCGTCCTTTCGAGTGTTTGCAGGTGGCCGGGGCCGGCGTGCCCGGCGGGTGTAGCGGCGGTCTTGAGACCGCCACGTGCGCCGGTAGGTGACTGAGGTGGCGACCCGCCAGGCGGGGTGGCCGGTACAGGCCCGGAAAACACGGCCTGAAAGCTTGTGCCACTGAATCCGCTGTCCGAACTATATTTGCTTTGTTTTCAACGCCGGCAGGCCGTGAAAACGTTTGCAGACTTGACACGTATGCTAGAATGAAATTACGGGAACATCGTAATAATTTCAGAGTTTCTCGGCGCCGGCCAGTATATAACCATTAAAATAATGGCTACGGGCACGTAAGTATAACAAAATAAAGGAAACAGAAATAGACACAACCGTCCTATGATCCATTGAACCGGCCAATTAAACGACGGAAGACAGGTGGCCGCCGCCGGGCTCCCTGACACCTGGAACCTGGAACCTGGAACCCGAGACCCGGCTTTGGCGTATGATGGAGATGCGGGAGGTACTATGACCAGGCCCTTGCTCCTCGGATTCCTCCTGTTTCCCCTCGTACTTCAGGCCCAGGGAACGGCCATGCCGGTGTTCATCGGCCGCTCGGCCGGGCTGCTGGCGCCGACGGTGGACGGCACGGGCCGGACCGTCGTCTTCGGCTCCAGCGTGAAGCCCGATGGCACGGTGGCGGCCGTCAGCGATGTCTATTCGGTGGCGACCGACGGCAGCGCGCTGCGGCAACTGACCCGCCTGGCGGCCACCAGCCAGTATCCGCCGCAGGGCGCGAATTCGGTGACGCTGGCGGCCAGCGCGCCGCGCGCCGCCTACACCATTTTGGTCGCCGACAGCGCCGGCCAAACCGAGCAGGTGCGCGTGCTGGACACGGCGTCGGGCAGCGAGCGCACGGTGGCGGTCGATAAGGAGGGCTGCATCCAGCCGCTGGCGGCCGACGCCGCCGTGTGCCCCAATTGCTTCTTCTATTGCGTGAGCAGCCCGCACCTGACCTCGGACGGCGGCAAGGTGCTCTACTCGGCGCGCCGGCAGCAGCCCTTCTACACGGTGAACAGCGACGGCAGCGGGCCGGCGCGCCTGCCGGTCTACAGCGGCGCGCTGGCGCCCGCGCCCCAGCGCGTGATCAGCGGCAACGGGCTGGCGGTGTTCACCAGCTCGGCGCCGTTCGGGCCGACCTTCGCCGCCTCCGCCACCGACGTCTACGCCATGAACCTGGACGGCAGCAACATTCGCTCGGTAACCAAGTTCGGCAGCGACGCCTCGCTTTACGCCATGAACGCCACCATCAGCGCCGACGGGACGATGATCGCGCTGGAAAGCAACCGCGACCCGGATACCGGCAGGGCGGGCGACAAAACCCATATCTACGTCGTGCGCAGCGACGGCTCCGGCCTGCGCCCGCTGACGTTTAACGTGACGTGCCTGGCTTTGAACTGCCCGCAGCCGGGCGGCCGTTCGCCCTCCATCTCCGGCAACGGCTCGCTGGTGGCGTTCCTGAACGGCGGGCGGGTTTTCCTGGCGCGCAGCGATGGAAGCGACACCAGGCCGCTGGCGATTTTCACCTCCTCGGAGGCGCAGGACCCGGTGATCAGCGACGACGGCTCGCGGGTGGTGTTTACCGTGGGGCCGGCCAATGGCAGCGGCGGCGCAATCTACGCGGTGAAGACCGACGGCACAGGCTTGCAGGCGGTGTATGCGCCGCGGGCCTTGAACCCCAACGGCGTGGTGGCGGCCGTCGCCGGCGCACAACCCTCGCCCGGTTCCCTCATCAGCGCCTACGGGCTGAACCTGGCGCCGGAGGGCCTGCTGCTGGCCTCCGGCTTCCCGCTGCCGACCACCCTGGGCGGCGTATCGTTGCTGGTCAACGGCACGCCGGCGCCGCTGCTGGCCGTGACACCCTGGCAGGTGAACGCCCAGCTTCCGCCCGAGACCATGGAAGGGCCGGCCGCCTTCCAGCTTCGGTTTGCCGACGGAACGCTGGGCCCGGCCGTTGCCGCCAGCGTGCAGACGTATTCGCCGGCGATCTTCGTGCTGCCGTCGGGCATCACCAGCGTAGCGGCCGCGTTCCACGGCAATACCAACGTGCCGGCCGATTCCGCGCATCCCGCTAAGGCGGGAGAGACGCTCGCGATCTATGGGATGGGCTTGGGACCGGCCACTCCGTTCGTGGCCGCGGGCCAGCCTGCGCCTTCCTCGCCGCCCGCACAAACCCTGTCCCAGCCCGAGGTCTTGATCGGCAACGCCAGGGCCCAGGTAGCGTTCTCCGGGCTGACCCCCGGCCTGGCCGGCGTCTACCAGGTCAACGCCGTGGTGCCGTCCGGTCTGAAGCCGGGCCAGTACGTGATCGTTTGGCGAATCGGCGGGGTGAGCAGCTCGAGCTTCGCCGGCATCACAGTGCAGTGAATCTCACCACAAAGGCACGAAGACACTAAGGCTTCGTGCCTTGGTGTCCTTATGCCTTTGTGTTGAAGTTGTTACCGACGCGGTTGCGGAGGTGGGTCCACAGGAACCAGGCGGCGCCGGCCAGCAGCAGCGCGCCAATGACGAAGTCGAACTTGTGGAAATATCCGCGCAGGCCGTCCCAATGCTCGCCCAGCTTCATGCCGGCATAAGCCAGGGCCAGGCACCAGGGCAGCGAGCCCAGAAAGGTGTAGAGGTTGAACCTCCAGAACTCCATGCGCATCACGCCGGCCGGCAGGGCGATGAAGGTGCGGATGACCGGCAGCAGGCGGCTGAAAAATACCGTGGCCTGGCCGTAGCGGGCGAACCAGCGGTCGGCCAACTCCAGGTCGTGTTGCGAGATCAACACGTAGCGGCCATAGCGCTCCACCAGCGGGCGCCCGCCGTGGTAGCCCACCCAGTAGGCCACGATGGAGCCCACGTTGCACCCCAGCGCGCCGGCCACCCCCGCCCACCACAAGTTGAACCGCCCGGTGTAAACCAGGTAGCCGGAAAAGGGCATGATGATTTCCGAGGGCAGCGGGATACAGGCGCTCTCGATGGCCATCAGCAGCACGATGCCCGGATAGCCGCCGGCCGAGATCACGCGGATAATGAAGGCGCTGAGAAACTCCAGAATGGCAGCAATCATTTTTGAATGCGGAATGCGGAGTGCGGAATGCGGAATTCAGCCCTTGGCATCAAATCCGGAATGGGAGTTCGGAATTCTGCACTCCGCATTCCGCACTTCGCACTTCAGAAATCGGCGCTTTCCTGGGTATAGGTGAAGCCTTTCAGATCCGCGCCATCGGCGAGCTTGTCCACCTTGATCCGCAGCACGTCCTCGCCGTTGACGCGGCGCAGCATGGCAAAAGTTGAAAAGACATCCGCGTACAGCTTGGTGACCAGGTAGTTGTCACCGGTGTCGTTTTTCTTCCAAACCTGTCCGAGCAGGATTTTCTTAACGGGCATGCCGGCCTCTCGCGTCGTGGTTGACCTGATAACTGTACTACAACTGGCCGGGAATGGGACCTGCCTTGAAGTGCGGCGACCCGCCCCGGCCTGCCGGGGCCTGTCCCGGCCGGCCGGGAGGTGGCAGGCCCCCCGCCCCAAGGCAAAGAATCCTGCAACCTGGCGGCCGAATCCAGCGTTTAATGAATTGGAGGCCCAGTTTGGCGAGCGGTGTATAATAGAGCCACGATCTTCAGGAGTGTCGCCGTATGAAACGCAAGTGGTTGTTTTTTCTGTTGATTTGGACCCTGGCCCTGCCCCTGGCCGCCCTGGCCGGCGACAAGAAGCAGAAGTCGCAG
>Ga0315279_10007875_pt1 | contig 13052 bp, 12 predicted proteins | sample YL17G06_20_MG_FD_203694 | JGI IMG/M metagenome (GOLD analysis project Ga0315279, IMG submission 203694) | Sediment microbial communities from Yellowstone Lake, YNP, Wyoming, USA - YL17G06_20 | ecosystem: Environmental > Aquatic > Freshwater > Lake > Sediment | place: USA: Wyoming | collected... | reverse complement strand
AAAAGGAGGGCCTGCGGCAGCAGGATACCAAGAAAAACGATGCCACTGACGATTACCCCCCGCAGGCGATAAACGATAGCAGCATATATGAGCGGGTAAAAGAAAATAACAACATAAATATCCTGGAAAGAGCTTAAGACGCTATAGTAAACATACGAAAAGACGATAAAAAGGCCTGTGATTATCCAGAAATGGGGATTGCGTGCGCCCGTCTTCGCCTTAGCCCGCAGCAGCCACATCGTAATTCCTGTTGATGAATTATCTTTTTGCGGTAAATTCTCTCGATGAGGAGTCCCTGTTATGCTCTTCCTGTCCATGCCTGTACCTGTAAATAATTATACTCTTTTCAGAGCTTCCTAACATTATGCTGGCGTTCTGTTTGCATTTGGTTGATGGTCTCACCTCACCCCTTGCCCCTGCCTGTCTACGGAGAGGGGGAATCAAGAGGGTGAGGTTTATGCTTGCAGTTGCTCACCAGACAGAGTAGTATTATGGCAAGGATTTTGGTCAGTTCATGGAGTCTCTACTTTCCTTTGCTGAAGACTTAACCGTTATCAGGGCAATACTGGGGTTTTATACTGGTCTTCTTTCTGCCGGGTTTTGCCTGGACACTCAGTATCATTGTATTAAATCTTCTGTTGGGCATGAGGATTAACGGGACTAACGCCCTGCTGACCATTATCGTAATGACAGTTATTCCGGTGGGGATTTACCTGTTCAAGAGATTCAGAACCGCAAATCCGAGACTCCGGACGGAGAATGAATGCACGATGTGATAATTGTTGGCGGGGGACCGGTGGGAAGCCACGTCGCCCGTGGTCTGGCGGAAAAAGGCCACCAAGTACTAGTGCTGGAGAAGAAGTCGCGGGTGGGTGAGAAGGTCTGCTGCACGGGCATCATCGGTCAGGAATGTGTCAATAACTTTTCTATCGATGATAAAGTAATTCTCAGGAAAGTAAACAGCGCCACGCTTTTCTCACCGTCGGGAAACAGCCTCCATTTATATCGTCAAGAACCCCAGGCATGCGTGCTGGACCGGTCGGCTTTCGACATATTCATAGCGGAGCGGGCGCAGCACGCCGGAGCGGAATATAATTTTAACAGTCGCGTGACAGGCATCATCACCGGAAACGACCATGCCAACGTCTCTGTGTCCTGCCGGGGGAAAGAATTTAAAATCCCGGCGAAAGCTGTTGTTATCGCCAGCGGCTTTTCCCCCGGACTGAACGAGCGGCTGGGACTGGGCACATTTAAGGACTTCACCACAGGCGCCCAGTCTGAAGTAGAAACCCCCGGAATTGACGAAGTGGAGGTCTATTTCGGCGATATGGCACCCGGTTTCTTCGCCTGGCTCGTGCCGATAACGCCGCTAATGGCCAGAGTCGGGTTATTGGCACGAAAAGACGCCGGGCTCTACCTGAAAAAGTGGCTGGCTCAACTGGCCAAGCGGGGTAAAATAACCTCAGCCGAAGCGAAACTGAGCTACGGGGGCATCCCCCTGAAGCCGCCGACCCGAACCTATGGCGAACGGATGATAGCGGTCGGCGATGCCGCCGGGCAGGTAAAGCCGACTTCCGGCGGCGGAATCTACTACGGCTTACTAAGCGCCGAAATAGCGGCGGACACCCTGCACCGGGCGCTGGCCGATGACGACCTTTCCGCTAAAAGGTTAGCACGTTACGAACGGGCATGGCGCCGGAAACTGGGACGGGAACTCAGAGCAGATTACTGGGCACGAAAACTGTTCGAGCGCCTGAGCGACCGGCAAATCGACCGTATTTTTGAGATAATTAAAGCCGGCGGCATCGACGAAGCACTGCTCAAGGCGGAGGACATTTCCTTCGACTGGCACAGCCGCACGATTATAAGGCTGTTAAAATACCAGATGGTTGCCAAAACCTTAGAGGTGATAAAGTCGCCCTTCAGGTCCGGCGGAATTGACCGGTAATGCCGATAATGTTTAGAATAAAACAGCAAAATTGCAGGGAGAGATAAATGGTGAGCAGTAATGACCGTATTCCCAGCCTGGGCGAGGCCGCCACACTATACCTGGCGAAACTATCCTCGAAGGACAGGGACGCCAGGCAGCCGGAGGTGTATAGATTCGCTCGCTGGTATGGCTGGGAAAGTTCCTTCTCCAGGTTGGCCGGCCCCGCCATCGCCGGCTACGCTGAGCAATTAAATGTATCGGATACCGACTACATCAGAAAGTTTGAAATTTTACGCGCTTTTCTCGCCTACGCCAAGAAGGCCGGGTGGAGTAAGACCAACCTAGCTACCCACCTGAAAACGAAGAAGGGGAAAACCGGGCCACAAGGAGCAGCCAGGCGCGGACAGCCGGAGGTCGTTTCTCTAACTCAGCAGCGATATGATGAAATCGCTGCGGAGCTGGACAACCTCAAGAAAAGGAGTCGGGAACTCGTCGTCACCATACAGCTGGCCGCCGCGGACAAAGATTTCCGCGAAAACGCGCCGCTGGACGCCGCGCGGGAAGAACGCGGACACGTGGAAGGACAGATTAAAGAGCTCACGGAAACACTGAAAGCAGCGGCCATCATCGAGGAGAGGAAAGAGCCTGCCCTGAAATCGAGTGTGGGTGACAGTATCGTCCTTCAAGACCTGGCTTCAGGCGAGGAACTCCGCTACATGATAGTCGACCCGCGGGAGGTAGACCCCGCCAGGGGTAAAATCTCCATAGCCTCGCCGCTGGGTAAGGCACTCCTCGGAAAGCGTGATGGCGATATCGTCGAGATAACGGCACCGGCCGGCAAGCTGCGCTACCAGATAAAACGCGTCGAGCGCTAGCCCGGGTATGCTATAATAGTCTTGTTGCCACGGGGCCGTAGTTCACTCGGGAGAACGCCGCGTTCGCATCGCGGAGGTAGGGGGTTCGAATCCCCCCGGCTCCACTTTGTGTTCACAAAACGTCAACAAAATGTGACTAAAAGTTTGCTAGGTGTTTACTGGCTCCGAATCCACCGTAAAGTTAATGCAATTAACCAAAATTAGCTTGAAATTAGTGGCATCTTAGCGCATAATAGCCTTGCTTGGTTGTCAGTGTCTGAACAAAAACCACCCGATGCTGGGAGGCTGGTATGAAATGGAATTTTCTAGTCATATCGGTTCTAATACTGGCGGTACTGTTGGGTTGCAGCCTGAAGCCATCAACTACCCCATCACCTGTACCGACGCCTCCAACGCCGGCAGCACCATCGGTTACACCAACACCCACTGTGCCACCAACTACCCCCACCCCTATACCAACGCCAACACCTACTCCAAGCCCGGCTGTTATATCTGAAGCGGTGATACCAATCATTGATGCCCACAGCCAAGTCTGCCCCGAGAACATAGACAAAGTAATACAACTGATGAACCAGGCTGGAGTTGCATGTACTATCCTATCTGCAGGCATGACTTCGACCAGGGGAGTTGTAACGCCTGAAGAATTGGTTTCCTTCGCCTCTAACTATCCGGGAAGAATTATCCCAGCGGTCAGGACTAAAATTTCAATAAGCACAGGCGAGGACTTCTACAAGCTTATGGAAAAGCAGATGAATATGGCCCAGTTCGGTGCCATGGCTGAAGTGCTGATGTATCATGACGCGTTAAAGATAGGAACTGTCAATGTTCCTGTAATAGAAGCACATCCTGCCGATAAAAGTGTACAGACGGCACTAAAATACGCGCTCGATAAGAAATGGCCATTCATACTTCATATCGAATTTACAGCCGCCGGGTCTAAACGTGATGTATTTATGACCGAGCTTAAGGCTCTGCTTGTTCAATATCCGGAGCACCCCTTTGTCCTAATCCACATGGGGCAGCTTGGCTGTGCCGCCGTCCAGCAGTTGATTGAAGCGCATGAGAACATCTACTTCATAACGGCGGCTTCAACTCCCCCGCGTATATCCAATAGCCCATGGACAAATATGTTCGAGGGCAGAAATCTTGCGGCAGATTGGAAGCAACTAATCATCAAGTATCCCGACCGCTTCATCATGGGATTTGATAACGTCTTGCCTGAAACGTGGGGACATCCTTATCTGGATGTGGTAGCTCTTTGGCGAGAGGCAATCAAACAGTTACCGGTCGAAGTTACCCACGCCTTTGCCCATGGCAATGCCGAACGCCTGTGGCACCTGCCGCCGGTATCATCGGCTACCCCTACACTAACGCCCATACCTGCAACAGATACGACTTCTCCATCGGCAATCACTGGCTTAGTTGCCAATAATACCTATGACAAGAGGGTAAACTTATGGTGGGATAAAAGCGTGGCCACGGACTTCGACCATTATAATATTTTCCTAAGTAAAACAGAGATGGTAGATGTCACTGGCATGAAGGATGTCCAGCAGATACAAGATGTCGCTACCTGCAAGTATCAAGCGACCGGGCTTGAAGACGGAACGAGGTATTATTTTGCTGTCACTGCAGTGGATAAGAGTGGTAACGAAAGTACAAAGGTAACTAGCGTAAGTGCCACACCCACGCCGATGCCGAAGGGGACCAAAGACCCGGACATAATTGTAGACGTTTATCAGCCGGACAAGGCCTGGGCTGGCACCACACTTTTGCCGGACAACCATTATTCTGACAGGTCCAGGATAATTGAGGTGAACATGCTTGGAGAAATCATCTGGGAGTATCCCATACCATCGAATCTGAAACGATATACTAATCCCGGCTTTGACGTGGAGCCACTGTCCAATGGACATATCCTCTATGTCCTACCCGGCAACGGCGTTTATGAAATTGACCGCAGCGGCAAAGTTGTCTGGTCATACCTGACCACGAGAATCTCTCATGATGCCGACCGGTTGCCGAACGATAACACCATTTTTGTTTGCGGGAACGATGACCAGAAGAGCGATGCCCAGGTGGTAGAAGTAAATCCCAAGGGCGAGGTTGTCTGGAAATGGTATGCCAGAGACTACTTCGACAAATCCCCGTATAACAGCATTTATGAGGAGGGTTGGACACACACCAACGCTGTAACCAGGCTGCCGAACGGTAATACCCTTCTCAGCCCGAGGAATTTTAACTTCCTGGTCGAGGTTGGCCCAGATGGAAAAGTCGTCAGGACCTATGGAGAGGGGATTTTTATGGGCCAGCATGACCCGGCCATGTTGGAAAATGGGAATATACTCCTCGCCAACCATGATAGGCCTCACCGGGCGATAGAGTTTGACCCCAGGACAGATAAGATTGTCTGGCAATCGGCAGGATTCGAACAGAGCGCCACTCCCGTTAGAGATGCAAACCGGTTACCGAATGGCAATACCCTGATTACCTGTTCCACCAAGATAGTGGAAGTCACCACCAATGGGAATATCGTCTGGCAACTGGCATTTAAAGGCATCACTTTTTCCGGGACTGAAGCCGCCGGCCTGGGGTTCTATAAGGCGGAGAGGATTAGCACTCAGGAATAAAACCGGGTGCAAGTTAATATGCCGACGTATAAACCTCGGTAAGAGTTCTGCCTATTGTCACCCCGGCTCCGCTTTTCACAAAAGCCTGCCTATTGATACCCCCGGCTAACTTCACAAATGGTTACTATTATGGGGCAAGCCACCGCTCAGGGTGAAGTACTGATAAAAACGGCGGTGACGCTCTTGCTGGAGTCCATGACGATGTCGGCAGGTGTGATATTGTCTGAAATATCACCACTCCAGTAGTCGAAAGCATATCCTGTCGCCGGGATAGCGTTAAGGATAACGCTGGTGCCCTCATCGTAGGTGCCACTGCCGGGAGAAACAGAGCCGCCGCCGGCGGGACTTACCGAGGTCGTCAGGGTATAAACCTTAATGAAATTGGCGGTGACGCTCTTATCGGTATTTATGGTGACGGTAACCGGGGTAACTCTATCCGAGATATCGCCGCTCCAGCGGTCGAAGCGGTAGCCCGAAGCCGGCGTGGCAGCAAGGATAACGCTGTTGCCCTCATCATAAGTGCCGCTGCCGGGAGAAACAGAGCCACCTCCTGTCGGATTCGTGGCAGTGGTCAGGTTATAGAACTTGATGAAATAGGCGGCGATGCTTTTGTTAGCATTCATCGTGATGGAAACGGAAGTAACTTTATCCGAGACATCGCCGCTCCAGCGGTCGAAACGATAGCCCGAAGCCGGGCTGGCAGTGAGCACGGTGATTGTATCCCTGGTATACCTGCCGTCTGTCCCGGGGGCGGGATTTACAGACACCGAACCTCCGCTAAAGTCCTTGCTGGAACCAACTATCGCCTGATTATTGATAGTTAATAAGAAACGTAACTCAAAGGTCACTGCTACATGTTTATCACTACTTACTGTTATTATGGCAGGATTGGATGTATCTTTGCCGGTACCAGTCCAGTTTTTCCACCCATAACCCGGGGTCGGAGTGGCGGTAAGCGTGACCTTGGTGCCAGACGCATATTTATCGTCGTCTCCGGGAGCGGGGCTCACCAACACCGAGCCTTCCGTAAAGCTTACAACCGGGCCGATAACCAGCTGGTCGCTGACCATGAGCGAGAAGCGTGGCTCGAAGGTAACATTTACGTTCTTGTTGCTACCACTCATGGTTATCGTAGTCGGATTAGACATGTCGTTGCCGGTACCTGACCAGCCTTTCCAGTCGTAGCCTGAATCCGAACGGGCGGTGAGGGTAACTTCGGTACCGCTCGTATATTTACCATCGCCTGCGGGAGCGGGATTGATTGACACCGAGCCTTCGGTAAAGCTCACGAAGGAGCCGATAACCAGCTGATTATTGATGATAAGCGAGAAACGCGGCTCAAAATTCGCCTTAACCCGTTTATCCCCGTTCATCGTTACCGTGGTAGGATTGGAGGTATTACTATCGGTTTCTGACCAGCTTTTCCAATCGTAGCCTGAGGCTGGACTGGCGGTGAGGGTAACTATAGTATTTTTAGTATATTTGCTATTGGTTTCAGGGGCAGGGCTTACCGATACCGAGCCTCCGGCAAAGCTGACGCTGGTGCCTGTCACTCTCTGACCGTTAATGGACAGATTGATTGCCGGTGTCCTGATAAAAAAGTAACCTATTGAGGCGAGAACAACAACCAGCAGGATGATAAGCAGCCACCATTTCTTGTGCACGAAATAGAGCCGTACTATCGTATATATGGCGCTTAAAGCAACCAGAGTTATTATTCCCAGCAAAACATCGCGCATCTGGAAAAAAATATAGGAAACGAGCGCCATTATTAAAGGAATCCAGAAATATGTTACTACCTCTTGCAGAAACTTCTTCATACTACCTTCTAAAATTTAATCTACTATTATGCGTTCCTGTTTGTTATCCTGAACTATATCCAGCGGTTTGCGCTTAAATTAAGGATACTCCATAACTATTATAATATTATTAAATGATTGAATCCAGTTTGAAGGACCAGCCAGCTTTTTATAAGAGCAGGAAAACGAGAACATATAATTGACATGATATAGCTATTTGTGATATGATTTCAATGTTTGGAGCAGGCGATTCCGACTTATCGGAGTGGGGCCGGGCTGAAAGCAGCGGATTATTTCCGTGGGACCTTAGGGTCTCACGGATTTTTTATTTTCAGGGGATTAGATAAAAGATAGAAATATGAAGTTCACCAGAAAATCTAAAGCGGCTTTTTCATCTATTCTTTCAAACACACTGCTTATTCTCCTTAAGTTAGTGGCCGGGATTATCACCGGGAGCATAAGCCTTATCGCCGAGGCTATTCATAGCCTGATGGACCTGGCTGCTGCTATTATCGCTTTCATCAGCGTCAGGATTGCCGATAGGCCCGCCGACAGACAACATCCCTTCGGGCATGGTAAGGTGGAGAACATCAGCGGAGTTGTCGAAGGAATTCTAATATTCGTTGCCGCCGGTATAATCATCGAGGAAGCGATACGCAGGCTCATCAATGGCAAAACCCTGGATCTGCTTGAAGTAGGCATCGGAATAATGGCTGTATCAATAGTGGCGAACATCATTGTCTCCAGATATCTGTTAAAAGTATCCCGGGAAACGGATTCGGTGGCGCTGGAAGCCGATGCCCGTCACCTGACCACAGACATACTGACCATGACCGGCGTTTTACTGGGCCTTATCATAGTACGGATTACTAAACTCAATATTCTTGACCCAATCATAGCTATTTTGGTAGCCCTGCTTATCATCAAAGCGTCTTATGATATCATTAAAAAATCTTTCGGGGGACTGATAGACATCAAGCTGCCCGAAGCCGAAGAAAAAGCTATTATATCACGCATTGAAGAACACCCCGCTAAGGTAGTGGGATATCACAAGCTGCGTACCCGCAAGGCCGGGGCGCAACGCTTTATCGACCTCCATGTTATCATGCGGAAAAACGCCGATATCAGCGAAGCACATGATTTCTGCCACCACCTCCAGCAGGATATCCAGTCATCGCTCAAAAACGCCAACGTAACCATTCACATCGAGCCCTGTGCCGAAGAGTGCAAGGATTGTACTGTCGAATGCAACCTGAGGAAATAAGGCCCGGCCTATTGATACCTCACCCTCCATAGACCGTCAAGCGGTTATTTCCCTTGACACGTCAGAAACGATAATCTATCCTCATAATAGAGAATATTTTACACCCGGGACAGATTTACATTGGCAAATTCGGAAGAAAAAAGAGTCTATCAGGTAGAAATACCTTTTAAGCTGGACATTACATCGGTTGTTAAGCGTCTGCGACTCAACAAAACCAGCCGTCGTTTGGAGGAGATGGCACGCGAGCTGGCGGAAACAGCGCGCGCCGTAGCCCGTCCCAGAGCGGTGTATCAGTTGTCATACGCCCGCGTTATCGATAATGCCACGGTGGATATCGACGGCATTATCTTCACCAGTCGGGTGCTCAGCAAAAATCTCCTCAACCAGGATAGAGTAATTCCGTTCATCGCTACCATAGGGAAAGAACTGGATGAGCTGCCTATCCCGCCCAGGGACATGATGAGGCAGTTCTGCCTGGATACCATCAAGACGGTGGTACTGGTCTCGTCCGTTGATTACCTGACAGAATACCTTAAAGAAACGCACAGCATCCCCCGGGCCGCTCTCCTTAACCCCGGTGAGATTGCAGACTGGCCGATTACCCAGCAGAAGCCTCTTTTCGCCCTGTTCGGCGGTGCCGAAAAGAAAATCGGGGTGTCTTTAACCGCAGGCGGTGTTATGAAGCCCATTAAGTCGCGCTCCGGGATACTCTTTCCCAACGATACCGGTTTTCTGAGCTGCCAGCTCTGCACGCAGTTGAAATGCCCCGGCAGAAGGGCTAAATATGACCCGGAACTGGCGAAAGAATACCTGGGTTAAAACCAGCTATTAAAATCCGCGTTTATACCCCGCTCATCCAACTCAACCGCCATAAAGAGTCAACTTGAATATCCAAAGCAACAATCCTATTATAGGGGGTAGCATGTCGTAATTACCCCCGTACAGGAGGAAACCATGAGCCCTATCCCCAAAGACCTTGCCATACTGGACAAATTCAAGTTCGAAAGGAAGCCCGTAGGCGTTAAGTTCCTGTCCACCCGACCCAGGGGGCTTAAGAAGCCGGACAAGCTGCTTGACTTTTGCGAAATGCTGGTCGAGGCACAGCAGGGAAACGCTTTCTACGTCACCAAGGATGACTTCACGTGCCTAGGGCCACTGCTCCTCGGCATGATAGCCGAAGACCCGATATTCGAAAGTGGCCAGGTAGGGCCGAAGCTGGGGGTATTTAAAGACCCGCGCGCCAACCGCAGAATCTACCAGTACCTTCCCAGGCTGGCGAAAAACACCGTTAAATATGTCGCTTTTGCACCCCTGGACAAATTAACCTTCGAGCCTGATTTACTGATTATCCTGGCCAGCGTGACCCAGGCGGAAATATTCATCAGAGCCAAGAGCTATACCACCGGCGAGATGTGGTCGGCCAGGGGGACGGCGGCGGCGGGGTGCGCCTGGCTTTATATCTATCCCCTCCTCAGCGGGGAAATGAATATGACCGTCACGGGCTTCGGCTTCGGCATGAGGGCGAGACGCCTTTTCCCGGAGGGCCAGATACTGCTTTCCATCCCCTGGGACAAACTCCCCCAGATACTCAAAAGCCTGGAAGAAATGGAGTGGGTACCGGAGTCTTATACGCTGGGAGCGGCAGGCCATAAAAAGAAGGTGAAGAAAATAGTGGAAGAATTGAAAAAGGAGTCCTGATAAAATCGGGCAAAGATACATCCCTAGAGATATATTGAAAGAGGAGGAATAACTCTGTGGCAGCATCAAAATACGATAAATATATGGTGACTATCTCCAAGGGTCGTAAAGGGCCCGGCGTATGGCTCATGAGTGAGGAGCTTGTCCCCGGATGCAATGTCAATATCATGTATAACTGGATACGTGAACAGCCGAAGCCCAATCCCATGCATCAATCTATGGAAGCCCATGACTATGACGAGATTATCGTGAACATGGGCGCCGACCCCCAGCACCCCGAATATCTCGGCGCGGAAATCGAAGGCTACATAGAAGATGAAAGGCATTTAATCACCAACACCACGGCGCTGTTCTTTCCCAGGCATGTGGCACATGGTCGGATAACCTGGAAGAGCTTCGAAAAACCGCACCTCCAGATGGCGATAAAACTGAGCGGTAAAATCGAGCCGATGGGACCGCCGCCAAAACGAGACCGGTAGTCTTTATTACTGATTCATCAAGTTGCTGGAAAAAATAGACAGGGAGGTCATTATGGTCTCAAAACCACGCGACTATTCCGTGCTCGACAAGTTCAACTTCGAAAGGAAGCCCGTAGGCGTCAAATTCTTACTTACCAGGCCGGAGGGCATCAAGAGACTGGAAAAAGAACTGAATTTCTGCGAGATGCTTAAAGAAGCCCAGGAGAATGACGCTTTTTACGTGGGGCCCGAGGACTGGGTCTGCGTGGGCGTAGAACAGATGATACTTGGCATGAAAGACCCGGAGCCGATTCTCGTCAGCGGGATATTCGGCGGCGACGAGGGGCTTTTTAAGGGGGCGAATTCCTGCCGCGCCATGTATGAGTACCTCCCCAGGATGCCGAAGGGCTCGGTGCAGTACGTTTCCTTCGCGCCCGTGGATAAACTCACCTTCGACCCGGATGTGCTGGTTATCACAGCCGATATAACCCAGGCGCCGACATTGTTGCGGTCCATTAACTACTCTACGGGGCAGCCTTTCGTAAGCAAAGCGACACCGGTGGTAGCCTGCTCCTGGATTTACGTCTATCCCGTCGTGAGCGGCGAGTTGAATTATTTCATCACCGGCCTGGGACTGGGAATGCAGGCTCTGAATATTTTCCCACCGGGACTATTCCTGATATCGGTACCCTTCCAGCTTATCCCCACCATGCTGGAAAACCTGAAGGAAATGCCGTATAGTCGCACCGTGGCACCGGGTCCCGGGGGACCTGCCCACAGGAAACGCGTGAATAAACTGATGGCAGACCTGAGAAAGAAGATAAAAGAGTAGTTGCCAGTTGTCAGTTGACGAGTAACTAATTCCTCTCATAATGCTGATAACCGATAACTCTAAACTAAAAACGAGAGGAGTAAAATGGCAGAGAAAAAGTACGCGAAAAACCTGGTTACCATACCTTTCCACAAGACGCCGCAGGGAGCATTATTTTCTACCGGGGCGGATGTCCTCGGTGGCTTTGAGCTAAATATCATCTACGCCTGCGCCTATAAGACCGGCATCACCGGAATGTCGACAAAGCCACATGTACACAAATACGATGAGGCTGTATTTTTCATCGGCACCGACCCGTATCACCTCGATGACCTTGGCGCCGAAGTGGAATTATCCATCGGCGAACTGGGTCATGAAGAGAAACACACGTTCGATAAACCTACGGTGCTGGTAGCCCCCAAAGGCCTGTACCACTGCCCAATAGTCACCAATAGAATTGATAAACCCTATGTTTGCATGGCCGTCTCACTCACCGGTAAGAGGAACGACTAGACAGGATTATCAGGTCTGATACAGAAATTGGACGGAGTAATCTGTCTATCCATACGCCCTATCCCTAGCCACCCCAGCCCAACCCTGCGCTGCTGATGGCAGACCCGTTAGGGTCTACGATATGCGCACCGCCGTCAATTAACACGCACGAGCCAGTCATAAAGGAAGAGTCGTCGCTGGCGAGGTAGGAGCATATCCCACTGATTTCATCCGGGGTACTAATACGCTTAAGCGGCGTGAATGAGGTAAGCATGGCAAAGGCGCCGTCGACATCCGTCTTCAGCTTATTCGCCAAGGGCTTGCCAGTGGAATTTTCCATCATGGTTGTCCTGACCGCACCTGGGCAGACCGCATTGCAACGTACCTTTGAAGGCCCGTAGTCTAAGGCCGCCTGCTGTGTCAGCATAATGAGCCCACTCTTGGACGTGCAGTATGCCGACATGGTCGGTATACTGCGTATCCCACCGAGGGAGGCAATATTGATGATGGAACCGCCACCGGTCTTTATCATCAGCGGTATGCAGACCTTCATCGTCAGAAAAGGCCCGGTTAGATTCACCTCGAGGACACGCTTCCAGACCTCCACGTCAACCTCGACGATACTCCCCGGGTTGTCAATCCCGGCGTTATTTACCAACACATTAATCTTGCCGCCGAATTTTACCGTTGTCTCCATCATGCGTTTGACATCATTTAAATTGGTCACGTCTCCGGCGCATGTCGTAGCCGACCCGGCCGGCAACGACTTGGCTACCTCATCCAGCATCTCCTGACGGCGGCCGGAGATACACACCTTCGCCCCATCAGCAACGAACCGCTTAGCGATTTCAGCACCAATGCCGGCACCACCTCCGGTAATAAGGGCCACTTTCCCTTTAAGGTCCATAAGCTGTGCCTCCTTTGCTTTGATTGATACTTGCGAACCTAATATACACCATACCACTGCAGCCTGCAATAAAACCCAGGGTGGGTTTGACCTGCCTCCTGCTTCCGAGACCATGCTATTTATCACTACAATGTAAGAGATAGGATCACTCTTGGGGGTTGGTCACTCAAGATATCATTGCATTTAAA
>Ga0315279_10007874_pt1 | contig 13053 bp, 9 predicted proteins | sample YL17G06_20_MG_FD_203694 | JGI IMG/M metagenome (GOLD analysis project Ga0315279, IMG submission 203694) | Sediment microbial communities from Yellowstone Lake, YNP, Wyoming, USA - YL17G06_20 | ecosystem: Environmental > Aquatic > Freshwater > Lake > Sediment | place: USA: Wyoming | collected... | reverse complement strand
GCCCGACCGGCCCGTCGAGCAGATCAGTTGGGCTAAGGCCGCAGAGTACTGCAACGAGCGCTCCCGCGACGAGGGCCTCCAGCCCTGCTACAAGGAAGACACGACGTGCAATTTCCAGGCCAACGGCTACCGCCTGCCCACCGAGGCCGAATGGGAATACGCCTGCCGTGCGTGTACGACCGACGCCTACTCGTTCGGCTCCGATGCCCGATCGCTCGGCGAGTATGCCTGGTATGCCGCAAACTCGTCCAAGAAAACCCAGCCCGTCGCCCAGAAGAAGCCCAATGCCTGGGGGCTCTTCGACATGCACGGCAGCGTGGCCGAGTGGTGCAACGACGTGTACGATGCGGGCTACTACGGACAGAGCCCGGCCTCCAACCCTCGGGGGCCGGCGGATGGCGAGCGGTACGTGCTCCGCGGCGGGGCGTGGAACTCGCGGCCCGAGGGATGCCGTGCGGCGGCCCGGGTCGGGGAAAACCCCGGCTTTCAGGACGCCTGTTTCGCCCGCGACGCGATCGGTTTCCGCTGCGTGCGCCGCGAGACGCCTTCTCGGAGTGCGGCGATTCATCGCCGCTTTCCGGGCATACCTGCGACCGGCCTGGGGCACGGGACCTCGGCGGACATCCGTCTGGCCAGCTTCTCTGGGAGTTCCAAGAGCGGTGATGAATCACCGGACATCAAGAAAAGCGGCGATGAATCGCCGCAGTCCAAGAGGCGTCCCATGACCGGTTTCGTGTACGACGAGGTCTATCTCCGTCACCAGACGGACCGGGGCCATCCGGAGCGGCCCGAACGGCTCTCGGCGATCCTGCGGCGGCTGGAGAAGACCGGGTTGCTCGACCGCACGATCCGGCTCAAACCCGCGCCCGCCGAGGAGAAATGGCTCACGGCGGTCCACGCGCCGGAGTACGTTGAGCACGTGCGGCGAAGCTGCCAGAGCGGGGCCCGGTTCCTGGATTCGATGGATACGCCGGTGTCGAAGGACTCCTTTGCGGCGGCCGAGACGGCTGTCGGCGGAGTGCTCGCGGCGGTAGATGCGGTTGCCGAGGGAAAAGTGCGAAACGCGTTTTGCGCAGTCCGCCCGCCGGGCCACCACGCGACCAAGAACCGGGCCATGGGCTTCTGCCTCCTGAACAACGTCGCCATTGCCGCCCGCTACGCCCAACAGAAGCACAAGCTGGCCAAAATCCTGATCGTGGATTGGGACGTCCACCACGGCAACGGCACCCAGGCGGCCTTCGACGACGATCCCACCGTCTTCTACTTCTCCGTCCATCAGTACCCCTTCTATCCCGGCACCGGCAGCGCGGACGAGCGGGGCCGGGGAAAGGCCCTCGGCACAAAGCTCAACGTCCCCTTGCCCGCGGGCTCCGGCGACCGGGAGTACAAGAAGGCATTTGAAGAGAAGCTCCGGCCCGCGGCCCTCGCGTTCAAGCCCGATCTCGTGTTGATCTCCGCCGGGTTCGACGCCCACGAGCACGACCTGCTGGGCGGGATGAAGGTCTCGACCGAGGGGTTCGCCGAGCTGACGCGGATGGTCAAGCAGATCGCCCAGGAGTGTTGCGGCGGCCGGCTTGTTTCCGTGCTGGAGGGAGGCTATAACCTCGACGGATTGGCCGACTGCGCAGAAGCGCACGTCCGGGTGTTGATGGAATAAGATGTCGTTTCAGACCTGGACCTTTGCGCTCTTCCTGGCGGCCGTCTATCCGGTCTATCTCCTGCTCCGGAAGACCCCCTTCCGCGCGCTGTGGCTCTTGGCGGCCTCCTACGTCTTCTACGGGTGGCTCCATCCGCTTTGGCCCCTGCTGCTGCTCTGCGCCACGACCGTGGACTACCTGGCAGTGCTGGGCATGGACAAGACCCGATGGAAGCGGACGTTCCTGCTCTTGAGCCTCGCCAACGCCTTGGCCCTGTTGGGCTTTTTCAAGTATGGCGACTTCATCGTTGAGACGGTCAACGGGCTTCTGAAGTGGGCGGGCGCGGGCTACCTTCTCGCGGCGCCCAAGGTGCTGCTGCCCACCGGCTTGGCGTTCTACGTCTTCCAGTCGCTCACCTACACGATCGGCTTCTACCGGGGCGAAGTCGAGCGCGAGACCAACTTCGTGCGCTACGCGGCCTTCGTGGCCATGTTTCCCGCGGTGTCGATGGGGCCGATCGAGCGGGCCAAGAACATCCTCCCGCAGCTCCGCCAGACGCCGAAGATCTCCGGGCAGGACGTGGCCGACGGGCTTTCGCTCTTCGTCGTCGGCCTGTTCAAGAAGCTCGTGCTGGCCGACTGGCTGGGCCTCTATGTGGACAACGTCTACAACACGCTGTGGAAGGCCGAGGCGCCGGCCCTTATCCTGGCCACGCTCGCTTTCTCCTGGCGGCTTTATTTCGACTTCAGCGGCTACAGCGACATGGCCCGCGGCGTGGCCCGCGCCCTCGGCATCCGCATCATGCTCAATTTCAATCATCCCTATCTGGCCACCGGCCTGAGAGAGTTCTGGCGGCGGTGGCACATCAGCCTCTCCACCTGGTTCCGCGACTACCTCTACATCCCCCTGGGCGGCAACCGCCGCGGTGCCTGGGCCACCTACCGGAACCTAATCCTCACGATGGTCCTCTGCGGACTGTGGCACGAGGCAAGGTGGACCTTCGTGATTTGGGGGGCGTATCACGGGCTGGGCTTTGTGCTCACGCGGCGCCTGGAAGAGACCTCGTTCTACCGCCAGCGCGTCCCGCGCGCGGTCAAAGTGCTCTGGGTCTTCTCGTTCGTGAGCTTTGGATGGATCTTCTTCAAGGCGAAGACCTTGGCCGACGCCTGGACGATTATCACGCGGATCGCCCGCTTCGCCTGGGCCGATCCCAAGTTTCCGTTGGTGTTTGTAGCCATGATCGCCGCGGCGTGGCTCTACCAGGCGGTCTCCGAGTCGCGGTTCCGGGCGATTTTCAACCCGGCACCCGTGCGAATTGCGATTGTTGTGCTCATGATTCTGGCCGTAGCGATCTTCGCGCAATCCGACGTTAAGCCATTTGTCTACGGCGGAAACTTTTGAGCGGTGCTCGATCCGATGCGATCTGCCAACGGGATGTCCGTCTCTTCTAAAGCGCACGGGCTTTGGGGACTTTGCCTCCCACAACCTGCGACTCTCGCCGCGGGAGTGGCTGGTGGCCGCCCTTGTCGCGGCGGCAGCGTTCTGGCTGATTCCGATCCTCTGGCAGCGGATCGAGCCCTTCGAGCCCGGGCCGGACTACCGGATTCCCTCGGCGGATTCCGCTCGCGACTTGAAGGACGACTATTGGATGTTCCGCCGCTGGTGCCGCGAGGCATGTCGCCGGGACAAGATCCTCGTGGTCGGCGATTCGGCGATTTGGGGGTATTTCGTATCGGCCGACCAGACTCTTCCGCACTATCTGAACGAGTTGGCCGGGGACAATCGGTTCGCGAACCTCGGCGTCAACGGCACGCACACGACCGCGTTGGCGGGGCTTGTGGAATACTACGGGCGAGCCATGGCCGGCAAGCGGGTCCTCCTCTTCTGCAACCTCGTGTGGATGACTTCCGGGGACGCCGATCTCCAGACGACGCCGGAAGAAAGGCTCCTCCATCCGCGGCTGCTCCCCCAGTTCTCGCCCCGGATCCCTTGCTACAAGGAGCCGCTGGAAGTGCGACTCGGGGTGGTGGTCCAGCGCAGCGTCGCGCTTCTAAGCTGGACACTCCATCTCCGCATCGCCTACTTCGAGAGCGGCGATCTCGCGGCATGGTCGTGCGAGCACCCCTACGAAAATCCGCTGCGGGCGATCACGCTGGAGCTTCCCTCGCCGCAGGAGCCCCCGCCGGACGCGGAGGCCGAGCCCTGGCTCGCCAAGAAGGGCATCCAGCCGTACAATTCCCTGGCGGTCGATCCGCAGACTTCGATCCAGTGGGCCGCCTTCCAGCGTACGGTCAAGACCTTGCAGGACCGCGGAAACCGCGTTTTTGTGCTCGTCGGCCCGTTCAATGAGCACATGCTCACTCAGAGGAGCCGGCCGACATACCAGAAGCTCAAGAGCGAGGTTGCCGCGTGGTTGGAGAAAGAGCAGATCCCGCACTGTCTCCCGCCGGTGCTTCCGAGCGAGCTCTATGCGGACGGAAGCCACCCGCTGGCCGCCGGCTATCACAAGCTCGCCCAGCGGCTCTGGGCCAACGAGTCGTTCGCCAGGTTCCGGCAAGGGGATTGATTTTCCCCACTTGTGGGACATTCTCCCGGTCCTCGCCGAAACTTGCACGGTGCGGTAGTGTTGGAGATAGCGTAGCGTGCGGCCTGGCTGCGATGGGAGAATCGTGAGTATGACCAACATGATTCAACGGAACAGCAGCGTGGCGGCAATCCTGGCACTTGCCCTGGCGGCCGCGGTGCCGTCTTGGGCTTCGGAGGTGCCGGGAATCAAGGTGTCTCAAGGCGGCGTGGACGTCTTTGTGCCGCCAGAGCGATTCCGCGGCGAGATGAGTCTCCTCCAGCGCGGCGACTGGGAAACGCTCCTGCCCGAGCGGCTCCCGCGTGCAACGGGCGCCCCGCCCGTGCTCGCTTCGGCCAGCCTCGTGGCCGCGATCGACGGCCAGCAGAGCGTGATCTCTCTATACGGCCGCCAGGGCAACCGGCTGACCAAGCGCGGCGACGTGTCGTGGGACGGAGGACGCCATTTCGCCAACTACAACCTCGTCCGCCGCGATAAAGATGCACGCCTGGGCGCCGAGATCCGCTCGACCGACAACCGCGTGCTGGCGACGCTCTATCTGGCGCCCGACGGCATCCTGGAGTTCCAGCCGGGCGAGGAAAAGGACCTCACCCTCAGCAATGCCCGCCTCAAGTACGGCATCGTCCCGTCGCTCATCGGGACGGATTTCGTCTACACGGCTCAAAGCGGCACGGCCGGCGGCTCCTCCGCATCGAATCGCTGCTACCTCCCGTCGATGAACCTCTTCGTGGGCCTGGTCGAGGGCAACGACTCGATGCTGGTCGGCGTCTGGCCGCCGGGCCAGCAGGTCGCGAGCCTTCGCACGGCTGGGTCGGGCAGCACGAAGGGCATCGACGCCTTCTCGCTCCAAACCGGCGGCCGCAGCTTCTACCTCGCTCTGCTGGAAAGGCCGCACATCTGGCACTCCGAGCCGCTCCTGCCCGATTACCTCGAAAGAGACACCGAGATCGGCTGGCGCCGGCCCTTCGAGGCCAAGTGGATCGGCCGGTTCCACGTCGCGTCGGAGGAGATCGACTATCCGTTCTACTTCCGCGACGCGCGGGTGGAATTGTGGGGCCGCCCGGTCCGCAGTTGGTTCTGGTGGCCGGTCTGGTTCGATGGCCAGCGCACGATGATCCACTTCGAGAAGCGGTTCCCGCCCAAGGGCGACCTGCTGATCTACTACCTGGAAAAGCACCCCGAGCGCCCCGCCGGCGCCGCCATCCTCTCGCCCGTGGAGGTGCTCCAGCAGGCCCTCGGCCAGCAGGAGGCGGCCCGGCTGCTGGATCTCGCGGGGATCGAGGAGCGGCCCGTGGTCTCGCACGGCCTCTGCGTGTGCGAGATGACCAGCCGCCTGCAGAGGTTCTTCGACGCCGGCCAGGAAGTCCAAGAGCAGGCCCAGATCGCGAGCTACGCCGACGACGTGGCGACGTTCATCACCCACGTGCGCGAGCGCCTCTTCCAGTTCCGCGACTTCGCCGCCCAGACCAAGCAGTTCCTCAAGGCCCGGGCCGCCGCCGAGCCCAAGATTGCCGACGCGGCGAGCCGGCTCTTGGGATTGGTCGAGGAGTTCGAGGGGGTCTACCAGGGCGCCATGCCGACCGCATCCCTCGGCGAAGTGCGGCAGTGGACCGCGGAGTTCAACAGCCTGGCACGCGAAGTGCGTCCCGGCAACGATAAGAAGTTCGACGCAGTGGCCGAGAAATGCCGCTCCGTCTCCGGAAACCAGGACGACCTGGTGCGGGACTTGAGCGTGCTGGTGATCCGCCTGGCCGAGAAGGCCGCGCAAGAGGCCGTCCAATCGCCCGAGCACGCCGCCCTCGCCCGGGAGGTCGTCGCCCGGGCGCGGCAAATCCTCCGCAACCCAACGCCGCTGGAAGTCCGGCGGCACCACCGGCTGGCGTCCGATCCGGGCCGGCCGTCGGAAGACGATCAGGAAATCCCGGAGTGAACGCTCGTAGCATAACCGGCGGCAACCAGACCCGTAGGTTATGCTTTAGCATAACGGCCGGGAACCAGGGCTCGAAGCACGAAACCCGAAACACGAAATCCGAAACAAATCCCAATGACCGAAAACGAGAATCCAAAACGCCCAGGCTACCGTTTTGTCAATTCGGATTTGGAGCTTCGGATTTGTTTCGGATTTCGGGCTTCGGATTTCGCATTTCGTGCTGGGGGAGCAACTCGATGATCCGAATGGCGAAGTACACGGCAAGCCTGGCTTCGGTGCTCGTTTGCGTGACGATGAGCACGGCCGCCCCTTGGGCCCATGCCGCGGCCGGCGTCAAGGTCTCGCAGGGAGGCGTGGGGCTCTGGGTGCCTGGAGAGCCGTTCCGCGGCCAGATCAAGCCCCTCGAACAAGGCGACTGGGAGACGCTCCTGCCGGACAAGCTCCCCTACGCAACGGACCGCCCGCCCGTGCTCTCCTCGGCCAACCTCGTAGCCGCGATCGACGACGAGAAAAGCGTCATCGTGGTCTATGCCCGCCAGGGCGGCCGGCTGACCAAGCGAGGCGAGGTGTCGCTGGACGCGGTTAACCGCTTCGCCAAGTACCGGCTGGTCCGCGATGCCAAGCAGAACCGGCTGGGCGCCGAGATCCGCTCGGCTGAGAACCGGGTGCTTGCAACGCTCTACCTGGCAGCCGACGGCATCCTGGAGCTCCAGCCGGAGGGCGCCCAGGGCCTCTTCGTCGGCGCTCGCCTGAAGTACGGCATCGTTCCATCGTTTGTGGGCACGGACCTCGTCTTCACCGCCGAAAGCGCGACGGCCGGGCGCCGCTCGCCGCCCAAGCAGTGCTACGTCCCGTCGATGAATCTCATCGTGGGCCTGGTCGAAGGCAACGACTCGATGATGGTCGGCGTGTGGCCGCCGGGCTCGCAGAAGGCGAGCCTCCGCGTGAGCAAGGCGGGAAGCGACGAAGGCTTCGAGGGGTTCTCGCTCCAGACGGCCGGGCGGAGCTTCTATCTCGCCTTCGTGGAAAAGCCGCGCCTGTGGCACGCCGAGCCGCTCCGGCCGGACTACATCGAGAAGGACACGGCCATCGGCTGGAAGCGGCCCTTTGAGGCCAAGTGGATCGGCCGGTTCTTCGTCGCCTCGGAAGAAATGAGCTATCCGTTCTACTTCCGGTACGAGCGGATGAAGCTGTGGGGCCGCTTCGTCCGCGGCTGGTTTACCTGGCCCGTCTGGTTCGACGGCGATAAGACGGTAATCCATTTCGAGAAGCCGTTCCCGCCGCGCGGCGACCTGTTGATCTACTTCCTCGAAAAGCACCCTCGGCTGCCCGCGCCCGGAGTGCTCTCGCCGGTCGAGGTGATGGAAAGGGCCCTGGGCAAAGCCGAAGCGGCGCGCCTGTTGGATTTCGATGGCGTCGAGGGGCGGGTCCTCTTGGAGCACGGCAACGCCGTCTGCGCCATGACCAACGGGATGCAGAAGTGGCTCAACGACGGCGAGGAGGCCCGGCACAAGGCCGAGATCGAGCGCTATTGCGACGACGTGGCCGACTTCATCCGCATGATCCGCCAGCGGATTGAGGAGTTCGGCACGTTTGCCGCCCAGACCAAGGACTTCCTGCAGGCCCGGGCCAAGGCCGATCCGGCGCTGGCGGACGTGGCGGCCGGACTCGAAGAGATCCTCGACGAAATCCAAAAGATCCGCAAGACCGACATGCCCCGCGAGTCGCTCGAAGAGGTCCGTCGCTGGACCGACCAGATGAAAACGCTGGCCACCGGCACCGGCCCGGGAAGAAACAAGAAGTACGAGCCCCTCGGCGCCAAGTGCCGCTCGGTGGCAGGCACACAGGACGACGTGGCCCGGGCCGTGAGCATTCTGGGCATCCAGCTCACGGAAGAGGCCGCCAAGCGGGGCGTGGACTCGCCGGCCCACGCCAGGCTGGCCGAGGAGGTGATTGCCCGGGCCAGGCAGGTGCTCCGCAAGCCCACGTGGTGGGAGCCGCGGCGCCAGTATTGGCCGAAATCCGATCCGGGGCGGCCGTGACGGGGGAAATGATGAATGATGAGTGATGAATGATGAGTGATAAATGATGAATGATAAGAAACAACGTGCCATGCCTCGTTTAGCCGCCGCGCTTGCGCGGCGCGTTTTGCCGTGGTCATTGGCGCTGGTGCTCGCGGGCGGATGCCGTGAAGCTGCGCACAGTCTGCCGAAACCGGCCGACGGGCAATCACCGGACGCACTTCCGCGCGAGATCGCGACCACCACCGGCGCGGCGATGGTGCTGGTGCCCGGCGGCGAGTTCATGATGGGAAGCGACGCCAGCGTCGATTCCGTACACGTGCGCAAGGTCTCCGTGGGCAGCTTCTGCATGGACAAGTACGAAGTGACGCAGGAGCTTTACGAGAAGATCACCGGCAAGAACCCCTCGCGCCACAAAGACCCGAAGAACCCGGTGGAGCGGATCCGCTGGCGCGAGGCGATCGCCTTCTGCAACCAGCGGTCCGCTGCCGAATGGCCCAAGCCGCTCAGGCCCTGCTACGATCCGAAGACCTGGCGCTGCGACTTCTCGGCCGACGGTTACCGCCTGCCCACCGAGGCCGAATGGGAATACGCCTGCCGCGGCGGCACCACCGGGGCCTACTCCTTCGGAGACGACGCCCGGGACTTGCAGGGCCACGCCTGGTTCAAGGCCAACGCCGGGCGCAAGACCCACCCCGTCGGCCAGCTCCGGCCGAATCCCCTGGGCCTGTTCGACATGACCGGCAACGTCGCCGAATGGTGCAACGACTGGTACGGACGGGACTACTACGCCGAGGGCCCGCCGGCCGATCCGCACGGGCCGCCCAAGGGCGAGAAGAGGGTCATGCGCGGCGGCGGGTTCAAGAGCCCCGCCGAGGACTGCGCTAGCGCCGCCCGCAACGCCGACGACCCGGGCTACAGCGACGCCTGCGTGGCCTCGGACGACTGCGGCTTCCGCTGCGTGCGCCGGGCAGCGGGCAAATAGGCTGCGGGCGGGTCCCGGGGCTGACGCCCCCTATGTGTGGGACGTTATCGCGGGTATACTGATATGGATGGCATCGGAAAGAAGGAAATCAAACGCAAGCGGTACCTCGACTAGGCGCAAGAAGACCGGACGCCCGGCCCCGCGGTTCGTCGTGTGAGTCCGAGGGGTCGGAGCTTGAATAGTGAATAGAGAAGGGATCCGCGGTGATGGGGCGCGAACCGCGTTCGCAGGAAGGCCGCTATTCGCTGCGCAGGGTGGTCGATGAAGTTCACTGAGCTTGTCCGCCTTCTCGAAGAGAACGGTTTCAGGATCGTAAAGGAGAAAGGGTCAATCCGATACTATGGGAAGGCGGGGTGGCCCAGACTGATTCGAGTGGATTATCATGGCGCGAAGGAGGTCCCTGCCGGGACGTGCCACAGCATTCTCAAGGCGGCAGGCTTGAAGTAGCCTGCGGGAGACGCTGAGATGATCGAACTACCCTATTCGTTGATTGTTGAGGCAACCGACGAGCCCGACTTCTTCGGCTTCTACTCGCCGGATCTGGAGGGCTTCACCGGTATCGGACACTCCATCGAGGACTGCCTCTACAAAGCCAAATGGGGCATGAAGGAGCACGTGGAATTGCTCGCCCAACAAGGGCTGCCCGTGCCGAAGCGCAATCCCGATCCGAAGATCACGGTACAGAACGCGAAGCAGTCCGTCGGCGCCTGATCTCAGCGGCGTAGGCTGGGGCGCAGCTCCAGCCCACAGGCTCGGTATTCGGGTCGTTGACCCCGCGTGCCGCCTGGGCTAGGATGCGCATGCGGCACCACGGTTTTCCGGAGGTCGGAAGGCGGCTGTGAGTACGGTGGGGAAAGCGGCTCGGGCGCAACGATGAAGGGCTATCAACCTGGAGAAGCGTCCTACCTGTCTCCGTGGTGTCGCCCCATTACCAGCCGCCCAGCCTACGGGTCTCTCTGTGGATGTTGCCATGAACGTTGAAGAGATCACGATCCGCGTCGATCCCGAATCCGCACGCGCGTACCGGTCCGTTCCAGAGGAGGAGCGGCGTAAGCTGGACCTGCTCCTCAGTCTCCGCCTCTGGGAGGCGACCCATGGGGACATCCCCCTCAAGGAACTGATGCGCGACATCAGCCGCAAGGCCGAGCAGCGCGGGCTAACGCCCGAGATCCTTGAGGCGATCCTCAATGAGCGCTAGGCCGCGACTGGTCTTCGACGCGAGTGCGATCCGAACGATTCTGGGCCTGGCATGCCAGCCTGGTCCACTGCGGCGCGAGAGCGGGAGATCTTCAGATGGGGCGCGACGTGCGGGTCGGTGCGTTTGTCCTGTGGTGCTGCTCGTGGTTCGGGATGTTCTGCTGCTCGCTGGGGCACCCGGCACCGGGCAAGCACTGGGAGCCCACGGTTGCCGAGAGTATTCTTCGCCCCGTCTTCACGTTCACTCTTCTCGGCACTTGGTTAGGCGGTGCGATTTGGCTGCTTGTCCGCGGCTTTCGAGCGGCGAAACACGTCGGCTGGTGGACTGTGATCGGCGTATGGGCGGCGTTTGTCTGGCTCTGTCTCTTCGGTCCACTGACAATCGCCGCTTGTGCGTCACACTTGCAGACACCGGACGACCGCGCTAGCCCCACGCAAGGAAGACCTGAGCCCGCGGCGTTCCCCACCGCGACCAAGCGACGCTCCGCCTGGATGGTTGCGGCCCAATCCGCACGACGAGGCGCGATCATCGGCGGTTGCCTGTTCGCTGGCTCTCTGGCTCCCATTTTTGGCGCGAGTCTTGCCGCACGCGAACCTACAGCTCCCTGGGCGCGCCATGGCGCGATGGGCGCGCTACTTATGTTCGTCGGCGGCGTCTTCGGCGCTTCCTTGTTTGGCGCAGTCGCTGGGCTCACCGTCGGCGGCCTCGGCCTCATCACTGCGAAGCGTGAATAGCACAGCTCCCATCGCCATCGGTTGGGCGACTCACAGTGTTCGGCTGGGGCTGACGCCCCAGCCTACGCTATTGCGACACCTTCGCCCCCGTCTGTTCGAGCACCTTCCGGCACGCGGCGATCACCGTCTCCTCGACGTTCTCCGCAAACGGGCCCGGCTTGCCGTAGTAGATCATGCTGTCGACCGGCTCGTAGCCCCCGCCCTTGAGCACCGCCAGCGACGGGATGTAGCACGGCACCTCGTTCGTGTAGCCGAGGACGACGAGGTTCTCCTTCGGATACTCCCGCTTCAGCCGCAACTCATACTCCACCGTGACCTCGCCCGCCAGGGCCACTAGCGCCAAGTCGTCGCCCAGGCGCACCGCCTGCACCGGATACGGCATCGAGCGCACGGGCCGGCCCGCGTCGTAGGCCGCCAGCATGAGCTTGGCGCGGGCCTGTCGGTACTTGTCCGGGCTGGTCGCCTCCTTCTCGAAGGTCGCGCGCTCGTGCGGGGCGAACTGGAGCTCAGTCACCTCGTAGGCCGTGCGGACCGGCCCGCGCACCGGGCGAAGCTCGCCGCCGAGCACGCGGCGGACTTCGTCGGCGAGCGACTTGCCGTGCTGCTGGGCGAGCTCCAGTTTGCCGCGGGGATGCGGGTTCTGATCGGCGCCGCAGAGGATCGCGAACATGGCCGTCGTGCCCGGCAGGGCCTTCTCCAGCTCGATCTCGGCAAAGCCCGCATAGTCGCCGTTGATCTTGTAGATATCGCCGCCGAGCGTGGTGTTGTGGCAGGCATAGGCAAACAGGACGGCCCGCAGCTTGCCGTCCGGCGCAGCGACCTTGAGCACGGGCACGTCGTGATCCACCGGCCCCTTCTGGTTCACCCCGAGCCGCACGCCTTTTTGCGTCGGCTCGCGGCGATTCATGGTGAAGCCGACACTGCCGTGACCGACGGAGACCTGCGCGGGGGCGCGATCGGCCATCGCGGCATCGACCACGGCGACCAGGTCGTCGGTGAGCTTCTTGCTGTATTGGATGAGGCGGTCGCGGTCCTCCGGCCCGAGAAAGTACATGCTCTTCAAGTTGGGCCAGACGACCGGGCCGGAGTGCGTGTGGGCGGAATTGAGCACGATCTGGGAGCGCTCCAGGCCGTGCTTGGCCTTGAGCCGCCCGGCGACTTCCTCGGCGACCTCGTGCGGCAGGCCGATCAAGTCGGTGGTGACGAGGACCGCGCGGCCGCCGCGGGAATCCTCGATGGCCAGGGCCTTGGCCCAGAGGTCGTGGATCACGCCGTCCGAAGGATGATTCCGCGAGGCATAGCCGGACATCCAGACGGGGCCCTGGGGCGTGATGACCGCGCGGCCGACGCCCACTTTGAGCTCGGCCGGCGCGGAGGTGGCGGCCAGCGCGACTCCAGCCCCGGCGGCCGCGGTGGCGGCCAGAAAACGACGGCGAGTCAAGTTTTTGCTCATGGTGATCCCCTTTCTGCGCTGCTATGGCACGGGAGGAAGAAACTTGCCGCCGGGAGGGCCCGCTCCGCGGCGGCGAATGTCGTTAGTTATGCTTTAGCATAACGTCCCGCACGGCAATTGCCAGCAGGTTCCTGTCGATGTTATGCTGAAGCATGACCCACACGGCTGCCGCGCGAGATTCAGAAATGGTCTCCTCCCGACGACGCAAATCCATCGAAGAGGCTACGGATGCGGAGATACGCGCATTTCTTGCATTCGGCACCGTGATTGGGCTGGCCATCTTTGCCGTCTCATTCTTTAGCCGCCAACCGGACCTCTTCAGTTGGGGTTGCCGCTGCTTCGTGGCGGTATGGTTGGCTTGGGCCTGGAATCGCGGTTTGCGGGAGTTGAAAAGAAGGCGGGCCGGAAAATGACATTCTTGACCGCGGCGGCGGCGCGTCAGCCCCCAGGTCCTCCCGCGTCGCCAAAACCCTCCGGAGCCGTTCCCTCGGGAAAGTAGACGTCGCGGTCC
>Ga0315279_10007873_pt1 | contig 13053 bp, 8 predicted proteins | sample YL17G06_20_MG_FD_203694 | JGI IMG/M metagenome (GOLD analysis project Ga0315279, IMG submission 203694) | Sediment microbial communities from Yellowstone Lake, YNP, Wyoming, USA - YL17G06_20 | ecosystem: Environmental > Aquatic > Freshwater > Lake > Sediment | place: USA: Wyoming | collected... | reverse complement strand
CGGCCGGGAAGGCGCCGCGGTACCGTCCGGGGCCCACCTGGACGAGCGGCAGGACCCCTTGCGTCTTGTCCGGATAGACCACGCCGGCGTTGGCGTCCAGGAAGTTCACGAACTCTCCCTTCGCGTCGACGGCCTCGAGCTGGACCTCGCCGCTCCCGCCGCGCTGGACGACCGAGGTCACGACCTCGTTCTGCTGCGCCGTCCTGAGCGTCCAGCGGACCGTCTGGCCGAAAAACTTGCCGAAGTCATCCCACTTCAACCACAGGATCCCCCACTTGCCTTTGGCGTCGGAGGTGAACGCCACCGAGCGGCCCAGGCCGTAGCGCCAGGCGGCCAGGATGGGGTCGCGCTGGTTGGAGATCAGGATCGTGTCCGCCGTCGGCTTGGGCGTCGCGGAGACGTACCCGCCCAGGGGCGGGGCCTGGTCCCAGTGGACGTCCTGGGCGATCTCGTGGCCCGGCTGAACGAGCCTCGGGCGGAACGGCTGCTCGACGATGGAGGCCTTGCTGGCCAGTTGCGTCTCCAGCGTCAGGATGCGGGGGATGCTGTAGATGTCGTCGGTGTAGTAGAAGCGCCCCCGGCCCCAGCGGGAGAGATCCGTCATGAACTTGACGTCCGAATCCTTGCCGATGGCCACCGAGGAGACGGTGATCTTGTCCTGCTGCATCCGGCGCACCAGGCCCGCGAAGTCGGCCGCCTGCACCTCGCCGTCGGAGAGCACCAGGACGTGGCGCAGGAGCGCCTTCCGGTCATAGATAGCCGCATACGCCTCCTTCAGCGGCGGGAACAGGTCGGTGCCGCCGCCCGCCCTGATGGTGGCGATCTCTTTGAGGATCCGATCCTTGTCCTTGGCCGGCCCCATGGGGACCACCCAGTTCCAGGCGGTGTCGAAGGCGAGGACCCCGACTTCGTTCCGCTCATCCAGCAGCTCGACCACGAGCTGGGCCGCCTCCTTGGCCAGATCGATCTTGGAGAAGCGGGAATCAATGCTGGTCTCCATGCTGCCGGACCGGTCGATGACCAGCACCACCGCCAGCGAGGGGATCTCGACTTTCTGCCGCGCCTCCATCGTCACCGGCAGGGCTTCTTCGACGGGCGTGTGGTAGTAGCCGCCCACGCCGAAACTTTCCTCCCCGCCCAACATGATCAGGCCGCCCCCCTGGTCCCGGACGTAGTTGCGGAGGATCTCCATCTGCGGCTTCGACACGCGAAGGGCGGAGATGTTGCTGAGGATGATGGAATCGTACTGCGTGAGGCCCTCCATGGTACTGGGCAGGCCCTCGGAGCCGACCATCTCCACCTGGAGGTTCTGCGCGCGCAAGGCGTTCAGCAGGTTCGCCCCCTGGTCGCGGTCCTTCTCCACGTACAGCACGCGCGGCCGCCCGCGGACCGCCACCAGCCCCACCCCCCGGTTGTTCTCCTCGATCCCATCGTCGGGCGCTTCCAGGCGCACCTGGAAGATGTGAAACCCGCCCTGGTCGATGGACTGCTGGTAGGCGAAGACGTTCTTCCCGGCCGAGAGCTTGACGGGCTGGGCGCCCACGAACTCCCCATCCCGGTACAAGGAGATGCGGCCCGCGGTGTCTTTCGCGCTCCAGGCCACGACGCGGACCAGGAAGGATTCGCCGAATTTCACCTCCTGGGGCACCACCAGGCGCTCCACCAGGACCTCGCCCGCGTACTCGTTCTTCAGGGGCACCGCGTAGATGCCCACCCCCTCGGCGCGGGCCCGCTCCGCGGCCTCGCGGGCGCTTCCCCGATTCTCGTTGCCGTCGGTGAGCAGCACGATCCGCTTCGCGCCCTCGCGCGGGAAGGCGGCCAGGGCCAGTTTGACGGCCGCCCCGATGTCCGTCGCCCGGCTGTCCACGGCGAGCGGCGGCCTGGCCGGCAGGGGATCCGTCTCCAGCGGGGTCTCCAGCGCCGGGCTCCCGCCGAAGGCGATCACGCCGTATCGGTCTCGCCTGTCGGCCGCCTTGACCGCCTCCTGGATGTACTGCCAGGCCTTCGCCTTGTTCTCCAGCGAGACACTGTCCGACGTATCCAGCAGGAACAGGACGTTCAGTTGGTCCGTGGTTCGGTAGAGGCCCGCGCCGCCCAGCCCGGCGATCACGAGCCCGATCACGATGACCCGGATGGCGGCCGCGGCGACCGGCCATCGGCCGTCCGCCTGGCGGTGATACAGGGCCCCTTCCAGCAGGAGCAGGACGAGGCCGAGGATGGCAAACAGCTTCCACAGGTCCTGGCGCGACGGGAAGGCGGCGGGCCCGTCGCCGGAGGCGCCCTGGGTCCGCTCCTCGCGGACCAGGGCCTGGGCCCGCGGCGCCACATTGGACTCGGCATCCGAGAGCAGGTTTACGGCGAAGCGCTGTTCCCACGACCCTCCCGTCAGGCTGTAAATGCCGGCCCGGGTCGTTTCAACGAAGCTCACCCGGCCGTCCGCGTCAGCGCGGAGGGTCTGGCTCTTGCCGGCCGGATCGGCGAGGGTGGCCTCCCGCACGCCCGCCGGGAGAGCGGCGATCAGGGGCTGGCCGGTACGGAGCTGGAGACCGGCGTCCTCGATCTGCCTCGGGTACAGCCACCGCAGGGCGTTGCTGACGAACAGGGGGAATGCCACGCGCAGGGGAAAGTCGGTCCGGTACAGATCGAACCCGACGAAGATGGCCTTCATCCCCTGCTCGTCCAGGGCATAGATGAGCGGTGTAAGGTTGGACTCTATCAGGGCACGGCCGCTGCCCACGGGCCGGACGCGCATGGCGTTTTGGATCACGACCTTGGAGAGGTCCAGGTAGCGCATCGCCGGATGGTTTCGATCCCAGTCGATGATGAGCGGCTCGTCGACGCGCCCCAGGACCTCCAGCGGAGTCCCTTCGGGAACGGTGTTGAACAGCAGGTACCGCCCCGCCGGCACCTTCTTCGCGGGGACATTGTCCAGGATCACCACATCGTACTGGGCCGCCTTCTCCAGCGAATCCAGCGTCCCCGGCTCCACCTGGACCTGCGGATCTGCCGCCAGCGCCTTCTCCAGGAAGGCGTTGCCCGGACTGACGTAGAGCACCCTCAAGGGGCGCGGCGGCGGGATGACGGCGATGGCCTGGTTGTCCGCGGCCAGGTCGTCCTCGGCGTTGATCTCTGCCCGCAGGATCCCGCCCGCGTCGTGGGTGAACGGGATGACGAAAGACCGTTTGACCTCGGGGCCCAGGGTCACGCGCTCCACCTTGAGGGGCTTCCCATCCAATGTCAGGGCGAGATCGAAGGTCGCCGTCTCGTTGCTGTAGTTCACCACGGACAGGAAGGCCTGGTATTCGAAGGCCCCGAAGTACGTCTTGCGCGTCTCGAATGCGGTGATGCCGATGTTCCGGCCGCGCTGCGCGAACCGATGCCAGCGAATGGCCGCGCCGCCCAGGTCGGGAATGCTGGGGGGATCGAACGCCCCGTCGGTGAAGACCTGCAGCACGGCTGTCCGGCCGCGCTGCTGGAGGTTGGCCTGGGCCAACCGGAAGGCGTCCTCCAGCCGGCCCTCCACGTCCAAGGCCTCGAGCCCCTCGACGGCCCGGCGGAGCGCCCGCTGCTCCTCGGTGAACGGGACCAGGACCCGCGCCTCGTGCCCGGAGGTGATGACCATGGTCTGCTGGCCCGGCCGCAGCCGCTCGATCTCCGCCAACGCGGCGTTCTTGGCCGCGGTGAAGCGCGAGCCCGCGAGGTCGCGGGTCTGCATGCTGGCCGAGATGTCCAGGATGAAGACGTTCCGCTCGTAGCCCGTGGCCGACACGGTCCGCACCGGCTTGGCCAGGGCGAGCGCCAGGAACAGGATGGCCAGGAGCTGGAGCAGCAGGAGCAGGTTCGGCTTCAGCCGGCGGAACGGGGCGCTGGCCTGCTGATCCCGCAGGCTGTCCGCCCAGAAGAGGGTGCTGCTGACCGTGGCCTGCTGCCGGCGGATCTTCAGCAGGTGGAAGAGGACGACCACCGGGATGGTGAGGAGCAGCAGGAGTGCCGCCGGGTTGAGAAAGGTCATCGCAGGAATCCGCCCCGCCGCAAGTGCCGGAGGATCAAATCCTGAAACGGCACGGCGGTGCTGGTGCGCAGGTAGTCAATCCGGTGGCTGGCGCAGAACCGCTCGACGTCTGCGAAGTGGCCGTGGAGGCGTTCCTGGTAGCGCTGCAGGGCCGCGCCATCCAGGCTGACCTCGCGGCTCGCGCCACCCTCTGCATCCAGGAGCGTGAGGTCGCCCCGCAAGGGCGGCTGGAGCTCGTCCTCGCTCACGACGTGCATCAGAAACACCTCGAAGCGGCGGCGCAGGAGGGCCTTCAGGCCGTCGGCGTAGCCGCCGGGATCCAGAAAGTCGCTCAGCACCACCGCGATGCCCGGCACCCGGCTGCGCAAGGCATAGCCCGCCAGGCAGCCGTTCAGATTGGTGGGCCCCTGGGCCTCCACCCCGGACAGGAAGTTCAGCAGGGGAAAGATCTGCCCGCGGCCGCGCCGCGGCCGCAGCATGTGGGTGAGTTCGCCGGAAAAATAGCCCAGGGCCACGCGCTCCAGATTGGTGAGGCCGATGTACCCGAGGGCGGCCGCCACCTGCAGGGCGTAGTCCAGCTTCGGTGGCTGTCCGAACCCCATGGAGGCGCTGCCATCCACCAGGAGGTGAATGCACAGATCCTCCTCTTCCACGTACAGCTTGAGGAGCAGCCGGTCCAGCCGGCTGTAGACGTTCCAGTCCACGTAGCGGAGATCGTCCCCCGTCACATACGGGCGGTAGTCCTGGAACTCGACGCCGGCCCCCTTGCGGAAGCTTCGCCGCTCGCCCTTGGCCCGCCCCGTTACCACCTTGCGGGAGACGATGGAGAGCGCGTCCAGTCGTTTCAGGAACGTTTCATCGAAGGCGCGGTGTGCCATGAACCACCTGATCGCGTCGTGAAGCCTGAGGCGTGAAACGTGAATCGAGCGCGGGCTCGTGGGATCGGTCCCTGCGACCCTCAGCGGCTCTCCAGGGAGCGGAAGTACTCCTTGACCTGCTCCCGGTAGTTGAACGGGATCGGCTCCTTGGTCAGGGCCTCCTCCATCATCTTCTGGTACTGCGAGAACACGTCCATGTACGGCAGGCGCGAAGGGTTCTGCGTCCCCGGCCCCGAGAGGTTGGTGTCGTAGGCCTCCATCTGGCCCTCCCGCGGGTCGCCCTCCAACGTGGAATCCTCCTTCTCGCCCCCAATCCGTGGGGTGGGGTCGCCCTTGGTCTGGAGAGACTTCCCCGTGCCCGGAAGCGAGCCGCCCGTAGAGCCGTCCTCGCTCTGGCCCTGCTCGCCCTCGCCCCGCTCCTGTCCCGAGCCGCGCTGCTGGCCCGGCGCCTCGCGCAGGTTCTGCCCCTTGCCGCGGCCGGCCTCGCCGCGATCCCGCAGGCGATTCAGGGCGCGGGACAGGGCGTCCAGCATCTTGTCGGTGGAACCCCCGCCCTCACGCTGCAGCTCGCTCATGAGGTCGTCGGGCAGCCCGCTGTTTCCCAAGCGCTGCGCGCTCTGTCCCATCTCGGAGAGCAGGCGTTCGATCTGCTCCCAGGAGAGGCCCTGCATCCGTCCGGATCTCACCTGTTCCTGCATCCGCCGGATCATCACCTGGTACGGGCTCCGAGTGAAGTCCCGGTTGAGATCCGGGATGCTCTCCGGGCGCGCCAGGAGCTTCAGTCGCTCGTCCCCCTGCTTGATGAAGCTGCCGAAATCCGGCTGCTGCTGGCTCATCTTGGTGTCCTGGAAGACCGCGGCCAAATCGCCCCTCTGGTCTCGGGACGAGAGGGGCCCCCGCTGTACCTCGCGCTCCTTCGTCTTCGGGAAGAGCTTGTCGGGCGCGGCGGGCGTCGCGAGCTTCTGCTCCAGGGGCTTTTCCCGCGCCTGCTCCTCTTCGTCGGTCTTGGCCTCCCGATCGCCGGATTCGCCGCCAGTCGCCGGCAGGCGCAGCGGGAGGGGAGGCAGCAGGAACAGGGCCAGGGCCAGGGCGGCCACGGGCGCCACCCACCGGGCTTCCGGAGGGAAGCGCAGGGGGAAGGCACCCTGCGCGCGGATTTCGCGCAGGCGGGCCGCCGTCTCGGCGAGCTGGGCGCGGACCATGTCGGGCCCATCGGTCGCCCTCTCGGCGGCGGCGGACAGGTGCTCGCGCGCGCTGGTCAGGCGTTCCTGGAAGTGCAACCGCTGATCCGCCAGACGCGCCGCATGGCCCGCGGGGAGCGGCGCCAGGAAGCCGTACAGGACTCCCAAGAGCGCCAGGCCGCCCGCCAGGCCCGCGGCAACGAGGGGACCGGCCGTGGGAAAGAGGCCCTTCGTGAGGAGCGGCACCAGGGCCAGCGCCAGGCCCACCACCAGAAAGCGGACGCCAGCGACGAGGGCACGAGCCAGGCGCAGGCGGCGCGACAGCGAACGCAGCGTTATACGAATTAGCTCGCGGTCATCCAACATGGATCAAATCTCCGTGGGGTGGGCGCCTTTCCCCTCTCCTATTCCGCATTCGTCATTCCGCATTCCGCATTCGATATCCGTCCCCGCCGACAGATCGTCCCGCCGCCCACGACCAGGTCCGGGTCGTTCGCATCGTAAAGGACCGCGGCCTGTCCCGGGGCCACCGCCCGCTGGGGCTCGTCGAAGCAGAGGCGCACGCGATCCGCGGCCAGGGGAATCGCCGTCGCAGGCGCCGCCGCCTGGGCGTACCGGATCTTCGCCAGGACCCGCTGCGGCCCGTCGAGGCGCGCGACCGCGATGAGATTGACCCGGCCCACCTCCACCTCTTGCGTCCAGAGATCCCGGCCTTCCCCCACGATCACCTCGTTCCTGGCGGGGTCCAGGTCGATCACGTAGAGGGGCCCGTGGCTTGCGATGCCGAGGCCTCGGCGCTGCCCCACCGTGTAGAACGCCAACCCCTGGTGCTGTCCGCGCACGCTCCCGGCCGTATCCCGGATGATTCCCGGGAGGATGGCGGCGCCCACGCGCTCCCGGAGGTAGGTGCGGTAGTCGCCGGGAACGAAGCATATCTCCTGGCTGTCGGGCTTTTCCGCCACCGCCAATCCCAACTCCCCCGCGAGGCGTCGGGTTTCCTCCTTCTTGAGGTGTCCCACCGGGAAGAGCGCCGTCGCCAGTTGCTCCTGGGTCAGGTCGTAGAGAAAGTAGCTCTGGTCCTTTCGGGGGTCCACCGCGCGTCGCAGCCGGTATCGCCGCGAGGCAGGATGGTACTCCACGCGGGCGTAGTGGCCGGTGGCCACCCGAACCGCCCCCCATCCTCTAGCCCGAGTGAAGAGCGAGCCGAACTTCAATCGCGAGTTGCAGGGGACGCAGGGGTTCGGCGTCTCCCCGTTGAGGTAGGCGTGGGTGAAGTACTGGATCACCTCGCGATCGAACTCCGCCTCGTAGTTCAGCACATAGTGGGGGATCCCGAGCGCTTCCGCCACGCCGCGCGCGTCCTCCACCGCGCCCGGCGAGCAGCAACTGTCGAAGCGCTCCGCGAGGTCGGGCGGGCGCAAGCTGGGCCAGATCCGGAGGGTGATCCCGACGACCGGGACCCCCTCCCGGGCGAGGAGCGCCGCGGCCACCGCCGAGTCCACCCCGCCGCTCATGGCCACGACGACCATCCCTTGCGTCTCGTGCTGAACCGTCACGCTCGCGCTCCGGCCGACGGGATGCGGCCGGCGTTCACCCGGCGCATCCGCTTCACGATCGGCGGGAGGACCTCCAGCACGCGCTCGATCTCCTCCCTCGTGGTGGTCCGGCCCAGAGAGAACCGGACCGAACTCAACACCCGTTCCCGCGGAAGCCCCATGGCGGCCAGGACGTGTGACGGCTCCAGCGAGCCGGACGAGCACGCGGCGCCCGACGACACGCCGATGCCGGCAAGGTCCAGGGCCAGGATCAGCGACTCCGCCTCGACGCCGGCGACGGCCAGGTTCGTCGTGTGGGGCAGCCGCTCGGTCGGATGCCCGTTTCTGAGGACGTCGGGCAGGGCGGCCATCACGCCGCGCTCCAGCCGATCCCGGAGATCCGCCACCCGTCTGGCCTCGCGCTCCTGATCCTGCAGCGACAGCTCGGTCGCGCGGGCCAGCCCGACGGCGGCCGCCACGTTTTCCGTCCCGGCGCGTCGTGAGCGCTCCTGCGTCCCCCCATGGAGGAGCAGCTGCATCCGCGTCCCCTGCCGGATGAAGAGGGCGCCGATGCCCTTCGGCCCGTGGATCTTGTGGCCGGACAGGGAGAGGAGATCCACGCAGAGCGTCTCCACGTCCAGGGGGAGCTTGCCGAAGCTTTGCACCGCGTCGGTGTGAAAGGTCACGCCCCGCTCGCGGCAAATCCTGCCCACGGAGGCGATGGGAAACAGCACGCCGGTCTCGTTGTTCCCGTGCATGAGGCTGACCAGAACGGTGTCCGGCCGGATCGCCCGGCGCACGTCGTCCGGGTCCAGCAGCCCCTGCGAATCCACGCAGAGGCGGGACACTTCGAAGCCCCGGCGGCCGAGGTGGGCGGCGGCGTTCAGGATGGCGTGGTGCTCCACGGAGGAGAGGATCACGTGACGACCGCGCTCCTCCTGGGCCGCGGCGACGCCCATGAGGGCCAGGTTGTCGGCCTCGGTCCCCCCCGAGGTGAAGACGACGGTGTCCTTGTCGGTCGTTCCCAGGGCCCGCGCGATGGTCGCCCGCGCCCGCTCCAGGGCCTGTCGCGCCTCACGCCCCCAGACGTGGAGCGAGCTGGGATTGCCGAACCCCTCCGCCAGGAAGGGCGTCATCGCCGCCAGGACCTCGGGGTCGAGCGGCGTGGTGGCGTTGTGATCGAGATACACTCTCATCGCGTGGACGCAAACCCGAACGATCCGGCGATAGCCGGCATGTGCGGACGCACCAGAGACCTGAGGCCGGGGAGGACCGGACGGCGGGCCAAGCGCACCAGGGGGGTCCAAACGCAACGATACTGAGAACCGCGGGGTGCGGGGGCGCACCCGCGCCTGACATCAGGGGGCCGGGGTCATGCCCGCTCGGCCGCCTGCAGGCCCTCCTCTTTCGGCTGGAGACGGACGACCTTGCCCTCGTCCGGGCTGGTCATCTCACAATTCCCGTTGAACACGGCGCCTTCAGCCACCACCAAACAAGGGGTCCGGATCGTGCCGCCCACCCGGCTCGGGCGCAGGAGTTCCACGCGCTGCTTGGCGGTGATGTTCCCCTGCACTTGGCCACTCACCACCAGCGTCCCGACCTCGATCTCCGCGCTGACCTGCCCGGGCTCGCCGATAATGAGCACCTCTTCGCCGACGATCTCCCCTTCCAGGTGACCGTCGATGCGAACCGCGCCAGCGAAGCTCAGCACTCCCTTGAAGTGAGTTCCCTCTCCGAGGAAGGCGCGGATCTCGCCGAAGTCAGCGCCGATCCGCTCCTTGTCCCGCTTGAGCACGGTGACCTCCGAGGGCGATGAGAACGCGTTGCTCCCCAACTGCAGAATGATGAGTGGGGCCAAACTAACAGAGGAACCTGGGGCTGTCAATTCGAAACTCGGTGAAATCTACTTGGTGGAGTGTGCTTTCCGCGTCGGGATTTCGCCGGCGGGCCCCGCGCTACGTCCCCGCCACGGATCCCGTCACCAGGCCACTCACTAGATGGCGCCGGAAGCAATAGTAGAAGATCACGGGCGGAATGGAGTAGAGCACCGCCACAGTCATCAGGATGTTCCAGGGGGCGTCGTCGGTGGCCAGGAAGTTGCCCATCATCACGGGGATCGTGATGTGCTTCTCCCCCGAGAGGAACAGCACCGCGTACAGGTACTCATTCCACGAGTAGAGGAAAGCGTAGGTCGCGATGGCCACCATGGGTGGCGCGATGAGCGGCAGGTAAATCCGGAAGAAGACCGCCAGCGGCCCCGCGCCGTCAATGGCGGCTGCCTCGTCGATGTCGGGCGGGATGGTCCTGCCGTAGTCCCAGAGGATCCAGACGGCATACGGCGAGGCGAAGGTGATCATGACCAGGATCACCGACAGCTTCGTCCCGATCAGGTCGTAATCCGCCATGAGCCTGAAGAACGGGATCGACAGGAAGGAGGACGGGATGATGTAGGTGAACAGCGTCATGCTCTGGATGGCCCGACTCCCCCGGAACCGGATCCGGGCCAGCGCGTAGCTCCCCAGGGTCCCGATCACCAACACCGCCGCGGTGGTCATGAGAGCGATGGCCACGCTGTTGTACAGCTGGGTCCAGAACTGGCTGACGAAGTAGTTGCTCTGCGTGAACGTCTGGAGGTAGTTCTCGATGGTCGGCTTCGCCACGTAGAGTCTGGGCTTGAACAGGTCCTCCCACGGCACCAGGGAGAGCATGACCATGTAGTAGACGGGGAAGACCGTCCACACCAGCAGCACGGTGCACACGACGTAGAACGCCACTTTTCGCCAGCCGCGGAGGCGCATGGGCAACGCTCCTACTTGACCCAGCGGATCAGGATGAAGATGAAGAGCAGCGTGATGGGCAGGGCGGTGATGAACGTGCCCACCCCCCAGTCAATCTTCCCCATCTGGAACGTGTAGCGATACGCTAGCGTGGCCAGAACGTGGGTGGAGTCGCCCGGCGCGCCGCCCGTCATGATCTTGATGATCACGAAATCGCCGAGGGTGAAAACCATCGAGAGGAGGATGCAGATCATGAACAGGTTCCGGAGCATCGGGAAGGTGATGAACCGGAACTTCTGGAGTGGAGCCGTCCCATCAATCTCACCCGCCTCGTAAAGCTCCTTGGGGATGCTGCGCCGCCCGGCCACGAAAATCAGGGTCCAGAACGGCAGATATTTCCAGATGTGATAGACGATGGCGGCGGCCAACGCGGTGGGTCGCCGGACGAGCCATGGGTAGCCCTCGAACCCCAGGTCGTTCAGGATCTTGTTCACGATCCCCCACTGGCCGTTGAGCATCCAGCGGAAGGCCAGAATCCCCGGGAGGGAGGGAATGGCCCACGGCAGGAGGAACAGCCCGCTGAGGATCCGGGAGAGCCGGTGGTCCACGTTGAAGAGCGCGGACAGGACCAGGGCCAGGAACATCTTCACGTTGACCGCGACCCCCACGAAGATGACGGTGTTCCAGAGGGTCTGGATGAAAATCGGGTCGGAGAAGATGTCCGAATAGATGTCCCGGTCCAGGCCCATGTAGATCATGAAGGCGATGGGGAACAGGACCAGGAACAGGAAGAGGCAGAGGAGCGGCCCGCAGAATCCCAGGCCCAGGAGGGTCTTCCTCATCCAGCGCTCAGGGTGGACGGCCACGGGTCGCGCCAGGGTCGTGGCGGCGGTCTCATTCATGGGGGCCAATATGCGGCGGGCGGGAGACTGCAGGGCCTCCCGCCCGCACAAGGGTTATCGGGGCTTCACGGCTATTTCCAGGACTTGAAGATCTGCTCGATCCGGCCGACCGCCTCGTCCACGGCCTGCTCGTTACTCCACTTCTCCGTCATGACCCGGGACATGGCCTTGCCCCAGACGTTCTCAGTGTACACCTGGGAGTAGGCCGGATGGTAGCTATAGTAGAAGGCTCGGGTCTCGTGCTTCATGAACTGGTTCGTCACCACCGGGATGTGGGGATCCTTCGGATCGTTGAAGAAGGGATCCGACCCGACATCCTTGAAGGAGGGAAACCAGCGGCCGTTGGAGGCCTTCACGTACTCGGTGAACCGCTTGGTCTCCAGGACGTACTTGATGAACTTCTTGGCCAGGGCCTGCTCCTTGGAGTCCTTGGGGATAATGATGGGCTTGACCGAGACCAGGTACGGATACCCCTTGCCGTCGGGGGCCGCAGGCTGCAGGATGGTCCCGATCTTGTTGTAGTAGGCGTCCTTGTTGGTGAAGAAGAGGGCCCCCGGGATGGAGATGGACGGGTTGGGGGTCATCACCACCGTCTTATTGTGGAAGTTCGCGTTGTTGTCGCCGTCCGTCCAGGTGAGGGCGTCGCTGGGGACGTAGCCCTCCTTGTAGATGCTGGTGAAGAAGGAGAGCGTCTTGACGATGGCCTCGCGGTTCTTGGCCTCGGTGGCGACGACCTTGCCGTCGGGGGACAGGATCTCACCCCGGAAGGCCAGGAGGTACTGCTCGAAATTGTAGAAGGTGTCGGTGGCCCGGCTGGAGGAGGTCATGCCGATCCCGTACAGCTTCCCGTACTTGGCCGGGTCCTTCTTGCGCAGGGTGTCCTGCACCTTCTTCCAGAAGGCCCAATGCTCCTTCCAGGTCATGGGGATCTTCTTGGGATCGGGATCAAAGCCGGCCTCTTTCACCAGGTCCTTCCAGTAGTGAGTGCCAAGCGCCTGGGCCTCGATGGGGACGGAGTAATAGCTCCACTTGTTCTCCGTTTTGTTGAAGAGCCATCCGGTCTTCATGTGGGATTCCAGGTACCGGGGCTTCAAGTCGTTGATCAGGTCGGAGACGTCGGCCAGCCTCCCCTCCCAGGCGAACTTGGGCGCGATCTGCCAGTCAGTGAAGAAGCAGAAGGCGACGTCCGGCACCCGGCGGGCGATCAGGGCGCTGATGATCTTGGGGCCCAGGTCGTCCTGGATGGTGAATGTGATCTCGACCTCCACGTTGTTCTCGCGGGCGAAGGCCTCCGCCACCTTCTGCATGCCCTCATCCTCTTCCTTGTAATAGCCCTTGTTCCACCAGACGACGAGCTTGGGCTTCTCCCCGGCGCCCGCCACCCCCGCCAGGCCGGGCCCGATGAGGGCCAGCCCCAGGCACAGGGCGGCGATCCAGGGGGCACGCCACGCCAGGACACCTCGTCTTTTCATCTTCCTTCCTCCTCTCATCATGGGGGTCATTCGGCGCATAAGGAGTCCGCGCGCTCCTCAAGGATTCTTGGAGTAGCCAGAGACAGGATGGTGCTGGCAGGGGAAGTATAGCAATTACTCAATACTTTAATACCAATGACCGGTGCCTTGTCAAGAGCAAAAGCGCGGAGGGGTGTGCGACATATTTGTAGGTCGCGAGATTCAACCCGCGGCGCGTGCCTCCCAGAATTCCTCCCATCGGCCGCTGAGTTCGGCACACCGGAGCGCAATAATGGCATTGGCGCCTCGGACCGTCC
>Ga0315279_10007871_pt1 | contig 13055 bp, 10 predicted proteins | sample YL17G06_20_MG_FD_203694 | JGI IMG/M metagenome (GOLD analysis project Ga0315279, IMG submission 203694) | Sediment microbial communities from Yellowstone Lake, YNP, Wyoming, USA - YL17G06_20 | ecosystem: Environmental > Aquatic > Freshwater > Lake > Sediment | place: USA: Wyoming | collected... | reverse complement strand
ACAAATTTGCTAAATCTTTGGCTTGATTATCCAAACGTAGTCTTGGCCTTGAATTGGTGTTCCGCCAGCGGCTTCGTAAAGGTTGCCTTTGAGGATTAGAGGAATTATCTCTCCAACATGTCCGGCTAAGCCGAGGTTGGTCACTACAGTTCGGGTGTCGAAGTGGAATACCAAGTCTAAGTAGCCATCGCCGCCGAGGGCGTGACCTCCTCCAGGTGGGCCAGTGTATGGTGTTGCAACGTCTGCGTAGCTCCAGCGCAGTGGTGGAACTCCTTCTGCAATACCTTCGATGTATATTTTCACTGTTTTTGGATCGATTGTGGTCACGTCGAAATCTTCAGTGCCGCAAATGGCAACCGCATACACGCCTTTGCTACCCACCAATATCGGGTTAGGCCAAGAAGCAGGCTTGATGTCAACGTAAACCGTGATCACTGGTGTTGGTGGAGCCACTTTTTCCAGTGTGAGCAATGCCCATTCTGTGATAATTACTGGTTCTCCTCTTCCTGAGCAGCTTTGCCATGAGCCGTAGGTTGGTCCTGGCGTTTTATCCTGCTGCGCGACTATTGCGTCTGAGAAGTCCGCAAACCAGTCGATGCTGTCGAACGTGTCTATGCCCATGTATGCAAGTCCTTTCATGGCGCAGAACATTGCTTGATATTCCGCTGGAGTGCCATCCCATCCTGGTGGCTGATTGGTTCCGCTTGCATCACTCCAATGCATCACTAGATAATCTGTTGCATCAGTGACTCTTGGTGTCGTGGGGGTATCTCCCACGAATGTCATCTCGAAGATGAGGTTTCCTGTTTTGAGTATGTTCACCCCTTCAGGGTCGCCCGGATAAGAGTACCATGAACCTCCATCGTTTGCATCTCCATTGACGTCGTCCTGTACCCAATCTATCCACCAGTTAAGCTCTGTCTTCACCCAATCAGGAATCGTGCAGTCGAAAGCTTGTGCTTCTCCAAGACCAAGTACTGCGTAGCCTGAGTTGGATTGGTCTCCTTGCCAACCTGTACCTCCGACACCATTGTTTACGGGAGTATAGTCCCATCCACCTTCAACGGTGTAACCCATCCAATCTACGGATGGGTCAACCTGCGAGAATGCCAAAAAGTCCACCATGTCTTGGGCGACTTGTTTATAGGTCCATCCGTTAACGGGGCTGCTTGGGTCAGTGACAACTCTATCTGGTGTGCCGCTTGCTGCAATTGCGGCTAATAAGATTCCTGTGGTGTAACTGCTGTACCAATGGTTTGTGGTTACTCCTTTTCCATTTCCATTGGTGTCAGGGTTATCCATCGTACCTGTTGCTCCAGTTGTATGATCTTGGATGCCTATGTCAACAACTACCAAGTGATCAAATACTCAATCAAACCCATGGATAACATTTTGGCTATACTCATAATCCAGGTCAAACGGCGATTCAATGTCCGGGTTTCCTTTTTTCAATTCGTAAGCACGGACACAAAGTTTATACAACGCTAAGCCCGTACCCGCCTCCAGTTGCCCCGAATATGCATTCCAACTGCCATAGTTTGGATCTAATGGAATAGAATTCTGTTGCACTACAAGCCACGCTAATCCATCTTTTACGGCGTCCTCTATATCGGTCTCGGTTGCTGCTCTAGTCGTCGCTGTCAACACGCTGGATATTGATAGTAGTAGAATGGCAAACAAAGCTAATGTCGCTATTTTCTTTTGCATTTTCCTTTCTCCCAAATTTTTTCTTCAAATACGCAAAAGTTATGCTTCTGCGTAAAACCTGTGTATGAACGGCTTTTCTTTAAATGATTTTTGGTAGAAACAAAATATAGAAGAAAGTTCTATTTTCACAAAAAAGATAGAAAAAAGGGGGTTTTGCGGGAGAAATCTTCCATAGAAGTTAATAAGCAGCCTAGCTCATGTTAGTTTTGGAAGTCACCCTTAGTATAATGCCTCTTCGGGAGATGTCTCCATTTATTATGCTAAAAACCCTTATCTCTTCAGCCATCTCCCTCATAACCTCGTTGAAGGTTCCGGAAACATAGTGCGAGATGAAGCTTGGGAGAGGCTAAACGGTCTTGGCGCATGCTTTGAACAGTAACGACTACGGTGCTTCGCAGAAAGGCTGATGGGATAGTGCAAGCTGTGTCTTCGAAACTACGAGGATCTATGCCTTCAGACAAACATGGTCACGAGCGGGTTCGTTTCGCTCTTCGGTGAAACTCTTATATATTAACCTCATGTAAAAGTGAAACTGATTCGACAGGAAACGTGTGGAGACTTGAACATGTGGAAGTTTGAAAGAATCTACCGTGAACTGCTCTTCAATAGCCTCCTTCAGGCTTCGCTAGTGCGTCAAGAGGACATCGCTTCAATTTGCATGGTTTCGATAGGCTTAGTCAACAAAACAGTGAAAAAACTTGAAGCCGCTATGGCTGTGGAAGCCACACGCAACGGCGTCAGAGTATTATCACCAGCCAGGCTCTTGAATCTCTGGGCTGCTGAACGCGACGTAAGCCAAGACATTTGGCAGTCTTTCCGCATTGATCCCATCACCCACGTGGAAAAAAACCTTCCTAAAGACACGTTAATCACAGCCTTCTCAGGGTGGTTTGCCATTTCGAAACGAAAGCCAGCTGAGTACGATCGCGTGTACTTCTACGTGACTGACAAAGAGAGATTCAACTTGTGGGTTGGTTTCAGAAAAGAAAAAATTCGCAATACAAATCCGAACGTGTTTGCCTTGTATACTGATGATCCGCATCTCCTTCGCTCTTCGGAAAAAGGAGTTGTCTGCATTCCGCAAATCTACGTGGACATTTACTCGATTAACGGACTTGAGGCCTCACCATTTCTTCGTGACATAGCCACAACATACCCAAGTCTAAGCATCTGGTGAGGATGACAGCACATGTGGCGAGATGAAATTGTTGAGCGCTCCTGGCAAGTTCTTAGAGAGCTTAAGAGCTTTGCAGACTTCGTTCTGATCGGTGGCTGGGGTGTTTACCTGTGGACTAGAAAAATGAAAAGCCGAGACATAGACATTTACATAGATCAGGAAAACTTTTACAGACTCCAATCCAAATTGCTACAAAAAAACTTTGCACTGAAACGTAATGTTCGCCTGTTGACGTTTGAAGCCTTGATAGACGATGTGGAAGTTGACATTTACACTCCTTTTATGAGTAAACTGGCGGTTCCATGTATGGACGTGTTCAGTAAGAGGCTGTATTCGCTTATTGAACGTTTCAAAGTGGCGATACCAGAAGTTTTGCTTTTGTTAAAGGCTCAAGCTGCCCAAGAAAGATGGCATGCAGAAAAAGGAATGAAAGACAGAGTAGACATTATTTCTCTGCTTAAATTTGCTGACATAAAACACGATCTGCTTAACCAAATGCTAGCCAAATACGACAAACAACACGCATCAAGAGAAACCATTAAACGGACAATATCAGAAAGCAGAATCGAATACAAATTCCTAGGACTCACCTACGAGAAAGATGGAGTTCAACTGAAAAAATTCTATGGAAACCTTTAGATCAAAACTTGAACCGTTTTTCTAATTGAATGGGCTCGGTAGTCCTATCTCTGATCTGCTGGAAATTGGCGTGTGCTTCGTTTTGAAATGTTTAAAGAAGGGTGTCGGGCTTTTCCACCTGTAGCGAAAGCCGAGCTGTTGAAGTTGAACCATGTAATAGGAAAGATTATCATGGGCCACCGTTTGCTGGGAATTGGTTGCCTTGTCACGTGCTTGCGGGCGACATGCAAGGTTAATGCGCCTATCTTGCATATTCCTTCCGTTTTGCTTTTCCTTTTGTGCACACAGAAGCAAAACCTCCGTGCAAATTTGAGGGTCTACTTGGCTTTTCCTCATGGCTTTTTCTTGAATATTGAGGTGTGAGGTGTGGCCGCTCTTTTTCGCGTGTAGTGGCTTTAGAGAGTTCTGTGTGTGCTGGTTTTTGGCGCACTAACTGCATAGAAGATAATTTCACAAGCGTTAAATCTACAACTGCATGAATTAACTGCACACCGTTCTATTGTTAGAATGGTTAAAATTGAGAAGTGAAAATATATGAAAAAGAAAATTCTTTCGACAGTTGTGCTATTGCTTTTGGTTTCGACGCCTTTGTTTAGCATCATAAACACAATAGGGCTAAAGGTCTCAGCCGAGATGGTTCCGCCAGAACTGCAGTATGTTGTAACGGATTGGCATTCACAGGATGGCTCTTCACCGTCGCCTTACGTGGCTAGCGTGTACGGAGACTTGGCTGTTGAATGTGTGAGGACTCCGTCGCATAATTCGCCTTTCATGATTCTGCTTATCAACGACACACTTTGGGACAACATAAATCAGACAAAAATCTACCGCTACATGGATGATGTGGAAAACTCGGGGTTAGACGTCTACGGATATACGCTCTTTGCTGGTTCTCCAGAGGGAATCAGGGGATGGTTGGCAGGCTGGGGAAGCGATTTGGTTGGATGCCTGCTCGTCGGCAACATACCCTCGGCATGGTATCAGATGTTTCATGATCCACCATGGAGCGGCAGCACCTATGAAGAATTCCCGATTGACCTCTTCTACATGGATCTAGATGGCACTTGGAGCGATGGCCTGACCGGGCCATGGCCAGGTCCACCAACACCGAAAACACCTGGAGCAGATGGAATGTACGACGGACACACCGGTGATGTTGGACCTGAAATATGGATAGGAAGAATCAAAGCTGATGATATGGCTGCCTCTGAGGTTGGTCTCATTGCCAATTACTTTGACAAGAACCACAACTATAGAACTGGAAGCTTAACTCTTCCTCAAAGGGCTTTGGTATACGTCGACGATGACTGGGCACCTGGGACAGGTGTCAGTGACGCTGTTAAATTAGCCTACCCAGACAGCACGCTAGTTAACGACAAAAATACCACAAAGAAAACTGATTACTTGGATAGACTTGGCGATCAGTGGAGTTGGGTACATGTGATGTGCCACGGAAATCCTGGAGGCCATACATTCAAAATCTTGAATGCAACTGGCGATTCTGTGGGGGAAGGGCTATGGGTAACCTGGAATGACTACCGCACTGGCGACTACCCCGTTTTCTTCTACAACCTCTTCGTTTGCAGCGGAGCAAGATTCACGTCAGAGAACTACCTCGCTGGATGGTGCATCTTCGCACCAACCTATGGACTTGCGGCTATATCGTCTACAAAGACTGGAGGTATGCTGTGGGACGGTGACTTCTATGATCCTCTAGGCGACGGCAACACGCTCGGTGAGGCTTTCAAGAGTTGGGTTGATAAAACAGTAGAGAAGGATCGTCCATGGCTCTACGGCATGACCGTAATTGGTGATCCCACTCTTAGGGTCAGTGGAAAGCACTTGATGACCATCAACACACCGGGATTGGATAGCGCAACGGGTGTTGTACACTACACAAAGGATGGTCTTGCTAAGACGGGGGATATTTCGGGCGGAACTTGGTCAGACGAATGTGACCATGGCACAACACTTAGCATAGACAACATTGTTACGATTAGCTTAACAGAACGCTACTCCACTATTAACACACATTCTTGGGCTGTAGCCGAACTCCTCACCCATACGGTCAACTATTACCATCAATATAAGCCAACAATCGCGACAGTAGGGCTTCCTTTGACTGCAACTGCAACAGTTTCCTATGTGCAAAACGGCGTCTCTAAAACGAAAACTGGAATATGGGATGGGAATGATTTCAACGAATGGTGTGACGTAACCTCAACAGTCAGTATAACAAACCCGGTATATGGGGCAATTGGAGAGCGATACTACTCTCTTTCTACAACCTCATGGACTGTACTCTCAGCTTTCTCGGCTACTGTAATCTACTTCCATCAATTCTATGTTACCTGCTCCGTCATAACTGCAGGCAACGGGCATCATGACTTGACTGCCAGTAACCACGTAACTGTGTCGTATGTACAGTCTGGTGGAGCAAAAAGCGAGGACATTTTTGATGGCTTCAGTCTTTCCGACTGGATGGACGCTGGAACGCTATATATCTTTGAAAATCCTTCATCTGAATCGACAAGCACTCATAGATGGTACACACCATCGCCAACATCATACATGGTTGTATCATCAATCACCACAAGCCTTACATACTATGAACAATATCTCATGACGGTCTCTTCTTCTGGAGGCTTGCTGACATCAACTTACAAGGGTACATCGAACTTTTTGCAGTTCGCTACCCCTTGCGCAGGCTACTACTGGGATGCATCCGCTTGGAGTGACTGGTGCGACATCGGAAGCACATTGACAGCCAGCCAAATCGTGTTAGGTCCACCAAACGAACGGTATCACACGCCAGGCACAGTTTCATGGACTGTCACCGAATCAACAACGTACAACCTGCCATACCATAAAGAGTACAAAGTCACCATAAAAGCTGAAGGCCTACCCGACACACTTTCGACAACAGTCACAATAGGCACAGCAGACCCGAGTCCTTCGGACGATATTGCTGGAGGAGACATCAACAACTATGAGCTCACACTAGACTCAAGTAGCACGCCGCCGTTCACTTGGACAAATTGGGTTCACGCTGACACAAGCTTAACAGCCACAAGCCTCATCACAGTTTCTGAAAGCGAGAAGTACATTCTTGTTTGTTGGGCAAGGGATGGTTCTCGTTTTCCGCCGCCAACAGTCTATGCTGAAGTTAGGGGTGTTGCCTACTTGGCTGAGTATGCTGGAATCAAGAAAACAATGTCTCTTAGTGAGGCAGAACTTTGCGACTCGATAACAGTGACTATAGAAGTTTCGAATCCACCGGCAGGATTAGAAAGCGACACAGTGCAGATCTTGGATAGTCTTCCGAACGAGCTAAGCTATGTTCACGGCTCAGCCAGAGTGGACGGAGACGTATACTATCCTATCGTTACGGTTGTGGATGTTCCAGTAAAGCATCAGCAACTATTGTTTGAGGTTGACGGCAAAGGCCTTCACGTGATAACCTTTGAGGTCAAGGTGAACAGAGCATACGCAAATGACAAAACAGTTGCGAACCGTGTTGACGCCACCTTCGAGCTTCCAAGTTTCCCAGACATATCAGTCGACGTACTGTTCAAGGTAACTATTCACCCGTACATTGGCGATACTGTGAGCAAGGCTACTGCAGGACCGAAAGTTGTTCCATTGTTCACTAAGGTGAGCTGGAATTTCACTTACATCGTGAAGAACAATTACGGCTATGTGATGAGAAATCCTTCGCTGAAAGACAACTTCGGAGCTGAACTCATCTACGACCAGAACATGGTAATAGCTAACCTGCTTACAACCCCATTGTTTTCAACATCAACAGGCAAGGCTCAGCAGATACGCCTATCATGGATTCTGCCTAACCTGCCACAAGGCGAAGCTTTCATGCTGCAAGTCACGATAAGCACAGGCACAAACCCATCCACAAAAGGCCAGCAAGAATACACAAGCCCTGGGATAAAGACGCTGAACTCAGGCGCCACTCTAAAGTGGCTTGACAACGCTGGCAAGCAGCAAAGTTTGGGAACTGGGGCCATCTACGTTACTGCAGTAGGTCAAATCTGCGGGTGCGTGAAAGACCAGTTTGGCATGGGCGTTGCAGGAGTGACAGTTGAGCTTTATTATGACGGTAAACTCGTTGCGTCTGCAAAAACAGACTCTTCTGGAACATACAACTTCATTGAGCAGCTGACACAATCCGGAACATACACTGTCAAGATAAAAACGCTTCCGTCAGGCTATGTTTTTGGACCACACCCTTCGGAAAAAACAGCAACGTACAATGTTGGACAAGCTAACCATACAAGGGTAGACTTTACTGTTCAAAAGATCTGATCATGCCAAACGGAACAATTCCCCTCTTTTTTTGATGGAAATGGCAATGTGTGAGAAGGATTCTCGTGGCTAGATGTTAGGGCAGTGACACAGAAAAAGAGATGTTTTGGGCCTAGTTTTCTGGGCAGACGCGCACTTTTAGAGCATCTTAGCGCGCGCGCTGAGTGCTCATTAGGGACAAAGCCTCAAGGTTGAAAGCCTCTTCGAATGGTTCATTTGGGAAAACTGGACTACAGCCAAACGGTACTCAAAGAAAGGGGAGTTAGGCGTGTAGTTGCGTCGTGTTGATGCTATGCCTTGGATATTGCCCAAACTTCGCCAGTTCCAGCAGTGACAATGTACATGGTGAATCCGCCTTTGCCGCCTGGTTGGAAGTGTATGTCAGCTACGTGCCCAAAGCCACTCGCCCATTCTACAACGTTGCCAGAGGGATCGATCCTCAATATTTTTCCGGCATTATCCCCGAATGCTACACCTACCCACATGTAGTGGCCCCAGGCCCCTCCTAGACTGAAATCTAGGCCCTCAATGCCCCATCCCATGCCCGTGTCAGCGAACAGTTCATAAGAAGCATCAGGATAGACCTTGTAAATCTTGCCGCCATTGATCTCAGTGACGAAGAGGTATATTCCGAAGGCATCGCCATGACTGAACTTAATATATCGTGATTGACCAGGGATTGAATCCTTAAACTCTGTAGCAGTGCCTGTGGAGTCGATTCTGTATATTTTGCCTGAGCTATAATATGTAGCCGCATACAAATATTCACCGTAGGCAGTATCGCCTGGTGGAAAGGCTAGTCCAGATGTTCCAGCCACGTCAGCAAAGTTCTCTACGTTGCCCATAGGATCAACCCTGACGACTCCCCATTCTCCAACCATGGCTCTTCCTACATAAAGATAATTGCCGAAAGAGTCAAAAGGACTGAAAGCCACACCAACCGGAAAGTCACCTACAGTAGCAAAGGCCGTCGCTCCAGCTCCTGCTCGGTTCACCCTGTATATTTGGCCACTGTCACTTTTGGCCACGTATAGGTCGTGTCCGAAGGGACCGTCTCCGCTGAGGAAGAGAGCTGAGGTTATGCCCTTTACGCCATCTCCAGGTTTTGTAAGCCCTGAAGCGAGTTTGATTGCTTTGAATCCAGAGGGCACCGTAGGTGAAACCGAAGCTTGCGCGCCCATCACTATGCTTGCTAGAAACAATGTTGCTACGAGAAAACTGAACAACTTCTTCTGGTTAATATTTTTCATCTTTTCTTTCACCTCCTAGAGTTGGGTATGTTTAGAGCGCCTCCACTCGGCGCTAGGAAATTCCCATCAAGACTATATTATGTGGGAATCTCACAGTTATCTTGGTTGAATCTCTGTTACATAAAAGATTTATGAAAAAATCTTCTATCGACTTTGCTGTATAATTGTTTGGTATGCCTTTTAGTGCGCACAATTGATGTTCACATTAAAGTGAAAAAATAGAACATCCGAACTTTCTCATTCTGGAACGCTCGCTTGCTAGAAAAATGTAAAAAATATGTTGCACAGTCATCAGCGCGATGGTATGGGAAGTGTTTTACGTGGGGGGCGTTCAGGCCATGTTATGAGCGTCTTTGTTTGCGGTTTGGACGTGCATAATGGTTCGACTTATGTGACTATTCTGCACCAGAATGGAAAGATAGTTAATCAAACGAGAACGCGTGATGAGAGAGTGCTTTCTTGTCTGTGTCACTTCAACGTTAGCAGGGTTGCTATGGAATCCTCGAATCAGGTGACGTCGCTGTATAGAAAGTTGGAGAGCGAAGGGTGCAGCGTGGTGCTTTCTCATCCTAAGAAAACACGGTGCATCGCTGAGGCTAAAATTAAAAGTGATCGTGTGGACTCTAAGGCTATTGCGGAACTGGCTAGGTTGGACGCTTTGCCGCTCGCCTACATGCCTGATAAGGAAATTTGCATGCTTCGAGAACAGGTTAGGCGAAGAGCCTTCCTCATCAGAGAAAGAGTGAAAATCAGAGTGAAGCTGAGAGTGAAGATCAAGAGCGCGCATAAAAAAATGGGGTTTTGCGGGAGATATCTTCAGTTTAGACAGAATTACTTAGCCTAGTCTAAACCACTAAAAAAGTGGTTGTCACACATTGGCATAAAAAAGAGGGAGATTATCGGTTTTGGCATTTATGTTTATGTCGGTGTTGCTTCATTACTTCCGCTTGGGCGCAAGCACCCAAACGTAGTCTTGGCCCATAATTGGAGCGTCTGTGTGGAGGTGGCCTTTGATGATTAGAGGAGTATTTTCGCCAACGTGCCTGGCTAGGTCTGACGCTACAACTGTTTGGGTGTCGAAGTGGAATACCAAGTCTAGGTAGCCGTCGCCGCCCAAGGCATGGCCACCGTCAGCGTCTCCAGTGTATGGCGTTGCAACGTCTGCGTAGCTCCAGCGTATTGGAGCAACTCCGATCCCGTCGATGTATAGTTTCACTGTTGTAGGATCTATTGCCTTCACGTCGAAATCGCAGGTACCGCAAATGGCAACCGCAAACACGCCTTTGTCACCTATGTTTATCGGGTTTGGCCAAGAACCGGGTTTGATATCAACATAGACAGGAATCGGCAGTATCTGTGAAACGTAGATCTTTCCACTAGTGCCTGCATAGAGCCTACCGCCATAGCCAGCCAGAGATGATACGAAGAGGTCAACCGCGCAAGCCAGCTCCCACTCCGTTCCATCGAAGACATAGATCAGTCCTTCCGAACCGCCCCAGGTTCCTGCAAATAGCCTACCGCCGTAGACAGTAAGAGACCAGACAGAATATTGATCTGAATCGAGGACTACGCTCCAGCTCGTTCCATCAAAGACATAGAGCTCTCCCTTACCCGAGGTCGCAGCGTAAAGTTTTCCGTCATAGACGGCTAAAGAGTCTACTCCGTAAACAGACGCTGAATTCCAGGCTGTACTCCAACTGGTACCATCATAGACATAGATCGCGGCGGTGTATTCGGTGCCTACGTATAGCTTACCACCGTATTCGGCAAAGCACCTTACATGCGGTTGATCAACTATGTGATGGGCTAGGCTCCAACTGGTGCCATCATAGACATAGATATTTCCAAGACCTGAAGTCGCAGCATATAGCTTACCATTGTACACTCCGAAACCGAGTACATGGTCTTCCGGCGTATCGTAGGCTATGCTCCAAGTCGTACCATCATAAACATAGATTACTCCTCCAGCCACCGTGCCCGGACCTACATACTTAGCGCCAGTGCCTGCGTATAGCTTACCGTCGTATTCCGCTAAAGCCCACACCTGATTCTCGCCTACCGTGTAACTTAGGGTCCATGCAGCGCCATCATAAACATAGATGTTTCCCTGACCCGCATACAGTCCGGTCCCAGCGTATAGCTTGCCATCATAGACGGCCAAGGCGTTTACAAGGTATTGCGGAGAAGCATCGTAGGAGAGCGTCATGGTCAACGCAAGACTTGCAGAAACAGGGCTTAGCGTTATCAGAAGAGTGAAAAACATCATCACTACTGCCAACAATTGCTTTTTCTTTTGCATATTCTTTTCTCCTTTCAATTTGGGTATTTATACTGTTCCAGCGCCCTCTTCCGGCGCTGTCGAAAGGCATACTTAACTAGCTCTTTCTAGACATTTCATATGGAGGAGAACCATTTTTAATACTTCTGGAAAGATCTTCTAGAACACAATTCGCGGCACCTTTTTGCGCGGGCTATCATAAAAAAGAAAGGGAATGCGCGGGAGATATCTCCAACCCAATGACTAAATTATGATGGCGTCCTTCTTGCAGGGGTATTTGCCGATTTGGTGAGAACATGTTTCCTCTGGCGGTCACAAAGTGAACTGTGAAGGTCGGAGTGGCATTATGCACGTTGGTGTTTACGGGTATAATGCTCGCATTGCTGGTTCCGGGTTGCAGGGCGAGGTTCATTGGGCTGTTTCCGATCGTGTTATCTGGAGATTCTAGCACCCATACCCGTACTATTTGAACCGCAAGTGGACCAGTGTTTTCAATATCGTATATGACGTTGACTTGGCTTCCCGCCTTAGCCTCAGTACAATTTGCAAAGATTGATAATTGCTCGGCATTTCGGTCGGTGTCTATCTGCGCAACTTGGCTTAGGGTGTCTTGAAAAGCGTTGTTTCGTTCCTGCATAAACATGTAGACGTTGAAAACTAGAAAGAGGGCTGTTGTAATATACTTAAATTTTAAATATAGGCAAATTATAGTAGATCAATATGGCAAAAGTGGATTTGGAACGGTTTAACGAATGGTGGTTCACGGGGAAAATCAGAAGAGAGTTGGCTTTGCCGTTCCGAAGGTACGCGTTCTCACGAGTTATGGAGAGTTTGAGGGAGCGGCAGATTCTTCTAGTCACTGCATGCATGCATGTTGAGTAAGCGCAAAACGGGATAGCGCGCGCTTGCAAATAATTCACAAGGAGAGGAAGTGAAGGGAACTTACAAGTTTCATGTATTAAAAAAAAGTAATGAATATGTTTTAGTATTGAGAAAACCTTGAACCGCTAAGTATATAAATTATTACCACTATAGTAATATTTATGTCCTACCATGAATTGTGGTACGTGTTGTGGAACTGGAAGAAAGAGTTTACAGTGAGAGAATTCTCCTCTGTCTTCGCTAGCCCTGCCCCTAACAAAGTCTTGCATGACATGGTAAGAAAAGGCTTGTTGGAAAGATCTGGCTGGGGAAAGTACAAAGTCAATTCTCCTGAAGAATACTTGGCTAGAAGAATAAACATACCCCAAGCTTATGGATTGTTGAATCGAGCTGACATGGACTATGCTTTGACAGGTCCTGATGCTGTATTCTTTTGGACTAAAGGCGGATACCAAGTTGACAGGTTCTTCGGTTTCTACCCAATCCATTTGAAGGTTAAGAAGGATGATTTGAGAAAGTGGCAAAGGTTCTTCGCTTCGCGAAAACAGAGATTCTATGTTAAAGATCAACCCATCAGAGAAACGTTGTTCGGTTTGTTCTTTGTCTTGTACCAAGAAGCTGATTTCAAAGCAGAAAAGGTTGAAGGTTTTAAAGTTGATACATTGAAAGAAACAGTGAAGTTTTGTCAAAGTAAGATCTATTTATATGAGCCAGCCTTGGAAATGTTGGATGAAATGTATGGCTTAGGCTTAAAGGTTGAGTATAAAGAAGCAAAGACTAACGTTTAGTGTCTGATATGGAA
>Ga0315279_10007870_pt1 | contig 13055 bp, 4 predicted proteins | sample YL17G06_20_MG_FD_203694 | JGI IMG/M metagenome (GOLD analysis project Ga0315279, IMG submission 203694) | Sediment microbial communities from Yellowstone Lake, YNP, Wyoming, USA - YL17G06_20 | ecosystem: Environmental > Aquatic > Freshwater > Lake > Sediment | place: USA: Wyoming | collected... | reverse complement strand
CGGCGCATTGGTGGACCATCGGCCCCCACTTATCCGGCGTCTTTCGGCCGATCTCCCAATAACCGTAGTTCTCGTTGCCGATGCTCCAGTACTTGACGTTGAAAGGATTCTCGCTGCCGTTGGCCTTTCGCAGCTCGGCATACCGGCCCTTGGCGGCGTTGCAGTATTCCACCCACTGCCTCATTTCCTCGGGCGTGCCGTTGCCGGCGTTGGTGCAGATGTACGGCTGGCAGCCGACCAGCCGGCACCACTTGACGAACTCGTCGGTGCCGAACGTGTTGTTGTCCGTGACGCCCCAGACGGGATCGGCCACGGGCTTTCGCGCCTTGCCCACGCCGTCCTTCCAGTGATATCCGCTGGCGAAGCATCCGCCGGGCCAGCGCACCACCGAAAGCTTCAGTTCTTTCATCGCGGCGATGACGTCCTTGCGGAAGCCGCTGGCGTCCGAAAGCGGCGAGCCGGGCTCGAACAGCCCGCCGTAGATCTGCCGGTCAAAATGCTCGATGAAGCCGCCGAAGAGCATCGGGCTGTACGGCATGGACTGGGCGTTGGCGTCGATGGTTACCATAGCGTTGACCTCCGCCGCGGGACCGGCCGGCCGCCTGGAGGCCGGCGCGGCGCCCTGGGCAACCGCCGCCGACACGAGCAGCGGCAAAGCGAACAAGGCGATCCTTCTCCGCGCTGCTGACCGTGAGTTTCTTGGCCAGCGGAGAAGACCCTCCTCGCTCCGAGGGCGCAAAGGTCGCGGAGAAAGGCAGGTATGGACTTGCTTCTCTCCGCGTTCTCCGCGCACTCTGCGCGAGGTGTTCTTTTTCTTTGGTTGCGGCCGAAGCCCGCGCCATGATCTCATAGTATGTGCTCCTGTCGTTTGCCGGCCCTCGCCGCGTCAGCTTCACTCCGGCGTCAGCGGTAGCTCCTTGCCCGCCGCGGTCTTGATTATAAACCGCTGCCCGGTGAGAAGCTCCCCCTGTTTCCCGTCGCGCCGAAGGGCCTTACCTTCATGCCATTCGTTACTGTCCTTATCTGCATACCTGCAAAACAGCGGGCGACCCGCTTGGGGCCGCCCGCTTTTTGTGCGAACTAACATCCGTCGTTAACCGGCCGACGTTCCTGCTGCCGCGCCTAAGGCCCGACGGCGGCGGCGGGCCCGCGGCCTCCTACGGCGTCTGTAAGAAAAAGACAATACGTCTTTCGGGTTATTGCACGTCATCCGTGGTATAATCTGATGTATCTTTGATTTCGTTTCGGCTGCGCCGGCGGCCTCGTGGGGGTTTCTGGCCGGAAAGGGTAAGCGCTTCTATTTGGAGGCATTACCAAGATGAGCAAGAAGATGAACAAGCATCTCATATTGGCCGCACTGGCGATCGCCGCGCTGGGCTTGGCCGCCGCCGCCAACGCGACCGAGCTGTTTTGGGGCGGCAGCGGCACCTGGAGCGAATCAAAATGGTCGACGGACGATGCCCCGCCCTCCTACGTCTTGCCATGGAACGACGACGGCACAGTTGGCCCGACCTTCATCGGTACGGGCGGCACCGTAATCGTCGATGGGACGTACCACGTTGGAAACCCCGGCATCGGTTTCGACGCGGACGGCGTCATCCTCAGCGGCGGCACCCTCATAAGGACCTACCCGCTGGTCAACCCCGGTGGTAATGCCGCGTATACCTCCACCATCAGCAGCGTCCTCGACGGCACGGTCGGCCTTACGATCGGCGGTAATGCCAACAGAAAAGGCACGGTGATCCTTACCGGCGTGAATATCTACACCGGAGACACCACCCTCACGACCGGCACCCTGCGAGCCGCGGAGGGGATCGGGCTGCCATCCACCAGTTACCTCAGACTCAACGGCGGGGTTTATGAAACCAGCGGCGCCTTCACACGGGTCAACAGCACCACCGCGGGCGGGGCGAACTTCAATTGGTCGTCCAACAACGGCGGCGGTTTCTCGGCCTATGGCGGCAAGTTGACCGTCACGATCGGCAATGACGCCGCGACCGAGCAAGTGTGGGTGGGGGCGAACACCAACAATGGAATCAGGGGCACGCTGAAGTTCGGCTCGACCAACGCCAACGCCGAAACCGAGTTCCAGAACAAGATCGACCTGGGCAGCGGCATCCGGATCGTTGACGTCGCGGCGGGCGCCGGCGGCGACTTCGCCACGATTTCAGGCGTGATTCGAAACTCCACGGGCACGGGCACTCTGACCAAGACCGGCGCCGGCACGCTGGTGCTGTCCAACACGAACACCTACAACGGGGCGACGACGATCACGGCCGGCACGCTGAGCGTCGGCGCGGATGGCAACCTGGGCAACGCGAACTCGCTGGTCTTCAACGGCGGGACGCTGCAGGTCACGGGGACGGCGATGACCAGCTTCGGCACGCACGCGCCCGCCTTTACCGCCGCCAAGACCGTCGGCCTGGATATCGCCGATGCCGGCAACACCTTCACCGTCAGCCAGGTTCTGAACCAGACAACCGGCGGCCTGACCAAGGGCGGCGCGGGCACGCTGGTCCTTTCGAACGCCAACACCTACAGCGGCCCCACCGCCGTCAACGCCGGCACGCTGAAGGTTAACGGCTCGATCCAAGGCAGTGCCGTCACCGTCAACAACGCCGGGACCATTCTGACCGGCGGCGCCAGCGTCAAGTCCCTGACCGTCAACGCCGGCGCAGTGGTCTCTCCCGGCGACGGTGTCGGAACGCTCGATGTCGTCGCCGGCAACGTCTACCTTGCCGCCAATGCCGTCTACAGGTGGGAGTTCGGCGGCGGCACGAACGCTGACGTGGTGAACGTCAGCGGCAACTTGACGCTCACTGATGACTGGGAGTTCAAGCTGGTGGACGCCGGCGGCACGCCGCGGGCCAGCCAGCGGTATGACCTGTTCACGTTCAGCGGCACGTGTGCACCACTGGGCACGTTGACAATCGACGCCACCGGGGTGACCTGGGACACCACCAACGCCAATGTTGTCGTTGACGACAGCGCGGGGAGGGTCTACATCACCGGCATCGGCTCGTCCGTGGTGGCCGGCGACACCAACGGCGACGGCGTGGTTGACGCGGCCGACTATGTCACCCTGAAGAAGAACTTCGGCGCAGGCGTCGGCGGGGGCACTGCCGCGGGCAATTTCGATGGCGTCGGCACGGTGAACTGGGCCGACCTTGGCATCCTGATGAGCAACATGGGCACCGGCGGCGGCGCGGCGTCGGTGCCCGAGCCCTGCTCCGCGATCTTGCTCATGTTTGGCGCGGCGGCGATAGTCCGCCGGCGCCGCAGCGCCTGATCGGCCTGCCCGTCGGTAGGCGGGCCGCAGCCCAAAAGAAGGACCTTATTGCCCGCGGTTGGCGGCCGCCGCCTTGCCCACATCGACCTGGATGACGGCCCGATCGTACGTCAGCAGTCCGTTGCGCTCGTTTTCCACATTGGTGATCTGCGTGTAGACGACGGCGGAGAGCCCGTCCAAGCGGCAGTAACCAGTCGTCGCGAACCATTTGCGGGCGGGGATACTCGGGGTGGGACCTTTCGGGGGAGACGTCCTTCGCCCAACGGGTCATCAGTGGCCCCTTGCCCGGCGACCACTCGGCCGCCCGCGACCCGGCGGCCGCGGCCAGGAGAGCTGTCAGCATGATGGCGCAGAGCAAGGACTTCGCGCTTGCCTTGCGGAGGACATGCAGGCAAGAAGCATGACTCATAGGAAAGCTCCCTGTCCGGCCTATTCCGTTTTTTGCTTGGCGGCACGTTTGGCGGTGCGTTTGGCGACGGGGTTGGGCAGGACGGGGTACTTCTGCACTTCCGTCAGCTTGCACCAATCCGACAGCAGTTGGCGGTGGCGGTCGAGTTCGGCCGCCAGATCGGCCTGGTGGGCGAGGTTTTTCATTTCGCCCGGGTCGGCCTCCATGTCGAAGAGCATTTCCGCCTTGTTTGCCCCGGCAAACACCATGTACTTGTACTGTTTCGTGCGGACCATGAAACTTCGTCCCGCGCCGCCTCCGCCGATGGCCATCTCCGAGACGACGAAGTCCTTGCCGGGCGACAGCGGCTTGTCGATCACGGGGCGCAGACTCTGGCCGCGCACGACGTCAGGGGCCTTGACGCCCGCGTAGTCGCAGATCGTCGGCAGGACGTCCAGTGCGGTCGCCAGGTGGTCTTTGTCGATTCGCCCGCCCGGGGTGACGCCCTTCCAACTGACGATCAGCGGGACGGCGGCCTGGTCATCGTAGAAGTTCATCTTGCCGGTCCAGCGGTGGCAGCCCAGGCCCTCGCCGTGGTCGCTGGTGAAGATCACCAGGGTGTTGCTCTCCCGCCCGGATTGCCGCAGGGCGTCGAGGACGCCGCCCACCTGGCGGTCGACGTCCTCGACCATGCGGGAATACGCGTAGCGGTATCTCCGCCAGAGCTTCTGGTCCCAGTCGTCGTGGCGATGCTGGGTGGCGGGGCCTTCGCCGCCGGCGGTCAGGTCGAAGTTGGCCGGCAGCGGCGGCTGCTGCGCGCCGCCGTCGGGCTCATAGCGTTTCCACACGCTCGGCGTCAGCGGCCCCTCGGCGCCGGCCAGCAGGCAGATGTCGTGCGGGTTGATGAACGACGCCACCAGCAGGAAGGGCTTTTCGCGTTTGCGCCGGAGGAACTCGATGGCGGAGTTCATCGTGGCTTCGTCCACGTCGTGGGCGAGCTTTCCCTGGCGGGAGGTCTTGTTGAGCACCTCGTATCCGGGTATGCCGTCGGAAGGATACGTTTCGGGCAGGTGCCACTTGCCCGCGTAGCCGGTATCGTAGCCGGCCTCGCGGAAGACCTGCCCGGAGATCGGGATGGACTCCTTGATGTGCATGGCGTTGTGGTCCACCAGCAGTTCGTGGGGCGTCCGGCTGGTGTGCAGGGCGCTGCGGGATGGGCTGCACAGGGGGTAAGGACAGTACGACTTCATGAAGGATACGCCGTTGGCGGCGATGGAGTCCATGGCGGGCGTCTTGGCCCAACGGTTGCCTGCGGCGCTCATCGCGTCGACGCGCTGCTGGTCGGTGGTGATTATGAGGACGTTGGGCCTTTCGCCGGACGAGGCCGCGATCGACCGCCTGCCGAGCGAGACCGCCAGCGCCCCGGCCAGGCCCGCCTTGACGAATTCCCGCCTTGTCCATCCGCCCGACTTCATACTTGTCCGCGCCATACTCCTGATCTCCTTAAGTTCTTGTGACCCGCAATGATACCAGAGGGCCTGGATGATAAGTCCAGGAATTGCGAATAGGCGCTGCACGACCATGTCGTCGCCGAACACCCGGGGCGACTCTCACCGCGTCAATTTCCCGCCGGCGTCAGCCAATGTCGTTGCGGCCGGCAGCGCAAAGCATGCGGGAAACGCGGATCGAGTCATTGCGTATGTCCTTTTGTTGACGTGCCTCTTATGGCGCCAGGCAGATCACCTTGCCGTCGGCGGTGGCCAGGAAGAGTTTTCCGTTCGCGGCGGCCAGGCCGTCCCATACCGGCGGGGCATTGAGCTTGATCTCGGAGAGCTTCTTGCCGTCGCCGGCGGAAAACGCCGCCAGCGTCGCCCCGCGTTTGCCGGCCAGCGACTGGGCCTGCTCGCTGAGGGCCTTCTTGGTGGCCGGGTCGTCGAGGTTGCGGAACGCGCGGACCTCGTCCAGCGTCGCCGGCGGCCCGGCGGCGAAGACCGTCGGGCCCGCCAGGACCATCCCTCGGGCCCTGAAGGCCGGATCGTTCAGAGACCAGGCACACGAGTTGGTGCTGAGTTGGGACTGTGTGTACTTCTCGCGGTTCTCCCAGTCGGAGTAGAACTTTCCCCGGCCCTTTGCGGTGACTTCGGCGGTCGCGGCCTTGTAGGCCGCCTCGCCCATGGTTTTGGCGGCGGCGAAGAGGCGGTACTGGTACGCGGCGGAGTTGGTCTGGAACTGCGGCTTTCTGCCGAAGCCGAAGACGGTGTCGGCGTTGAAGACCAGCAGCCTGCCGGAAGGTGAGTACCATGCGGGCTCGGGCCACTGCTCGAAGCCCGCGGCGTTGCCGGGCATGCCCTCGTAGCCGCGCCCGTATAGCCAGTACGAGCGGCTGAACCACGTGTCGTCGAGGAATCCGCTCCGGCTGAACAGGTGGGCGTCGGGCCCGACCTGGTCGTTGGCCCGCAGGGGTGCGGTTCGGCCGATCTTGCCCTCGAGGTCGAACTCCTGCGCCCGCATGTAGACGTTCTTTCCGTCGCAGCTCAGCACGTCGGGCAGGGCCACACGCATGTCGGTGCAGTTGTGGGTCTCGGCGTGGACCTCGGCGCTGGTTTTCGGATCGCCGTAATCCACGACGGTTTCCGAGAGCTTCGCTCCGGTGGCGGCGTCGAGCCTCAGCAGTCGCAGGCCGCCGTCGAGAAACGCGCTTCGGCCGGCGACGGCGTAGACCTGAGCGTCGCGGACGAGCACGGCCCCGCTGACCGGCCAGGCCGACTCGAGCTGCTCGAACGCCACGATGCGGCGGTCGATCGGCGCGGCCCGGAACCGCCAGGCCAGCACGCCGTCGGATGCCCGTACGGCGTAGATCCACCCGTCAGCCGAGCCGAAGATCGCCATGCCGCCGGCGATCGTCGGCGGCGAGTCGACCCGCCCGCCGGCGGTGAACTTCCAGGCCACCGCCCCCGTGCCGGCGTCGAGCGAGGCGACGGCGTGGGCGTCTTCCTCGGCCACGTACACCCGCCCGCCCGCGATGGTCGGGCTCGTCAGATGCCCGCCGAGCGCGGTCTGCCACTTGATCTTTACATCGGCGCCAACGGGCGCCGGCGACGCGCCGCTGCGCTGGGCGTCGTGGCGGTAGGTGGGCCAGTCCTGATCTTGTGTGGCCGACATGCCCGCCGGCGCCGCGGCGCCGTAGGCGGGGCCCTTTTCCAGCCGGCCCGCGTCGCTCACGCTGGCCAACTCCTTCAGGAACGGCTGGGCCGCCGCGACGGCGTTGAAGCCGAACTGCTTGCTCTCCAGGTAGCAGCCGCACGCGCTTGGCGGTGCGTAGACCAGGCCGTTGGCCGGCATGATGCCGTAAAGGCACCCGCCGCGGATCCAGTTGTTGTTGACCCAATGCCCCGTGTCGGTGTCGATGAACTCGATGCCGGTCATCGACAGCATGAAGTATTTCTCGGTGGCCTTTGCGCGGTGGCAGCGATGGTGGAACCAGTAGGCCTTGGCGTCCGGCGGGGCCTGCTTCTTAATCTCGCCGGTGTGAATGTCGCGGGCGACCGCGTTGTCCCGCCATGCACACCAGACATTCCCGCCGATGACCAGCGTGTCGTCCGGCGACGTGTGCCCGGCGGGGATGTGAGGCGAGGACCACAGCGTCTTGCCCGTGGCCGCGTCGAAGCCGTACATCTTCTGGCGCTCGGGCGAGAGCAGCAAGACGCCGTCGACGGCAACCAGGGTCGGCCCGTACGCCGGCGCGAGCGACTTGGCGCAGGGCACGTTTGCCGAATGCCACAGGTCCGCGCCGTCGGGGCGGCCTATGGCCCGGATGCAGTTGCCGTCGTAGTAGTACACGCACTTTGCGTCGGCGGTGAGTGTGAGCGGGGCGATGGTGCAGTCCCGCCGCCAGAGCGTCTTGCCGGTCGCGGCGTCGATGGCCTGGAGCGCGCGGGGCTCCTTGTCCCACGAACCGACTTCCGGGCGGCAGTTCGCCCAGATGTCCGTGCTCTTGGGGCGGTACTTGTTCCAGGGGTTGGCTGCCTTGGTGGACTGCACGAACATCGTGCCGTCGGAGAGGAGCATTTCCTCGGCATCACCGGTCTGCTTCCAGGTCGCCAGGGCCTTTCCGGTGGCGGCGTCGAGGACGGAGACCGGCGCATCCAGGCCGAGCGTGACGTAGACCCGCGACCCGTCGGTCACGAGCTTTCGCGGCACCTGGTTGGGCCCGCTCTTGAGCGGCCAGAGCTGCGTGACCCACTTGTCGATGGGCACTTTCCAGAGGATCACCCCGCTGAAGGCGTCGCGCGCGATCAGCGACCACCGCGACGGCAGGAGGATGGACTCCTTGGGCCCCTCGTCCATGATGTAGAAGATCCGCCCCCCGGCCGAGACCAACGCGGACATGCTGGCCATGTGGTCGTGATGGCGGGCCCATTTTGGGTCGCCGATCCACTGGAGGCATCGCGGCGGGCCGACCGCTTCATCATGCGAGACGGCGTTGTTGCCGGCGTTGTAGAGATACTGCGGCCACTCGTCGATGTTCCCGGGCCGGGGCTTGACGACGCGCTCATACTTGCCCTCGCCCTGCCTGACCATCAGGGCCCCCAGCGGCGCCAGCGCCCGCATGGCCTCGCCCCGCTCCAGGCCGGGCGCGTCCGCAACGATCAGGTTCACCGTGTTGTCCGCGTAGGGCAGGCGCTTGGAGTCCCAGCGGTCCACGGATACCGGCCCGTACTTGCCGAGCGCCTGGATGTTCTTCCGCGCTTCGGCGACGACGGCGTCCGCGATGTCCAGCCCGTGGACGAGGCATCCGTCGCCGGCCCTCAAGGCGGCCGTCAACGTCCCGTCGCCGCATCCGACGTGGACGATCAGCCCGCCCCGGATGCCCGAGGCGTCCAGAATCTCCTTCGCCAAGGCCGCGGGGGAAGCCTCGACCGGCCGGACCGCTCCGGCCAAGGCCAGTGCGAAAAGGACCGCCACTCCAACCCGGTGCATTCTATTTCGTTCGCCATTCATGGGAGCTTTCCTTCAACTGACATTGCCGAGGTTTCCCGCGGCCCGCGATCGTCGCGGGCCGGTCCAGGATTCAGGGCAGTTTACCGCACTAACCCAGCCTGTTCCAGCCGAATCAGAGCCGTGGCGTAATGCCTCAGTTACGGGGGGAGAAAGAACCGCCAAGCATGAACAAGCTCGTTTGTAGCGGCCCCGTAAGGGGCTTCTTGAAAAACCTGCCTGCCGGCAGGCAGACCGCCTTACGGCGGCGCTACAAGCCTCCCGTAACTTAGGCATTACGCCGCGGCAGGCTCGGACCGCGGGGCTTATCGCAAGCACTGGACCTTGCCGTCGATTGTCGTCACGATGAGCCGGCCTCGCTGCAGCGTCAGGCCGTCCATGACGGGTGCGGCCTCCAGCTTCCGGCTGGACATGATCGTGCCGTCCTTTGCGGAGATCGCCATGAGCAGGCCGCCGCGCCGGCCCTCGTAGGCGGCCCAGGGCTCCTTGGGGTCGATGACGTCCGGCGTGCCCGCGGCCAGGATGGTGTCGCCCGCGACCACCATGGACGTGACCTTCACCGGAACGTGGATCGACCAGCGTTTGACGAGCTTCTTGCTCGCGCCCTTGCCCTTGGGATCGGGCTTGAACGGAAGGTCGGCCGCGAACAACTCGTAGCCGGCCTTGCCGGGCGTGAATAAGCCGCTATAGCCGTCGACGTCATTCCGTGCCCGCACGCCATAGACGCCGGCGGAGTCGAAGACCATGTACTCAGCCAATGACTGGTCGCCAAGGTACCATCGCTCGCGGGCGTTCCAACTGTCATCCAACAGCCCGCCGGGGCCGGTGGACCGCAGGTACGCCTGGTCGCCCGGTTGATTGCCGTCGGGGCCGAAGAGCTTGAAACGGCGCATGTACACCGACCGCCCGCCGGCGACCGGGATGTCGCTCAGCAGGCCGGTGTCATCCAGCGCTTTGCCCAGCGCTGAGACCTTCATGTCGTGGTCGGACGCGATTACCCGCTCGGCGACGCTCTTGCCGGTGCGGATGTCCAACTCGTAGGTGAAGATTCCGCCGTCCAGGAACGACGATCTGCCGGCGGTGAAGTACGCCTTGCCGTCGCGGACGAGCACGCTGCCGTGGACCGGCCAAGCCGACTCGACGGCGTCGAAGGCGCCGATCAGGCGTTCGTGGGGCGCGCCGCGGAACCGCCATGCGAGCTGCCCGTCGCCGCTCCGCAGGCAGTACACCCAGCCGTCGGCTGAGCCGAAGACAACCAGCCCGTCGGCGACGGTCGGGGGCGAGTCCACCCGGCCGGCCGCGACGAACCGCCATCGGCACTTGCCCGTCCCGGCGTCCAGGGCGACGACCTCGTTGGAGGCGTCGGCCGCGTAAACCGTGTCGCCGACGGCCACGCTTGCGGTCGGCCTGGCGCCCAGATCGCTCTGCCACGCCTTGGCGAGCTTGGCGGGGGCGGGCGAGGTTGTCGAACCGCTTCGGCCGGCGTCGTGGCGGAACGTGGGCCAGTCGTCGCCTGCCGGTGCTTGCGGCGCGGGCGCCTGGGGGGCCGAGGGGGCGTTGGCGTCCGCGGGGTAGGCGGGCCCGCGCTCCAGCTTGGGCTGCTCGGGGCCGGCCTGGGCCGGCGTGCCCTCGGGCGCCAGTGCGACGAACCCGTCCACCTTCGAGCTGAGGTAGCAGTCGCACGGGTCCGGCGTGGCGTACACCAGCCCGTTGGCGGGCATCACGCCGTACCGGCATACGCCGCGAATCCAGTGATTCAGTGACGTTGCGGCCTGGCCGGCCCAGTCAATGAACTCCAGGCCGCGGTAACTGGTAATCATGAACTGCTCGGTCGCCTTGTTGCGGTAGCAGCGGTGATGATGGCCGTTGTCGAAGGCCTTCTCGTTGGAGACCTTTCGTTTGACCTCGCCCGTGGCGGGGTCCAGGCCCAGCACAAAGGGGTTCTTGAAGTCATCGACCCAGACGAGTCCCTGGAGGCAGAACACGTCGGCGGGGCTGCCCCAGCCCCAGGAAGCGCAGGCGCGATTCCACATCTCCTTGCCCGTCCCGGCCGAGAACGCGTGCAGCTTGCCGCGGACCTCGCGCCAGTCGATTTTCCTGTCGGGATCGAGCTGGGCGAAGTAGACCACGCCGTCGCTGTAGACCACCGAGCACATGTCCGTAATGCGGATGTTGTACCGCATCTTGTTCTCGGGCACCTGCGGGCGCGGCACTTGCCACGCGATCCCGCCGTCCTTGAGGTCCAGCGCGACGATCCTGTCGCGGTCGACGAAGTAGACCTTCCCCCCGCCGGTGCACATCGAGAGGTGGCTGATGCGGTCCATCGAGCCGGTCTTGGAATGCAGCCCCTCGAAATCGCCGGTCTTCCAGAGCATCTTGCCGCTCGCGGCGTCGATGGCGGCGACGGACTTCCTGACCGTCGGCTCGTCGGGCAGGCCCTGGCGCAGCTTTGCGCCCGAGGCGGGGTGCTGGGCGGCGTGGTTCAGCGAGACGATCAGCAGCCCGTTGTCGAAGAGGATCTCGTCGGTGAAATCGGCGCCCTCGAAGGTGCGAAGGACCTCGCCGCTGGCCGCGTCGAGCTCGGTCAGCGGGGCGTTGAACCCCAGCGTCACGTAGACGCGGTCCCCGACAGCCACCAGCCGGCGGGGAATGTGCGTGGGGATCGTGAACCGGCAGATCCACTCGTCACTCCACGCCTGCCAGCCCCACTGGTCGATGCGTTTCTCCCATAAGGGCAGGCCGTTGAATGCGTCGCGGGCCACCAGGGCCCACTTGTCCGGGGCGCTGCCGTCCATGCTGTCCGGGGCCTCGTCGACGATGTAGAAGATTCGCCCCCGGGCCGTCACCATCGACGTGACGCTGGGCACCGTATTGTGGTGCCGCGACCAATACGGCGCCGCGATCCATTGCATCCGGCGAGGCGGGCCGACGGCCTTGTCCTTGGCGACGGCGTTGCAGTCCGGCCCGTGGAGCCAGTGCGTCCACTCGTCGATGTCCGCCGGCCAGGGCTTGACCGTGGGCGCCCACTTGCCTTCGCGCCGTCGCCAGGCCGTGCCGCCGGGCACCAGGACCCGCATCACTTCCTCGTCGGCCACGCCGCCGGCATCGGCGACTATCAGCGCGTTGACCATGTTCTCGGCGTAGGGCAGACGAGTTGACGTCAGATGCTGCGCCGAAGCGCGCCCGTAAACGCCCCCGGCCCGCAGGAGCTCCCGCGCCCGGGCGACGTTGTCGGCGTTGGTGTCGAAGCCCTGGACGATCAGTTGCCCCTGGCCGGCAATCCCGGCCAGCAACTTGCCGTCCCCGCAGCCCAGGCAAACGACCAGACCGCCTTTGGGCCCGGAAATCGGCGGGATGTCGCCAATCAAAGCGCCCTGGCCGGCGGCGCCCGGGCAGACAGAGCCAATGCAGACGAACATCGAAAGGGCTGTCAGGACCTGCCAGCAGCGGTTGGATTGTATCATGGTCGTCTTTCCATGTTGCGCCGGACTCGGCAGCCCTTGGCCTTTGCCCGCCAAGAGGCGCGGCGTATCGTGCGGTACACTCTTGACCGCCGTCTATTATCGAAACCCCAAGCCGTCATAACAAGCTGCTGCCCTCGGCCTGGCCGGGAATCCGCTTGTCGGGGCTGCAAAGCGGGGTAGAATCGCCAAGACTGCTGTCGGCGGGCGCCGACAGGAAGTCATGTGGGAAATGTCCGACGAAGCTTTCGGGAGAGCATGATATGGTCGGCTTGACCAGACGCGGTTTCTTGAAGCTCTCTGCCGGCGGCGCGGCGATGGCGATGGCATTTCCGCGGCGTCTGGCGGCCGGGGAACCATCCCGCCCCGCCCCGGCCGGCAAACCGAACATAGTGTTCATCTTCGCCGATGACATGGGCTACGGCGACCCGCGGTGCTTCAACGCGGACTCCAAGTGCCTCACGCCGAACATAGACCGCATCGCGGCCGGGGGAATGAAGTTCACCGACGCCCACGCCCCCGTCGGCCTGTGCGTGCCAAGCCGCTACGGGCTCATCACCGGGCGGTATCCGTTCCGCTCCGACAAGTACAACCTGCGCGACGACGACGCGACGATCGCCACGGTTCTCAAGTCGGCCGGGTATCGAACGACGATGGTGGGCAAATGGCACCTGGGCTTCCGCAAGGGCGACGGCGACGCCAAGGCGCTCCGCGGCGGGCCCGTGGATCACGGGTTCGACTATTACTTCGGCATACCGGCCTCGCTGGACATCCCGCCGTATTACTTCATCGAGAACGACCGTGCCGTGGCCGAGCCCGACGGGCACATCGACGAGCACCACTCGCCGGGCGTGCGGAACATCCAGGGCGCGTTCTGGCGCGGCGGCGGGATCGCGCCGGGCTTCAAGCACGAGCAGGT
>Ga0315279_10007869_pt1 | contig 13055 bp, 16 predicted proteins | sample YL17G06_20_MG_FD_203694 | JGI IMG/M metagenome (GOLD analysis project Ga0315279, IMG submission 203694) | Sediment microbial communities from Yellowstone Lake, YNP, Wyoming, USA - YL17G06_20 | ecosystem: Environmental > Aquatic > Freshwater > Lake > Sediment | place: USA: Wyoming | collected... | reverse complement strand
TCGGTAGAATTGCCCAAGGAGGCCACTACTGTTGATGTGGTGGAGGAGGTCCGGCGCCTGGGCGAGGACCCTTCCATCGACGGTATCCTCGTCCAGCTCCCGCTCCCCCGCCACGTGGAGCAGGAGAGGGTCATTGCAGCGATCCCGCCGGAGAAGGACGTTGACGGGTTCACGCCCCTCTCCCTGGGGAGGCTCCTCTCGGGCGATCCCCTCTTCTCGCCCTGTACACCCCTCGGGATCATGGTCCTCCTGGCCGAGTACGGCATCGCCGTTGAGGGGACCGATGCCGTGGTGGTGGGGAGGTCGCTCGAGGTCGGCCGGCCCATGGCCATCCTCCTCCTCAACGCCGGTGCAACGGTGACAGTCTGCCACTCGAAGACGAGGAACCTTGCAGGGAAAACACGATCGGCAGACCTCCTCGTATCCTCCGTAGGAAAGCCGGGCTTCATCACCGGCACGATGGTAAGGGAGGGTGCGGTGGTCATCGACGTGGGGATCAGCCAGGTCGAGGGGAAGACCTGCGGAGACGTGGACTTCACGGCAGTCGAGCCCCGTGCCCGGGCCATCACGCCTGTCCCCGGCGGGGTGGGCCCCATGACCATCGCCATGCTCATGGAGAATACCCTCAAAGCCGCACGGGAGAGAGGATGCAGGCCTGCGAGATAAACGGGCTCTCCATCGGAGAAGGGTCGCCTGTCCGGCTCATGGGGGTGATCAACTGCAGCCCCGAGTCGTTTTACCGGGGTTCTTACGTACGCCCAGGCGAGACGAGGGAGAGGGCCCTTGCCATGGTTTCAGACGGGGCAGACATCGTGGATGTGGGAGCCCGCGCCACAGGGCCGGGATCCCCACCCGTCTCGATCGGGATCGAGCGGGAGAGGATGGTCGAGGCCCTTTCGGCCTTGGAAGGGAGCGGGATTACGGTCTCTGTCGATACGATCCATCCCGAGGTCCTGGAAGCATGCCTCCGCTATGATGTTCATGCGGTGAATGACATCAGCGGGCTCTCCAACCCGCGGCTTGCCGAGCTCGCCAGGGACTCGGGGCTCCCTGCCATTCTGATGGCATCCCGGTCGATCCCGGGCGATGCTGTTGGGTTTCCGGCGACCCTGGAGACCCTCAAGCTCGTGGTGGAAAGGTGCGGTGAGTACGGGATCAGGGAGTTCATCCTGGATCCCGGAATCGGGCGCTGGGTGCCCGAGCGGGCGGGCAGGGATGACTGGGACCTCGTGAGGCGTTTCGGGGAGTTCCTTACCCTCGGCCGTCCCCTTCTTGCAGCAGTCTCGCGGAAGACCTTCATCGGGGAACTCCTGGGCCGGGGTCCGGATGAGCGGCTCTCCGGATCCCTTGCGGTCGCACTTCTCCTTGCCATGAAAGGGGCGTCGGTGGTGCGCACTCACGACGTGCGGGAGACGCGGGATGTCTTCGCAGTCCTTGCGGAGGTGCTCGGCAGATGAAGACATCGTTCTCGGTCATCGGGGTGAAGACTCCGATCATCCATGCCGGTGACGACCTCCCCTCCATCATCCTTGAGGCAGCAGGGAAGAGCCCGGCGGGAGGGATATCCGGTGGTGACATCCTCGTCATTGCCGAGTCTCCCGTAGCTACCGCCGAGGGGCGCACCGTGATCCTCGACATGGTGATCCCGTCACAACGGGCCGAGGAACTTGGAGGCCGCTACGGAATGGACCCGCGGCTTGTGGAGGTCGTCCTCGGGGAGAGCGAGGCCGTCGTGGGCGGGGTGCGGGGTTTCCTCCTCACCCTCCAGCAGGGGACGCTCCTCCCGAATGCCGGTGTTGACCTCTCCAATACACCGCAGGGCACCGCGCTCCCGCTGCCAAGGGATCCCGATGGGAGCGCGGTCCGGATACGGAAGGCCATCGAAGAGAGGACCGGCACACGGGTGGCGGTGATCATCGCCGACAGCAGGACCCATGCCATGCGCCTCGGGTGCGCATCGGTCGCCATCGGGTGTGCAGGTATCCGTGCGGTGATCGACGAACGGGGGAGGACCGACCTCTACGGCAGGGTCCTCGAGGTCACCCAGCGGGCGGTGGCAGACAACATCGCCTCTGCCGCGGTGCTCGTCATGGGGGAAGCGGATGAATCCACCCCCTGCGCAATCGTCCGGGGCCTCGGGCTCCCCATCGTGGAGGAGGTCGGCGTTCCGGCGATTGCGGTGGAGGAGTGCCTATTCATGGGGGTTGCGCTTCACGCCGACCCTGCCGTTCTCCACCGAGATCGTAAACCCGAGCCGTTCTAGGTAGCGCCGGCTCCCCCCGCTCCCCAGGATGAGGACCTCGACCAGGTCCTCCACCTCGTCGATGTCGTTGTGGAGCCTGAAGGAGTCGATGATCTCGCAGGAGAGGCCCAGATCCGCGGCGATGGCAAGGTGCTTCAGGAAGCTTGCGCCGTAGAAGTCCGCCCTGAAGCCCGAGGGGTTGTGGAGGAAGATGGCGTTCGTCCCCCCGCCCCGGCCCGGCACCATGGCTACCCGTGCCTTCGTGCTCACGAGTTCATCCACATTTGCCGGGGTGATCAGGGGGAGGTCGGACATGACGATCAGGGTCGGGCCCTCGCTCCCGGGGAGGATCTCATTCAGGGCCTCGTTCAGCCCCCCTGCGTGGACGATGGTCTCGACGCCGGTGAGGCAGTAGGGGGCGGTGGAGAGGATGGTGGGGGCGCACCCCCCGTCGACCACCGCGTCCACGACATCCCCGAGCATCATCTCTGCGAAGCTCTCCCGCTCCTCCAGGCTCATCATCGGGGAGAGCCGGGTCTTCGGGTTCTTCGGTTTGAAGGGGATGATGGCGCGGACGGACATGCGAGATAGGGGTGGGGGTGAGGATGAGAAAAATACTTCTATGGGGGGAGCGGCGCGGGAAGCCCCAGGCTACTTGAGGGTCCACACGACCAGGTTCTTCTCGCAGTCCCAGTCGTCGGGAGACCGGTAATAATTATAGAGGGCCCAGGAGTCAAGGTTCGTCGGGCAGAAGGTGATGTAGGCATCCAACGTATCGACCGACTGGGGGACTTCGTAGATGAGGATACCGGATCCATCGTCATCCTTATTGATGAACTGGTCCCTGTACATGCTCCCCACGTCTCGGATGTAGTAGTCGGACATGCCCGGGAAATCGGATGCATTCAGGACACCGTAGGAGATCCCGTCGTGGACGAGCTGGAACGAACTCGCGAGGGGGGTCATGAACTGGGAGGACTTCCCTTCCTTGCGGATCCCGGTCATATAAAAGTCGATTCCCACCATGAGGAACTTCTCATCCTCTGCGGCCTCCATGTGGATCGGCTGGCTCCCGGCGTCCGGGGAGGCGTAATAGAAACCGGTCCTCATCTGGGTATTGCCCACGCTGACAGACAAGGCATGGAAATTCACGTTGTCGGTGAAAGCATACGCCGTTCCCCTGGGAAGCGGGTTCCGGAACGCCGGAGTTGAAACGGGTGGCTGGGTCTCGGGCGCCGTTGTAACAATCGTCTCCTGGATCGTTGTCGCAGCCGGGGTTGATGCCACGAGTCCGGGCTGGGAATTCTGCTCAATGGTGACCTCCGGCTGGACGCCCTGTGGCTCCACCTGGACAGGCACCGCTACAGGGAGCAGTACGATGCATCCGGTGAGTATCACGACAAGGATGAGGAAGAACCCTGAAAGGATGGCAAAATTCCTGATGGACAGGTGGCCTCGCCCCCCCCGGAACTGTCTATACAGGATGTCGGTGCTGGAGTATTTATAATCCATGCCGGGCAGAGAGCGGTGTGGGTTGCAACGGAAAAAGTCCGCCGGGACAGGATACCCCCGATCATAAACTCCCGGTCTCAATTCCCATCCTGCCAGCTTCATGTGGACGAACGGGCAGTACTACACTATGGGCCGGGTCATCACCTTCTCACGGAACGTTTTCATCCCCCTTACCACGGTCTGCCGCAACCGGTGCGATTACTGCGGCTTCAGGACGCCGGTGAAGGAGGGATGCATCCTCCCCCCCCGGGAGGTAGAGAAGATCCTCCAGCACGGATCCGCCACGGGCTGCACCGAGGCCCTCTTCACCTTCGGAGAGCGGCCAGAGGCGGAGCCCGGGTTCTCCGCCATGCTCTCGGCCCTGGGCCACGGGAGCATCCTCGATTACTGCTACGGGATGTGCAGGCAGGCTATCCAGGAAGGGCTCCTGCCCCATACGAATGCAGGAGTCCTCAGCTATGGTGAGATGGACCGGCTCCGCGAGGTGAACGCGTCCATGGGCCTCATGCTTGAGACGCTGGCAGAGGTCCCCGCCCACCGGAACTCCCCGGGGAAAAGACCCGAAGAACGGATCCGCATGATGGAGGATGCAGGGAAGCTCCGCATCCCGTTCACTACCGGCATCCTGGTGGGGATCGGCGACACCATGGGGGACCGGGAGGAGTCCTTCATGCTCATCCGGGATCTCCACCGGAGGTACGGCCACATCCAGGAGGTGATCGTGCAGAACTTCTGCCCGAAGGAGGACACCCCCATGGCAGGATCCCCTGTACCTTCCACCGACGAGATGTGCGTGACGATAGAGCTCGCCCGGGAGATCCTCCCTGCCGAGGTCGCGGTCCAGATCCCGCCGAACCTCGCCGATGCATCCGCTCTCATCCCGTGCGGCGTGGACGACCTGGGAGGTGTCTCACCGGTGACGCCCGACTACATTAACCCCGAGCATCCCTGGCCCGGGATCGAGGAGCTGGAGCGGGTGGCGGGGACCGCACGCCTCAGGGAGCGGCTCTGCATCTACCCAAGGTTCATAGAGATGGGGTGGTACCACCCCTCTATCGAAGGACTTATCAAACGGCTTGAGCAACAGATCAGGGGGGAGAGAAGGTGAAGAAGGGCCCGCTGCTCTACAGGGGAAAGGCCAAGTCGGTGTACCTCACCGATGATCCCGGCGAGGTCTCGGTGGAGTTCCGCGACGATATCACGGCCTTTGACGGGGAGAAGAAGGCCGTGCTCGAGGGGAAGGGGGCGTACAACGCCGCGGTCTCGGCCTTCCTCTTCGAGTACCTGGAGATCCACGGGGTGAAGACCCAGTATATCCATATGCTCGACAAGCGGACGATGCTCGTCCGCCGGCTCTCCATGATACCCCTCGAGGTGATCATCAGAAACGTCGCGGCCGGATCCCTCGTGAAACGGTATCCCTTCCAGGAGGGGGATGTCCTCAATCCCACGGTGATCATCCTGGACTACAAGGATGACACCCGGCACGACCCCATGGTGAACGATGATATCATCTTCGCCCTTGGCCTCGTCTCCCGGGAGGAGCTCCTCACCATCCGGAAGACGGCCCTCAAGGTGAACGACCTCCTGCGGACGTACCTTGCCGGCCTCTCCATCACCCTCGTGGACTTCAAGCTCGAGTTCGGAAGGTATAAGGATACGATCCTGGTCGGGGACGAGATCTCCATGGACTCCATGCGGCTCTGGGACAGTAAGACGAAAGAGTCCCTGGACAAGGATGTCTACCGGTTCGAGAAAGGGGACGTGATGGCCACCTATGCCGCAGTTGCCGAGCGGATCACGCCAGGTGCCCTGCACCGGTTCGAGGCGGAAAAAGCAGTGTTTTCAGGCGAGTGATGAGGATGAACTTTGATATCGAGGTGAGGATTACCCTAAAGCCGGGGATACTCGACCCCGAGGCGCGGGCCATCCAGCATGCCCTCGCAGATCTCGGCTTCCCCACGATCCGGATCTCCACGGCCCGCATCTTCTCCATCTCCATTGAGGCGGAGGACCGCTCCCGTGCAGAGGAGAAAGCCCGGCAGATGTGCGAACGTCTGCTCGCGAACCCCGTCATCCACCGCTACGAGGTAGAGGTCAGGGAATGAGGTTCGCGGTCGTCCAGTTCGGGGGCTCCAACTGCGACCTGGACGCTGCCCACGTGCTCTCCCATGTCTGCGGGGTGGATACCGATCTCCGCTGGTACAAGGAGGGCCTGGGCAGGGACTACGATGCCGTGGTCATCCCGGGCGGGTTCTCCTACGGGGACTACCTTCGAGCGGGCGCCATCGCGGCCCGGACACCCATCATGGAGGAGATCCTCCGGCACGCGAAGGGCGGGGGCCTCGTCCTCGGGATCTGCAACGGCGCCCAGATCGCCGCCGAGAGCGGGCTCGTTCCGGGGACCTTCACCATAAACGCCTATCCGAAGTTCCTCTGCCGCCCGACCTACCTGCGGGTCGAGAACAACGAGACCCCCTTCACCTCCCTGTACCGCGAGGGGGAGGTGATCCGGCTCCCCATCGCCCACAAGGAAGGCCGCTACATGGCGGACCCGGAGGTTCTCGCAGCCCTGAACCGGGAGAAGAGGGTGATATTCAGGTTCTCTGATCCGGAAGGCCGGATCACCGAAGAGGTGAACCACAACGGCTCGGCCGAAAACATCACCGGCGTCCTCGGGGAGGAGGGGAAATTCCTGGCCATGATGCCCCACCCCGAGCGGGCGTCCGAGGAGGTCCTGGGGTCGGAGGACGGGAAGCGGGTCTTCCTCTCCATGATCAGGTACATTGAAGAAAAGGGGTGAAGGATCTCGTATGGCCGAGAAGAAGGGAAAGGGGATGACCGAAGAGGAGGAGGCCCTCTACCAGGAGATCCTCTCCTGGGTCAGAAAATACGCGGAAGAGAAAGGTCTTGCCCTGAACATGGATAACCGGCAGCTCACCGCCGTGATCCGGGGCCTCGCCCGCAACCGGCTCAAACATGGCGAGCGCTACTGCCCCTGCCGGATCCGCTCCGGTGACCCCGAGAAAGACCGGCTCATCATCTGCCCCTGCGCCTACCACGAGGAGGAGATCGAGGGCGAAGGGCACTGCCACTGCAACCTCTTCTTCCTGCCTGGTGTGTGAGGGGTTCCGCTTCAGTCCCGGGTTCCTGCGCCCGAACCAGGACGCCCGCCATGGAATAAAGATAGGTCTCTTCCACAGGCACCGGTCAGAAACCGATCTTTCGGGGAGCGAGGAGCCCTGCAACTGCACCTGCCATCGCGATTGCGCCGATCCGAATCGTGGGATCCGGCGGGGGGGCGAAGCGGCTGCTGTGGAGGTAGGGGAGGTCCCTCCCGGAGCTCCAGCTCTCCTCCAGTTCCCGGGGGTCCGCCGCCCCCAGGCGCATGTAGCAGATGGGGACACGGGGGGTCCCGTTCCCGAAGACGCTGAAGTCCTCGCTCCCGGTGAGCTGGGGGATGAGGAGGACGTTCTCCTCCCCGAGGACCGAGACAAGGATAGACCGGACACGTTCCGTGAGGGCCGGATCGTTCTCCATCGGCGGGGTTGCCTCACCGGGCCTCCGGATGAGGGGCATAAGGTCATCTGGCACCCCCGCGGACAGGGCAATACCTCTCACCATCCGTTCAATCGAAGCAAGCATCCGGTCCCTGGTGGCATCGCTGTTGTACCGGATGTTCACCCTGAGCACCACCTCATCGGGGATCGCGTTATGCTTCGTGCCGCCGTGAACGGCCCCCACGGTGAGGACCGCCATCTCCCTCGGGTCTATCTCCCGGGAGACGATGGTCTGCAGGGCGAGGATTATCCGGGCAGAAATGACCACCGGATCGATGGACTGATGCGGGTGGGCGGCATGTCCCCCGATGCCCCTCACGGTGACATCGAGCGATGTGCTCCCTGCCGAGATGATGCCCGGGCGGTAGCCGATCTTCCCGGCCGGGATATTCGGGTCCACGTGGAGGGCGAGGGCATAGTCCGGTGCGGGGAACCGGCTGAAGATGCCGTCTGCAACCATCGCCCGTGCCCCCGCCCCTGTCTCCTCGGCCGGCTGCCCGACAGCAAGCAGGGTGCCCGACCAGGTGTCAGAGAGCGCCGAGAGGAGCCGGACCGCCCCGACCATGATGGCCATGTGCAGGTCATGCCCGCAGGCGTGCATCACCCCCACCTTCACCGCCCTTGTCTCCACGCTCACCGAGACGGTGCTCGCGTAGGGGAGACCGGTCTTCTCGGTGACGGGGAGGGCATCCATGTCGCTCCGGATCATGACGGTGGGGCCGGGACCGTTTGCGAGGACGCCGACGACTCCGTGGCCCCCGATCCCATGGTGGACGGCGAGGCCGGATCGCCCGAGCTCCTCCCCGATCCTCGCTGCGGTCGCCTTCTCATGCCCCGAGATCTCAGGGTGGGCATGGAGGTCGCGATAGAGGGCCTCGAGAAAAGGGTACTCTTTGCGGGCAAGCGCATGAATACGATCCCTGAGGGCATCCGGACGGTTCATCATCTCTCTCCTTCGGGTACGGGTTCGTCCCCTCTCTGTCTGTCCCTGAAGGGTAAAAAACAGGAAGGTGGGCAGCCGCCCTGCTACTTCTTCTGGGTGAGGATGATCTCGATAGACGAGACGTTCGTCTTCCCGCTGTCTGTGTCGATCACCTCGGTCGAGGTGAGGATCTCCTTCTTTGCGATATTATCGAGGAAGCGGTTGAGGGCGATCTCGGCGGTATCCACCGCGCGGGAGATGGCCTTTCCCCTCGCCTTGATCGCCACCTCCTCTGCACCGTTGTTGAACTGGGTCACCACTGCGAGTACGTAGTTCATGACTGGCTTGTTCCCGACGAATACTGTGTTGTCCTTCAGCATGTGTCTCCCTCCGTTCAGAGGTACTTTCTGGTGCGGATCAGTTCTGCATTCATCACGGAGGCGCCTGCCGCCCCCCTGATGGTGTTATGGCCGAGGGCGATGAAGCGCAGGCCCGGCCTCACCCTCCCGACCGAGACCGTCATCCCCCGCCCCCGCATCCGGTCGAGCCGGGGCTGGGGACGGTCAGGCTGCTCGAAGAGCTCGATGGAACGTTCCGGCTGGGTGGGCAGCCCCGAGAAGGGGGGCCGGTAGCTCCGGAACGCCTGTTTGACCTCCTCGATCCCGTCCTTCACATCCACCCAGACGGCGAGGGTGTGCCCGTCGATGACCGGCACCCGGTGGCAGCTTGCGCTCACCTGGAAGGGGGCGTCCCTGACTTCACCCCTCTCGAGGGTACCCATGATCTTGAGGGTCTCGCTCTCCATCTTCTCCTCCTCCTGTCCGATGTAGGGCACGACGTTGTCATAGATGTCCATGGCAGCGACCCCGGAGAAGCCTGCCCCCGAGATGGCCTGCATGGTGGCAACCCGCACGTCCGTGAAGCCGAGGGACCTGAGGGGTTCGAGGGCGACGCAGAGCATGATGGTGGAGCAGTTCGGGTTCGTGACGATGAAACCGTCGCGACCTTTGTCCCTCTGGAGATCGATGAGGGCGAGATGATCTGCATTCACCTCGGGGATGACCAGGGGGATATCAGGCTCCATCCGGTGGGAGCGTGCATTGCTGCAGACCGCGATCCCGGCCCGGGAGAAGTCGTCCTCGACCTGCCCGGCGATCTCAGCCGGGAGCGCCGAGAAGACCAGCTCAACCCCCTTTGCCCCCTTCACACTCGTGGGGGAGACAGCGAGGTTCCTCACCTTTTCGGGGAAGGGTGCGTCGAGCTTCCAGTTCACCACATCCCCGTACTTCTTCCCTGCACTCCTCTCAGAGGCTGTGAGGGTGACGAGATCGAACCAGGGATGTTCTGCCAGCAGCTGTACGAACCGCTGCCCGACGGCACCGGTGGCTCCGAGCACTCCGACCTTGATCATGGCTGGAAGTGTTAGAGTCTGTCACTCAATAAATAATTTGCTTTTCAATTCAGGAATACATCCTGGATTATTACCCGCGGAAAAACAACTCAGTTCCTTCACCCGTGAATCCAGGAGTTCTCACTACTATACCATCGGGATCTCAACGGTCCGGGGAGCTCTTCCCCTCACTCCATCTGGATTGCCGCAGAGGGGCAGACGTCCACGCAGGTCTTGCACTCGGTGCACTTTTTCTTGTCCACTTTTGCGATGCCATCCTCCATGGTTATCGCTTCGGCAGGGCACTCATCGACGCATGTCTCGCAGGCGACACAGAGATCGGGGTTTACCGCTGCTGGCATTCGGGTCTGCTCCGGGTATACACGTTCGGGAAAAAAGGTTTAATAGGTTTCGATATGGCCAGCTGCATCCTACTTCGGGTGAAGGTTCAGGACATCGGCCATCGAGTAAACGCCCGGCTTCTTTCCGCCGACCCAGCGGATGGCACGGAGGGCCCCCATGGCAAAGACCGAGCGGTCGTAGGCACGGTGGGAGAGGTCGATGCACTCGTAGTTCCCTGCAAAGAGCACGGTGTGCTCGCCGACGATGTCCCCGCCCCGGATGACATGGACCCCGATCTCCTTCCCCCGCTCCATCATCCCCTCCCGGCCGTAGAGTTTGGGCCTCGTCCCCACCTCGGAGTCCAGGATCTCGAGGATGGTCTTTGCGGTCCCGCTCGGGGCGTCCTTCTTGTTCCGGTGGTGGGCCTCGATCACCTCGATGTCGTAATCCCCGAGCTTCTTTGCCGCCTCCCGGATCAGGAACCAGAAGATATTCACCCCAACCGAGAAGTTGCTCGTGATGACGGCAGGGACCGATGCTTCCACGGCCCTCTTCATCTCCTCCCTCTGTTTGGGGGAAAAGCCGGTCGTCCCCACGACCAGTGCCACGTTGTGGCGGGCTGCAGCCTTCACGTTCTCGACCGCAGCACCTGCGACCGTGAAGTCCACCAGCACATCGGGCTTCTTCTCTGCGAGGAGACGGTCGATCTGGCCCGACGAGACCACCTCTGCCCCGAAGGCGGTTCCCGCCCGCACGTCCACTCCGCCGACAAGCTCGAGATCTGACGCATCGTTGATGAGCTTTGCCACTGTGCCGCCCATGCGGCCGAGGGCCCCGCAGACCACCACCTTTATCATGCCAGTCCTCCTCGTCAGGCCTTGTAGCGATCGAGAGTCTTCTGCAGTTTCGCGGTCTTCTCTGCGTCCAGGTCATCCAGAGGGAGGCGGACGGGACCTGCACCGAATTGTAAAAATTCTGTCACTTTCTTTTTTATGTCCTCCGAAATTGCGAATTTCATGACAATTTTCTCGGCCCCTTCTCTTGGAAGCTGCATTAATTGATTTATGACATCCTCCCCTATTCCCTCCTTTTTCAATAAATCCGCAGCTTTGTACCTCTTAAGCTCGACCGCCTTCTTCACCGGGATCGGGTTCGTGTCGATGAAGAGATCTTTGAAGAGCGGCTCGAGCTCGAAGTGGAGCTTCCTCGCCCCCGGGTAGTCTCCCTTTTTAAAGGACTCGTACATCTCGACCATGCGGGCAGGCTCCACGTTCGCCGCGACAGAGATCACCCCGACTCCCCCGAGCTGGAGGATGGGGAGGGTCAGGTTGTCGTCACCGGAGATGAGGTTGAAGGAATCATCTCTCGTATCCTCGATGATCTGCCACATCCTGTCGAGCTTCCCGCTTGCCTCCTTGATCCCAACGATATTGGGATGCTTGGCCAGCTCGGCAACCAGGGATGGCTTCAGGTCATTCAGATCCTGGCCCGTCCGCCCGGGCACATTGTACATGACGACCGGGATATCGAGATTCGCGATCTTTGTGTAGTGCTTCACGAGGCCGGACCTGTTCGGCTTGTTGTAGTACGGGGAGATGACGAGGACCCCGTCTGCACCGATGTTCTTTGCCGCCTTCGTGAGGAGAACGGCCTCCTCGGTGTTGTTGGAGCCCGTTCCCGCAAGGACCGGGATCCTGCCGTTCACCACGTCCACGGTCTCCTCGACCACCTTCTCGTGCTCCTTGTGGCTCATGGTGGCGGATTCGCCGGTCGAGCCGCAGGGAACGATCCCATGGACACCCTGTTCAACAAGCCATGCCACATTCGCACGCAACCCTTCGAGATCGAGATCCGGCCGGGAACCCGTCCGGAAGGGTGTGATAATGGCCGGGAAGACACCCTCGAACATATCCTTTCGCTCACCTTCCTGCAGCTTTTACCAACGTGCATCTCATTCTTATCGTTTTCGGCAATGCTGGATTCCGGTTATGCCGGGGTCCGGGAATGCCGTTTTCGGCTGTATCCGGGTTCCAGTTTTGCAGTAATCATTGACGCATTCCTGGAATCCTTTATTTGTGGAAAGGAGACCCGTAGGTGAACTTCAAGAGGGGGGAAGGTGTAATCAGAGTCGGAGGAGCAACATGGAAAATGCAAGAAGGATAGAGAAGGTCCTCAAGAGCATACCCACCATAGAAGGCGCCGGGGTCCGGCTCAACCGTGCCTTTGGCTACCGGCATGTACCGGCACTTGACCCATTCCTTCTCTTGGATGATTTTCATTCGGAAAATCCGGATGATTACCGGAAGGGGTTCCCCTGGCATCCCCACCGGGGGATCGAGACGATCACCTACGTGCTCCACGGGAAGGTCGCCCACGGGGACAGCATGGGGAACGAGGGGGTCATCGGGCCGGGCGATGTCCAGTGGATGACCGCAGGCAGCGGGATCATCCACCAGGAGATGCCCGCGGGCGAGGCATCGGGGCTCCTCCAGGGGTTCCAGCTCTGGGCGAACCTCCCCGCCTCCCACAAGATGATGGACCCGCGCTACCGGGGGCTGGAGGCGGGGGAGATCCCTGTGGTGGCCGGGCCCGGTGGTTCGAAGATCCGGGTTATAGCCGGGGAGGTGGATGGGGTCACGGGCCCGGTCAGGGAGATCATCACCGATCCCATGTACCTTGATGTGACGATCCCGGCCGGGAGGACATTTTCGCACACGGAAGGTCCCGGTCGAACCGTTTTTGCGTATGTCATCGAGGGGAAGGGATTCTTCGACGACAGGCGGGAGCCGTACTCGTTCGAGGTCGAGGGGGCGCGATACTTCGATCTGGGCGGCGAGGCTGCCATCGGTCCGGGGAAGGTCGTTCTCTATGGGGACGGTGACCGGATCGGGATCACGGCAGGGGGCGAGGGGGTGAGATTCCTCCTCGTCTCCGGGATGCCCATCAAGGAACCGGTCGCTTGGTACGGCCCCATCGTCATGAATACCCAGGAGGAACTGAGGGTTGCCTTCCAGGAATACCGGGACGGCACCTTCATCAAATACCGGCCGGGCCGGTGATAAAAGCACTCCAATCAACTGATAGGGG
>Ga0315279_10007868_pt1 | contig 13057 bp, 11 predicted proteins | sample YL17G06_20_MG_FD_203694 | JGI IMG/M metagenome (GOLD analysis project Ga0315279, IMG submission 203694) | Sediment microbial communities from Yellowstone Lake, YNP, Wyoming, USA - YL17G06_20 | ecosystem: Environmental > Aquatic > Freshwater > Lake > Sediment | place: USA: Wyoming | collected... | reverse complement strand
TTTTTGATGTGGGAAGCACCAAAACAATCAGTAAAATCAGACTGTTTCAAGTCGCAGGCTACAGATGGGGGGAAAGTTCAGGTCTCACCGTGTATGTGGGTGACGACCCCGCAAATCTTGGCGCCTCAGTTTGGGACGGAGCATTAAACGCTGACGGTTGGCAAGAGAGTGGAGCTTTCAGCAAGGATGGCCGATACATTAAGTTGGTGACCAAGTTAGGCGCTAACTATGAGCGTATGTATGAGTTTCAGGCTCTTGCAGCAACACCTGCTCCGCCACCGGCAGCTGGGATTTTGGTGCAGGTGATGTAAATGACTAAGAAACGCATTGTGGCTACGATTGATGACAAATTATTCAGTGAAATAAAAAATATTCATGAGGCTGAAGTGAAGTCGGCGGAGGAAAAGGATCGAACGATGCCTCGTTGGAGCAACACGGTTGAAATGTTGCTCCGCAAAGGCGCAAAAGCCTATAAATCAAGCTCCATTGGGTTCTGTTGACTTGATGGGCGATTCGTTTCCCAGTTAACAGTCGGGTGATAGGTGGTCTGTTGGGCAAAGTTTAAGATTTAAACGAGTATAGTATTCCTCGGTAAAGCAACGTGACATTGCTCTAACCTGTAAGCTAATTAATGGAAGAATTTGAACATATGGACACGTCTTTGGAAAAGAAGAATAGTGCAAGCCCCCCACCCCCAATTCGGGCAATTAGTATTCCTGATGGGCATGTTTCCGATTACATTGATGGGAAATTCCGAAAAGATACTCCTGAAGAGTATGTCCGTCAAAACATAGAAAAACGCTTAGTGAACGAACATAAATACAAAAGAGAACAGATTTCTGTAGAATTTCCTGTGAAAATAGGAGCTGGAAGAAAAAGAGCAGACATCGTTATTTTTCCAGAGGGTAAGACCAAAACTCAAGAAAACATCAACATAATTATAGAGTGTAAAAATGAAAAGACTGAACCGACGAGTAAAAAAGAAGGCATAGAACAACTAAAGTCGTATCTATCTGCTTGCCTTAATTCAGAATGGGGCATGTGGACTAACGGAAAAGCAAAATATGTTTTTCGCAAGGTTAGGTCATCTGATGGGCGTCTGGGCTGGGATGAACCCAACGATATTCTATCAAAAGACGGTTCTATAGAGGAAATTGATAGACCTCTTAGAGCTTCTTTAAAATTGGCAACAGAAGACAATCTATTATTTGCTTTCAAGACTTGCCATAATCACATTTACGTAACTGATGGTTTGCAGAAACAACCTGCTTTCTTTGAGTTGCTGAAGGTGATTTTCTGCAAGATTCTTGATGAACGCAACATTCCGCAACCGCTTGAATTTTTTGCCAGCAGCCGTGAGCGTTCCTCGCCTGATGGGCAATTAACTGTGCAGAAACGCATATCCAAAATATTTGATAAAGTAAAACAGCGTTTCCCAACAATTTTCGACAAAACGGACGAAATCAAACTTAAACCACGCAGCCTTGCCTATGTAGTAAGTGAAATACAGAAATACAGCTTCCTTGACACTTATGTCGACGTTAAAGGCAAAGCCTACGAAGAATTAGTGGGAGCCAATCTGCGTGGAGATAGAGGCGAATTTTTCACACCACGCAACATCGTCAAAATGACAATACGCATGTTGGATATTGATATCAACGCTAAAGTTCTTGACCCAGCATGTGGCACTGGAGGATTTCTCGTTATTGCAATGAACAATGTTACTTCTCGCCTCAAAAAAGAAATGGAAACTTCAACAGGTAAACCAGAACGAGAATGGACAGACACACAGCGAGAATCTATACGCGATAAAATAAGAGAGATAGCCCAACAGCAATTTTTCGGTTTTGACATTAATCCCGATTTGGTTAAGGCTACGAAAATGAATATGGTGATGAATAACGATGGAAGCGGCAACATTCTTCAAAACGACTCATTAGCTCCACCCCACGAATGGACAGATGAACTAAGAGATAGCCTGTGCAAATTCTTCAACTTACCCACAGGAACAATCAGACAGCCGAGAGACATAGCATTATTTGATGTAGTAGTTACTAACCCGCCCTTTGGAACAAAACTGCCCAGAAAAGATACACCTGTTCTTGAGCAATTCGATTTAGGGCATGTTTGGCGTAAAGACAAAAATGGAACAATCTTTGAGACTGACGGTCTCGTATCTTCCAGAGCCCCTGAAGTTCTTTTCATAGAACGCTGTTGGCAATTTCTAAAGCCTGGAGGACGTATGGCAATCGTTCTTCCTGACGCCATTCTCGGAGCCCCAGGGGTGGACTACGCTTCAATTCGTGAATGGATCATTCAGCATTGCAGAATAATAGCAAGCATAGATTTGCATGCCGACACTTTTCAGCCAAACAATGGAACTCAAACTTCTGTCCTGTTTTTGCAGAAGAAAACCCAACAAGAAATAGATGAAGAAAAATCATCCCGCCAAATGAAAAATTATGACATATTTTTTGCTATGGTTGACAAAATAGGGCATGACAAAAGAGGAGCTACAATCTTCAAACGAGACGATGAAGGAAATGAGCTCCTTATTCCCGAAACCAATGATTTGCACATTAACCATATTTCTGATGGAACACTCACCATACAGAACGTTCCAAAAAAGAAACTCATTGACGACCAAACAGAAGCTGTTGCAGATACATTCCTTAAATGGAAACGAACCGAGGGAATCTAGTGGTAAAAACAACCCAAAAACTGCAAACGGTCTTATTAGAACCAGATTTTTTACAGAAAAATGGTTTGAAATGTGTTTCCATTAAACTAAGCGAAGTATTAGAACGAGAAAAACGTCTTGATGCGTCCTACTTTGATATTGAGGGAAAAAGAGCAAGACAGGCTATTACTGACTGCCCCTATCCGAAAATGCCTTTATTCGGAGAGAACGGCTTTTCCAAGGAAGTGTTTTATCCTTCACGGTTTAAGCGAGTTTTCGTTTCAAAGGGAATCCCAATTTTTACTGCATCACAAAGTCTTGAGTTAAATCCGACCCCAGACAAGTTCATTTCAGAAAAAACACAGGTCGACCTGAAAGTCTTAACCCTCAGTTATGGTCAAATCACAATAACTCGTTCAGGCAGCGTTGGGCGTTGTAGCATAGTAACAGAGACTCTTAGGAACAAAATATTTTCCGATGACCTCATCCGAATAAAATGCAATAACCCAAACAAGACTGGCTATGTTTATGCGTTCTTAAAAACAAAGATAGGCAACAAAGTGCTTACAACTAAAAATTATGGGTCGGTTGTCACGCATATTGAACCCGAACACCTCACAAGCATTCTTATTCCTGATCTGCCTGACAACATAACCGAAAAAACCCATGTGAATATAATGCGTGCTTTTGAACTCCGAGACGAAGCAAACGCACTAATGAGACAGGCAGAAGAATTAGTATATGAACAGTTGGGATTGCCTCCCTTGGACGCTTTGAAAGTTCAATATTTGGAAAATGTTCAAAATGAAGTGAGAACATTTTCTTTAAGAATTAGCGATTGGAAACATCGTTTTGATGGTTCTTTTCACATTCCAATTATCGACGAAATTGTGAGGCAATTAAGGAAATCGCCTGCAGAGTTAACTATTTTGGGTGATAAACGAGTTAGCGAAAAAATAATTTTGCCAGGGCGATTCAAGCGAGTATATGTTAACGAAGAATACGGAGTGCCCTTTTTGTCTGGAGGAAACATTCTCCAGTTTGACCCTACACAAGTAAAATATCTTTCAAAGAAACATCATAGCAAAAGAATTGATAAAGAACTTACTCTTCACGAAAACATGATTTTAGTAACGTGCAGTGGAACCATAGGGAATGTAGTATTAGCCCCTAAACACTTTGAAAATTGGACAGCAAACCAACATATACTGCGAATAGTTCCAAGTAAAGAGACCAATGCTGGCTATATTTACGCATTTTTGGCGAACAGTTATGGAAAAGAATTGATAAAAAGATTCACTTATGGCTCAGTAGTTGACGAGATAGACGATAGGCAACTTGCTTCCGTAGAATTTCCACTACCTTCAAGAGATATTCAAGATAAAATTGGCAATCTTGTGTTAGAAGCTAACAGAAAATGGTCGGAATCCTATTTATTAGAAAAAGACCCTATAGCAGCCGTCGAAAACATCATTGCTTCAGGCAAATCTACTAACAGCACCCCCGAAAAATAATCAGTCGGCTATTTCTTGATAGGTTTCAGGTTCTGTCAAGTCTTCGGTTGATAGGGGGTTCATGTCAACTTTCGGTTGATAAATTATGACAGAAAGGATAATAAGCCTTTGCTAAGATTCTGACAAAGTGGCATGAGTAATGAGCAAAGTCATTAGGAAGATTTGTCCCATAACTGGGTCAGACGAAATTGTTGTAACGTATCCTAACCCAGAAGAGCTAATTACAACACAAAGAAAGACGATAGAAGGAAGATATGAAAGAGTTTTGAAACCTAAAAAAGAGGTTAAAGGTGGATTATTGCCTGAGGTCGATTGCCCAAGTCAAGGTCATCCAGCTTTAGATTTGACATCACCATTAGGAACACAGTTATGGAAAGAGGGAAAAGCTTGGTGCAGGAAAACAAGAAAAGTGTGCCCAATGGACCAGATTATTCAAGACTTGCTTTGACAACCCTTTGTCTATGGCCAGCCTTACGTACCGCACGCTAGAGATCACTTGACTACTGCTAAACTGCTGGAGAAAATGGGAGACTGCAAGGCCAGACCTTCCTAAACGGTTTATGAGGCGTCAAATTTTACTATGCGCGCATGTTTGTTCCGAAAATGGTTAAAAATGGTTTTAAATCCGTTTTCGTATAGTTGAATCATGGACTTGTTTGAAGAGCGTGTTTTGGCCGCGCTCAACGATGGCAATCCCAGGGTTTTCGCTCAACTTCTAGACGAGGTGGGTTTTAGTCGCAACACGCTGAAACTGCGCCTCAAACGCCTAGTAGCTCAGAGCTTGGTGATGAAGGAGAAAACGGTTTCAAATGGACGGGGAAGGCCGAAATACACCTATTCCATATCGTCGAGTCCGGCAGCAAGTTTCCGCCGCCCTCCAAGATACGTCTATAACGATTGTAACCCTGCCGTTCAGCCGCATAAGACACCTCTGCAGGTTCGAGAAAGGCGGATACTGCAAACAAATCAGAAACAGATGTGACGCAGGAAGCTGCCCTCAAATCCCAAGAAGCAAAGAATAAAAGCCATTTTTGGCCAATTTAGGAACAAGCATGCGCGCGCAATCTTATAGAAAAAGAATAAGCCAAGTGTAGTATTCATTCTATAGGGCGATAGACAAGTGGCTACGGACCAGATAATTCTCACTTCTGATGCAGAGAGATTCATAGAAGACTTCAAAAAGGATCCAGAGAATCGAGAATGGCTCGACAGAAAGCTCAAAGCGTTTGATAAGTGGCGAACGGTATTTGGCACAAAGAATATCGACAGATTATCCGAGGATGACATAAAGCGATTTCTGAGCTTGAAAGAGAATCAATCATGGGATGGAATCCAAAGACAATCAAGCATATATCAAGACATGGGCAAACTCCGTGAAACTCTGCGATACGTAACGAACGAAATCAATGAGGCATCGATGGAAGATATCAGAAAAAGATTCAATAACGTTCTTCAGCCAGATGGCCAATACAAGATAAAAGGTCTTTCCAGAGCAGTCATAACGGCTGTCGTGCATATTTGTGATGAGAGGAACCGGATAGGCGTGTGGAACAAGAAGGTCGATGACGCATTTGAGAAACTCGGTCTTGATGCCTCCGAGCCTTCAGGACCGATTGGTGACCGATATTTAGCCCACAATAAACTGCTAAGTGACTTGGGAGAAAAATACGGTTTGAATCTTTACCAAGTAGACATGCTCGTCCATAAAATCGCAACCGAATACACACCCGCTGTGGGCTCAACACAGATATTGCGGAGCTTGAACATATCTGATCTACTCTCGGAAAAGAAGCAGATCATATTTTACGGTCCACCTGGGACGGGCAAAACCTTCGAAGCTCAGAGATTATCAGTTGAATTTCTAACAGGGAGAAGTGTGTAAATTCAATGCCGGATGTTTGGCTGGAAAAGACAATTGTGAAAGGAAGGAAGTATAAAGAAGAAGGTGAATACTCTTTGGGGAGAGCATTATGGTCTCCTCAAACCGACAAACGAGGAGCTGATATCTATGCGTTCATGCGTGAGGTCAAGCCAGGAGACATAATCCTGCATCTGATCAATGATAAGGAAATCTTTGGCGTTTCTGTTGCAGCGTCTGACGTTGACAAGGATTTTAAGCATTCGCATACACCGGGAAAAAAGTGGTCTACCCCTGGAAAAGGAGATTCTCCAGGCTATATGATAAGATTAAGAAATTTTGTCAAACTGGACCAGCCAGTAAACAGAGACGAACTTCTGAAGAACGATCTCTACAAGTCCCAACTTCAGAAAATCCGTTCAGACCACAAAGTCTTCTACAGATCAGATCTAAATCTGAACCAAGGTGCCTATCTTACCGAAGTTCCAATGGATTTGCTTGGCATAGTTAATGATGTTTACAGGGACAAAACTGGAGAAGACCTGCCGTACGTTGATGCTTGTCTTAGAAGCTCGGAAGTTTCATCGAACTCATCAAGAGTATCGAGAGCATCAGATCTATTACTGAGTAAGAAGCAAGTAGTTTTCTATGGCCCACCGGGCACTGGTAAAACCTATGAGGCACAGAGGTTCGCGGCAAGTTTTCTGTCAGGCGACCTTAAGAATAATGCCCGCTTGAAATCAAAAAACAGAAAACTTGGCGAACTAGAAGGTGAAATAGTTGCCATGCTAACTGCCAATTCTTGGGTTGATCATGAGAGCAGCAAAACCTTGGCAAGCAAATATGGTTGCTCTATTCAGACTGTTGCTGCCCTTAAAGCGCATATCTACAAACAGAGGATTCTGGGTAAATCATGGAGGAGTAAGAAATGAATGAGAGACCGAATGGTGAGAAAGTGAGAATATGGCAGATATCTCCTGGCAGATGGACCAGTGAGCTATGGCCAGAATTCAAGAAAGAAAAAATAATAGCGATAGGTTGGGAACTAAAACTAGGCAGCTTGCTGAATTATGACAAGAATAGGCTTGAAAAAGAGATAAGAAGCAAGTACAATGAGGGCAGGAATACTGTAAATTCATGTTGGTATTTTTCGCGAGAAATCAAGAAAGGAGCTATCATAGTAGCAAAAAAAGGTAGTTCAAAAGAAGTCTATGGGATCGGCGTTGCAGAAGCCGAATACGATTTCGAGGATAAAAGAGAATATTACAAGCATGTAATCAGTGTGAATTGGGTAATAGCTTTTGATGACAGAGTCGAAGTAGACGTCAAGAAAAGATTTGTTCAGTGGGCGGTAGGGCCTCTAACAGAGGAAGCATATGATCAAGTGAAAGAGTCGATTTTGAAGAGGTTTCCAGAAATGAGAAAAGGATTTGACGAACTGAAGAAACTATCCAGTTTACATGCTCCTGAGTCTGGACAAGGAAGCAGTGGTGGATTGCAGGAGCCAGGTAAGATCAACTGGAAAGAACTGTACGGTAAGCTCCATGCTGATGGACGAATAGAGTTGGTCACATTTCATCCATCATACAGTTACGAAGAGTTTGTGGAAGGATACAAGCCTGTTCAAGGTGGAAGTTTTGAGCTAATTGATGGCATCTTCAAAAAAATGTGTCGTAGAGCGTTGGCTGCATTGCTTGACAAATATGATCCCAAAGACCCGGACAAGTACACCTTGAATGACTTGATAGAAGAGTGGAAATCGAACAAGAATGATATTCAACACAAGCTTGATAGCTTGTCTGAAGAAGAAGAGACTCAAAAAAGGTTTGTGTTAATTGTTGATGAGATTAACCGGGCAAACATTTCGAAAGTACTAGGTGAGCTCATCTTTGCTTTGGAATATAGAGGTGAACCAGTGAAACTAACATACTCACAACAAGACCTAATCGTTCCACCAAACCTCTATGTGATTGGTACAATGAATACGGCAGATACGAGTATAGCCCTCATCGATGTGGCATTGAGAAGGAGATTTGGCTTCCAGGAATTTGTACCGGACATAGGCAAAATGTTTCAGATATTGAAGAATGAAGCAGGCTTTTCTGAAGGAGATATAAACCAAAAGCTTGGACTTGATCTCAGGAAACTCGCGGATACTCTGAACTATCGAATTAGTGCTTTGGCAGATAGGGAGAAGCAAATAGGATACTCCGTGTTTCTAAGCATCTTTAAGAAGGATGACCGGTTTGTCAATGACGGGGAAGCCTGGAAATCAAATCTGAAAAGAATCTGGTTCAGAGAAATCATTCCATTACTGCAACAGTATTTCTACAACGACTACAGAAAAATGATGATGGTTCTGGGTGATACCTTTGTGGACGAGAAGCAGCTGAAAAGAGAGGATTTCTGCCAGACCAAGATGGGGGAAGTCGACGACATAATCGACACAGAAGAACCAAAGTATGAACTAAAGATTAGCGAAGATAGCAGCACAGAAGCCTTTGTAGAAAGTCTAATGGAAGTCTACGGCACGCCAAAAGAGACTGCCAAAGAGGAATCCAAAGGTGAAGCAAGTAGTTAGCATGTTCGAATGGAAAGAATCGGAAGAGTCTTTACCAGAACACAAAGCACAGCAGTATGGAAGGATAATTGACAAAATCAACTCCAGATACTACTTCCAAAAAGGACAAGATATTGTAACTCTCCGCAGAGATCTGAAAATTCAAGCATATAACTATGTTGGCGTTCTCCAAATCAAAGACTTGAGAATTCAGATACTTCCAAAAATATGCAAAGGTGACAACGAAGAACAGAAGCGCGCCTGCGCTTTGGAAAACATGTTCTTTCTACTAAGCTATACAAAAGACTTGGAAATAAGAAAACTGAACACAGCTTTTTTTGCAAAATGTAATGATGACTTCTTTGAAGTACTTATCAGACTGTTTCTACAGGAACTAGAAGAGGTCTGCAAATGCTCTATTCCATTAGATTATGTTCTTAAGGAAGACAACCTAAGTTTCTTCCGTGGCAAGCTTGTTTTCAATGAACATATAAAAAACAATGAAGCAAAAAGGAACAAAGAGAAGATCTATTGCCAATTCGATGACCTTCTTCTTGACAATCTGTTGAATCAGACGGTAAGGTATACGCTGAAATTGCTGAAAACCGTTTCAAGAAACATAGGCAATCTAGAGAAAATAAGGAAAATGCTAACAGTATATTCTGAAGTCTCAGACAGTCGGATATTCCCAGAAGACGAGGAAAAAATAAAATTCAACAAGAACAACGAAGCTTATAGATCCATAATCAAGAAGTGCTTCATGTTCATAAGAGATCTTTCGGTTAGTTTCAAAGAAGGTAAAGCAGAATACTTCGCCTTGCTATTTGATATGAATGAGCTGTTCGAGAAATTCATTGCTAGATTGATAGCTAGAAAGAAAGAGATCATAGGAATCAAGGATCTGGAACCTAGAGCCCAGGAATATATCGGTTATCTGGCTCATAACAAAGCTGGATATCCACGTGTGTATCTTAGGCCCGATGTTGTTTTTCACAACAATAAGAAACAAGTCGAACTGATTCTTGATACCAAGTACAAGAGGTTGAACAACGAAAGAGGAGTATCTAATCCAGACGTATATCAAATGCTAGCCTATGGAACAAGAGCCCTGTGTAACAAGATCATACTGCTATATCCGAGAGATGAGAGCAAAGAAGATGAGCTTTGCATAGACAACCTGAATTTACGCGGGCAAGAAAAAGAGAAAAACCTTGATGAGATCAGAATCTTCGTGAGAACTGTCAACTTGCTGGTCAAGGATCTAAAGAGCGAGACTAGAAACGACGAAGGGCTCATGACAAAGGAATTGAAAGGCATTTTCAACGATGTGCTAGCGCCAAGAAGCTGACAAGGTCTCAGCTAGTGAGTATGTGTTTGTTCAAAGTAGGCTTTTAGAACTGCAGCTTTTGAAACGGATTTTCCGCATTTAGGGCATAGTCGGTCAGCATCTTCCTTGATTTGAATTTCCTTCGTGAATTCATTCCTACAGATTGGATGAGGCACAATATTCCCACAATCACACTTGACTTTGAGAAATTCAATTCGTACCCTTCCTTTGCGATATCCTTCGCTGACGCCTTCTTCCCGTCCTTTTTTGTACCCTTCATCATATCCTTCTGAGTATCCCTCTTGGAACCCGAACCTCCATTCTTCATCCTTACGGTAGTTCAGTAAACATTCCTCAGCTTGTGTTTATTCCATAGCTTGCACTTTCTTGCTTATGACCCCTGTTAGGCGCGTTAGACTTCGAAACTTATGGTTTTCCACTTAATGCCTCTGGAACATAGATGTTTTGCCTTCAGGTAGCTCCACCAAAGAATGTCGAAGATCCTCACTTTAGTTAAGCCAAGAAACGAAAGGTCTCTCTGGATCTGGCACAGGTTCTGGTAGGTTTCTCCTTCAAGAGGAAGAAAGTTGTCATAATAATCGTTGAAAAGCTGAGCCCAATCTCCTATTTGCCATGCCTGACCCTTCAATGTTTTGTATTCTTTCTGAAGAGGATTATCAATCATAGGGATTATCTTGGGGTAGCGTGTATGAAGGATCTTTGTAGCTTTCGAGAAACCTACGCCTTCAATATTGTCAAGTCTCTGGCATAGTTCATTCAGCCTGAGAGACATCTTTCTCTGTTCTTCAGAAGTCCTATTCCGAAGATAGGATTCAAGGTCTAATCTGAACAGTTCAAAATCCCTGTATTCTTCGATGATTCTTTTGCAGTCGTTGAAACTTTTTTCTCTTATTCTGGCACCTATGAAGCGAATGTAGTTGAAACTCTCATCATCTTGTGGTCGCTGGAGATCGTAGTTCTCATAGAAGTCACTTTGGAAACAATAAGCTTCGATCGTCGCCAATGGGTCTCTCACTCTAAAAGCTGTTTTCTTGAAGAGAGTGAATTGCATTGCTTTCATCACTATTCACGCTTAGCTGACTAAGGAGGAAGGAAATTTATGACAAGCTGACGCAAGCTAGACATGTCTCGATACGTCTGCAATGGATATCCGAGAGAGCTAATCATCTGAGAAACATGGGGCGGGTGACTTACAGGGTCGGATCGAGTCAATAATACACGTACTCCATAGTCGCGGGCTCTCTCAATCTCCATGAATTGACCAGCGGGTTGAGTTACGTCGAAAATCGCCCAACCGCATGTATGAAGTAGTACTAATGAAATGTCGTGAACGTTTGCATTGGGTGGAACAATAACATCTCTAGCTGCAACAGGAACATAGTTCCGCATGATGGCCGCCAGACGCATCTCTGGAATCAAATGAGAATGAGTATCGTAGTTGGTTCCTATGAAGACTCGTCGTTCTCTTGGCTGTGGAAATCCTAAGGGAGCAGGCCCCAGAGTCAGGTTCTGCCTCTGGCAAAGTGAAAGAATATTGCTTTGATCAATGCCCAATTGAGAAAGGGCCTCAGTTAGAATGGGTTCAGGGCTGAACGTATGTAGCCAAGACTGAGCGTTTTCCTTGATCCGCCTCGATGCACTCTTGATTTCCCTAAACAGACGAAGTTGAATGACAAAGCTATCCGAGAGAAACCTAGCTGCGGGCGCTCTATCAGCATCATCTTCGAAATCAGCAGGTGTTCCGAGAGTATCTTCTACATACGCAAATAAAACATTCCGTAATGCTTGAAAATTATCGCCAGTGCCTAGTAAGGCGATGCCCAAGAAGAAGAGAACTGATCCCTTGTGTATTCCTCGATCCAGCTGGGTCTGGGCATTGAGCATGAACTGATGGGCCTGACGGAATATGCCGACGGCATCAGCGTATCTTTCCTGGTAAAACGCAATTTGCCCTTCCAGCTCGATTTGCTGATATCGCGGTAGCAGTTCAGGTGTTAGATTTCTATCAACCATTTCTGCAGACATCTCTCACACGTCAATTAGCTCTTATCTTTCAACAAGCAATATAATGCTTACAATCGTAAAGCTATCTTGATGTCTCTCTGAGCTCTTGAGGTCAGAAAAAAGAGATTTGCGGGAGACATCTCTCACAAATGCTAGTAAGACGCCTTGGCCCATGGTAGTGTTGGAAGTCACCCTTAGCAGAGTAGGAGTTCGGGAGAAGTCTCCACTCTTAGCCTTATTTATAGAATAACGGTGCATTTTATTCTATTTTGTTGAATTAGCCTTAAATGGGCTTCTTTTCAGGTTCTATGTGTATTAGTGTAGAGGCTCAAATTGTGGTTTCTGTTACGCCTGAGTCAGTTCGCGAACGGATCAACGTTTCTGCAGCTGAGTGTCCCGACGATGTAGTGAATCGCTTCATAACTGACGCTGCCGAAACAATCGAAGTTGAGACTGGCCTCACGATTGATCCTGTTACCTGTACGGCTGCCGAGGCTGTTGCCATCCGCAACCTGGCTGCAATCTACTGCGCGTGCAGAATCACGGGCGGCTCCGCTTCCGGGCTCAGTTTCAGGGTTGGAGACCTCACCGTCAACGAGTCGACCAGCTCTTCGCCTTCAGGATTAAGCAGCAACAATCTGCAGTTTTTGATGAATGAAGCCACGAAGATCGTCGAGAAGCTGAACCAAGCCGATTTCAGGGCGGTGGCCGCATAGTGGGCACTGTTCCCGACGCTTACTACGAGTTTGTGATGCATTATGCGCCTTATTTTTACGTTATTCCGACTGCTATGGCTGCTGATGCGGCTGCTGGGCAGAAAAACGTCACAGTTGCGGACGGCTCCAAGTTTCAAGCTAGTTTTCCAGTCGAGATTAAGGATGAAGCACATGCTGAATGGAATGAAGTTGACAGCGGCGCTGGCAACGTTGTGACCATGAAAAACAACTTGGCTAATACGTATTACACATCTAAAAGCGGTGAAGTCGAAGGGCCTGACCCAGCGTTTATGCATGGAGCTTTTCCCGCTGCCTTTGCGATTGAGTTTCTCTATGAAGCATATTCAGCTAGTCAGTTTTCGGCGAGACAAGCGGAG
>Ga0315279_10007866_pt1 | contig 13058 bp, 13 predicted proteins | sample YL17G06_20_MG_FD_203694 | JGI IMG/M metagenome (GOLD analysis project Ga0315279, IMG submission 203694) | Sediment microbial communities from Yellowstone Lake, YNP, Wyoming, USA - YL17G06_20 | ecosystem: Environmental > Aquatic > Freshwater > Lake > Sediment | place: USA: Wyoming | collected... | reverse complement strand
ATAGTGTGAGGCGTGGAGCGTGAAGCGTGAAGCGTGGAGCGTGAAACGTGAAGCGTGGAGAGCCCGGCGCGAGCCAGGCTCTTTACGTTTCACGTTTCATTTCGCGGCAAGATCCTTTTTCTCTTTAAGCAAACTAGCCACTCTTGGCAAAGGACCTCTTCTTGAACTTCCCATGTATTGCCGTATAGCTGTCTATTGTGAAAGGAGGTGAAACTATGCCAAAGGCGTCCGTACATGGCGTTAGCATGCGAGTCAGGGTGGGTGATCGCGAACTAGAGGTGTCCGGCCCACAGGATTTTGCCAAGAAAGAGATTGACCAATTTCTTAAGGCCGCCGGGGCTGGGGGGGGCGCCGGGGCCGGCGTGCCGTCTACAGGCGGTGGTTCGAGAAGGGACGAACCGGCCCCACAGGTCTCTGGCAAAGGTTTGTCTGCGGCGCAGTTCTTTAGGAAAGCCAAAGCTCAGTCGGACATTGATCGAGTCCTAGTCGCGGGTTTGTTTCTTGAGGTAATGCGAGAAGTTGACAGCTTCACTGGCAGGGAGGTCGCAGAGGTCATACGGGAGGCAAAATCTCCCCTGCCGATAAATGTAAACAATGCTATCAACAAGAATATTATGAGGGGTTACATAATGCCGAGCGGCGACAAAGACAACCACAGGGCATTTGTCCTTACGACTGATGGCAAGCAGGTAGTTGAACATCTACTAAAGAACGCTGGTGGGTAAACGTGACTAGAACTCCGCTCGACCCTCTAAAGGGCGAGTTGAAGGCTCTGGAAGCAATCCTGAAGGGGCGCACTCGCCGGATCCTGGATGATGAGGATCTAAAGGAACGTTTTCGGCTCGTCTATGGAAGCTGGTTGGGTTCCGAATCTGAAGTTCGCAGCCAGGTTGTCAATCGAAAAGTATACGACAAGCTGACTTGGGAGCTCGAGAAACTGGCCCAACTGACGTCTAGGCGCCGTAAAATTCGAGACTACCTTTCCCAGATAGCCATGGCACGTCGACTTGCGGACGCCGTTATCTACCGGCCGCCTGGGACCGCGCCTTGGATCGGCGGACACGAGTTATTCCTTAAGGAAATCCCGGACCTCCCGATGCAGTTGGTTCCCAATGGCATCGTCGGCTGGCGAACCAGGATGCAAAGCCATTTGCAGCAATACCCCTACGATAGATCGGTGTTCATAATGATCCGCTACCGTCCACGCAACGCTCCGGTTATCAAGGCGATCAAGTCCACCCTCAAGGCGGCTGGGCTCTCTGGCATACTTGCATCAGAGCATAAGCTCACCGATGACCTTTACAATCCAATCGCTTGCCTGCTGTGTTGCGCACGGGGAATTGCAGTATTCGACGAAGCAGAAAAGCTCCAGGAATTCAACCCCAACGTAGCCTACGAGCTTGGGATGTGCAACCTGCTTAACAGGAACTGCCTGATACTGAAGCATGAGTCCCTGAGAGCCTTGCAGACCGACATCCTGATGAAGCTTTATGTGCCATATAGTGATCCAACGTCAGCACGGGATCTCGTAAAGAATTGGGTCGCCCAAGAGTTCACCAGGTGATCTCAAACCGGAGGCGGCAGTTTTCCAGCACTCATTTTGTCGGCTCCGCGAGCAACTCCTTCAAGCCCTCCAAGTGTTGCGCATACAACTCCCGCGGCAGGACGTGGTTCTTCTTGCAGAGAGACGCCGCGCGGCCCACGACGGTGCCCATCATTCCGCAGGTGTTCATCACGCGCACGGTGCCGAGCGCCACGTGCGTCACGCTGATGCAGCGTCCGGCCATGAACAGGTTCGGCACGTTCCGCGAATACAGACAGCGAAACGGCACGGCGTAAGGCTTGATCTGGGGCATCTTCGCTTCGGAACGGAACTCGTGTCCCGGGAACTCCTTCTTCTGTTCGGCTGTTGGGTAGTGCAGGTCTATTGACCAGGTGGTCACAAAACAGGCGTCGGGGAAGGTGCGCTGGCCCTGGACGTCCTGTTGAGTCAGGATTACATCCCCGAGCAGCCGGCGCGACTCCCGTTTGCCGGTCACATAGGCCACCCAGGCCAGCTTGAAGTTGGTGAACTCCTTGCTTCTGGGGCTGCGGTTCTTGGTGAAGTCCCAGGTGCCGTAGATGGCGCGGAAGTTGTTATCACGTATCTGCTCGGTGTCGGCGACCTGGTCGAGGTTGAAGCCGGTTTCCCAATTCCAGTTAGCGCGTGTCGTCTCGCCTTTGGTGACCTTCAGCGCCCAGGGGCATTCGGGGAAAGCGGATGGCCCGCCGGCATCCTGGGCGTACCACATGTTCGTCGAACCCATAGTCTCTTTGTCAGGCGCGGCAGGCGCAAGGGCCTCGTCCGTTTCTTTTTTGCTCTCCCGCCCCTGGTGGAATTCCGCGCCGGCGACAAAGCCTGCTGTCCCGTCGCCCGTGCAATCCACAAAAAGCGGCGCTTGGAAACGCAGTTCCTCGCTGGTCAGAGCATTCTTGCCGATGACCGCGGCAATACGGTCCCCGGCTTTGTCGGCAGCAAAGACGTGCGTATTGAGGAACAGCGCGATGTTCTTCTCGGCCTGGACCACTCGCAGCTTCTGCTCATCGCCATAGGACTGCGCCGGCCCGGCGTTGCCCATGCCCTCGCCCCCAAGCTGCTTCAGGATGTCCCAGTTATGAGGGAAGGGCGTGTCGCCGCGGCCCTCGCGCTTCACGCGAACCTCCGAACTGTTGTTGCCGCCCAGCACGGGACGATCCTGGATCAGCGCCACCGTGAGTCCCTGCCTGGCTGCGGCCACGGCCGCGCAGGCGCCCGCCACGCCTCCGCCCACAACCACCAGATCGAAAGTCCCGGCGGGTTTGGGCTGTTCGGGGAGACCCAGCGCCTTGCGCCGGAAGGCCGCCATTTCTTTCAGCTCGCCGGGAGGTGCGAAGCCGCTGCCCTTGACCAACAGGATGGCGTCGCAGCGGCCTTCGAAGCCCGTCAGGTCTTTGAGTGTGAGTTTGAGCGCTCCCGCCTTGAGAACCACGCTTCCGCCGTCCTGCCAGATCCATTTCCCATCGCCTTGCGTTCCGAAAACGGGCTGGAGCGGCTGGCCATTAAGCAGCACCTGGAACTTCCCCGGCCCATGCGGCGCCACCCAGTCCCTGGTCCGCACGAAGACCTGATAGCTGCCGTCCGCCGGAACGGTGCTGGTGGTTGTCGCGTCGGCCACGGGCACGCCCATGCCGTGTGCCAGCAGATACGGCGAACCCATCTGGTCCATGGACTGCTGATCCACGACCCAGCCGCCATGTTCCTGAAAACTCTCAGCCTCGACCAACACCATCTCACCGGACCAGCCCGCCGACGTGAGGAAAGCCAGGACAGCCAACAAGCCTATCGCCACGTGTATCATGCAAAGCAACCCTCGTTTTTCCGACCCCTGCTCAATGCCAATATACACCCGCACCAGGCGAATGGCGAAGTACAGCGCCGCAGAAGTAAGTGGCCCTTCGCAAACCGTGCCACTAACCCCCGGCTTCAGCCGGGGGTAGGATGCGGAAACACAAGCCAATACCGTCGTTTACGACGGTTACCGGCAGTGGCCAAGGGCTTAAGCCCAAGCGCCTTGGGTAAGCCCCGTGAACGGGGCTACGGTGGTCCATCCGACCTGCCACCCCCGGCTGAAGCCGGGGGTTAGTGGGTCATGGATTTCTGCGGCGCGGTACTAATGATGGCAATCCGAGACTTCGGTAGCGGATGCGCGGGAGCGGTGCCGCTTCACTGGAATACGCGCAGGATCGTGATATTCCTATTGGTGCGGGAGGGGTGGAAAGGAAGCCGGATGAACATCATTGACGAAGCGGCGATTGAGGCGGTGCTGTCAGCCAAGCCCGTGCACGAGGCCGCGGCGGTACGCGAAGTGCTGGTCAAGGCGAGGCAGATGAAGGGCCTGGGGCCTGCCGACATAGTGACGCTGATGAATATCAGCGACCCGGGGCTGATGGCGGAACTGTTCGATGCCGCGCGCTACGTTAAGAATTCCATCTATGGCCCCCGACTGGTGCTCTTCGCGCCTCTATATGTCTCAAACCTTTGCGCCAATGAGTGCCTGTATTGCGCTTTCCGCGCCAGGAACAAGGAGATCCAACGCCGGGCTCTGACACAAGAGGAGATCTTCCAGGAGATCAAGCTCCTGGTTGAGCAGGGCCACAAGCGCATCCTGGTCGTGGCCGGCGAGTCTTACCCCCAGGAAGGTTTTTCCTATGTGCTGAAGGCCATCCAGACCATCTACAGCGTGAAGAGCGGGCGCGGCGAAATCCGGCGGGTCAACGCCAACATTGCGCCGCTGAGCGTCGAGGAATTCAAGCAGCTCAAGGCCGCGGGGATAGGCACCTACCAGCTCTTCCAGGAAACTTATCACCGCGAGACCTACAAGCGCATGCACGTGGGCGGCAAGAAGCGCGATTACGACTGGCGCGTCACCGGCATGGACCGCGCCATGCAGGGCGGCATTGACGATGTCGGCATCGGAGTGCTCTTCGGCCTGGCCGATTGGCGCTTCGAGATTCTGGCCTTGATGCAGCACATCGCCCACCTGGAGAAGCAATTCGGCGTCGGCCCGCATACCGTCAGCGTGCCGCGTCTGGAACCGGCCGCGGGATCGGAGATCGCGGCGCATCCGCCGCACGCCGTCTCGGACACGGATTTCCGCCGCATTGTGGCGATCCTGCGGCTGGCCGTGCCCTACACGGGGATCATCATGTCCACGCGCGAGACGCCCAATCTGCGCCGCGAGACCTTCGCGCTGGGCGTGTCCCAGATATCCGCCGGCAGCCGCACCAGCCCTGGCGGGTACGGCAAGGGCGAGGACCTGAAGGACAACGCGCAATTCAGCCTGGGCGATCACCGCAGCCTGGACGAAGTCGTGCGCGACGTGGCGTCACTGGGTTACACTCCGTCGTTCTGCACGGCCTGTTACCGCCTGGGCCGCACCGGCAAGGATTTCATGGACCTGGCCAAGCCCGGCGAGATCAAGAGCCATTGCGACCCCAACGCGCTCTCGACGTTTCTGGAATACCTGATTGACTACGCTTCGCCCGAGACGCGGCAGGTAGGCGAGCAGCGCATCACGGACGCACTGGCCGCGATGGAGCCGAGCCACCGCGCCATCTCGGAGAAGCTGCTGCAAAGGGTGCGTGAAGGCAAGCGCGACGTCTTCTGTTAGCCTGAACGATTCACCACAGAGGGCACAGAGAACACAGAGTGAACAGATGGTTCCGGCTTTTCGTGGCTCCAGTTCTTCTCTATTCTCTGTGCTCTCCGTGTTCTCTGTGGTGAATAATACGGGTTGGCCGTTGTTTCCCCTCGCCGCTTGCGTGAGCGGGCAGGGAGAAGGGCCTTGGAGGAGGGTTAAAGATGGAGAAGGCGAAGGAGCATCTCATTTACGGCGTACACATAAGCAATCGGGTGAAAAGCGTCCCGGTGGTGCAGAAGGTTTTCACGGAATTCGGCTGCAGCATCCGCACCCGTCTGGGGTTGCACGACGTTCACGACGATTACTGTTCGCCCAGCGGGATGATCGTCCTGGAGATGATCGGCCCGGGCAGCGAAATCCGGAAGTTCGAGAAGGCGCTGAAGGCCATCGCGGGCGTCGAAGTCCAGAAGATGGTGTTCAAACATTAGCGTGGACACAAGCCGCCGCACCGAGCATGACTTTCTCGGCGCCCTGGAGCTTCCCGCCACGGCGCTGCACGGCATTCATACCGCGCGCGCTCTGGAAAACTTCGCGCTAACTGGCCGGCCCGTCCACCCGGAACTGGTGCGCGCTTATGGTCTGGTGAAACTCGCCTGCGCCAAGACCAACCGGGCGCTGGGATTCTGGAGCGGCGATGAGCCCAAGGCTGAGGCCATCGAACGCGCCTGCCGCGAGATGGCCGAGGGGCTGCTGGCGGAACACGTCCGCGTGGACCTGCTGCAAGGCGGCGCGGGCACAAGCACCAACATGAACGTCAATGAGGTGCTCGCCAACCGCGCCCTTGAAATCCTGGGCGAGCCGCGAGGCAAGTACGAACGCGTCTCGCCTCTGGACGATATCAACCTCCATCAATCCACCAATGACACCTATCCCACGGCGCTCAAGCTGGCTGCGATCAATCTTCTGCACGCCCTTGAGGCGCGCGTCCTGGCCTTGCAGGAAGCGTTCCAGGCCGCCGAGAAGCGTTTCGCACACGTGGTTAAGGTCGGGCGCACGCAGTTGCAGGACGCCGTGCTGATCACCCTGGGCCGGGAAATGGCCGCGTACGCCGAAGCCTTCAACCGCGACCGCTGGCGCATCTACAAATGCGAGGAGCGGCTGCGCGTGGTTAACCTGGGGGGCACGGCCATCGGCACGGGGCTGGCCGCGCCGCGGCAGTTCATCTTTCGCGTGGTCGAAACGCTGCGGGACCTGACCGGCATCGGTTTCGCCCGCGCGGAGAACCTGGTTGAGGCCACGCAGAACGCCGATGTCTTCGCGGAAGTCTCGGGCATCCTGAAGGCGCACGCAGTCTCGCTGCTCAAGGTCTGCAGCGACCTGCGGCTGCTCTCATCCGGACCCGAGGCCGGCCTGGGAGAGATCAGGCTGCCCGCGCGACAAGCGGGTTCGTCCATCATGCCCGGCAAGGTGAACCCCGTGATCCCGGAGGCGGCCAGCCAGGCCGCCATGCTGGTCATGGCGCACGACCAGGCAATTGCGCTGGCCTGCGCTTCGGGCAACCTGGAGCTGAATCCTTTTTTGCCTCTGGTAGCCGCCTGTCTCCTCGAAGACCTGGAGTTGCTGGCCAATGCGGATGAGATGCTGCGCAAGTTCGCGGTGGAAGGCATGACCGCGGACGAGGCCCGCTGCCGCGCCCACGTGGAAGGCTCAACCGCGCTCGCCACCGCGCTTCTGCCGGCCATCGGCTACGAAGCAGCCGCGCGCGTGGCAAAATTGGCCCTGGAGCGGGGGAAAAGTATCCGCGAGACAGTCCTCGCTGAGGGGCTTCTCACGGCGGCGCAGTTCGATGAATTGATAAGTCCCGAAGCGGTTTGCAGATTAGGGACACCGAAGTGAGTGGCGGTGTTACGAGGGCAGGCATGGGAAGCAAATCGGCTGTTCGAGAACGCAATCTAGCTCTCCTGCGCAGCAAAGGTTTCATGGTTGCGGATTCCCTCCCTACCGTTTTGTGGGAGGAGCCCGCAATACTCCGTCCAGTCGAGGAGATTAGTGGGCGAGTCACGGCCCTTGGCGCCCTGTTCATGTGGGTTGCCACGCCTGAAGAGGCCATCCCGTTCGCGGCGATTATCGGTTTGGCTACAGGATCGGGCCTGGAAGACCACCTAACGGTTAAGGAGTCCGCCATCCTGACGCTGCCGCGCACAGGGGCAATGGAACAGCACGTTGACACAATAGGATGGCGGTTGGAGAACATGTGGTCGCTGGCGTGGGTGCTGGGCTTCGAGCCGCCGCCCGCGTTGGAGGGCCAGATGGAGCAAAAGATCATCCTGGCATTGCTTTTTGGCTTCCTAGGCCTTCCGAAGCGGTCAGCGGCAGATATCGCGAACCGGTGCGTTCTGCGCAGCACAGACGTGGTCTACGGGATGGCCGACCTCTTCTACTGCGCGCACAACGCTGTCCGCAGCGCCCAATTCGGGAGCAAGACGGTGCCCGCTGGGTTCGACCCGTTTGCCGATGGCGGGGGGATTCATGAACGCCGTCACGGGCTCTGGTGGGTCCTGTCTCCTGGAGTTGAATGGGACGACACAGACCTGAGCACGTGAGTAGCAAAGGGACCCTTGCCCATGAAAGCCCCCAAAAGTCTCCGTCTCCACATCGGCTTCTTCGGCCGGCGCAACGTCGGCAAGTCCAGTCTGCTGAATGCCATCACGCGGCAACAGGTCTCCATCGTCTCACCGCTGGCCGGCACAACCACGGACCCGGTCGAGAAGCCCATGGAACTCCTGCCCCTGGGGCCGGTGCTGTTCATTGACACGGCTGGCCTCGACGACACCGGCATGTTGGGTGAACTCCGCATGCAGCGGACCAAGCAGGTCGTCGAGCGCACCGACCTGGGCGTGATCGTTGCCGAAGCCGGGGCCTGGGGCGAGTTTGAGGCACAGATTCTCGCGGAACTGAGCACGCGGAAGATTCCAGCCGTGGTGGTCTTCAACAAGACGGATCTGGCTCAAGTCCAGCCGGCCGTTATGGCGAAGCTGGCGGAGCAGAAGATCAAGGCTGTGCCAGTCTCGGCGCTGACGGGCGCGGGGATTCTCGATTTCCGCCAGGCGCTCCTGGATGCCGCTCCCGCCGATTTCGTGAACAATCCCGCCATCCTGGGGGACCTGGTTGGACCGGGCGAAATGGCCGTTTTGGTCGTCCCGATAGACAAGGAAGCCCCCAAAGGCCGGCTGATCCTGCCGCAAGTGCAGGCCATCCGCGATCTGCTCGACAGCGACGCCTACTGCATGGTGGTGAAGGAACGGGAACTGAAGAGCGCGCTGGAGCGGCTCAAGGCGCCGCCCAAGCTGGTCGTCACTGATTCGCAAGCGTTTCTCAAAGTCGCCGCCGACACGCCCCGCGGCGTGCCGCTGACGAGTTTCTCCATCCTCTTCGCGCGCTTCAAGGGCGATCTGGTGACACAGGTGCAAGGCGCCTTGGCCATTGAGACGCTCAAGGCCGGCGACCGGATTATCATCGCCGAAGCGTGTTCGCATCATCCGATAGGCGAGGACATCGGCCGCGTGAAAATCCCGCGCTGGCTGACGCAATACGTCGGGGGGAAGCTGGAATTCCAAACGGTGCAGGGGCACGACTTCCCGGCGGACCTCAGCACCTGCAAGCTTGTGATTCATTGCGGCGCGTGCATGCTCAATCGCCGCGAGATGCTCAGCCGCATCCTGCGCTGCCGCCAGGCCGGCGTGCCCATCACCAATTACGGCCTGGCAATCGCCTACAGCCTGGGGATATTCGAACGGGCGCTGGAGCCGTTCCCGGGGGCGTTGGAGGTGTATAAAGCCGGGAAAGGCACAACATAGGGGATTCGCGGCAGTGACTAACATGCTTAAGGATGTTGTGGAAGTGCGCTGTCTTGAGGGCCATCGCCTCCACCTTCGCTTTGACGATGGGGTGGAAGGGGAAGTGGACGTGGCCGCCCTCGTGAAGTTCACGGGGGTTTTTGCCCCGCTACGCGACGCTGCATTCTTTGCGCAGGCTCGCGTCCACCCTGAACTAGGCGTAGTCTGTTGGCCTAATGGAGCCGACCTGGATTCGGATGTCCTGTACGCTTTACTCCGCCCCGCTGCCGCAGTAAGATTGCCCTCCGGCGCGAGATAAGAGGACACCACTCATGGCCCAGAAAGCGACCGTGGTAATTGAGAAAGACGAGGACGGCTATTACGCGTACTGTGCCGAGTTGGAGGGCTGTCAAACGCAGGGCGAAACGGTGGAAGAGGTCCTTCGGAACATAAAGGAAGCGATAGCCCTGTACCTTTCCACGTTGACCGAGGAGGAAAAACAGTCTCTCCTGAGCAGAGAAGTGTTGACAGCCACCGTAGAGGTCGCATAGGAAATGCCCAAGGCCCCACGCCTGACGGCGTGCGAAGCGGAGGCCCTGCTCATAAAGAATGGATTCACGTTGGTTCGTTCGAGGGGCAGCCACAGGATATACATACAAGGCACCACGAGAGTAATAGTACCATACCATTCCGGGCGAATTCTTCACCCCAAGATCGTGCGGCAAGTCCTGAAGGCCATTGGCGCAACCAACGGGGAGACATCTGGTGGACAGGTCTGACATCCTCTCCTGGCTGCGCGAAGACGACCCCAAGCGCCTGAAGGAACTCTGGCGCCTGGCAGATGAAACACGCCGCAAACACGTCGGCGAGGCCGTGCACCTCCGCGGGCTGATTGAACTCTCCAACCATTGCGTGCGCGAGTGCGGCTACTGCGGCCTGCGCGCCAGCCATAGCACGCTCAAGCGTTACCGCATGAGTGAAGAGGAAATCCTGGACTGCGCGCGCAAGGCGGTTTCCTTCGGCTACGGCACGGTCGTGATGCAGGCCGGCGAAGACTACGGCGTCACGGGTCCGTGGCTGGCTGAGATGGTCCGCCGGATCAAGTCGGAAACGCCGCTGGCGGTCACGCTGAGCATGGGCGAGCGGCCCGAAAAGGACCTGGCGCTGTGGAAAGAGGCAGGCGCGGACCGCTACCTGCTGCGCTTTGAGACTTCCGATCCGGAACTCTATCGCCTCATCCATCCTTCTCTGCCCGGGCGTGTTTCAGACCGGCTTTCAATCCTGGGCCAGCTCAGGGCTTTGGGCTACGAGGTCGGGAGCGGCGTGATGATCGGCATCCCGGGCCAGACTTATGACTGCCTCGCCAACGATATTCTGCTCTTCGCCGACCTGGACTTGGACATGATCGGAGTCGGGCCGTATATCTCGCACCCCGCCACGCCACTGGGCACGCGGGGGACTGACACCAATTTTAGGCCGTTTGAAAATTGGCTGTCTGTCCCCCGCGACCAAGTGCCCAACTCAGAGATGATGTGCTACAAGGTGGTCGCTCTGACGCGGCTGGCCTGCCCGGAAGCCAATATCCCCAGCACCACGGCGCTGGCCACGCTGAACAAGGCCACGGGCCGCGAACTGGGCCTGAAGCGCGGCGCCAACATCGTCATGCCCAACGTGACGCCGCTCCAGTACCGCGCTCTCTACGAAATCTACCCGGCCAAAGCATGCATTTTTGAGGACGAATTCTCGTGCCACGGCTGCCTTAAGGGGCGCATTTTGTCCTTGGGGCGCGAACTGGGGACTGGGCAGGGCGGGCGCAGGCACGAAAAGGGTTTCAAGTTTCAGGTTTGATGTTTCAAGTTTTCAAACCGCCGCGCCTAATCTGAAATGTGGAACCTGAGACTTGAAACTTGAAACTTGAAACCTGAAACTTGAAACTACCTCGCGCCTGTATCGTCACTACAATTCCGCCACGCCTCCGGTATATTGCCGCCTCGGACACGGCGGCGAAGGGTCCAGAACCCAGTAGGACCGGCATCTTGCCGGTCTGACAGGCTGGAAGCCTGTCCCACGGGCCAGAAGCAAGACGATGGTTGAATGGTTGAACGCAGTACGCATTGGCTTGATGGGGCTGGCGGTGCACAAGTTCCGCGCCGCGCTCTCAATGCTGGGCATTATCTTCGGCGTGGCGTCGGTGGTGGCGGTGATTGCGGTCAGCGAAGGCGCGCGCGGGGAGGTGCTGAAGCAACTGGCGGCCATGGGCGCGAACAACATCATGGTCACCGGTCTGGATTGGCGCTCAGGCGGCAGCGAAAGCCGCGACCTCAAGAAGAAAGCGCGCATTCGCTCCAACGGCCTGACCGTCCGCGAAGCCGACGAGGCGCTGTCGGCCTGCCCGCTGCTGCTCAGGCACGCCCCGACCCGCAAAGTCTACGCCTCCGTGCGCCTGGCGGAGACGCCCGTCTCCGCCGAAGTGGTCGGCACCTCACCGTCTTTCCTTGAGGTCATGGGCTACCGGCTGCGCGAGGGCCGCTGGCTGCTGCCGCCGGACGAAAAGGAAACGCGCCGCGTGTGTGTGATCGAGGAGACCGTGCGCCAGGAGTGCTTCAAGCTCGATTCCGCGCTGGGCCGGTCCCTTTTCATTGACCACGAACCTTATGAGGTCATCGGCGTGCTGGAGAGCAAGGAGGCGTCTTCCGACCAGAAATACGACGTGGTGGACATCAAACAGCTCAACCGGCGCGTTTACATCCCGCTCTCCGCCGCGCTGGCGCGCACGACCCGCGAGCCGCTCTCGGACGAGGTCACCGAGATCATTTTCCAGTGCCGGGGCGCCAGCGATGTCCATGCCGCGGCCAAGCATCTCAACCGCTGCTTCGAAACCTGGCACAACATGCAGTCCACGCCGCCGGAGGAACGCGATTTCAAAGTCCGCGTCGCGCAGGACCTGGTGAAGCAAACCGAGGCTTCGCAGAGCATCTTCAACTACGTGATGGGCTGCTCGGCGGGGATTTCGCTGGTCGTCGGGGGCATCGGCATCATGAACATCATGTTGGCCAACGTCACGGAACGGCGGCGCGAGATCGGCATCCGCCGCGCCGTGGGGGCGACGCAGAGCGACATCCTGCGGCAGTTCCTGTTTGAGTCGCTGAGCATTTGCCTGCTGGGCGGGCTGATGGGCTGCATGCTGGGCGTGTGTTTTACCATGCTGGTGCACTACCTGACGCAATGGCAGACGGTGTTGGTGTGGTGGAGCATGATTGTGGCCCTGGCCGTTTCGCTTCTGGACGGCGTGGCTTTCGGCACGTATCCTGCCTGGAAGGCTGGAAAACTGGATCCCATAGAAGCGTTGCAGTACGAATAGAGCCGGCGGTGTGGCCGGCGCAGGCAGCTTTTGGCGGAGGGGAGATTCCCATGGCACTCGAAGCACAGGCGGCAGCCAGTAGTCCGGAACGCATTGGCTTCGGCAAGCGGCTTGGGGCGGCGCTGCTGGACCTTTTAATCGTGGCAGTCGTAGGCGGAGGGATAGGCATTGTTTTTGGCGCGGCGCTGGGCGGCATGATGGGGGCGGCGGCAATTCCCCTACCCGGAGGGGCGGCAGTTGGCGGCGTTCTCGGCGCCTTGGTTGGCTTCTCTCTCGGCAGCGCACTCGTTGCTCCTTTCTACGGACTGTGGGAAGGTTTGACGGGCGCCGCGGCGGGGAAGCGCATACTGGGCATTAGAATTGCCAACGAAAATGGCAGCAGGGCCGCGATAGGCACGCTGCTGAGCCGCTACGCGATCAAGAACATCAACTTTATATTGACCTTGGTGTCCTTGTTGTTGGGGATCGGCGCGTTGGCCAGCCTCGGCAAGCTGGCCGGCTTCATCATCTTCATCGGGTGTTTCTTTGTGCTCGGCGAAAAACGCCAGGCCTTTCATGACACGCTGGCCAAGACCGCGGTCTTCAACGTCTCGGACATTCGCTGAATGCGCTACCGCAAGTTGGGCAAGACCGGAGTCACGGCTTCTGTCCTGGGCTTCGGCGGCATGCGCTATCCTATGAAGGACGGGCGTGTGGACCGGG
>Ga0315279_10007865_pt1 | contig 13060 bp, 8 predicted proteins | sample YL17G06_20_MG_FD_203694 | JGI IMG/M metagenome (GOLD analysis project Ga0315279, IMG submission 203694) | Sediment microbial communities from Yellowstone Lake, YNP, Wyoming, USA - YL17G06_20 | ecosystem: Environmental > Aquatic > Freshwater > Lake > Sediment | place: USA: Wyoming | collected... | reverse complement strand
GACGCGGTGGGACCACCTCAACCGTCGCGACAGCCTGTTGACACAGACGCAGGCCATTTTCCTTGACGGGCATTTCGTCATCGAGCACGTGGCCCGCAACCGCAGCGACAGGTTCATGAGCTTTAACGGTACGGGCGGCACGTGGCGCCGCGCCGCCATCGACGACGCCGGCGGCTGGCACTGCGACACCTTGACCGAGGACCTCGACCTGTCATACAGGGCGCAGATGAAGGGCTGGAAGTTCGTCTTCCTGCCGGAGATCACCTCCCCTGCCGAGCTGCCCCCGGAGATGGACGCTTTCAAGGCCCAGCAGTTCCGTTGGACCAAGGGCGGCGCGCAGACGGCCCTGAAGATGCTTCCGAGAATCATGCTCGCCAAGCTGCCCGTCAAGGTGAAGGTCGAGGCGTTCTTTCACCTGACTTCCTTCACGCTTCACATGTACGTGCTGGTGCTTGTCCTCATGCTCCTGCCCGCGATGATCATCAGGTCTGTCCCCTCGGAGACGGGATCGACGTGGCGAGGGCTGTTCGACATGACCGTCTTTGCGATGGCTACGTTGTCGGCCAGCGTGTTCTACGTCGCCAGTCAGTTCGAGCTTTTCAGGGATTGGCGGTCCGTCCTGAAATACCTGCCGGTGCTCATGGCCCTTGGAGTCGGGCTGTGCGTATCCAACACCAAGGCGATCCTGGAAGCGGTGTTCGGTAAGAAGAGCGAGTTCGTCCGCACGCCCAAGTACGGCGGCCTGGACGCTTCGTCGCGGCGAGTCTCGCCGCAGGCGCAAGTGAAGTCCAAGACCAGCCTTGTGCCCTATATCGAGCTGGGCATGGGGCTTTACATGGCCTTCGGCACGGTGGTCACCATCATCATCCCCCGGGCGGTCTTCACGGCGCCGTTCCTGATTATCTTCGCCTTCGGGTTCCTTTACATCTCGGTCCTGACGTTCCAGGGCCGTTGGTCGATCCGGACGGCGGAGCGTGCGGCAAAGCAGACCGCAAAGGCGCGGCCCTGAGGTGCCAGCGGGCCGCCCGCCGATGCGGGCGGGATTGCGAGGGACGGGAGTCGAACCCATACCCCTTTCGGGACCAGGACCTAAACCTGGCGCGTCTGCCAGTTCCGCCACCCTCGCGACTTTAGCCGCCGTCCGCCGCCAAGCCGGCGGCGGACAAAACCCTAATATAAGGCCATCCGCCCGGGCGTGCTCAAGTCTTTTCACTGTCACTCGGCATTTTCCAGGGCTCCTCGAGGCCCAAATCCTGTTGCCGCGGGGACCGCCAGTCGCCATCATGGCGGCGTGCGGCGGCGGGGCTTACGTGTGCCTCCCCACCGAGGGCTGGCGATGAGGACAGTAGCGGCGCTGACAGCGATTCTCATGTTCCTTCCTGCCGGCCCGGCTGTGGCTGACATGGTCCGCGTCGGCGGGGCCGCTTACCACGACGTGGCCGTGATCGGAGGCGAAGACGGGCAGATTATCTTCCGCGGCCCGGCCGGCAACAGGATCACCAAGCCGGTCTTAACGGTAACGCTCTTGGCGGTGGACGCCAATCCGGTTTTCAGCGAGGCCGAGCAGCTCGCCGGAAAGGGACAGCTTGCCGAGTCCATCGGCAAGTACCGGAAGGCCTTGTCGGCTGCGACCGGCCCTCTGGCCAGGCTGGTGCGGTATCGTCTGCTGGCCGCGATGAACCGGCTGGGACGCACCGACCAAGCCGTGGAGCAGTGGCTGGTGCTGCTGGCCGAGTCGCCGGACTCACCCGGCACCGTGGCGCTTCGCCCGACCAGGCTTGGGCCGAAGGGGTCCAAGGTCAACGCCGAGGCAATCGCGCTGCTTGAGGCCGCCGGCAAGTTGGCCGGCCAGGGCCCGCGCCGCCAGGCGATCGAAGGGCTGCTGCTTGAGTTCCAGCGCCTCGAAGAACGGGCCGAGGCGGCCGGTGCCGCTTCCCGCACTGCCAGCCAGCCGGCTGAACCGCCCAGGCCGGAAAGCCAACCGGTGGCCGACAAGCAGGCGGAGGATCGCCTCAAGGCGTTGAGCGTTCTGGCCGGTCAGGCCCGGGCCGCCGACGTGCTGAAAGAGGTCCAGGCCAACATGCGGGCCGGCAAGTACGGGGACTCCCTGTTTGCCCAGGCCCTGCTCGTCGCGGGGCGGGCGGAGCGGAGACTGGCGGCGGACGACGCGGGTCCGGGCAAGAGGAAGTTGCTCGTGGACGCCGGCCTGGACTTCATGCGCGTGGTGACATTCTTCCCCGGCTCGCCAGAGGCGCCCCTGGCCATGCTGGAAGCTGGGCGCGTCAACGCCGAACTGGGCAACCTTCAGGCCGCACTCGCCGCCTTCCAGAGCGTGATCAAAGGCTATCCTGGGTCAACGGCGGCACGAGACGCCCAGACCGCCAGCAAGGAAGTCGAGCCCAAGCTGGCCGGCCAGGGCGAGCCCGCCGCCGGCAAAGGCGCGGCCTCCAGAAGCATTACCGGCCGGTAGGACGAGGCGATCGCCAACGTCGATGCCTTCATCGCCAGATACCCCGACGACTCCCCCGGCCCGATCCGCCAATTGTCGCTGGAGCACAGCTCAATGGGGGCCTCGGCAACGAGTCGGTCGACATTGAGCGACAAGCCGTTGCGTCGTCGAAATCGGCCGCCCTTCGTGCGGGCATTGACGCGGACCGGCCGGTCCATATACTGATGGCGTGACCGTCGGCGGCATAGCCAAGCGGACCAAGGCGACGGATTGCAAATCCGTTACTCGTGGGTTCGAATCCCACTGCCGCCTTAACTTGAGGCGGGGGCGTTTTCCCGCCGAAGGATCGGCCGGTTGCGCGCCCGCCGCAAAGGCCTGTTAGGGAGCACACCATGCATAGACCAATCGCAGCCCTGGTAGCTTGCTGTCTGTTCATCGCCGCGGCCGGCCTGGCTCAGGAGAACAAGAAGATCAGCCTCAAGAACGGCAACTACCTCATAGGCGTCGTCAAAGAGCAGGAAGGGCGCTACCTCATCGAGACCAAGAACGGCATCGTTCCGGTCGAGAAGGACCAGGTGCTGTCCATCGAGGAGTACGTCAGCCCCGGACAGGAATACCAGCGGCGACTGGCCGAGATAGACAAGACAAACCCGGAGGACCGCTTCAAGCTGGGCCAGTGGGCCTTCGATCAGGGCCTGATGGAGGCCGCTCGTGATGAGCTGCGGGCCGCCCTGGAACTGAAGACGGACTACGAACGCGCCCGGCTGCTTCTGAGGCGCGTGGAGGCGAGGATCGAAGAGAAGAAGCTCCTGGCCGAAAAGGAGGGCTCGGCGACACAGCCCCGGCTCTCGCCAGCCTCGCCAACGCTGGACCCCAAGTGGCTTGTGACGGACGATGAAATCGCCGAGGTCCGCCTGGCTGAACTGGTCAAGGATGACTCCGCCTCAATAGTCTTCAACAAGGACGTGATCAACCGTTTCGTAAGTATGACGAGCGGCCAGGACCGGCTCAAGACGCCCGACGAAGTGGGCAAGTTCCGCCTTTGGCCTCGGCCGAGGCAGGCCACTTACATGATGGAAAGCCCAGACGCCGACAAGTTCAAGGCCGACATCGTCGTCAAGACCGACCCCAGGTTCATGGTCGACTTCCGCAGGCAGGTCTGGCCGGCCGTGTCCAACTACTGCGCCACCTCCGACTGCCACGGCGGCCCCACGGCGAGAGGCGGCTTCAGGCTTCTCAACATCGCCGCCAAGACCGTCAACGTCGATTACACCAACTTCCTGCTCATCGACGGCTATCAAAAGAGCGGGCAGAGGATGATCGACCGCGACATCAAGGAAAGCTCGCTACTGCTTCAGTTCGGATTGCCGCGGGACCAGGCCAAGACCCCGCACCCTGTCGAGATACCCATAGCCTATGTCAACAAGCGATCGGCCAACTACCAGCGTGTGATGAAGTGGCTGGAGTCCCTCAAGGGCCCGCCGCGTCCCAAGTACGCCGTGAAGCTGCGCGTGCCGTGGCTGCCGGCGGAACAGTCGCCCGCGACCGCGCCGGCGGCTACGCGGCCAGCCTCAGCGGCAACGCCCTAATCAGCTTTCGCGGACGACAGAGTGCTGCAAACCCTCTTCACAGTATTGCTGACCGGCGTGCTGACGGCTGCGGTCGCGTGCTTCGCCGTCATAGGGGCGGTCCGGGCGTGGAGGACCCGGGCGCTTGGAGGCGAATCCCGGCGGATGGGGTTTCGGTTCTCGGCCGGCGATCCCTTTGACGTTCCACGCCGGTACGCGGACTTCGCCCTGATCAGCAGCGGACATAGCCGCCGTGCGGGCAACGTCGGCTACGGAAGGATGGAAGGACAGCTCGTGCGCGTCTTCGACTTCCGATACGAAGTCGGCCACGGGACCCAACGGCTCACCAGGTACTACAAGGTGATCCTCATCGAGACCAGCCGGCCATTGCCGCGGGTGTTGATGTGGCACGACGCGGACGCCGAAGCGGCGCCCCTCCAGGCGCGGCCGGGCGACGGGCACGTGGCGTGCTGGAGCTATCACGGCAACGGAGAAGCCGCGTCGCTGCTGGCGGGGACGCAAGGCCTGGCGCACGACGTCCCGGCGTGTCTGGAGGCCAATGCGACCGGGCTGATGGTCTTCCTGCCCGCACGCGGGCCCAGCCGCGGCGCACCCAGCCTGGAGCAGTGCCTGGCCGTCGCCAGGGCCCTTGAGGGTCTGGCGCCGAGCGTGTAGGTTGCGGCCGACGCCGCCATGGAAGCCCGGCCGTAACAAGGCATCGCCCACGGGCGCAGCCGACAGCCCAATGCCGGGCGGACTGTATTATTGAAAACCCTGGGCGGTGATGCTAATAGTATCCTGCCTTTGTGGCGACCGTGGCGATTACCAGAATCGGAGACAGCAACGTGCGCGGCGGCAACTATGCGGGTGTGGTGCTTGTGGCTGCGATCCTGGCCGCCGGGCTGGTCGGCATGTCGGGGTGCTCGGAAAGCAGGAAGACTCGGGCCAGCCGGGAGCTGCTCGGGAAGGTCAGCCTGGCGGACAAGCGCTACGCTCGCGCGCTTGCCCTGCTGGCCAATCCTGTCTACAAGGTCGCGGGGGAATCCGTCCCAGCCGGCTCTGGCGCTGCCGGGCAGGCGGAGATCGAGGTGGCGCCTGTCGGGCAACTGCACCCGGAGGTGATGGACCTCCTCGGGCAAATCGAGCAGGACCTCACAGCCGCTCTGGCCGACGCGGACAAGGCCGACGCCTCCGACGTGGCGCTGGCCCGCATGACCCTTGCCAGTGCTCACGCCCTCAAGGGCTATTGCCAGATGATCCTGGCGGGCGAAGCCCGGCAGCGGCTGAACGCCACACGCTCCAAGGCCGAGGACGTCCTGGCCGCGGTGACGGTCAAGGCGGGCCTGGTCGATTACTATCAGGCCCTCGCGTCACTTGGCGATGAGGACCTCAGCGCCGCCCGCCGGCAGGCAATCGCTGAACAAGCCGCCGTCGAGGACCACATCAAGGACATCGACGAGCGCCTCGCGGCAATGGCGGAGGACAAGAAGACGCAAGCCGGCACATTCCAGGAGAAGAACGCCGTGGCACGCGCGATGAGCATAGAAGCCGGCACCGGCTCGGCCAAGGAAGGCATGGAGAAGCTCCAGAAGGCCCTGGTGCTCAAGGCCCTGGCCAACAAGGCCGAGTCCGCGATGGCGGAGATCGAGCGGGAGACGGCCGTGCTCGACAGCCGCCGCACGGCCCTCCAGGTGGACCTCGCCGGCACGCAGGCCAAGATCGCGGCGGCCGACCAGGAAATTGTCGCTCGCAGGGACCTGGCCGCCAGCAATAAGGCCGGCGTCAGCGCGGCGCAGGTAGCGCTTAAGGCTGAGCAGGACGAGCTCGGCGAGCTGGTCGCCGCGATGGCCCAGGCATGCGACGAGCTGGCTGCCGCGCAGGCACGCGCGTCTGACGCTTACGACCTGGCACTGAGCCAGCTCAAGCAGGCCGCCCCAGCCGAGCCCGCCGTAGCCGACGTCCGCAGGGCGGACGTCCTTATGAGCTCGGCCGACGTCAAGGCCCAGTCGCTGGCATCCATGCAAGCCAACGCCAGCTTCCTCGATGGCTTGCGCCGGTACCTGGCCAACGCGGGCGCCGACAGCGGCATCGCGGCGGTTGCGGGCAAGCTCGCGTCGTTCGTCGCCAAGCCGGAAGTCGCCAAGGACTCCGCGGCCAAGCAGTACCAGGAAGCGGCCGACCTGTACAAGAAGGCGCTTTCCAGGGCGGATCGCGACCACCGTTGGGCCTATCAGGGCCAGCTTGCCGCCGCCTACGCCGGCCTGTATCAGCTCAACGGCGACGCCCAGTCGCTCCAGGCCGCCCGCGAGACCCTTGCCGAGGCTCTGAAAGGCAACGAGTTCTCGCCTTACCTGGCGCCGCTGGCGGAAATCCAGAAGGCCCTCGCCAAGGGCGGCTGAAGGCTCACGCCGGCCTTCCCTGCCCGCAGCCGGGCCGGCCCGGGCACCGTCCGACGCCGCACCGGAGGCCAGTGCCGGCGCGGTTGCTGTTCTTGCCGTGACTTCGCATGGTATGCGGCCGGAAGGGGAGACGGCCGTTCTCCTTGGGCTGTGGCTATGAGTGGGGCCAGTGGTCCGTGCGGAAGTACCTTAACAAGCCCATGGGCGAGCTTGCGGCGGAACTGACCGCCGGCCTGATGAGGCTCCGCAGGGGTTACGTCGACGCCGCGGAGTCGCTCATCCGAATCCTCAGCCCCGATCAGCAGTACCCCTATGAGTTTGCCGTCTACCGGATCACCGGCTACCGCGGTCGGCGAAGCGGGCCGGCAAGCGAGCCCATGCCCGGCGCGAGCCTGCGCCAGGACCTCCGGACGCTCATGCTGGACCTGTGCGACAGCCTCAACCTTCCAACGAGCGACTACCCGGAGCCCGCGCACGACTCAAACTCCCTCGCCCGGCGGTTCAGCGTGTCCACCAAGACCATCCAGCGATGGCGCCTCAGAGGCCTGCCGGCCAGGAGGCTGCTCTTCCCGGACGGCAAGAAGCGGGTGGCCTTCATGGAAAGCTCCGTCCGGTGGTTCGTCTCCCAGCGTCAGGATGAGATCGACCGGTCGACCCAGTTCTCGCAGCTCAGCGACGCCGAAAGGGAGGAGATAGTCCGTCGCGCACGCGACGTGGCCGCGGGCGCAGGCTGCTCTCCCAGCGAGGTCGCGCGGTTGGTGGCCGCCAGGACGGGCAGGGCCTGGGAGACCATTCGAAGCCTGATCCTCGCCCACGACCGCCGGCACCCGGACGACCGCATCTTCGCCAGCAGGCCGGCGCGGCTCGACGCCGCCCAGAAGCTTCGCGTCTATCGCCTGTTCCTCAGGGGCGTGCCGGCGGGGGTCCTGTCGGCGAGGTTCCGCCGGTCCCGCGGCAGCATCTACCGGATCGTCAACGAAGTGCGGGCCAAGCAGCTCGCCAGCCTGCCCATCGGCTACATCTATAACGGCGAGTTCGACTCGCCCGGTGCCGACAAGGCCATCCTCGCCTCCCAGGCCGATCAGGCCCATGACGCCCCCCAGGCCGCCCCGGCGCCCCGCCCCAAGGCCGGCGAATTGCCGCCTTACCTCCAGGCCCTCTACGACGTTCCGCTGTTGGACCCGCAGTCCGAGCGGGACCTCTTCCGCCGTTACAACTACCTCAAGTACAAGGCCGACAAGCTGCGGGCCGGCCTGAGCCCCAGGAGCGTCCGCGCCTCCAGGCTCAAGCAGATCGAGCAGCTCCTACTCCAGGCCAACCTGACCAAGAACCGCATAATCCGCGCGAACCTGCGCCTGGTGGTGTCGATTGCCAAGAAGCACGTCTCCGGGCCGCAGACGCTGTTTGAGCTGGTCAGCGACGGCAACGTTTCCCTGATCCAGGCGGCCGAGAAGTTCGACTACGCCCGCGGCTACCGTTTCAGCACCTACGCGTCCTGGGCCATCATGCGGAACTTCGCCAGATCGGTCCCCAAGGAGCGCCACCAGCTCGACAGGTTCACCACCGGCTACGACGAGTTGCTGAACATCGCGTCGGGCCTGCGGACCTACGACCCCAACCGCCTCAACATCCCCGAACTGCGGGAGACCATCGACGCCGTCCTGGCCCAACTGCTGCCGAGGGAGCGGGCGATCCTCCTTCAGCACTACGGCCTGGACGAGAACGGCAAGGCCAAGACCCTCAGCGAGCTGGGCAAGGAGCTGGGGCTGAGCAAGGAGCGCGTCCGCCAGATAGAGCTCGACGCGATGGAGAAGCTGCGGAAGATGCTCCCGCCCAGGGAGTCGGACCTCCTGGGCTGAAGCTCAAGTCGCCGATCAGCCCCCCCCGCCACCCGGCTTGCGGGTCGGCCCGAAGATCAGGACCGCCGCCAGCATCGCCACGCCGGCCGCTGCGAACAGGTACCGCCGGGCGCCGGGCATGTCAATCCCCGCCGCCAGCCGCAGGGCCGTGCCGCTCGGCTGGGGCGGACGAGGCTGCCGGGGCACGCTGACCAGCGGCGCCGGCCCCGTCTGGCCAGAGCCCGGCGGCACGACCACAAGCTCGTTGTCCGGCAGCCACCCCGACTGGCTTATAGCCAGCCGCTTGGTGATAACCGGGTCGTAGGGCAGATCGGCTATCAGCCGCTCGTTGACGGCGATCCATGCCTGCGCCTCCGCCACGTCGGCCCGCAAGCACCGAAGCTGATACTCGGTCTGGACCATCTCGGCGTAGGCCGGCAGGAGCACCACGCCGCCTATTGTGGCCAGCGCCGCGCCCGTCAGGACGAGAAACCCCACAAGCCGCGCGGCGGCGTGCCCGCCACGCCTCCGGCGTGCGATACCGTCGGTCTGTGCTGGAAAGACTGGCCTCATGAACCTCCGCGCTGCGGCGGGCCGCAGCCGCCAGGGCAGGCGCCTCACATCCTATCGGACCGGCGGGCTTGTCGCCGTTAGGCCCTGGCCCTCCCGGCGACAGGGCGGACCATCACCGGCCGATCGCTGTGCCCATGTGTGGAAACCTACCAGAGCGGTCCAGATTTCGCCAGTCCGCGCCGGACCGTACCCGGCCTGGCGGAATCGTAGGGCCCAAGTTGTCTTCGGCAGCGAGCGTCACCGCAACGCGGGGCCGGGCTCTTTTTTGCGTTCAAAGGGCGGGCCGGTTGCGATATCTTGGGCGGACAGATGGTCCGCCCGCACCCCGGACACCTTGCCTGCCTGTTGCCGATGGCGATTGCGGCTGCGTCGGCCTTCGCCGCCTCGGCCGCGACGACCACCCGGGCGGCAGCGACCTCCCGTGCCGCAACAACCGCCCGGGCCGGTCTGGCCTCGCGTGCCGCAGCGCCGGCGACGCAGGTCTCCATTGCCGACCTGACCCACCCGGAGTCGGTGGTGTTCATGCTGACGCGGCGGCTGGAGTCCCTGCCCCCCGGAGAGACCTCCGAGGGCATCAGGAAGCAAGCGGACGACTACCGGGCCCGCGCCCACGACCTAAAACGGCGCGTAGGCAACGCCTGGAACGGGCCGGAGGAGTTCGACCGCGGCCGGCGTGTCTTCGTGGCCGGCCTGGCGGAAGCGGAGGACCTCTTTGGCCAGATCAGGCGGTCCTCTCGCGGTCCCGCCGACCAGCAGGACGCCCAACGCAAGGCCATGCTGGTCAGGGCACAGAGCAAGCTGCTGCCGGCCGCCAGGAGTTGGCCCGACCCGCTCCTGAGGCAGTTCCTGGTCGCCGCGGCCCAATACCAGATTGGCGACTTCACTGAGGCTCTGGCCTTGTTCAGCCGATGCACCGACGAGGCGCCGCGCGTCGCGGCTTTCTGGCAGGGGCAGGGGTTGGCGTTGACAGCCCTGGACAGGCACGTCGAGGCGCTGGGCTGCTACAACAAGGTTCTCGGGCTGGTGCCGGACTCCACCGAGGCGCTGCGGTTGGTAAACGAGGGGATGCGGAACGTGCCCGGAACCCAGACCAAGCGAGCGGAATACCTCGAAGCCGCCGAGCTGGTCAGCCGCCATGATCGAGGCCGGCAGACGGCCAATCCCAGGGGAATCAGTTGGCTACTGCCGGGCGCGGGGCGGCGCGTGGCAGACTTCGGCCTGCCTACACCCGCCTACGACAGGCTGGCGTTCAAGCAGGCGGTGGGCGCGCCGGTGGCCGACAACGCGCTTGCAGTGGAGGCGGCAGCCGTGGAGGACGCACTGGAGGTATTCGTCCGCGTTTCTGAAGGCCGCCTCGTCCGCGCGACGGTGAACCGGTGGCGCCGCCGTGAAGGGCAAGAGGTCCCGCTGGCCCTGGTGAGCGTCGATGGCTATCGGTTCGACCCGCTCCACGCCGCCGGCGACGCCGACCTGAGCGAAGGGCGGAAGGTGGCCGCTTACTCGCTGCCGCTCTACGGGGAGATGGGCTCGGCCGTCCATTCCGTCGAAGCACAGCTCGTGGCCGGTGCCGGCGGCCAGGGACTGAAGCCCTCCAAGCCTCTTGCCGCAGGCGAGGCCGCCGCGCCCGTGATTACCGCCGAAGGCCGGCTTGCCGGGTTCCTTGCGGGCAGGACCGACGCGGCCGTCGAAGGCTGCGGGCCGAACAGGTTCATCCCCGTCAAGGATCTCGCCGACATGCTGACGGCCGCGGAGCGGGAGGCCAGGTCCTCGGCCCGCCGCCAGGAGGGCCAGCCCGCGGCGGTCAAAGTCGAGGGCGCCTGCTTCGCCGTGCTCTCCACCTTCGGCGAGCGCATCACGAAGTAGCGCCTGGTGCCACCCCCAAGCGGCCGTTTGCCTGGGGGTGCGAGCAAACACCCCCAAGCCCGCCATGCTTGGCTTGGGGGCAGCACCAATTGGGGATCTGGCCAGCCGGGGCGGCGGGCGGAACCCGCCCCACTTCCTTGTCCGCCATTTGGGTGAGATGACCCACACCGGACAGCCCTGGGCGACTGTCCGACACGTCGTCACCTGGAGAACCGAAAGGCCGTGGGCCACTGAGCGAAAGGCTTGCTTCACCCGTTTGCGGCGGCTAGACTTCGCTGCCGTTTCCCGGCGATTGCATGCAGGAGACGCAGATGAGTTGGATCGCCAAGGTGGACCCGCAGGTCGCCCGCATCATCGAGGAGGAGCGAACCCGCCAGCGCGACACGCTGGAGATGATCGCCTCCGAGAATCACGCCTCGCCGGCGGTGCTCGAGGCGATGGGCAGCGTCCTGACCGATAAGTACGCCGAGGGCTACCCCGGGCGGCGCTACTACTGCGGCAACGAGAACATGGACGCCGTCGAGCAGCTTGCCATCGATCGGGCCAAGGAGCTCTTCGGCTGCCAGCACGCCAACGTCCAGCCGCACAGCGGCACCAGCGCGAACATCGCCTGCTACATGGCCGCCCTGGAGCACGGCGACAAGATCATGGGCATGGCGCTTGCCCACGGGGGGCATTTGTCACACGGCATGGCCATCAACTTCTCCGGGAAAATGTACCAGGTGGTCAGCTACGGCGTGGAGGACGACACCGAGACGCTCGACATGGACCGCGTCCGCGACATCGCCCTGAGGGAGAAGCCCAGGATGATCATCGCGGGCGCGTCGGCCTATCCCAGAACGATCGACTTCGAGGCGTTCGGCAGGATCGCCGACGAGGCGGGCGCCGTGCTGCTGAGCGACATCGCGCATATTGCCGGGCTGATAGTCGCCGGCGTGCACCCCCCGGCCGTGCCGTATAGCGCGCTGGTCACCACGACCACGCACAAGACGCTCCGCGGGCCCAGAGGCGGGGTCATCCTCTGCCGCGAGGAATGGGCCAAGAGGATCAACTCAGCCGTCTTCCCTGGCATCCAGGGCGGGCCGATCATGCAGAACATCGCCGCCAAGGCCGTCGCGTTCAAGCAGTGCCTGTCGCGGGAATTCAGGGACTATTCCAGGGCCGTCGTCGCCAACGCCAAGGCGCTGGCCGAAGGCCTGATGGAGCTGGGCTGGAGGCTGGTCTCCGGCGGGACGGACAACCACCTGATGCTGGTTGACCTCCGCAGCCGGATGCCCGACACGACCGGGCGCGACGCAGCCCTCCGCCTGGCGGCCGCGGGGATAATCGCCAACTGGAACACCATCCCCAATGATCCCCGCCCGCCGCTCAAGGCGTCTGGCATACGCCTGGGTACGCCGGCCCTGACCACAAGGGGAATGGGCGCCGCCCAGATGAAGCAGATCGCCGGCTGGATCGACCGGGTCCTGTGCGCCGCCGACGACTCGCCTATAATCAGTAAGACGCGCCAGGACGTTCACGAGCTTTGCGGGGGTTTCCCCGTGCCCTGGCAATAGGATCAGCCGCCATGCGCGAGGTTTACAGGATACTGGACGCCAACTTCAACCGCGCCTCCGAGGCGCTCCGCGTGGCGGAGGACTGCGGGCGGTTCGCACTGAACGACCCGGCCATCACATCTATGGCCAAGAACCTCCGCAGCGAGTTGGCGGAGGTGCAGGCCGACCTGCCGGCCGGCGAGTTGATAACCAGCCGCGACACCCCAGGCGACACCGGCACCAGCCTGACCTCCAAGACGGAAGGGGCCCGCCACGACCTGTCCGATGTGGCCACCGCCGCCTGCAAGCGGCTGTGCGAATCGCTGAGGACCATCGAGGAGTACGTCAAGTTCGTCGCTCCCGCCCATTCCACCCGGGTTGAGCGGATGCGATACGACGGGTACACGCTCGAACAGAGGCTCACCGGCCGGCTGCTGGTGGGCAAGCGGTTCGAGCAGGTGAGGCTCTACGTCCTGGTGACCTCAACGATGTGCACCGGCAGCGTGCTGGAGACGGCCCGCGCTGCCGCCGCCGGCGGCGCCGACGCGATCCAGCTCCGCGAGACCTCCGTGCCGGACGGTGTGATGCTCGCCCTGGCCGCCGAGCTGCGGGAGCTTACCGACGAGACGGGCAAGCTGCTGATAATCAACAATCGCCCCGACATAGCGGCGATCATCGGCGCCGACGGGGTCCACCTTGGCCAGCAGGACCTGCCGGTCGGGGAGGCCAGAAGGCTGCTCCGCCCGGGCGCTATCGTCGGCAAGAGCACCCACAACGTCGACCAGGCGGCCGCCGCCGTCAACGAGGGCGCCGACTACGTCTCGGTGGGCCCCAT
>Ga0315279_10007864_pt1 | contig 13060 bp, 10 predicted proteins | sample YL17G06_20_MG_FD_203694 | JGI IMG/M metagenome (GOLD analysis project Ga0315279, IMG submission 203694) | Sediment microbial communities from Yellowstone Lake, YNP, Wyoming, USA - YL17G06_20 | ecosystem: Environmental > Aquatic > Freshwater > Lake > Sediment | place: USA: Wyoming | collected... | reverse complement strand
AAACCCCTTTTCTTAACCATAAAATAATCTGAATTACAACCCCTTTCGTTCATACCATTCTGCAAAAATCACCCCCCTTTGAGTGAAGATAATCTGGGACCCAACACTTGCTAAGCGAATAGCCGAAGAACTTAGTCTTCCAGTGGACGCGCCGCGAGCTATTGCGGAAGCGACGATGGAGCGGTTTTTGAGGTGGCATTTCAAGAGGATTTGAATCTGTTTTTTGTGAATTGGCTTTTGAATTCACATAGGGTATTAGGTAATGGCCCGTTTTTCTTGCCTTTTTTTAGTACCCCTATGAATACGTAGTTGCTGTTTAATTGGGGAGCAAATGGCTCAGCTTCGGGGGCTTCTGGATTGCGGCGGCGATATCGGCTTCACTTCCGTATTGGGTCCGGTCTACCCGGAAGGCTGACTGGCCCCCGGCGACTCCGGCTTCGGATTCTAAGGCGAATGCCTATTTCCCATCCTCTTTTTGCAACCTCCTCCATTTTCTGGCGAGTCTGAAATTCTCAAGGGCCTTTTTGTCCAAGGCAAGCCGAATATCATTTTTCTTTCCCGTGGTAGACCCGTGGACCTTTCCAAAATGGATGTTCAAGCTTTTTTCTTCGTTGAATTTCTCCCCGCAAAATGGACAAATCATACTCCCTCCTTTCATTAGCTCTGGAATCGTTTCTGGATGGCTTCCCCAATTTCGTCTTCAGCCCCGTATTCCGTCAAATCCATCCCGGAAGCCTGGACCCCGGCGAGCAGCCCCCGGATGACTTCGGTCCTAAGAGAATTGAGGTCTTTTTGCAGAGATGGCGACGACAGATTGTAAAGGGAAGTATTATTTCAAAACACCTCTTCATTTTCCGCAAAAGTCCGAAAAACCGTCCTACGAAATACCATTTGAAATCTACGCCTTTTGGAAAAACCTGTCAAATCTCACTTTCAGGAAGTAATGCTTTCCTGGCGGTTCTTTAAGAAGACAGGGGGGCAGGTCTCAAAATTCAAAAAAGAGAATAGATGCTCCAATAATATGTGTCAAATGCTGAGACGCGAACCCAAATTGTACAGGTTTTCAGATATTCCCACGGTCAAGAACAAAAAAATGAAAATAATTGTCTCTCGCAGAGGCCGCAGAGAACGCAGGGATGGCAGAGAGAAGGCCGCTTTAAATAACCCCCTAAATAGATTTTTTTCTTTCTCTGCGCCCTCTGCGGCCTCTAGCGAAGCGGGCGAGAGAAAAGCCTTGTCTTTGTAAGAGCCAACAGGATAAGCGCTCAATAAAAACTACATTTTCGGGAGGTTACAAAGAGAGGCTTTTATAATTTCCTAGGCAGTAAGAAAAATATCCTCAAACCTTGGCGATTTTTCCTCCATCGATGGGGACGGCGGCGCCGGTTATGAATGAGGATTCGTCAGAGGCCAGGAAAAGAGCCAGGTTCGCGATCTCCTCGGGCTTGGCCATGCGGTTCAGGGGCGCCTTTTTGGCGTTTTCTCGAACGGCATTTTCCAGGGCTTCTCCCTTTAGATTCCCGCTTCGATCGATGAAGACCCGGATCATGGGAGAGTCGATGCTTCCGGGGCAGATGCAGTTCACCCGAATATTATGCGCGGCGAGATATACGGCCAGCGACATGGTGAGGGTGACCAGCCCGCCCTTGGCCAGCGAATAGGAAGGGCTCCAGGGGGATGCGCGCAGTCTGGAGACCGATGAGGTAAAAAGGATCGCTCCCCCTCCGGATTGCTTCATGTGGGGAACCGCGAATTTGCTGGCAAAGAAGCAGCCCTTGACGTTTATCGCCATGGCCCGGTCAAAAGCTTCCTCTTCGGTCGTTTCCAAAGTTCCCGGGCCCGGTATGCCGGCGTGATTCCATAAAATGTTCAGCCGTCCATAAGTCTGCATGGTGGTATCGATCAGCTTGCGCATATCGGCCACCTTGCCGCAATCGACAGGGACAAAAACCGCCTCACCGCCAGCCTTCTTTACCAATTTGACGGTCTCCTGCCCGCCTTTGGGATCAATATCCCCCACCACCACTCTGGCCCCCTCCCGGGCAAACAACACCGCCCCGGCACGACCCGACCCTGAACCCGCTGCAGTAATAATGGCCACTTTGTCCTTCAGTCTCATTTTTCTCCTCTTCTTCAATCGGCTACGGGGCGATTATTGGCCCTCCGGCAGATACTGGGCGGCCCATTCGATATTCAATTCCACGAGCCTCGCGTAGGTGGGAATACCCGACTCGTCCCACCCGAGCATCTGATAATACAACTTCTGGGCCGCAGAGAGCTTCTCCGGGTCCACCCCCACCCCCTTCAAATTGCTGTCCGCCGGGGATGAAGCAAACCTTCTGGGCAATGTATCGTCCCGGCTGGAAAACCCCTCCCTTAGGTTGAAGATGCGGGCCAGGGTAATGCCCCGTTCCACGGTCTTCATGAGTTTATAGGAACTCATGGGCCAGCCCGTAATCCCTTCCACCGCCTGGGTGATCTGCTCGTTACTCCAGGGCACAAAGAGGCAGAGGCCGATATGATTGGCCAAATGGCGCCACATGCCGACCTGGTAGAGCATCCGGGCCTTGCGCCCGCTCATTTCATACACCGGTACGGACTCCGCAAGGCCAATGCGGTCCCATTCGGCCAGCTTTTTATTAACCACATCGTCGTGGATCCCCGAGCAGTGGTCAGCCCCGGTGGCATGGACGCTGTAGTGCAGCCCCATCCCCTGCTTATACCGCGGATCATGCATGGGAATCTCCTCCCCTTTGACGTGCATGGCCCATTCCGCCGAGCCCTTTCCAATGGCCTCGGCAGCCCTCTTGGTCCCTTCGGCCAATAGGTTGCCCAGACCCTTCCGCAAGGCGATCCGCTCCACCATCTCCACCATGGCCGCGGCGTTGCCGAAGGTAAGCTCCAGGCCATCCGTGTCTTTCAGGGTCAGGACCCCTTTCTCAAAGCACTCCATGGCGAAGGAAATCGTGACTCCCGTCGATATCGTGTCCAGGCCGTACCGGCAGCAAAGCTCGTTCGCCTTCATAATGGCTTCGACCTGCCCGACCCCGCAGTTGGACCCGAAGGCCCCCAGCGTCTCGTACTCCGGCCCTCCATAGATAGGCTCCACCTTCCACGGCTGATCCAACTTTACCATTTTTTTGCACCGCACCGGACATCCGAAACAACTCTCCATCTTCTCCACGTAGCCCTTCTTGTACATGCTCTGGGAGGTAATCCCTTCCACCTCCGGGAACCGGCCGGCGGCAAAATTCCGGATGGGCAGGTTTCCGGAGGCCTCGTAATAATCCATCGCCGCTCCGGTTCCATACTGCCAGAAATTGGTCTTGGTTTTGAAGTTCTTCCCCATCCAGCGGGAAAGTTCCAGAATCTTCTCACGGTTCCCCATCTCCGGAGGGGCATTCCCCCGGACGGCAACCGCCTTAAGCCTCTTGGAGCCCATGACCGCCCCCATCCCCGTCCTCCCGGCTACATGGGAGATGTCGTTGCAAACGGAGGCATACCGAACCATTTTCTCTCCCGCGGCGCCGATCGTGGCCGTCCGGACCCTGTCGTCTTGAAGTTCCTCGCGGATGACCTTCTCCGTCTCGGCCACATCCAATCCCCAGAGGTTACGGGCATCGCATATTTCCGGTCGGCCGTCCTTGATCCAAAGGTAAACCGGCTCATCCGACTTCCCTTCAACGATGATCGCGTCGTACCCGGATCTTTTCAGTTCTGCGCCCCAGAACCCTCCGGCCTCGCTCTCCCCGTACCCCCCGCTGAGGGGTGATTTGGCTCCCACGCTGTTCCTGCCGCTCCCCGGGAAAGGATGGCCCGTAATGGGGCCGAGGGCAAAAATAAGCTTGTTCTCCGGCCCCAGTGGGTCCACCCCCCGGGGAACTTCTTTCAAAAGGGTATGGACGATGAACCCACGCCCTCCCAGGTAGGTTTTGTAGTATTCTTCAGCCGGCTCCTCCGTTGAAACCTGGCGGGTGCTGAGATTCACCCGCAGGATTTTCCCGTTATACCCTTTCATGAACTCCCCTTTTTTTTAGAATCAAGCGCAAACCCATAGGGGGTTTACGAAGCGGTGCCGCCGCCACAAAGTCATTTCTGACCCCGAATTTTCTCCAGCACCGGAAGGATGTAGTTCCGGAAACGCTGGGGATTCTCCGACATGGGAAAGTGGCCCATCTCTTTCATGATAATCACTTCGGAGCCCGGGATATAGGCCCCGGTTCGCTGCGTATCCTCCGGGGTGCAGGAATAGTCGTACTCCCCGGCCAACAGATAGACCGGGCAGGCCTTCGTGTCAATGCGGGCCATATACTTGAGAAAGTCGGATTCAGCCCGCTGGAAATAAAAGTAGAGATCGCCCTTGAAAACGCCCGGGCCGCTCTGCATATATCCCCAGAGCGTTTCCCAGCGAGTTTCCTCCGGACTTTGGGGAGCCATCAGTCCAGAAACTCGGGCAGCGCATATTTCACCGCCGTGCACATCCGGCTGATGCAGCCAGGTATTGTCAAACCAGGGCTGCACTTGATAGCCCGCCTCCAGGCCAATAACCGCGCGCAATTCCTTCCCGTACTCCGCCGCCAGGGGGATGACGATGCGCCCGCCCATCGAGCAACCTATCACCACCGGACGGTTAAGCTCCAAGGCCCGGCAAAAGCCCATGATCGCTTCGAGATAGGCCTCGGTGGTCAGGCGGTATTCTTCCTCGTGCCAACCGGGCGGCGGAGTGGATTTGCCATGCCAGGGCAAGTCGAAGGCCAGCACCCGGTAATGCTCGGTCACCGCCGGATCGGCCATCAGGTGCCGGTACTGCCGGGTATCGGAGCCCGCAGTGTGCAGGCAAACCAGGGGGATTCCCTTGCCGTTCTCTTCAAAATAGATCCGATAGGGCCTTCCGCCCAGTCTCAGGTGAATATAGCGACCCACGATCGATTCAATCCCGGCGGCCATGTCAACAACCTCCCTTCAGTCGTCGAGGTGTAACCAGGACCTCTTTGACGTAGCGAAGATTTGCTACCAGCGGCTGCAAATCGCCTTCGATGCGCGCTTCGCCGCGTCTCATCAAGCCCAAAATGTCCGTGTATCCCGGCCGGGGGATCGGCTCCCAGAGCTTCTCCCAAGCCGCGGCCGACGCCCGAACTGCAAAACGCCATGGCCGCATGTAAAAGGGACCCCGCTCCACGGACACGATACGCCCCGACTGAATGGAGACGATATAAGAAACGTCGCCCACCTCCACCAAAAAGTCAACCGTGAGAAACCGGCCCCGCCATACGAGCTTTTCATCCCCATTGACCAGTTCCGGAAGCTTTTCGATCATGTTTACACCTGCCTTTCCTGATTGGAATAGTAATAGGGGCGATTCATGAATCGCCCCTACAACCGAACCCCGGACTTATTTCGCTCCTTATAATTGCCCGGTGATCTCTGTATTCCTGACGTGCAGACTTGCCTCTGAAATCCCCCCAACCCCCCTTTAGAAAAGGGGGGATTTCTGGAATTGGCCGGCTATAGAAATCAAGTCTTTGGGCTGGAGTGTTGCTGTGCTAGGTTGCCACCTTTTAATTTCTGATATTTTTTCTCTGGAAGTGATCCGTGTTTATCCGTGTTCATCCGCGTCCCAATAAAATTTTTGGCTGCGGCACTGCCGCGCTGGGCCCTCTGTGGCCGGAACTGTTTTCACCCCAGCAGTTTCACCGCCGAAAGGGCATACACCTTCGCCGCCTGCACCACTTTTTCCAGCGCCACCCTTTCATTGGCCTTGTGGGCCAGATCTTCTAAACCCGGTCCGAAGCAAACCGAGGGAATCTTGCCGTAGTGGTAAAGATGGGAGGCGTCCGTGCACCCCGCTTTTCCCTTGATCTGCGGGAACTGCCCCGTCACTTCCTCGACCGTTTCACACAGCCCTTTCACCCACGGCGAACTTGGATCTATGGCGTAGGGGTCCCAGCCCTCGTGGGTGATCCGGACTTCACTGCGGATTCCGTCGGAAGAACATTTCCCCAAGACCTCCTCGATCTCCCGGCGGACCGACTGGGACGTCTCCCCGGGCATCATCCGCCGGTCGATGGAAAAGGAGCACCGTTCGGGAATGATGTTCACCTTGGATCCCGCCTGGATCATGGTGACGGACAGGCTGGGATGGGGAATTTCGAACAGAGGATGGTGGGCCTTGAAGGTCAGGCGCTCCAGCTCGCCGATGATCCGGGCCGCGGCATGGATGGCGTTGGCCCCCACGTGGGGCCTGCCGGCATGGCTGGCCCGCCCCTTCACCGCAACCTCCAGCCAGCGCAGACCGCGGTTGCCGATGGTCACATTCAGGTTGGTAGGCTCGGAAACCATGGCGAAATCGGCCCCCACCCCGATTTTCCTGCGGATCATGCACAGGGTTCCGGCATCGCTTCCGGTCTCTTCATCGCCCACCGCCTGGAAGACGATGCGGCCTTTGAAGGGCGAGCCGCCTTTCTTCAGGGCCCCCAGGGCGATGATCATGGCGGCCACCCCGGATTTCATGTCGCTCGTCCCGCGGCCGTAAATGAAACCATCCTTGTACTCCCCGCCGAAGGGGTCCATCTCCCAATCTTCTCCCGGCGTGACCACATCAAAGTGGCCGTTCCAGATCAGGGTCTTGCCGTTTTCCTTCCCGCTAAGTTGGGAAACCACGTTGGCCACGCCGGGTTTATCCTCGATGACCTCCGCCGGAAGCCCCCGGGCCTTGAGCTCCTCGGTGATGATCCCCGCGCACTCCCGCACGTCCCCCGGGGGGTTCAGGCTCTTGGAGCGGATCATCCGGGTGAGTAGAGTACGCGTGTCATCCGGATTGATGAATTTCTGAAAATCAACCATTTTCCCCCCCAAGAATGTGAGATGAGAGGTGAGAGTTGGGAGTTGATAAAAAATACAATTCACACCTCCCAACTCTCAACTCACAACTCTCAACTTACTTCTCATAGCAACGCCTTCACTGCACTCAGCACCCGGTCGTAGTCCGGCTCCTTGGTTATCTCGGGAACCCTCTCGACGTAGCGGACGATGTCCTGATCGTCCACGATGAAAACCGTCCGGGCCAGAAGCTGCAGTTCTTTGATGAGCACGCCGTAAGCCAGGCCGAAGGAGCGGCCCTGGTAGTCGGAAAGGGTCTTCACCTTATCCACGCCCGCCGCGGCGCACCACCTTTTCTGGGCAAAGGGGAGGTCCATGCTCACGGTCAGGACCACCACGTTGTCCGGCATCTTGCCCGCCTCCTCGTTGAACCGCCGGGTCTCCATGTCGCAGACCGGCGTGTCCAGGGAGGGAACCGCGCTGATGATCTTGATCTTTCCCCGGAAAGAATCCAGGGTGGCCGGCTGCAGACCATTGTCCGCCACCTTGAAGTCCGGGGCCTTGTCTCCCACCTTGACCTCCGGTCCCAATAGGGTCATGGGACCGCCCTTGAAGGTCACCAGGCCGGGCCTTTCCGCCGTCCCCGGAACCGCCTTGGCCACATACTCCTTGGCCTTGGTCTGCATCTCCGCAAGCTTCTTCTCGGCTTTCTTCTTGTACTCTTCGAGCTCCTTGACCTTATCCCCCCACGGCTGGGCTTTCTCCTCCAGTTCTTCCTTCAACCGTTTGTATTCAGCCTCCGCCTTGCCTTTCCATTCCATGAGGGTCTGGTCGGTCTTTTCCTTGATGACGGAGATCTCTTCTTGGGCTCTTCCCATCGCTTCCCGGACCGTTTTCTCTCCCTCCCGGAGGACCCCCTGCTTGTCCGCCACCTGCCCTTTGAGCTTCTTGATCAGGTCATCCTTCTGGGCGATAAATTTCCTCCATTTGGCCTCGACCTTTCCCGCCCCTTGGGCCGCCTTTTTTGCCGGTTTGGCGGCTTTCTTGCTCCCTTTCCCCACGGTCTTCTTCACTGCCTTTTTCGCCTTTTTGATCGCCTTCATGTCCGTACCCTCCTCTCCATTGGAGAATGTAAGTAGTGGATTCACCCCTTACCTCTTACCTAAATTTGACCTTGCCACAATTTCACTTCAAATTCAACCCCCTTTCCAGACCGCCAACAGGGCACCCAGATAGCAAAGGACGGACAGGAAAAATACGACCTGGAAACCCCAGGTCAGGGCCAGGAGGACCGGCAAAATGGCCCCTAAAACAGAGGCGCACCCATTGGCGCACCATCCCCAGGAAACATAGACCTGCCCCCTGGAGGCTGCCCGTCGAATGCCCATGGGGAAAGGCATCCCCATGAAAAACCCTAAAGTGCCAATCAGGGCAAAGGTGAGGAGCCAGCGGAAAAAAGCCGGGCTCCCCTGGAAGATAGAAAGGATCCGCGGGTATATCAAGGCGGACGCAAAAAGGAGACCGCCAAGAAAAAGGAGCAGGATTTTCAACTCCCGGGAGGAGCGGCCATCGAACCTCAGGGAGAAACGGCTTCCCAACCCCGCCGACACAAGGAGAGAGAAAATCACTAGGGAAACGGAATAAATAGGGTGCCCGAGGAAAAGGATGAATTTCTGAATCAGGGAGATCTCCACGAACATGAATCCGAACCCCAGGGCGCTGAAGTAAGCCAGCCAGGCAAAGGGGAAATTTCCCGCCATCCCTCCTTCTCCCTTTTTTTTGAAAAAGACGGGAAGGATGATGAAGAAGGCGCTGAGGAGGAGGGCCAGGAAGAAGACCACCGGGACCAGGAATCCCCCCTCCAGGAGAATCTGCCACTTTCCTCCCGCCAGCCGGTAGATCTCCTGCCAGTATTTCCACCTGAAAAAAGAATGGAAAAAAGGCCGGTCATCGGTGGCCGGGCTCAGGTCGAAAGGGTACCGGGAGTAATAAATCTCCCCCTCGCTCAGCAGACTCCGCAGGCCCTCAAAATAGATGGGCCGGGGGAATCGATTGTAAAGGTTCACCTCCCCCGGGGAGATGCCGGGATAATAAACCAGGTCAAATCGCATCTGCCGGCAGAAATCCTTGAGGCCTCCGACCTCTCGCGCCCCGACGGAATCTTTTTTCACCAGGAGCGAAAAGGTTCCCCAACTGCGAAAGGCCAGAAGATGGTCCGCGGGATGTTTCCCTTCCTTCACCAAAGCTTTCTGGATCGTGGAAACCAGGCGCAGCTCTCCCCGGGGAGGAGGAAGGAGGTAGAGGCTGAACGACAGAAACCCGCCCGGTTCCAGGGCTTTCAGATACTCCTGGAAAGCCTCCACCGTGAGCCGGTAATCCTCCTGCAAGCCTCCGATCCCTGCGGCCGAAGCACCCAGACTCTCCGTGAGGGGGAGGACGATTAAATCAAAAGAAGCAGAGGACCCGCGCAAATAACTTCTTCCGTCTTCCCCTACGGCCCGCACTTCCGGACGGTCATAGATTCCCCCTGAAAACTCCCGGTATTTGGTCTTCATAAGCTCCACGATCACCGGGTTGGTTTCCACGGCGATGACTTCCCCGGCCCGGTGATACAGGGCGTTGAGTATTTCCAGCCCTCCCCTGGCCTCGAGAATCAGGACTCGCTGCGGAGGGCGATTCTGATATGGAAAGGAAGAAGGAAGAAAATCCAGGAATTTCATTGCCGCCGCCCCTGCCGGCTCTCCTCGAAGGCGGGTGATGGCGTTGAGCTGATCCCCATCCAGGGTCAGTCCCAGTTGCTCCGGAAGGGGGGTGAGATACTCCAGGCTCAAGCCGGGGGCGGTCCGGGCTGCCGGGCTCTCCAGGACATCCACCCGGGAAAAAGCGTTCCAATGAGTCTCCAGGAGTCGGGCCCCGGGAAACCGCAGAGCCGCGCTCAGGCTTTTGTAAGGGGAGAGGCGAAGGTCCATCCAGGGAGGCTGCCAGAAGAGGAGCAGGACGAGGAAACCGGCCCACATCCAGGGGAATAGAGTCCTCGGATCTTTCATTCTCCCAAACACCGCCGAAGCCGCGGCGCCCAGGAGGCAGGCAAACAAAAGCGTTCCCGGTCCTCCCCAGATTCCAAAGAGTCCCAGCGTCAGCAGGCACCCCATGGAAGCGCCGGCCAAATCGGAGAAGTAGAGCTTTCCGGCCATGGCATTCCAATGGGTCAGGGCGGAAGAGATGACCAAGCCGGAGAAAAAAAAGGGAACGGAGAAAAAGAGGTAAAAAAGGAAAAGATAAAGGACCTGCCAGCGATCGAAGGAGATCCGGGCCAGGTCAAAGGGAATCGAATTCCCGGCCAGATAAGCCAGAAGCGCGCTCACGGAGAAGAGAGCGCTGGTTCGGGTTAACAGGCCGAGGCGCTCGGCCTTCAGGAGGAAGGGGAAAGAGGATAAAAAGGACCCGCTCGCTCCATACCCCAGGAGTGCCATACTGACCACCAGGAAAGCAAAGTGGTGCCACTGAGCCACGGAGAGAAGGCGGATGATGGAAAGTTCAAGGGTCAGAGCGGCGGCGGAGGTCAGGAAAATTCCCAAAAGCAGGGAATTTTCCGATTGCGGATTGCGGAATGCGGATTGCGGAATCAAGGGTCCGGCCATCTTCTTTTCCGCCTGGGTTGATTACAGGATGTCGAGCAGGGGCACTTTTTGTGGCTTTTGGCCCGAAACTTGAAACTTGCAACCTGAAACTTCTTTTTCTCTTAACGCCGGATAGGATTATAATATAGTCGTAGGGTCGGTCCAATCGCAAAATTTTTCCCCCGGGCCATGAAAAAATACGAAACCTTTGATCATACGGCGGATGTGGGCATCCGCGTCTTCGGGCGGACCCTGGAGGAGGTCTTTGTCAACGCCGCTTACGCCCTGTTTGATCAGTGGACCGACCTGAGAAAGGTCCGGGAGAAAATCTCCCAGGAAATCTCCGTCCAGGGGGCGGACCGGGAAGACCTCCTGATCCGCTGGCTGGGTGAGCTTCTGTTTCTCGGTGAAAGCCGGGGGTATCTCTTTCAGGGAGTCTCGATGCGGCGCCTGGATTCAACCTCTTTGCAAGCGGTCGCCCGGGGGGAAATCTTCGACCCCTCCCGCCATCGTTTCAAGACCGAGATCAAGGCGGTCACCTACCACCAGGTCGAAATCAAGGAGGTAGATGGAAAGTGGGAAGGCCGAGTCATTTTCGATATCTGAAAAACATGGAACAATGGAATGGTGGAATGATGGAATGATGGGAAAAACAGGCGATTCCTTATTCCCCCAACATTGATGAACTCGTAAAAAGTCGCAATTTCATAGAATTCGTCATTCCGGCGAAAGCCGGAATCCAGTTATTTCAAGATGTTCTGGACCCCGGCTTTCGCCGGGGTGACGCTCCAAGAGACTTTTTACGAGATCATCAACATTCCATTTTTCCAATATTCCATTATTCCAGTCTTTTTGCATTATGGAGGGTTTTCATGAGCGGTCAAGATAGGATTCACCTGGAAAAGATCGATGACTACCGCTGGCGCATTCCCCGCACCGGCGGGATGCGGGTGGACGGAGTCATCTACACCTCCGAAGAAATGTTGAGGGACCTAAACCAGGACGAAAGCCCGAAGCAGGTGGCCAACGTGGCTCACCTTCCGGGGATTCAGAAATATTCCCTGGCCATGCCGGACATCCACTGGGGGTACGGGTTTCCCATCGGAGGGGTGGCTGCTTTTGACTGGAAAGAAGGGGTGGTCTCCCCCGGGGGGGTGGGATATGACATCAACTGCGGAACCCGCCTGCTCCGTTCGAACCTTTCCAGACAGGATTTGCGGGCCAGGATTAAGGATCTAGCCGATGCCCTGTTTGAATCGATTCCGTCGGGCGTGGGCTCCAAAGGAACCCTGCGGCTGAGCTCCCAGGAATTGCGCCAGGTTTTGAAGAAGGGATCGGCCTGGGCGGTCGACAACGGGTACGGTTTCCCTGAAGATGTGGAGCGGACCGAAGATCAGGGCCGCATGGAAGGGGCTGACCCGGATGTGGTGGGGGACCGGGCCATGGAGAGGGGACGGCCCCAGTTGGGCACCCTGGGATCGGGAAACCACTTCCTGGAAGTGGGGTACGTGGAGGAAATCTATGACCCGGAGGTGGCTCGGGTCTTCGGCCTGGAGAAAGATGGGGTGACGGTTTTCATTCACTCCGGGTCGCGGGGATTCGGCTACCAGGTATGCGATGATTTCCTGAAGAAGATGGGCGAGCGGGTCCGGCAGCTCGGCCTGGAAATCCCTGACCGGCAGCTGGCATGCGACTTCATCCATGACCGGACCGGACAGGAATACCTCGCCGGCATGGCCTGCGCCGCCAATTACGCCTGGGCCAACCGGCAGATGCTCATGCACTGGACCCGGCAGGTCTTCGAGAGGTTTCTTCAGATGAGCCCCCGCGACTTGGGCATGCATCTGATCTACGATGTCTGCCACAACATCGCCAAACGGGAGTTTCATATGGTAGATGGAAAGAAACGGGAAGTCTGCGTTCACCGCAAAGGCGCCACCCGGGCCTTTCCCCCCGGCCATCCTGCCGTCCCCGAAATCTACCGTCAGGTGGGCCAGCCGGTTCTCATCCCGGGAGACATGGGCAGGTATTCCTACGTGCTGGTGGGAACGGAAAAGGCCATGGAGGAGACCTTCGGCAGCACCTGCCATGGAGCCGGACGGCTGCAGAGCCGGACGCAGGCCAAAAAGGCCAGTAAAGGAAGGCCCCTGCAACGGGAGCTGGAAGATCAGGGGATCCATGTTCGGGCCGCCAGCCGGGCAACCCTGATGGAGGAAGCGCCCGAAGCCTACAAGGACGTCAGCCAAGTCGTGGAAGTGGTCCACCAGGCGGGGATATCCAGGAAGGTGGCCAAGTTAAGGCCGTGGGCCGTGGTGAAAGGCTGACCCGGCGATGGGGGGACGCGGGGACGCATTCTTTCTCTCCGCGTCTTCGCGTATCCGCGTCATGCTATCTTATCTTCGGGATCTCTTCGTCGGGCAGCCGTTTAACCCCGGAGGGCGTTGGTCCGTCGGCGGACGGCTCCGTTCCCTCCTTGAAACACTCGAAGAGCACTTTGCCCGATTTCACCCAGCGCATGCTGGCCATGGGCTCGCCGGTTTCCTTGTCGATCTTGACGAAGACGACCCCGTCGGGAACTGCAAAGTCCTCCACCGGCATGTCCGTTGCCGCTTCCTTCATGA
>Ga0315279_10007863_pt1 | contig 13061 bp, 8 predicted proteins | sample YL17G06_20_MG_FD_203694 | JGI IMG/M metagenome (GOLD analysis project Ga0315279, IMG submission 203694) | Sediment microbial communities from Yellowstone Lake, YNP, Wyoming, USA - YL17G06_20 | ecosystem: Environmental > Aquatic > Freshwater > Lake > Sediment | place: USA: Wyoming | collected... | reverse complement strand
GGAGTAGCCGGTTACGTACACGTTGCCCGAGCCGTCAACGGCCAGGTCGAACGCAGACTCGAGCGAGGGCTTCGTTGGGGGTGGGCCGGTATAGCGGGCCACCCACTGCTCGACACCTACCGAGTTGTATTTGATTGTGGCAAAGTCGTCTCCGGTGTCTCCCGTTCCGTGTGAAACTCCTGTTACGTACACGTTACCTATGTCATCCAGGGCCAAGGCGCTGGCCCGGTCTACTCCCTCGAAACCCATTCCTGCGTAGCGGTTGGCCCAGACCTCCGACCCGGTGGCGTCGTACTTGACGGTGGCATAATCGTCCTCAGTGCCACCGCTTCCAGAGTATCCGCCCCACGATGAGCCGGTGACGTAAACAAAGCCCGATTCGTCCACCGCCAGGTCAGCAGGGACATCGCCACCGCCTGCCGGGCCGTCGTAGCGTGCTACCCAGGCTTCAGTCACCCCGCCCTGGGCGCTGCTCGGTGGGAAAGAAAGGGCACCTGACAAGAGTGCGGCTCCCACCACCAGGGCAAGACCTACCGCCACGATGCCGAGTCGCCTCATGATGCACCTCCTGACGGAACACTAGCGGGGACACGCGCATTATACACCCGCGAGTCAACCGCTCTGAAACGGGGATCGCCTTTCTCTGGCCCTGGAGTGTGGCTGGCAAACGCGGACGGGGAACGCAGGGGTGGCTCCGCCCAAGCCCGTACCTTTGTCGCCGCGACCGCTGCCCGACGCGATGCCGAAGGGCGGGTTAGCTTGTGTTCGGCGCTAGGCTTGGCCGTCCCACACGATGTCCTCGTCCCGCGCGTAGTCAACCCTTCCGAGGAGTGTCTTCCCGTCCGGGCCGATCTGCTTCAGGATGAACCCGTTTTGTGTGGCCTTTATCTTTCTGTTGGGCCAGCCCTCGGGCGGGATGTGCTTCAAAACGCCGAGAATCCGAACCAGGGCAACAGCAACCTTCAGGCCTAGCCCCTCGCCAGACGACGGCACGATAACGATGCCTGGACACATGTGCAGCGGGTGCTTACGGTCATCCCAGAAGTCTTTCTCGTTCTGCGTGACGAGTATCCGTCGTCTCTCCTTGGCATAATGAGCCTGGAAATCGTCATCGCGGTTCGACAACCCAAGCTGTCGCGCTGTTAGGGTGTTGTAGCGATTGCCCAGGTAGGCCAATGCCTCCTCGGTCACGTCTGCGTCAACGTATAGGCGCGGCTTCCATTTCTGCACGCTCCCAGTATACGACAGATGCCAGGGCCTACTTCTCGTTACAACCGCAACATGTCAGCGGGACTCGATTCCCGATGCTTCCTCAGCGCGGCCCGTCGGATAGCGGCGTCACGGTAGACGCGAGAGACGGCCCGCGTGGAGTGGCCCCAAGGGCGCGCCTCGACGCCTCCGCCACCGCCTTTCCGTGCGCCAGACTTGGGAGCTCACGGCATGGGGTGCGCCTCGAAGAAGGCCCACATGAGGTCGGTGGCGCTGATTTCGTGGGTCGTGGCGCCCAAGGGAATATCAATCGCGGCCCCCGGCCACGTGTGCCCGCCGCCCTCCACGGCGTACAGCTCTACCGTCGCCCCTTCCGCACAGTCCTCGTAGCGGCGCAGCCGCACATGGTCGCTCACCCGCTCGTCCTGTGGGCCGCTGGTGCACCCGTTGTGCTCCGCCCACTGCTGCAGTGAATCCTCGACAGGGGCCACCCGGAGGGCTGAGTCGCTCACAGGACCACCCTCAAAGGGGACGAGCTTGTCATCGGTGCCGTTGAAAGCGATGACAGACACGGGGCGAATCGATGGGCAGCCGGGGAAGAAGAAGAGCCCCGCGACGGGTGCGATGGCGGCGATCCGGTCGGACAGGAAGCAGGCAAGAGTCACGGTCATGGCCGCACCGTTCGATATCCCCGCAGCGTACACCCGCGAGGGGTCGACACAGAGCTCTGACTCCAGCGTGTCCAGCAAGTCGCTGATGAATGCCACATCGTCAGGCGCCCCAGCTTCAACCGTGGTGAAGTTCCAGTGCGGCTCGGCCCCCGTGCCCTGCGGGGTGACGACGACGAAGCCCTTCTCCTCGGCCTTCACTGGCAGGCCGCTGTAGAACGCCTGCTCTCCGGCGTTGGAGCCATGCCCGTGAAGATTCACGACGAGTGGCGTAGCGTCTTCGCCCGTGTACGATGCCGGGACGTGCAGGATGTACTGCCGCTCTAACTCGCCCGAGGTGAGCGTCGCCGAGAAGTTGCCGGGCTCGTGTGAGCGAGCTGGCATGCAGTCTGCCTGGGCAGAGGCTGGAGTGGTGGTCGCCATCGGTGCAGGCTCCTCCTTGCAGGCGGCTGCCGCCATGACCGCGATGGCCGTGACCAGGCTCATCAAGAAGTACAGCCCCCACCTTTGACGTGAGCTTCCCCTCGCCGAGCCCGCCTGCCTGCGCGATGATCCTCGCTTGTCAGGTTGTTCTGCCACTTCACGCCCCCATCGACACAAGAGCCGACTCCCTCTGCCGGCCCCCTCGAACGTTACGCGAGTCTACCCTACGGAAACGCCGTCCCCCCAGTCAAGGTTTCCCTGCGCGGGGACCACCTTCTCGCCGCTGGAGAGCCCGACCACGACAAGCGCCGCCCGGAGGCGGCGCCTGCTTCACTTGTCGGTGGTACCCCCAATAGTCGTCATTCATAACTCTGGCGGCAGTGCCCAGAAGGCGCGCCTATCCCTGGTGCTCGCAGATGGGCCGGCATCACTCTCCTTCGCCGGCGTAGACGGGCTCGCCCCCATTCTTGCAGCCGATGGCCTTGCCCGGTGTGGACTCGAAGTTGATCGGCTCGCCGAACTCCACCCACCTGCCGTTCTCCACCCTGTTGTAGACCTCGATCTCGAAGGGGCGATGGTCGGTGGAACTAAGGTTCACCGGCACAATGCACACGGAGCAACACCAGTCGCGAATGGCCTCGGCGCCGTCCTCCAGGCTCTCGCGCGTCAGGTTCGGCCCCGCGTTCTTCAGGGCCTCGACCATCAGCTCTGCCACCACCTGGCCGTAGAGGGTAAAGTTGCTCGCCGGAACGCCCTGGCCGAACTGCTGCATGATCTGGATGTGCTGCTGCACCCCAGGGTCTTCCGTAACGTAGACCTGTCTGGCGAAGACGACGCTGACCACGCCCTCCGCGTTCTCGGGGCCCGCCAGGGCGATGAATATATCACTGATGTCGACGCCCGTGACCAGGATGGGCACGTCCCAGTTCAGCACCTCTCGTGCTACCTTGACCAGACTGGCGCCCGGCGGTGGGAGGGTGTAGGCGGCGACGACGTCCGGGTTGGCGTTCTTCAGCCGCTGCGTCTGGGCGGTGACGTCCCACTGGGTGGACTCGTAGTTCTCCTCGGCCACGATCTGGACGTCGCTGCCCTCCAGGCCCTTGAGGATCCCCTCCTTGCCATCCATCGCCCACTCGCTGTTCTCGATCAGCAGGCCCAGCTTCTTGCCGTCGTAGTTCTCGGCGATATACTTGCCGAGCATCCTCCCCTCGGTATCGTAGTCGGGGATGCCGCCGAAGCGGGTCTTCACGACGGGGTCGGTGAACCTGACGGTGCCGCCGCCGATAAACATGTCGGGGACGCCCTGCTCCTCCAGGTAATTGTAGATGGCGGCGTGAGGCACGTCGCCCAGGCCTCCCACCATGGCGAAGATGCCGTCCTGCTCCACCAGCTTGCGTGCCACCTCTAGCGCGTCCGCCGGGTTGTAGTGGTCATCGCCCACCAGGAGCGTAATCTTGCGGCCGTGGATGCCTCCCTGGGAGTTGATGTACTCGAAATAGGCCCGCATGCCGTCACTGACGGGCGCGTAGGCCGCCGCTGGCGTCTGGCTTATGGGGAAATCGGCCCCAAGCAGGATCTCGGTGTCCGTGACGCCCGGGACCTTCTGGCCGCCCGGCGTCTGAGCGCCCGGCGTCTCACTGACCTCCTCCTCGCCACCGCAGCTCAACAGGAGAAGACCAACGAGGAGTATGACCGCGAGGAGGATTCCGTGTCGGAATCTTGGTAGCATCGTCCCGCACCCCCCTTGCCTGCGCCTCTCAGAGACCTATCCCCCCGCTCCACGCAGGATCCGGCCTAGTCTAGCCCGTTCTCTTCTGCATTGCCACAGAGCGCAGGCCAGCCAGCCGACCCCTTCGCCGCACAATGTGTGCCGTCGAAAGCCTCATGTACTGGGTCGGCAACACTCGTCCAAAGAGTCGGCGGCTCTCGATGTAGGCGTGACCCGCTGCCGCAGGGGGCAGCCTTGCTGCTTGCCGGGACACGCCTCGCCCCCTATTCGACGCGGCTGTTGTAGTCCTGAAGGAGGTCGTTGGCCTCTTTGGCGGCGTCGTTGATGGCGGCGACGGGATCCTTGCCCCCCACCACCACCTCTTCGATGCCGCGGACGACAGCCTCGCGGATAGCGGTGAAGGGGCCGAGGAGGGCGCCCACAGAGGTAGGCGTGGAGGGAGCGGATAGGCAGAGGTCGGCAGCGATCTTGAACTGGGGGTACTTAGCCTCCACCTCTTTGGCCACCGGCAGCTCAAGCGCCTTGACGTTGGCGGGTATCCAGCCGCTGCCGGCATACCACTCGGCCTGCTGTTCGGGTTCCACAAGCCACTTGATGAACTTCCAGGCCGCCTCTTGCTCCTCCTTGGGGTGAGAACTGAGTATCCATAGTACGTGAACGAAAAGGCCGGGCAGGCCGGTGCCGCCGGGCACGCCGGGCTCCATGGCAACGCCAAGCTCCCAGTCGATGCCTTCCGGCTTCCCCTCGAGTATGCCCAACACGGAACGCAGGGCCGCTGAACTGGTGAGGGTCATTCCGGCGCGGCCTGTAGCCACGGCCATCAACGTGTCGGCGAAGGTGGGGTTGCGTCCCACGTTCAGGGCCAGGCCGCTCTCGACCATATCGTGCCACCACTGGAAGAAGGCCTGGCCCGTGGGCCCGTTGAACAGCACCTCCGTGGCCCGGCCAGCGCGGCCGTTCTCGTTGTTGGCATAGAAATCGCCGTGCTCAGCCATGGTGAAGTCCAGGTACCAGCCGACGATGTCGAGGGCGATGCCGGCTCGCGTGACGTTGCCGTTGGCGTCGCGCTTGAGCATCTTCTCCGAGACCTGCCGAACCTCCTCCAGGTCCCTGGGCGGCTTCTCAGGGTCAAGCCCTACCTCCCGGAAGGTGGCTTTGTTGTAGAAGAGCATGCTGACGGATATCGAGAAGGGCATCGCCCACAGCTCGTCACTAACTGTGTAGTACTTGACGCCATTCTTGTTGAGATCGGACAGGTCGTAGTTCTCTTGGTCGATGAACTGCTGCACCGGAGTAACTGCTTTGCTATCGATAAGGCGCTGGGTGTGGATCTCGGACAGACTGGCTATGTTGGGTAGATCGCCCCCGTCCAGGGAGGCCATCAGCTTGGTCATCAGCTCTTCGTCCGTGCCCTGGAAGACAAGCTCGACGCGCACCTCGTTCTGCGAGGAGTTGTAGCGGCTGACGAGCTTCTCCAGGGTGTCCAGGTTGGCAGCCACCTCCGAGTGCCACACGGTGATCTCGACGGGACCGCCGCCGGGTGCCGTCGTAGCGGTGCCGGCCGTGGGGCTCTCCTGGTCGCCCTCGTCTCCACCGCCACAGGCGCCCAGACCCAACATGAGAGTCAGGCATCCCAGGAAGAAGACCACTGTGGCTATTGCTCGCCCGCGGTTCATCAGCCTATTCCCCTCTTCGTCTCTCAGTGCACGCTGGTATGTGTACGGCCCACTCAGCCGTTCCTAATGCCCGGTGCGGATAGTGTTGTAGACCTTCCGCGCGCCGAGCATCACGTTGTGGACGCCGGACGTGGACTCGCTTTGGGCGCCGATGAACCACAGCCCGTCGAAGGGCGCGCGATTGGGTGCCCCGCTCGTCCCCATCACCGGGCGCAGTCCCCCAAACGAGTGGTGCTCCTGCAAGTGCGTGAGTTCCCCGAAGTCCACCGGCGTCAGGGACACGATCACCTTCGCGTGCTCCCTGAGGCCGGGGATGATCTTCTCGGCCTCGTGGAGCAGCTTGTCGGTCATCTCCTGTCGCCGCGCCTGCCAGCCGCCCTCCAGCTTGTTGGGGGCGACAGTGTAGACGGTGACGGCGTGTTGACCCGCAGGGGCCATGCTGGGCGAGTGGAACGAGGGCATGTAGATCACGAACCCGCTCTTGCCCTCGTGGTAGTTCCCCTGCCGGAGCCTGGCCAGGTCGCCCTCGAGGTCGTAGGTGCCGTAGTAGTAGTTGAGGGCCACGTCCTGGTAGGGGCTCGGGTCCATGTCCACGCCCAGGTTGACCATGAACACCGACTCCATCAGCGGCAGGTCGTCGATCTTGGCCGCGAATTCAGGGGGAAGCGCCTTTCGGTCGATCAGCTTGAAGAAGCACTCCTTGGCCCCGCCGCTGACCAGCACCAGGTCCGCCTCCTTGCGCTCGCCGTCGGCCAGCTCGACGCCCCGCACTCGCTCGCCCTCGAGGAGAATCCGGCCGACCGCGCGGCCCGTGTGCAAACGCCCCCCCCTCTCGCGAATGACGCTGGCCACGGCCTCGACCAGATTGCCCCAGCCGCCCACCGGGAAGTGGAAGGTGGGCCGCGGCCCGGCCGCCGACACCTTGGGGGGTATGCGGCGCTCGTAGTAGGGCTCCGGGTTAATGGGGGGAATGGCCAACCCCATGAACTCGGACGGCAGGACTGTCATGTCGGCCATTATGGCCAGGAACACGGCCTTCAGCTTGGGGTCGCTGAAGAAATGGTCCATCACCTGCTGGGCGCTCCAGTCCTGATACCGGTTCGCGCGGTTCAACAGCGGCAAGATGCGTAGCTTGAGGAGCAGCGCCACCAGTGGATTCGCCTCCTCGGCCCGGCGGGCGAGGGTGATCAGGTCCTGCACGGTGTCGTAGAAGCGGTAGTAGCGGTCGATCCCGTCAGCTTCGTGCGGGAAGATCTCCTTTAGCCTCTCCCGTCGCCAGTATGGCCCCAGGTACTCCGCTGGATGGAACAGGCGAAAGTCCGGAAAGACGATGCCGCGGTCACCGCGGACGAACTGCACCCGGTCGGCGCAGCCTAGCTCGGCCAGGAGCTTGCCTGTGGGCTCGTCTGGCGCCAATCCCTCCACCATCATGGGCCCAAGGTCCCAGGCGAACCCCTCCTTTCGCAACGTGGCCGTCACGCCGCCAAGGTGGTCGGCCTGCTCGTAAACGTCGACGTCGCATCCGTCGCGGGCCAAGTAGGCCGCCGCCGTTAGTCCAGCCATGCCGGACCCAACAATGACCGCCCTCGTCATGGGGTCACCTCCTGCTCGATCTCAAAAGGGCGCCGACGATCCACCGCAGTATCTCACGGGTCAGAGCTCTGAAGCCAGCGCCCGAGCCTCAGTCCGGTCCGGCCGGACCGCCTTTCGCCTAAACCGTGAGTATCCTAGAGTAGTAGCGGACTACGGCTGGCTACGGCAGAATCGCCGGGGTGTTGAGGCAGGGGGTGGAGAAGCGCTCTGAGCTGGCCAGCCCCATCAGTCCGGTGGGGTCCGCTGGAAGCTACCTTCACCCGAACCCCGCCCCCTCCATCCTACAGCCAGGGTAGAGCGAGAAGGAAACCAGAGTCCAGATGGTGAAGGTTTAGCGAGGGTAAGGAGCCCTCTTGAAAGCCGCTGTCCTCTACGAGTACAAGAAGCCCCTGATCGTCGAGGAGATCGAGATAGAGGAATCACCATTTTCTAGAGTCGCCGGCTGGGTGCCCCAGTTGGCGAGTACACGCTAAGGAGAGACCCTTGAAGATCCGCGACATCCGGCTTCACGTTCTCCCGGCCTTGCCCCTCTCACAGTCCATCGACGTGGCCTGGGCCCCTGGCGCCCCCTGGACCACCGCTGACCGCGCCTTCGTGGAGGTTCAGACCGACGAGGGCATCACCGGCTGGGGTCCGCCTGTGGACGGGCGCCTGCTAGAGACGGCCATCGCCCCCTACCTGGTGGGTGCCGACCCCTTTGCCATCGAGCAGAACGTCCGTATCCTGCGAGACGCCGGCGGTGGCTGGGTCCTGGAGATCGCCCTCTGGGACATCATCGGCAAGGCCTGCGGTCAGCCTCTCTACAAGCTGTGGGGGGGCCACAGAGACCGCGTCCGTGCCTACTCTAGCTGCATGGAGGCACGGAGCGGCGAGCAGCGGGCCGAGGACGCCCTGCGCCGCTACGAGGAGAACTGGCGGGCCATCAAGCTCCGTATCCACGCCTGGACTATCGCGGAGGACATACGCCAGGTAGAGAAAGTGCGAGAGGCCGTTGGCGACCGCATGGAAATCATGGTCGACGCCAACCAGGCCCAGGCCCCCGGCACGATCCAGCCCAAGCCCGGACCGTTCTGGGACTTCCAGCGGGCCCTGGATACCGCACGGGAGCTCCAAAGGCTCGGCGTGTGCTGGCTGGAGGAGCCTCTGGACCGCTATGACTGGGCGGGCCTGGCCAGGCTGTGCGAGGCGGTGGAGATACCGATCGCCGGCGGCGAGAACAACCACGGTCTGCACGAGTTCCGTTGGATGATAGAACAGAACGTGTACGACATCATTCAGCCGGAGGTGCACAACACCGAGCCCATTTCCCAGATGAGGAAGATCGTTGCCCTGTCGGAGATGCACCGAAAGCTGGTTGTTCCCCATCACGGCGTGGACGGCTTTGGCTTTCTGGCCCACCTCCACCTCTGCGCTTCGGCGCCCAACGCGCCCTACGTGGAGATCTTCAACGAGCCGCCAGGCTACTCCGCACAGGTCTTCCAGAACATTCTGGTGGAACCATTGCTGCCCGATGCCAACGGGGACATCCTGCTACCTCAGAGGCCGGGGCTGGGCATTGAGCCCCACCCTGACCTGTTGAAAGCCAAGTAGGTCTGCTCGTGCTGCAGGGGTGGTCAAGCTTTGTGTGATCACCGGTATCCTCTCAGTCTCTGAAGTTATAGCGTGGATTAAGCCTAGGAAAGGAGTTCATCTTGAAAGCCGCTGTCCTCTACGAGGTCAATAAGCCCCTAGTCATTGAAGAGATCGACATCGACGAGCCCGGCCCTGGCCAAGTCATGGTGAAAACCGTCTCCAGCGGTGTCTGCCACAGTGACCTCCACAATATTGAGGGGACCTTCCCGATCGACATGCCCGTGGTCCTGGGCCACGAGGCAGCGGGAATCGTCGAGCGAGTGGGCGAAGGGGTGACCTACGTGCAGCCCGGCGACCACGTGGTGATGAACTTCATCCCCTTCTGCGGGGCCTGTCGCTACTGCCAGTCAGGCCGGCCGGTCCTTTGCACGGAGGGGCGTGGCACCGCCAACCACCTCCACAAAGGCGGCCAGCCCATCAACGTCTTTATCTCCGTGTCGTCCTTCGCCGAGCACATGGTGGCTCCGGTGAGCGGCGTGGTGAAGATCCGAAGGGATGCGCCGCTGGACAAGCTGGGCATCATGGGGTGCGCGGTGGCAACAGGTGTGGGTGCCGTCCTGAACACGGCGAAAGTGGAGGCGGGGAGCAGCGTAGCGGTGATTGGCATGGGGGGAGTGGGGCTGAACGTGGTGCAGGGGGCGGCGCTGGCGGCAGCGGGATGCATCATAGCCATCGATGTCTTGGAGAGGAAGCTGGAGATGGCGAAGCAGTTTGGCGCTACCCACTTCGTGAACGCGGCGAAGGAGGACACGGTGAAGGCTGTCCACGCTCTCACCGGCGGTGGTGCCGACTACGTCTTTGAGGTAGTGGGCAGGCCAGAGGCCGTAAGCCAGGCCGTCGACATGGTGCACGACGGCGGCGAGGCGCTGATGGTGGGGCTTTCGCCCGTCGGCTCCAAGACCAGCATCGATACCCTGGGCCTGGCGGCCGAGAAGGTGCTGAAGGGCTCCAGGTATGGCTCCATCCGGCCGCGGGTGGACATCCCCCGCTTCATCGACCTGTACATGGCGGGCCGTCTGAAGCTTGACGAGCTGGTGACCCGCACCTATCCGCTGGAGGGCATCAACGAAGCCTTCGCCGCCATGAAGGCGGGCGAGGTAGCCCGCAGCATCATAGCCTTCTAGGCCCTGTTGGGTCGCTCGCGTCCCTAGCTTGGCCTCCCCTGAAAGGTGGGGTCAGTGCTGTCCAGCCAGGTGTCTGCGTGCTGGAAGGTGTCGCCAAACCAGGCGGAATACCAGCGATTCTTGAGGTAGGGCCACAGCATGCCGCGGGTTATGTCGGACGCCCAGTCCAGGCGGGCCACCACCTTGTCCAGCAGGTAATGCTGGATGTCATACACCAGTTGGCGCCTGCGCTCCAGGTCAAACTCCTGTCGCTGCTCCTCCAGCATGCGGTCCAGGGTGGGGTCCGACAGGTTGAAGGAGTTCCTGGGGCCGGTGCTGTGGAAGTAGGGATAGAGGTAGTCGTCTGGCTCCATCCAGCCGTTGTCCCAGCCAAAGCTGAAGACCAGCCGCTTCTGGAGGAATCCCTGGGCGATGGTCGTGTAGCCTGTCGAGTCCAGCGTGCCGTTAGCCTCTAGGCCCAGCACTTCCTTCAACTGGCGCTGTAGCTGCGGCCAGTAGTCTGCCACGGAGCTTGGAATGCCCGAGTAGTATATCTCGATGGGCCCAACGGCGGGGCCTCCCGCTGCCTCCCACATCTTCCTGGCGTCTGCCAGGTCTTGTTCCCGGTCTTCCGACTTGAACCGATAGCCCGGCTTCTTGGCCAGCTCCTCCAGGGGCAGGGCCCAGTTGACGATGGCCTGGGCCACCGGCGACCCGAAATTGAAGAACCCTTGGAACATCTGCTGACCCATCTGGCTCCGGTCGACGGCGATGCTGATGGCCTGACGGAGCCGCAGGTCCTTGAACGGGCTGACGGCCGCCTCCGAGTCCGCCACCAGGAGGCGGCTATTCACAAAGGAGGCGGATATCCACTCCTCCACATATGACCCCGTCTCGGCAGCTATGCGGTCGGGGATCCTGTGGTCGCCCACCGCAGTGCAGTCCACCTGCTTGCTGCTGAAGGCCACTTCGGTGGCGGTGTCGTCCGCGGGCGGCCATATCGCGTCAAGTCCGTCTAGGAGCGGCCGGCCCCCCAGACCCTGGTCAGCTAGATCGTCACTGGCGAACCACTGAGGGTTACGCACGACCCGCAGCAACTGCAAGGCGGTGAACTTGTCCAGGATGAAGGGACCGGTGCCCACCATCCTGTCCACCGAGTTCATCTCGTCCGAAGCCGGGTCCACTAACTCCTTGGCGATGATGAAGGCGTTGGTGTCGGCCAGGTAGTGGACGAAGGGAGCGACGGGCTGCTTTGTGGTGATCCTCAGTGTAAGCGGATCGACTACCTCTATCTTGTCGATCATCTCCCAGTGACCCTTCTGGTAGTAGAGGGCGGCCTTGGGACTGCTCGTGTTCGTCTGGCGCTCGATGCTGTACTTGACGTCCTCGGCGGTGAGCTGGCGGCCGGCTACCTCTGGGAAGTTAGCCCGGATGTTATCGGTGTCGTGAAAGAGAACGTTGGGGCGGATCTTGATGACGTAGGTGAGCTGGTCCGGCGTCTCCGGTATGGTCTCTGCCAGGTCGGTTACCATGATGCCCCGGTAGTTGTCTTGATACTTCAGTATCTTGCTGAAGACGAATGCGTGAGTGGCGAAGATGGGCCCGAACTGGGACTGGTGAGGGTCGAAGGTGTCCAGGGTTATGGCTTCTTGGCCAAGCCAGCGCAGGATGCCGCCCCTTGTCTTGACCGGCTCCAGGGGTGGTGGTGGGCCAGCGCCCCAGCGATGGAACACGCCGCCCACCGCCGGCTGCGGCGACTCTTGGGCCGCCGCTCCAGTCGTCGGGCTTGCGCCTGACGGAGGCTTCTCCTTCTCGTTGCAGCCGGCTAGCGAAAGGGCAGCCAGGCCTCCCCCAATGCCCGCCGCTCTAGCCAGCAACCGTCGGCGGGAAAGGCGGGCCCTAGACAGCTTCTTCCAGTGGGTAGACTCTTCCATATCTTCGTCTCCATTCTCCCACCGCTTGGCCCGCCGGGTCGCTTACGTCCCTAGCTTGGCCTCCCCTGGAAGGTGGGGTCGGTGCTGTCCAGCCAGTTGTCTGCCTGCTGGAAGGTGTCGCCGAACCAGGCGGAATACCACCGGTTCTTGACGTAGGGCCACAACATGCCGCGGGTTATGTCGGACACCCAGTCCGGGCGGGCCACCACCTTGTCCAGCAGGTAATGCTGGATGTCATACACCAGTTGCTGCCGCCGCTCCAGGTCGAACTCCTTTCGCTGCTCCTCCAGCATGCGGTCCAGGGTGAGGTCCGACAGGTTGAAGGAGTTCTTGGAGCCGCCGCTGTGGAAGTAGGGATAGAGGTAGTCGTCTGGCTCCATCCAGCCGTTGTCCCAGCCGAGGATGAAGACCAGCCGCTTCTGGAGCAGCCCCTGGGCGATGGTCGTGTAGCCTGTCGAGTCCAGCGTGCCGCTGGCCTCTAGGCCCAGCACTTCCTTCAACTGGCGCTGTAGCTGCGGCCAGTAGTCTGCCACGGAGCTTGGAACGCCCGAGTAGTAGATCTCGATGGGCCCAACGGCGGAGCCTCCCGCTGCCTCCCACATCTTCTTGGCGTCTGCCAGGTCTTGCTCTCGGTCTTCCGTCTTGAACCGATAGCCCGGCTTCTTGGCCAGCTCCTCCAGGGGCAGGGCCCAGTTGACGATGGCCTGCGCCACCGGCGACCCGAAACTGAAGGAGCCCTGGAACATCTGCTGGCCCATCTGGCTGCGGTCGACAGCGATGCTGATGGCCTGGCGGAGCCGTAGGTCCTTGAAGGGGCTGGCGGCTGCCTCCGAATCCGCCACCAGAAAGCGGCTACTCACAGAGGAGGCGGATATCCACTCCTCCACGTATGACCCCGTCTCAGCAGCTACCCGGTCGGGGAGCCTGTGGTCGCCCGTCCCGGTGTGGTCCACCTGCTTGCTTCTGAAGGCCACTTCGGTGGCGGTATCGTCTGCGGGCGGCCATATCGCCTCAAATCCGTCCAGGGCGGGCCGGCCCCTCAGACCCTGGTCGGCCAGGTCGTCCCTGGCAAACCACTGAGGGTTGCGCACGAC
>Ga0315279_10007862_pt1 | contig 13061 bp, 13 predicted proteins | sample YL17G06_20_MG_FD_203694 | JGI IMG/M metagenome (GOLD analysis project Ga0315279, IMG submission 203694) | Sediment microbial communities from Yellowstone Lake, YNP, Wyoming, USA - YL17G06_20 | ecosystem: Environmental > Aquatic > Freshwater > Lake > Sediment | place: USA: Wyoming | collected... | reverse complement strand
CTGAGCATCTTCTTTTGTCACGCCTTACAGCCCAACTCTTTGAGTTTTGACATCTTGGGCATTTCTGTATATGCGCCATGCCACCATTCTCTCATATTTTGGTGGCTGTTTTAAGACTTTACCCAATCTCTATATATCCAGTCTGACTTATTATCTATTAGGGCAAACAGTAAAGATTACTTCAAATTTTTGAGAAATCCTAGGATATGCGACTTCAGGCTATCAACAGTGAGTTTCCAAACTGGCGGTCCACCCACAAGTATGATAAGTAGTAGATCAAAGAAATACTGTATATTTCTTGTGCGTAGGTATAGCTGCCAACTGTAGTATGCGTAATTAGTAACAGAATGTTCGGGAATGTCCAGACAGATAGGTACCGAATGCATAGGACATTTGGTGCAGATCAATCTGTTCTCATTAACGGAAACTTGCGCGTTTGAAACCCCAATGTCGCGTCTGTCACCAAGCATCTGCGTACAGCTTTCAGCTACGCTATCCCAATGCTTCTGCGATCTTGAAAATAACTTGCGTGCTCTTTGGAATCTTCCGCTATTCCATGCATCGAAGAACCCCTTAGATACCGAATACTCAGCAAAATCGTCCTTCGCATCCCAAACAGCACAGCAAGGAGACACTCTTCCGCCTGGATTCAAAACAAAGGCTTCATATAACCAGGGGCAAGGGCGATTTTTTGCATATTTGTGTTTTGCTTTCTGAGCTGGATTTTCGTTCAAGTAGACGTTATATTGCGGAATGGTGGATGGCTCAAATAATGGAATAGTAGATTGTTCGCAGAATCGTTTATCGTAATTGCTAGTGGACGTGAAAGCCCCGTGAATATTAAGGCTGTCTGCTCCCCAAATCTTATAATCTCTTTTTGCTATTTCAACCTCATGTTGATTATGTCTAAAGACCAGAAATTGCCAGACTACAGTAGGTGTATCAATGCCTAGCTTTTCTTTTGCTGAATGTATTCGCAACATATTCTCGCGTACTAGCTTAAAATTGCCGCCGCGACGATATTTCTGATAAGTCTCTTCCGTCGCGCCATCCAACGAAACGATAAGCACATCTAGACCGCTTTCTATTAGGCTCTGAATATACTCATCTGTAAGATTCATGCTCAGATTAGTGCTTAGGATAACCACTATTCTTTTCGATTTGGCGTATTGAATGAACTGAGGTGTTTGTTTATGTAGCAATGGCTCTCCCCAGTTGAACATTTGAAGCTCCAATAGATAGTCGCCCACCTCGTCTATAATTGATCTATACATCTCCAAGTCCATCGCTTCAGGGGGACGCAAACCTAATCGTAGTCCAGTGGGGCAAATAGGACAACGTAAATTACAAAATAGCGTTGGTTCGATAGTGGCAAATATGGGGTAGTTACTGAGAACTTCTTTCCTCAGAGCCATGTTTAGCCGCAGCTTTAAAATATTGAAATATGCTTTAAACGGCTTCATCTTACTTCTTTCCAGTTAACCCTCAGATGATTTCTTAATTGTTTCTTAATACAGCTAGCTGCAAATAATACTCTTCTGATACTAGTTGAACCATAGATGCGAGGCTCCCAGAAATGAAGTGATTTTGACATATATGATGAGCAACTTTCGAGTCAAGGACTTTTCTTTGGATACGTTAAACATTATAATGTAAAAGCATTTTAGCCGCTATACTGTAAGATTCCGTGCAAAACTGAAATAGCTAGTCCAAACGCTAATTATGCTGAGCAAGTCTGGAACTTGCCGCTGGCATACTTAGTTTAGCGATACAATGAACAAAGATAGACATAGAGTCAGTGTTATAATCCCGAACTACAATAGGAAAAGAGACTTGGAACGGCTACTTCCGAGCATTGCTAATCAGACATTTGGGGATTATGAAGTCATAATCATAGACGACTTTTCGCCTGATAAATCGGCGGTCGAATATATTAGGGACTTCATTAAAGGTCACAAGGATATGCGTCTGGTGGAGAATGCGGAGAACATCGGTTTTGTTAAGACCTGCAACAAGGGGATCAAACTTGCGAAGAGTGAGTACGTCTGCATATTGACTAATGATACAGAAGTCGCGGCGAACTTTATTCAGAGAAATGTCGAAATAATGGATGGAGATAGTTCCATAGGTGTATTATCGTCCATCATTGTAGGTAAAGACGGTAACAACTGGTTCTCAGGGGGAAGTCTCCAGGGGTGTATTCCAGCGTGGACGGCAGATGACTTTCGTGGGGTACGATCAGTGGATTATGTGGCCGGTACTGCGTGCTTCTACCGTAGGGGGATTTTTGACAAAGTAGGATTGCTTAACGAACACTTGATTATGTACCATGAGGATGTCGAATTCTGCCTGCGAGTCAATCGCTTGACTGCCTATAAGACCTGCATGTTCGGCGAGAAATTAGTTGTGCATAATGTAGGTGCAGGTGATTCACTACCATACAAAGCTATTTACTATATGCATAGGAGCCTCATCTTAGTATCCAAGAAATACCGTCCGAAGTGCATACCCAGAATACTGTTGTATTATGCGAGGGAGATGGCTAATTTGTTGCTTGTTTCTGTGTTAAAGCTGAATCCAAGGCATTTATTGTACATAGCACACATTTTTAAGGGTACTATAGACGGCCTGATCGAGAAGACAGAATGAGTATTGCATATAATTCGCATTTGAATTTCTATCGCGATTACTCTTTCGTCCTTGGTGAAGAGCTTTGACAGTGGCAGCGGCAAATGATTTTACTTGCACTCGGAAACAAGTATCTATAAGTCCACATTCGACAATTAAAACATCTAGGTGATATGATTAGTATGAGTTAAGACGCAATGAGATTTAGAGAGTTCATCGGTCTGGTAGAGTCCGATCTATATAGGCACACAGGTAATGTCAGCATACCACTTGTGCTAAGAAACATTATGTTCACCCCGGGATTCAAATATTCTTTCTGGATGCGATTGTGTACATATCTAAGCCAGCAGACCTTTTCCAAATACTCTATATACTGGGTTTCAGCGATCATGCTTGCGCACTACCGAGATAAGTACGGAATAGACATTCCATTTACGACTCAAATTGGCCGAGGGTTATACATTGGCCATTCCGGAGGTATAGTAGTTGGAGCCGAATCGATTGGAAACAACTTCAGCATTTCTCAAGGTGTTACGATAGGTCAGAATAACAGGGGGGAAAAGAAGGGGAGACCGACTATCGGGAATAACGTTTACGTTGGGCCAGGGGCAATAGTAATCGGGAATATCAAAATAGGCGACAACGTTGCCATAGGAGCTAATAGCGTAGTCACTAAAGACATCCCGGACAACGCTGTAGTGGTTGGTGTGCCGGGGAGGGTCATCTCTTACAGAGGTGCCGAAGGCTATCTACTAAATCCTACATGATTTTGAAGCGAGCATTTCGAATAAGACCCGAGAACTGAGTGTATAAGATAATCAGAGAATGAATCACCCTAAAGTCTCAATCATAATCCTCAACTGGAATGGGCTGAAAGACACAGTTGAGTGCCTTGAGTCTCTAAAGAAGATTACCTATCCGAACTATGAAGTAATCGTAGTTGACAACGCCTCGACAGGAGACGATGTTAGAAACCTTCGAGAAAAATTTGGCGATTATATTCACATTATCAGAAACGATAGTAACTACGGGTTTGCAAGAGGCAACAACATTGGCATAAGATATGCCCTGCAAAGAAACGCTTCTTATGTACTTCTGTTGAATAACGACACCATTGTCGATGCGCAGTTCCTCTATGAACTGGTAAGTGTTGCTGAGGCTGACATAGGTCTGGGAATTCTGTGCCCCATGATATATTGGTATGACCAACCTGGCTCAGTCTGGTTTGGCGGTGGGTTTAAAGTTCGTCTTTACAAAGGCACTTGTACGGAGAGTCGAAAAGAAGGCTCAGACCAACCACTTATTAGATCTGAGGTAGCTACAGGAGCTGCTATGCTAATTAGGCGAGAGACAATCGAGAAGATAGGACTTCTTCCTGAGTATCATTTCTTTGGGGTTGAGGATATTGACTACTCACTTGGTGCATTGAAGGCGGGATTTGGCATAGCAGTCGCTACAAAGTCCAAAGTATGGCATAAAGGCTCAAGGGCTACGAGCGTAGCTAGAATTGGATTCCACTATAGAGGTTGGCAGATAATGAGACGTAAATATCTGTCAATGCCAGGCTATATAATATCCACGTTTTCTGCATTAACATGGGCAATAATGGTGTCAATAATTCCGTTTTTCCGCTATCTTTACCACGGTGACTTTCGTGAACTACGAGATTTTTTCAGGAAAATTGCTTCGGCACTGAAAGGGATCGTCGAAGGTGCAATCTGGAGTTCTAGAGAATCCTCTGGCGGCAAGGGTATCACAGGCGAAGATTCTATGCTAAAGCGATAGAGGACGCTCTGGGCCAAATCTAACATTGTGTGCCCTCATTTCAAAGAGTAGGGAACTGCAGATGAAGAGAATAGACAGAGTAATAAGATATTTGGTAAGAATCTACTTGAAGCTGCCGGTAATGCCTTTTAGAGGTACACTTGCTAGGCTATTGTCGAAATACAAGCTGGCTAATAGGAACAGGGTGGTTACTGATACAATAGATGGTATCACTTACTCCCTCGACCTAAATGAGGTGATAGACAGTTTCATTTATTATTCGGGATGCCACGAACCAGGGGTAACCAAGTTCATTGACAAGTATGTTAAGCGAGGTATGACTGTTTTAGATGTAGGTGCGAATGTCGGCTGCCATGCACTTCGGTTTGCGAAGTTGGTAGGAGAGAAAGGGAGGGTAATTGCGTTTGAGCCAACTTCTTGGGCATTTTCAAAGCTTGAGCGTAATGTAGGATTGAACAGTTTCAACAACATGACCTTAGAAAAACTGGCACTATCAGATGTTAGCCGGAAGGACACAGTCACTTTCCCGTCCAGTTGGACTTTGGACAAAGGCGGTCTGCCCGATTATGTTGCTAAGGAGCAGGTAGACTTGACTACTCTGGATGATTATGTAAATACAAATAAAATAAGCAATATTGCTCTAATCAAAATAGATGTAGACGGATATGAGTATAAGGTTATTCGGGGAGGATACAATTCCATCAAGCGTTTCAAACCTGCTATCATTACTGAACTTGGCAGACTCACATTGAAGAGACATGGAGATAATCTTGAGGATTTAGTAGATCTATTAATATCATTGGATTATTCTTTTTATTCAGAGAACGATTTGAAGCGATATGAAAGCAAGGAGGAACTTCTGAACGCTGTTCCTGCTACGGATGAGGTCATAAACGTTATCTGCCAAATAAAGAACTAAACATCTTTGGGAAAATTGCGTGAAAGGGGCCTGTGATTGGAATGCTGAACCAGAAAAGACTTTTGTAATGACTTACAATAGCGCGATACTCGAGCGTTTATTAACAAACCATTTTATTCGTGGCGTCAGGATTCCATATCATATTCAATCATTTGTGCGATCCCACGTCACATACAAGAACCTTGGAAGGTCTTGTATGTGGGGATATCGACATTAACAAGAGAGAACAGTCAGAGCGATCCCACTTCTGCTGCAGACATACAGACATACAGGATTTGTTGATTCCATCCGCTGTTCTCGACCTTGGACGCGAGTGCGGGTAGAAGCAAGTTATGCCTCCGTGTCGAATGGTACTTCTAATTGCCAATGCTTAATAGAGCCAGTACTATGGAATCGAGACGCCAAGTTAGGCTTGTATCTCTAGATTTGCTCCGTACTATTGCAATCGTTCTCCTAGTGACTGGTCATATCGCTTTAGCAGTTGGCAGTCCCATTGGAGAAGCATTCGGCATACCTGGTTTTTACATGGTAGGTCTGGGTGATGTGGCTGTTATTCTGTTCCTTGTTCTATCGGGGCTTGCGCTAGAACTCAATTACGGACAAAAACATGTCCACTTCAGTCGCTTCATGGTGGGCCGCATTCTTAGAATCTATCCTGTCTACTGGCTGATTTTACCCATTGGTATCTTCATATATGTCTTGACCTCATGTCAGGGCGCTAGCACGGCTACATGTTTGAGTTCTAGAGGCTCTGATTTGCTGTGTAGTGTTTTTGGGACTTGTGCATTTATAGGGCGGTGGGGGGGGCCTTTTGTTGCCACTGGCTGGTTCATAGGTCTAATCATGTGCATGTATGTGCTATACCCATACCTGTCAATAAGTTTCAGACACCATCGTCACCTGACGTTGCTTGTCCTGTTTCTTGTGAGCGTCTGCTCGCGTGTAATACTGCAGCACTATGATATTCTCCCATATGCACCGACGCGCTGGTTTCCACTATGCAGGCTCATCGAGTTCGGACTTGGAATCTACCTTGCCAATATCATAGGGCGAGACATCTGGGCATGGGCTAACAGGCTGCAAAAGTTGGCCCCTATCCTCGCATTCGTCGGCGACCTGTCTTTTCCATTGTTCTTGGTACACTATCCCTTGCTAGCCATTGTTGTGAAACACGACCAATTAGGTATGAGTGAGTCAACATCGATTGTGCTGTTCCTGTGCGCATCAATTCTCACAAGCTGGCTTATTCACATCATAGCAGATAGACTGGTACCACGGGAAGTGATACTCAAGAGACTATTCAAAGACCCAGTTTAACTACCTGCCCACTCAGAAGGGTCCTATTAGCTGGCCTCGGTTCAATAGAGAGATGTTTTCAAATATTGGACTGTCCTATGTTGAATTTCTTGCTATCCTTGGTTACAATATTTTCAGTGCCGTGTGCGATGGCGGGCGAGGTTTTTGTCCATAAGATTCACATATTCTTGATTCTGATGTAGTTTGACGCCAGTGATTTGATTTGTCTGCTGTTAAGGATGAAGGAAAGCAAGAATATGAGCAAGCAATATGATGATATGCAGTACTTCAAGGATTCACGGAATGCTTTCCTCCCTTCGCTCTTTTCGCCAATTAATATTTGAGATGCGCCCAATATTGCTAATCTGCGCCCGTAAACCTTAGGGCATAACTCTTTTAGCTCCTCACCATATTTTTCCAGGAAGACGCGGTGCGTCAGCGCACTTCTCTCTACGTTCTTCAAGGGCTTTTGGGAAACAGAAACACGTTCGCCATGTTCTCTATAAGCCCTATAGAGAACCATAGGCACATAGAACGCCTTACACTTCCGGTGTAGTTTAAGCCACAAAATTCCCTCATCACCCCATAGCCTCTCATCGAACCTGTCGTCTTCTTCTAAGGCATCTCTTTTAATCACTAGCCAGAAATCACCGTATATTCTCCCGCACAGAAGGTCATCATATCTTATGTAGCCCTCTTTGGTTATGCCAAAGCCGCTTCTTCGCCCCTTCTCATAATCAATATCATCAAACCATATGATCTGGATTCCTTTAGAGGAAAGCTCTATGAATTTGTTGACTGCTACCTCCAGAGCCTCTTTGACAAGTTCATCATCATCGTCTAAAAAGGCAATATAATCCCCCGTTGCTAAATCAATTCCTTTGTTCTTAGTAGCTAAGGTGCCCTTATTTTGTTCGCGCCTGTAATAACAGATTCTATTATCCTTAAATGAACGGCATACAGTCTCTGTGTTATCAGTGGAAGCATCATCAACTATTATCAGCTCAAAATTATGATATGATTGATTTAACACACTGTTGACAGCCCTGGGCAGTAGATGTGCCCTGTTATATGTCGCCATTACTACGGTAAAAAGCGGTTTTTTATCCATAATTGCTCGTTATCTGCTTCGACTGCCCAACATGATTAAACATCATAGCTGTCTGAATAGCTCTACATATTGCTCCACTACGCTTTTCACGTCGTGCTCTTGCTCAACATAGCGCCTTCCGTTTTCACCAAGCTCCTGCCTCAATTTCTCATTACTCAGCAGCAGCCTAATATCTTCGACCATTCGCTCAAAGGTTCTCGAATGTAATCCCAATTTATGCTCACAAATTACTTCGTCTGGGTCTATATTAAGACTGACTACGGGGGTATATCTTGACCAAGCTTCGAGGAAAGTGTTAGGGAACCCCTCGACATCGGAAGTATTCACAAATATTGAAGCTTTCTCGAAATATCTTTCTATCTCATGATGAGGTACAAATCCAACGAAATCCAAATTGGCTATCTTCCCAGCCCTTTCCTTAATTTGTTCATAGAATTCCTGCTCTCGCGAAGGGCCACCAACCATCTGAAACCTAGCCTCAGGAATAGCAGCAGCAAGTTTTAGAAAAAGCTCAGGTTGCTTCCATTGAGGCCTGATAGTTGACACCCAGAGCACGATAGGAGGTACTGACTTTTCTATTTCCTTCGTTTCCACGGCGTGAAATGCTTTGATTATCATGCTATCGCGTCTGAATCTCTTTTTAAGCATCTCTTGTTGATATTTGGTCTGGGAAATTACGCGACTCGCAATTTTCAGGTCAAATTTCCACAGCAAGTTGTAGATGTTTCTACCTTTAGCACGTTCAGGTACTACCTCCATATCGCTGGGGATGCCAATAACAAGTTTTCTTCTCTTAATTAGACAGTAGAGAGCTACAATCCCTGCCACGCCTCTGAATCCATAATATATATCGGCATCTGCTTGACTAAGAGCTTTCCAAACGAGGCATGCGGTAGAGGGCCTAATTCCCATTGCAGCAGTGGCAGGATATGACTTGATGACCCTGATGCCATCTACTATCTCCGGTGAGTTTTGTCCATGGTCTAAAACAATAAAAGAGACATTAGAATTGCGCTGTGCGAGCTCTCTAGCTAGAAGCACAGATTGGAGCTCGGCCCCGCCTACAATCTCCTTGTTCTGTTTAGTAAGTAGGTGGTACGCGCTTAAAGATACGATACAGACCTTGGTTTTCCTCATAGACTCACGTAAACCTGCTCCAGCTTCTCAGCTACCTTGCTCCAGTCGAACTCCTCTACAGCATACTTTCTGGAGTTAGCCCCCATTCTTTTCAGTTCCTCGAGATTATCAATCAAATATTTTATTTTACCGGCTAACTGCTGTTCATTGGCCGGGTCGATGAGAAAGCCATTCCACTCATCACGTATATGATGCGGGATTCCACCCACCTTGGTGCCGATGACCGGCTTCCCCGAAGCCATAGCCTCCAAGGTGACAAGGGGGTCTCCCTCAGCTAATGACGGAAGCACAAATATGTCTGAGGCCGCGTACAAATCCCTGACTTCTTGCAGGGGGAGCGAACCTGTAAGCACGATATTAGCATACAGTTGATGATGCTTTATATAGCCGAGCATTTCCTCCTTATTAATCGGCTTCTCTGTGGCATCAAATGTAAATGGGCCCACCAGCACGAAAACCAGACTTCTATAACCGAACTCGTTAACCAGTGTATTCGTGGCTTTTAGAAGATGCTCCACACCCTTAATCCGGGCCATCCTTCCTACAAACAGGACAGCCAGCTTCCCTGCCAGACCATACTTCTTTCTTGTACTTGCTGCCGATTCCGCGTCGGGCATGAAGAAATCGGTGTCTACGCCGTTGTGCACTACTACTATCTTATCTGCATTAATCCTGGATTTGAATACGAACCGTTCCTTGGCCGAATCGTTCAACGCTATTACTTTACGTACACGCCTCATTAAGTATGGGTCAAGAAATAGGTGAACGCGCTCAAAAAGGCTTAGTTTTCTACCTGACAACTCCCATTCACCTAAGTGGCAGGTATAAACCGTTTTCCCCCGAAGCCTTCTATTTAGAATGCTCACGATCAGGCCTATGGAGGTCAGGTGCACGTGTATGATATCTATCCTGGAGCGGTTCTTCTTTAGGTAGCTGCTTACGCTTAGGGCAAATAAGGCTGCATTTAGTTCAGCGAGGACGAAGCGGATAAATCCGGGTGCTCTGCCAAATGGGATCTGCATAACTTTCAGTCTGACTATTTCCACGCCTTCCAATTGTTCTGCAGGAGGATCGTCTCTCGTGTACTTCCTATCTAAGATGACTACCTGGTGTCCCAGCTTTGCCAGTTGTTTCGAGGTATTGAATATCACTTGAAGGGGAGCACCGCCCTCTTTGGGCGGCATCCTGACGCTGCCTACTGATACCTGCACTATCCTCATGGGCTCCATGCCCCACGACAATCTGCCAATTGGGTGTAGCACAACGTTTTCATTTTCGTTCGAATTGAGCTATATATTTTTTCAAGGCGTTCACCAGTTTCCTATCTCTAGCAAGCTCAGGTAGTCTCAAATCCACCTTTTTCAGCGCTTCTTCAAGCTTCTCCACATCGTAAACCGCGATTACCTTGCCCTCTTTTTCGAGCTCCCTAGCAAAGTCCAGTTGGTGGTCGTCGATGACCTCGTCGTACTGCTTGAGACGCGGCACTACTATTACCGGCGTTCCTTGCTCCTGAGCATCCAATATGGACATTGCGGGCTGAGTTACCACAACCCTGACTTTCTTGCACCATTCCTTGATGCCGGCATCTGTGGTGAAATCGAACCACTTTGCGCTTTGAGGACGGAAGCTGGTATGCCCTATCTGCATGACCACCTCCTCGCCTGAGGCAGCGGCGATTTCGTCCATCTTTTTGAGCAGGCGGTCGAATCCTTTGGTGTGCATGCCCACCGTTACGAAGATCAAAGTATTGCCCCCTCATACTTAGCCTTCTTGCCATACTTAGACAGGAGGCGTTCCCACTGGACCAGGAAAACATCTGATACGGGGTAAACTAGCTTGCCAGTTGCAGTGGGACGGTCCACCCGCGTCCAACTCTCAATGAATATGGTCTTGATTCTGAGGAGCTTAGCCAGATAAAAAGCGGGGATGGCTATCTCCGAGCCTGTGGATACAATTAGCTTTGGTTTCTCCCTGAGCAGAATTCTGAGAGTGGACAGAAAGGCTTGGGCCATAACTAAAGGATTCGTACCGATGTTTCTTAGCAGGTATTTACGTTCCAGCCTGCGAGTTCTTGTCGAATCATAGGTAACGAAGAAGGTCTCATGGCCTTCGAAGGCCTCCATTAATTGGAGCATCTCCGACAGATGGCCCCCATGGGAACATACTAGGCAGATTTTCATGTCGATCTCTTGCACACTATTACCATATTAGCTGATTCAACCCTCGTTTTCTTAATTTCGAACTCGGCCATTACAATGACCCATATCAATGGCTTTACAATATACCTGTATGCCTGGACTACAAACTTCGTCAGCTTAGATTGGCGCTCATGCGACCAATAAGACATGGTAGGCTGAATTTGCTTCGTCTGAATCAACTCGGAGCCAAGACGGTACAGCATCCAGTCAATTCTAGCGCCCAAGAAATGATAGCGCCAATATGTAGCTATGGGAGAGAGATTCGCGTTCCTCAACTTTGCTACAAGTTGAGGTTTCGTATAATGCCTCACATGGTCAGGGTAGAGTGCCGGGTTGAATGGTTCTTTCGAAGCATTAGGCGTAGACACTACGAACAAGCCGCCCTTCTTAAGTATACGCTGTACTTCCGAGAGAAAGAGCACATCGTCGTCAACATGCTCGATAACTTCGTGAGTATAAGCAAGGTCGAAAGCCTCATCCCTAAAGGGAAAATCCTTTCCATTGTACAGGACGACCCCAAAGTTTGGGCAGCGCCTTGTCGCATTCGAAGCAAGAATAGCCGTTTCAGCATCTACATCTAGACCGACTGTAGTAAGTCTTAGCTCTTTAGATACAAACATGCTCAGATCGCCTAGCCCGCAACCAATGTCAAGAACCAAACCCTGCGCAGGAACGTACTTGGTGTATTTAGACAAAATGTGAGCGAATATCATTCTAGGAACTGTGTATAGTGTCATTGTCATGCCTACTTGACGATCCGTAACACCTGGCCCCACTCGTAGTTTAGTTTGAACCTTCTGATAAGCTGAAAGTCGGATAGCTCCCTCAGCTTTTGTACCTGTCTGCGCCTCCGTAGAAGACTTCTCATGTTACTGGCGATAGAGAACCAGGCCCTCAGCTTTGCCCAAACATATCTCGGGCCACGAATCACACAGTATCCCATGATTAGGGTCTCAGTTAACATGAGGAAAGGCAGGAGTGCTACCAAGGTAGGAGGCTTCAAATAACAGAGGATTGCGTTTGCTCTTCCATATTCCAGCCAAAATATCTTCTGAGGAGTCATCTTCAGTTCGTACTCATGGTAAACAACCGACTGAGGCACACAGTAGATTCTATATCCCATCATGTTGACAACCCAGGATAAGTCGACATCGTCATAGTACATGAAGTTATCCTCATTAAGTCCACCCATCAGTTCTACAATTTCTCTCCTGATAAGAAAAGAGCACCCGCTGACACTAGCAACCTGGAATGGTTCTTTGGGCAAGTCGCTATCTTGCCTGTTGAGCCCTCTGACGAAACCAAGGCCAGTGATATGCATATTCAGACCCATGACACCGACTTTTCCCCTATCCCTATATAGCAGGCTTTTAGGCGTTACCGCGCCAGCATCAGGGTTAGCATCCATGAACTCGACCATGGCACCCAGCCAGTTTTTCTCAACCTCAGTATCAACGTTTAGAGGAGCAAAATATCTTCCTTTAGCGTGAGATATGCCTGAATTGATGCCTCCTGTGTATCCCAGGTTCTTCTCATTTGCAACTACGAGTAAATCAGGAAACATTCGCCTGACATATTCGAGACTACCATCGCTCGATTTATTGTCGACCAGTATCACCTCAAAATCAGGAAGGTTCTGAGCTAGTACGGAGCGAAGACAAGTCTCAAGATAAGATATGCCATTATAATTGACGATTATGACCGAAACCTTAGTCTGGCTGCTCTGCATGTTCCAATGATACTATAGACTCGCCTCTATAGCAAAGAGGCCCCTTTTGATCTGAATATAATTTTAGGCTATTCTCTGAATTTGCGTTTCAGGTACGATTTGCTCGACTTACAACATTATGTTATCATGAAGTTCAGAAACTCGATGAATAGGAACCATAAACAAAGGCAGACTTCCAGAGCGAATGACAACGCGGCGCCTGCTGAGTATGCCCAGCGAGGTTGCGAAATCATTGCTGCGATCCCGTGTTTTAACGAG
>Ga0315279_10007861_pt1 | contig 13061 bp, 13 predicted proteins | sample YL17G06_20_MG_FD_203694 | JGI IMG/M metagenome (GOLD analysis project Ga0315279, IMG submission 203694) | Sediment microbial communities from Yellowstone Lake, YNP, Wyoming, USA - YL17G06_20 | ecosystem: Environmental > Aquatic > Freshwater > Lake > Sediment | place: USA: Wyoming | collected... | reverse complement strand
CCCTCAGCCATCGGGCCAGCTTCCCCAACATGCAGTCGGCGATGAAACTCATGCTTCCGCCCCGGCGGTGATCTTAAAGGCCCAGGAACTGCACGGCTACTCCCGAAACGAAGATCATGGCCCCGGCAAGGGCGTGGGAGTACCGTTCGAGGCGGCCGAGGCGGACGAAGCTCACGCCCCAGGAAGCGAGCGAGATGATGGTCAACATGGTCAGGATGGTCGCCAGCCCGAAGGCCGCGGTCACGAGGACGACGCCGCCGGTGTTGTGCCGGGCGGCCGGATACATGACCAGCGGGATAAGGGGCTCGCAAGGCCCGAAGACGAAAATGGTGAAGAGGACCCAGGGCGTGATGTTGGCCTTGCCGCCGCCATCGTGGACATGGACGTGGCCTCCGTTGTGCGCGTGGGGATGGTCGTGGGCCTCTGACGGAGAATGGGCATGGGCGTGCGTGTGCGGCTTGTTCCTCAAGGCCCGGTGCATGCCCCAGACGAAGTAGGCCAGCCCGAAACCGATGAGGAGCCAAGCCGCCAAGCTCCCCCGGAAGGACTCCACCCCCTCGAGTTTCGTCACTGCGATCCCCAGGCCGATGCCCAGGAAGCCGAGGACGACCGAGCTCAGGACGTGTCCCAGCCCGCAGAGGAAAGAGATGACAAGGGTCTTCGAAAGGGGCCATCGCCTCGCCCGGGCCATGACGATGAACGGAAGGTAGTGGTCGGGGCCGATGACGGTGTGGATGAAACCGATCGAGGCCGCCGTCCCCGCCAGAACCAAGATCTCGTTTGTCACGCGCCGATTATACCAGAAATTAAAGATTTGGTGGACGGTAGGAGACTCGAACTCCCGACCTCAGCGTTGCGAACGCCGCGCTCTCCCAACTGAGCTAACCGCCCACGCTCTATCCGATGATGTGCATCGAATTTACCATGTTTTCGAGAGATTTTCCACCCCCCGGCTTTTTTCTTCGGCCGTGGTCCCATACAATATGGACTCGGAACGGAGGAAAGGCCCCGCCGCCTTCGGCGGGACCTCTCAGTAGGAGAAACGCCCCTTCCCGTGCTTGGTCAGGAAGGAGGCCAGGAGAACGAACGCCCCCACCAGAAGCGTTCCCAGGCTGAAGATCTTCAGCCCGCTCTTTAAGGTCATCAACTTCTCCTCACATCAGGAAAAGATCCTCTTCCGGGACGGGAGCCGCTAGTCCTCCCAGCCGCACATACTCCGGGCCTTGAGGGCCCGGATCGATTAAGCCCTTTTTGGTTCCCTGGCTGGAGGCCACGCCTTTTTGTTCCGCAGTCTATCAGATATTATCAGGGATGGCCGCTGTCAATAACCAGACCGCCGATGTCCGATCTTGTCCGATTATGTCATACCTTGTCGCTAGATGTTATAGTCTGCAACTCAAACTTGACTCTTCCGAACAGAGTTTCTATAGTAAGAAGTTCATTATAGAGCAGAAGAATCGACCAATGGCCATTGAACCTGGGAAAAACGGCTCGCTTACCTCCTGGAAGGAGATCGCCTCCTACCTGGGATGCGACCAGAGGACATGTTACAGGTGGGAAAAAACCCTCGGCCTTCCCGTCCACAGGCTGGAGGGCGCCCACAAGTCCAGAGTTTACGCCCATAAGGAGGAGATGGACGCCTGGCGCAAGAGCAAGGAAAGCACGCATTCTCTCGATAAGCACAAGCCCGGATCGGCACGCGCCTGGAAGACGGCCTTCCTTTTCCTAGCCCTGATCCTGATAGCGGCGGCCCTTTTCTTCGGCTTCCGGAAATTGTTGCGTCCTCAGGAACCGGCGGACTTCAGGATCGACAAAAGCGCCTTGGTCGTCCTCAGCAAAAAAGGCCGCGAGCTCTGGCGCTTCGAGACCGGAGTCGAAAACCTCCTCGGCAACCAAGCCTTTCGTGAGCATTTCCAGGTCAAAAGAATTCTTCCCTCCGAAATCGTTACCCTTCCCTATCTCATCATCAAGGACATCAACGGAGACGGCCGCAAGGAGGTCCTCTTCACGGCGAAAACCGAGGATTCGTACAAGGAAGGGGTCATCTTCTGCTTCGACCAGCGGGGACGGGAGCTGTGGCGTTTCCGTACGGGCCGCCCGATCCGGTTCGGCCGGCAGGATTACGCGGATTTCGCCATTTATGGATTTGGAGCAAACGACCTGGACAATGACGGCCGGCAGGAGGTCATCGTCATCTCGTTCAGCAGGGGATTCTTTCCCACTCAACTGGCCGTCCTGGGCTCCGATGGAAAGCTTCTCGGGGAGTTCTGGAACTCGGGGCAGATCCACGACGTCGCCCTTGTTGACCTGGAACACGACGGAAGAAAAGAAATTATCTTTTCCGGCATGAACAACGAATACAAAAAGGGGTGCCTGATCGTCTTCGACACAGCCCGGATATCCGGCAGCTCCCCGCAGAGCGCCGAGAAGTTCATCTCCCCGGCCCTTTCCCCAGGAACGGAAAGATTTTATGTCCTCTTCCCCAGGACCGACCTGGATATGAGCGAATTCCCGGCAGAAACGGCAATAAGCTCTGAGGTCCTCAGCAACGATCTGATCCTCGTCACCATGGGCAATAGCCGCATCATTTACGAGCTGGGCTTCGACCTCGCCCCGCGGATCGCCCGGACAAGCCACCCCTTTGAGCAGAAGCACGCGGTCGCCGTCCGCGAGGGAAGGATCAAGAGCGTCCTCGACAACGCCTACTTCGATTCCCTCAAACGCGGCATCCTCTACTGGAACGGCCGGGAGTGGACCGGAACGCCTTCACAGAACCGGTAGGATCCAAAACCGGAGCCCGAGAAAACTCCTCCTTCCCGATCGTCTTGAATAATGAGGGAACGATCTCTCTCATTTCCCCTTGACGATGGCAATGAGGGCCTCGAGCGCCCGGGGGTCATGGCATTCGCCCAGCCAGAAGACGGCCTTTTTACGGACGTGCGGATTGGGGTGCGTCCTGGCGATCTTGATGAGCGGCTCGACACCTTGGTTCTCCGGAAGCTGGGAAAGCGCGAACACGGCCTGCTCCTGGACCCTGGAGTCCCCGTCCTTGGTCGCGAAATCGATGAGGGCCGCACCCGCCTTTTTTGAAGCCCGCTGTCCGAGCCAGAACACGGCCTCGTGCCGGATATTCTCGTTTTCCGCGGTCCGGGCCAGGTCGATGAGTTCGTCGACGGCAGCCTCAAGCTCCACCTGGCTGATGGCGAAGACCGCGCCCTTCTGGACCTCGCACGACCGGTCGGTCCGGGCCGCCTGACGCAGGACCTTCAACGCGGCCGCGTCGTCCTGTTGCCCGATCCAGAAGGCGGCGTCCTTCCGGAGCTCATCGGCGTCCCGGCTCGCGAGGACACTCTCCAGGATGGGAATAACCAAAGCCGGCGTGTTGTGAACTCCCACGGCGGCCAAGACGTGCTTTTTCGTCTCTTCTCGTTTCGCTCCGGCGTAAAGACCGCGGAGGAGCGTCAGGCTCTGATCGTCCGAAGCGTCCCCCAACCATAGAAGGGGCAGACCCTGGAAGTCGAAGTTCAGCTCGAAGTTGCTCATCTCAACCTTGTCCGGACCGGCTTGGCTCCAAGTTCCGACCCCATAACGCAGCAGGATCGCGACACTCTTCCAGACCTTCTTCTCGGGCTTCCAATCATTCTCCAGGTCATCCAGGACTTCCTTGGCTGTCCTTCGGAGCCGCTCTGCGCGCGGAACGAGGGATTCCGGCCTTTTCCGGCCGGTAAGGATCTCCTCGAGCGTCGGCCCGGCGGAGCCGTGGTCGTCGTTCCACGATCCGATGAAAGAGTGTTCGCCCATGAGCCTCCGGATGTCGTACCCAACCCAGAAACCGCTCTTGTATCCCTTGGCCCCTGCCTCGCGGAGGGCCCATTCTGCGCGTGAGCCCAGGACGTCCCCCGGCCAGGGGTGGACGAGGACCTCCCGGGGGAGCTCATGGGCGGCTAAAACAGCCGCCATGAGCGCGAATAATCCCAAACCAAGCGCCTTCCGGCAGAACATGGCTTAGTTCTCTTTCTTTTCTAGGATGTCGACCAGGGCCGCCTTGGCTTTGGGCGTCCCGATCTCGCCCAGGGCCGTCACCGCCGCCGTGGCAACCTTCGTGTCCTTGTCGGTCTTGACGATCTCGAGGAGGACGGCGACGGCCTCGTCGCTCTTCGTCTCGCCGAGGGCGAAAACGGCCAGGCGCCTCGTCTCGGGGTCCTTCTCGTCCTTGAGGACCTGGGCCAGGACGACGACTGAATCGGCGCCCTTCTTGTCGGCGATGGACATGAGCATGGCCCGGCGCACGCGCTCCGACTTGGACTTTCTCATCAGGTTGAGGAGTGCGTCGGTCCCGACGTCTTCCAGCTCCTGCAGGGCGAAAGCGGCCGATTCGGCCAACTTCTCGTCAGGGTTGTTGAGGGCGGTTTCAAGGAGGATATCCTTCACTTCCGCCCCGCCGTGCTCGGCGATGGCGAAGAGGGCGTTCCTTTGGAGCTCCTCATCTTTCGACGAACGAAGGACCTCTTTGAGCAGGGCCAGAGACCCGGCCCCCTCGATCTCGGCGGCCTGGAACAGGGCAGCCCGGGAGAGTTCCTTGTCGCCTTCCTTGAAGATGATCTCCTTGAGCGTCGGGAGAGCTTCGTCCCCTCCCTTGTCGCTGATCGCGAAGAGGGCCATCTTGCGGACCTCGGGGTCTTTGGCCTCCTTGAGGATGCGGAAAACAGCTTCCTGGGCCTCCTTCGTGTCAATGTTCTGGAGGGCGATCGCGGCGTTCCGGGCCAGCTGGGAATCCGGATCGGTCAGGGCCAGTTCGGTATAAAAGGAAACGATGGAAGGGTCGTCCGTTTCGGCCAGGGCGAAGAGGGCGTTCTTCCTGAGGTCCATGTCCGGGTCGGACTTGACGACCTCTTTCAAAACGCGGACAGACTCCGCTCCGCCCTTGTCGCCGATGGCGAATAGCGCGTTCTTACGGGCCTTGACGTTCGGGTCCTTGAGGGCGATCTCCCTCAGCTTGGCGAAGGCCTCAGGCTCCTCGAAGTCCTGGAGCATGAAGACGATCTGGCTCATGAGCTTGGCGCTTTCGGTCTTGTCATAGAGACCGATGAGAGTCTTGAGGGCCTCGGCGTCGCCCATGTTCTGGAGGGCGTAGAGAGCGGCCAGCTTGACGTCCTCGTCGCCATCGGTCTCCATCGACTTGACGACGGTCTCGTATTCGGGCTTGCCGGCCCTGGCCAGCTCGCGGCCGATCCGGACCATGTTCGTCCGGGCGTCGTTGGCCCACTCGCTCTTGGGGTAGGAGTTGACGAACTCCTGGTAGCACTTGAAGACCGTTTCGAGGGAATCATTGAGCTTTTCCATGGAATAGCATTTCCAGAACCGGGCGTCGTCGACCCAGGCGCTTTCCGAGAAGTTCCGGATGACGGCATCCATCGACTTTAGGGCGTCGCCCCATTTTTCCTCGAGGACCAGGCTATAGGCCTGCTTGTAGGCGATGGCGTCCTTCTCCTGCAGGTTCTCGGGAGGCCGTTTGGCCGCGAACGACGGAACGGCCGCCAGCAAAAGGCCCAGGATGATCATTGAACGGAAGATTCTTGATTTCATGGTCTTTCTCCTTGTCTATCTTTAAATGGTTGAAGACTTCGTTTTGGGCGCACGCCGGTCGCCCTTGCCGCCCGGCCCCATCTCGGTCAGGTTGATCTTGAGCATGATCCCCCTGCTTTCCGCGCCCTGCTTGACGAACTCGACAGCCGAAAGGTCATTGGCGGACTCGAGGTTGGCGATCTGGATGAGGATCGTCTCCAGGTCGGAAACGAGCTCGCGGAGGCGTTTCTGGGCCGGGTCCTTGAGGTCGCTTTTGAGGCCGGAGGCTTCGTTCACGAGCTCGCGCGAGAGCTGTTTCTGACGGGGGAGGTCCAGCCCGTAGGCATCCTCTGATTTCGGATCGTAGTTGACGAGGGCCAGGATGATGAGCTTGGACCGGTCGATGTAGTTCCGGGCCCTGAGGACGGGGGCGGAGGCTTGTTGGACACCGGGAGTCGTGAGGGCGAGAGGTTGCTGGGCCTGCCGGACCGGAGGGGCCGGACGCGAAAGAACGGTCCTCCCGATGAGGATGCCGACCACGACGAGGGCGGTTGCGCCCACCAATTGATACGCCCATTTCGGGAAGACGTTGAAGATCGCGGACAGGCGTTCGCGGGCCGGATGTCCGGACGGCGCGGGGCTCATCTCTTTGTCCAGGCGTTTCGAGAACCGGTCCCAGTAACCATCCCAGAACGCAGGGCCGGGATCCGGCCGCTCCCTTTTATCCAAGAGCTCGAGCGTCGCGGTCATGGCCTTGAATTCGGCGGTGCACGAAGCGCAGGAGCCGAGGTGGGCGTCGAAGGAGGCCTTGTCCTCCTTCCCGACCCCGAGCTCGCCGTAAAGGGCTTCGATCATCTGTTCGCGGCACTTTTCGCAATCAATCATGGAAGGCCTCCGGGTTCATGTCCGTCCGGTAGGGGACGAGCTCTGTCCGGAGCTTCCGGACCGCGCGGAAGAGATAGCTCTTGACGGAGCCGACGGTAAGATCCAGGCTCTCGGCGATCTCCTTGAGGGAGAGGTCCTCGTAATGCCGAAGCAGGAAGACCGCTTTCTCCTGGGTGGAGACATTTCCAAGGGCCTTCTCGATCCGCTCCTGGAGGAGCCCCCGCTCGGCCACGACCGCCGGATTTAGGGAAGCTTGCGGCTCGGCGATCTGGGGATGACTCTGAAATCCCGCTTCGAGCGCCTCGTCCGCCATCGGCTCGGGTGTCACGGCCCTCTTCCGCAGATGGTCGATGGAGGCGTTGTAAGTGATCCGGTAGAGCCAGGCGCCGAGCCTGGCGTCCCGCTTGAACGTCTTGAACGAGCGGAACACTCTCAAAAAAACCTCCTGGGAAACATCCTCGGCATCGGCGGGATTGCCGAGCATGTCGAGGGCGAGGAAATAGACCTTCTTCTTGTGGGTTTCGACGAGCTCCTGGAACGCGGAACGGTCCCCGCGCGCGAGCCTTTGGATGAGCTCCTGTTCGTCCGTCACCATATAACTCCGGTTTCACACCCTATAGACGGGCCGGGAGGGGGATAGGTTGGCAAGGGAGCAGGGGTCAGGTCTTAACATTTAACATTTTTCCCGAAAATGTTAAATGTTAAGACCTGACCCCTCATTTCAAGATGACTTCCCGTTCCCCCCGTTCGATATCGCCGATCGCCCAAGCTTTCACGCCGAGTTTCGCGAACACGGCGATGGTCCGGTCGGCGTCGGCCACGGATGTGACGAGGGCCATGCCCACCCCCATGTTGAAGGTCCGGTACATCTCGCGGTCGCCGATGCCGCCTTTCTCCCGGATGGTCTTGAAGATGAGCGGGATGGACCACGAACCGCGCCTGATGACGACCCGGAGCCCCTCAGGGATGACGCGGGGGATGTTGTCATAGAAACCGCCCCCGGTGATGTGGGCCATAGACTTGATGCGGATTTTTTTCAGGACCTCGAGGATGGGCCGGGTGTAGATTCGCGTCGGACGGAGGAGTTCCCGGCCGTACTTTCCCTTGAGCTCTTTCTCGGAGAAGGCCTTTCGGGCCAGAGAGAAGCCGTTGCTATGCAGCCCGGAGGAGGCGAGCCCGATGACCTTGTCGCCCGGGCGGCAGGTCCGACCGTCGATGATCTTCGGAGTGTCGACGAGACCGACGCAAAATCCGGCCAGGTCCCACTTGCCGGGGGCGTAGAGATCCGGAAGCTCGGCGGTCTCGCCGCCGACGAGGGCGCAGCCGGCCTCCCGGCAACCCTTAACGATCCCCTTCATGACCTGGGCAAGGGCGCCGCTGTCGAGCCGGCCGACGGCGATGTAGTCGAGAAAGAAGAGCGGCTCGGCCCCAAAAACGACCACGTCATCAACCGACATGGCCACCAGGTCGATGCCGACCGTGTCGTATTTCTTCAGGGCCTCGGCGACGAGGAGCTTGGTCCCGACGCCGTCCGTGGACGAGACGAGGACCGGTTTCTTCATGCCCTTGAGCTTCGGTGCAAAAAGGCCGCTGAAGCCGCCGATCGTCCCCATGACCTCGGGCCGGCCCGTGGACTTGACCATGGGCTTGATCCTGGCGATGAAACGATCGGCCTCGTCGATGTCGACTCCGGCTTTCCTATAGGTCCATGCGGCCATGTTTCGCTCCTCAATCCCGGATTCGGTATCAAAATATCATCAGGTCGGAACTAAGTCAATTTGGGGACACAATACCCATTTCCGAATTATCTTTTTGGACGCAAATTCCAGGGGGGATTTCAGAAATTCGGAAATTGGTATTGTGTCCCCAATTAATTTCGCATATAACTTTCCCCGTGATGACGCCTGTTTAAGGAGCCTGCGATGGACCGGACACTGACCCTCGGCGGATATGGAAAGCGCTTCCTGAGTTTTCTCTCGGGCGCGGGGATGATGGCGGCTTCCATCATGACCATGCGCCACTTCTTCCTGGCCAATTACCCCTCGTCCATCTACGAGGGCGCGTTCTGCGACATCAGCGCCTTCTTCAACTGCGACAGCTCGGCCTTCTCGGTCATCTCCCAGGTCGCGGGCATCCCCATCGGCACCTTCGGGCTCTTCGCCGGCGCCCTGGTCGCGCTCGGCGCCATCTTCCCCTCCGAGAGCTTCGAGCGGACGAACAAGTCCATCGCTCTGGCCAATGTCCTCGGCGTCCTGGCGCTCTTCTCCTACTCCGTTTTCGGCCTGAAGAGCCTCTGCCTCCTCTGCAGCGGTTACTATGTCTTTTCCATTTTCAGCTTTTTCCTCTTCTGGAGATACGGGATCGACCACGACGCCCGCGGCTTCTTTGCCAAGTACGTCCGGTTCTCCTTCAAGATGGTCTTCGTTTTCGCCGCGACGGCCGCCTTCGGCGCCACCGGCGTCATCCTCTTCCACAACGCCAAGAAAGACGCGCAGACCGGGACGGCCATGACCGTCGTCCGGCAGTTCTACGAACTGCCGAAGGTCGCCTCTCCGAGCGTCATTTCTCCATACTGGACCGCGAAGTCCACGGAAAAGTTCGAGGACGCCGCCATCCAAGTCATCGAATACGTCGATTTCCTCTGCCCGGACTGCCTCTACTTGACCCAGCAGATGGACAAGCTTAAAAAGGACTTCGCCGGCAAGATCAACGTCGCCTTCCAGTTCTTTCCCCTGGAGGCCAAATGCAACAAAGTCGTGGACAAGGACTTGCACCCAGGCGCCTGCGACCTGTCCTTCATGGCGGCGTATGATCCGGCCAAGTTCCTGCCCATCCACGATGAGATCTTCGCCAATTTCCTGTCCGCAAAAAAGCCGGAATGGCGGCAGTCCCTGGCCAAGAAGCACGGGGTCGAAGCGGCCCTCACCGACCAGAAAACACAGGACATCGTTCAGCGCATCATCAACACGGGCGCCGAGTACGAGAAGACCTCGGACAAGTTCACCCACGGCATCCGGTCCACGCCGACCCTGATCATCAACAACCGGATGGTCATCGGAACCCTTCCCTACGAGCATCTGAAAGCCATTTTCCAGGCCCTCCTCGACGAGAAGGAAGGCGGCCGCAAGTTCCTCGAAAACTGGGTCCCGGTGCCGAAAAAAACCCTGAAGACCGTAAAATAATGTTCCTCCGCCCGGAGGATTGGCGGAAATCTCGGATATTATTTATAATCCCAGTGGGACTGGGATGAAGTCGCGATCGGCAGGTCTTTGCTGGAGGACATCCCGAAACGTAATGGGCTATCCGACAACTTCTCGGAATTCGAGGTCCGCTTCTTTGGAAAAAAGAGCCGCTAGGGATACCTTCGCCCAGAAGCTCGAGCGGCGCGCCCGCCTGGCCGGGCTGCCCTTCGAGAAAAAGATAGAGATCCTCATTGAACTCCAGAAAATGGCCGCCGGGATCCGCAAGGACCCCCGCCGCATCGTCTGGCCGTCCAGATAAAAAGAACCGGAGTGATGTAACCTTTTCCCCCAAGGTCAGTCTATTATCCTGAACGAAAGAGAACCATGGCCCCGAGCGATAACGAAGTGATGGAAGCCGTCAGGGACGGCAAGGTCGAGAAGCTGGCCATTCTCTTCGAGCGTCACCAGGTCATGCTCTTCAACTTCTTTCTGCGCCTGACGGGAAACCCGAGCGCCAGCGAGGACCTCGTCCAAGACGTCTTCATCCGCATCCTCAAGTACCGGGCCGGCTACCATGGGGAGAGCAAGTTCGCCGTCTGGATGTTCCAGATCGCCCGGAACGCCCACGTCGACCACCTGAGGAAGCAGAAGGGCGATCTCCCCCTGGACGAGCAGTTCGCCGAGCCCGCGGCCCGGGGGCTGCGGCCGGAGGAGCGGCTCGAGGCCGAGCAGGACATCGCCCTGATACGCCGGGCCCTGGACCAGTTGCCCTGGAAGAAGCGGGAGATCCTGATGCTGAGCCGCTTCCAGGACCTCAAGCTCCGCGAGATCGCCGACCTCCTGGGCTGCCAGGTCGGAACCGTCAAAGCCCAGGTCCACCGGGCGCTCAAAGAGCTCAGCCGGATCTACCTGGAACTCCAGGAAGGGAGAACCTCATGAACTGTGAAAAAGCCAAAGAATATTTCGCCGATTACCTCGTCGGGGACATCGAGCCGTCCGCCGAGGCCGAGATCAGGGCGCATATCGCCTCCTGCGCTTCCTGCCGGGAGGAGCTCGAAGGCCTGAGCGCCGTCTGGGCCAAGCTCGGCGTCCTGCCCCAGGAGCAGCCCTCGGGCCGGCTGAGGGCGAACTTCTACGCTATGATCGAGGACACCAAGCGAAAGCCCGCGAACCGGATCGTCGCTTTCTGGAAGGAGTTCCGGTCGTTCCGGAAGCCCGCTTATGGCTTCTCCTTCGGCCTCGCCCTCCTCGTCGTCGGGATCGGGGCCGGAGCCCTCCTGATGGGCGGCAGCGGCTCCGGCAAGGTTGCAGCCCTCCACCAGGAGCTCCAGGACATGCGCCAGACTGTCGCCCTCTCCATGCTCGACCGGTCCTCGGCCACGGAAAGGCTCGAGGGGATCAGCTGGAGCGCCGGGCTCGACAAGCCCGGCGAAAAGACCATCGTGGCCCTCGTTAACAAGCTCGACGGCGATCCCAACGTCAACGTCCGCCTGGCGGCTGTGGACGCGCTCTATCTTTTCCGGGGCGATCCGGCGGTCAAGGAAAGCCTTATCCGGTCCCTGGCCAAGCAGGAATCGCCGCTCGTCCAGATCGCCCTCATCGACCTCCTGGTCGAGATCCGCGAGCGACGAGCCGCCGACGCCCTCAAGCAGATCATTGGGAACGCCAAACTCGCCCCCCAGGTCAAAGAGCACGCTGAGCTCGGACTCAAGCAAATCATCTGAAGGAAAGAACCCATGAAAAAGACCGCGCTCGCCCTGATGGCCCCGGCTCTCTTCGGCCTCTTCCTGGCCGCCCACGACCACGATTATGACGTTCAGGAGAAGGAAGAAATATCGAAGACCTTCAAGGTCGCCGATGCCTCGCAGGCCGCCGAGGTCATCGTGGACAATGTCTGGGGCAGTGTCCGGGTAGAGGGCGCCTCCGGACGGGACGTCATCCTCACGGCCCAAAAGACGATGCTCGCCGAGAGCAAGGAGAAGCTCCAGAAGGCCAAAGAGGAGGTCAAGCTCAACATCACCGAGAAAGGCAACACCGTGGACATCTACGTAGACGGTCCCTTCCGCTGCCGCGACCACGAACACCGCTGGAGCCGCATGCAGAAGGACCCGGGTTACATCGTCCGGTATGACTTCGTGCTCAAGGTCCCCTTCCGGACGAAGCTCGATGTCTCCACGGTCAACGAAGGGGACGTCGAGGTGAAGAACGTGGAGGGCGATTTCGAGGTCGAAAACGTCAACGGCGAGGTCCGGATATCCGAAATCGCCGGCTCCGGAAAAGCCCACACCGTGAACGGCGAGGTCCGGGTCGCCTTCAAGCGCACCCCGGCGGGGAAGTGCTCCTTCGGGAGCGTCAACGGAGACCTCACGATCTCCTTCCCGGCCGACCTCTCGGCGGACTTCCGCATCAAGACATTTAACGGCGAGGTCTATTCGGACTTCCCCGTGACCTACCTCCCGGCCGCCCCGGCAGTCCGAGAAGAGACCAAAGGCAAGTATGTCTTCAAGAGTGACCGTTTCTTCGGCGTTCGCGCCGGCAAGGGCGGGCCCGAGATCAAGATGGACACCTTTAACGGAGACATTCTCATAAAGAAAAGAACTGTTTGAAAAAGGAGAAAAACATGAACAGAACGTACCGGAACATTCTTTTGGGACTGGCGCTTCTCGTTTGCCTCGCGCTTTTGGGTTATGCCCAGGACGCGAAAACGGACCGGGCCGTGGTGCCTCTGACCGATCCCGCCAAGCCCGCCCTGATCAAGGCCGACGTCCTCATGGGAAGCATCACCGTCAAGGGTTCCGACGGCAAGGAGGTTATCGTCGAAGCTAAGGTCCGGGAGCGGTCCCTGACCGATGAGGACGATGAGGGCGAAGCGGTGTCAGAGGCCGTGCGGGGCGCGAGGCATGCTTTTCGCGGCGCGGTTGCCGGCGAAGACAAAGATGAGAAGGACAAGGCCGCCAAGGTCGCCGGCATGAAGAAGATCGGCGTCGTCAGCACGGGGCTGGAGGTCGAGGAATCGAATAACGTCGTCTCCATCAGCGCCGAGTCCTGGAAGTACGCCGTGGACATCACGATCCAGGTCCCGCGCGCCTCGTCCCTCGAGCTCCACTCAACGAACGACGGCGATATCGTCGTCGAGAACGTCAGCGGCGAGATCGAGGTCGAGAACGTCAACGGCTCGAACACACTGAGGAACATCTCGGGGAACGCCGTCGTCAACACCGTGAACGGGGATGTGACCGTCACCATGACCCGGGTCACGCCCGATAAGCCCATGTCCTTCAGCTCGATGAACGGCGACGTCGACGTGACGCTCCCGGCGGACATCAAGGCCAACGTCAAGATGAAGTCCCAGCAGGGCGAGATCTACAGCGATTTCGACATCACGCTCAAGCCGGTCCCCCAGAAGGCCGAGGAAGTCTCGAAGTCAGG
>Ga0315279_10007860_pt1 | contig 13062 bp, 15 predicted proteins | sample YL17G06_20_MG_FD_203694 | JGI IMG/M metagenome (GOLD analysis project Ga0315279, IMG submission 203694) | Sediment microbial communities from Yellowstone Lake, YNP, Wyoming, USA - YL17G06_20 | ecosystem: Environmental > Aquatic > Freshwater > Lake > Sediment | place: USA: Wyoming | collected... | reverse complement strand
CCGAACCGCTTTCCCCCAGTCAATAAGGGGCGTTGATTGCAATGGCTAGGGGCGGTTTGACATTTTTCTCAAACGAAGAGATAGAACGGATTCACAGAGCCTCCATCAAGATGTTGGAAGAGATCGGTATCCTGGTCGGGAGCGAATCCGTCGAGAAGATGCTCATCGGCGCAGGCGCATCGGTGATCAAAGGGACCAAGCGGGTATCCATTCCGGAGAGCCTCGTCAAAAGCGCGCTTGCCAGCGCACCGAAGTCAATTATCCTCGCGGGGACCGGAGACACTCCAGACATCCGGATACCGTCGACGAACCGCTTGTACGTCGCGCCGGGCGGCGAGGGCGTTTACATAAAAGACCTAGTGAAAGGGACAGTGCGCACCCCTACCTCCGAAGACCTCAGGGATATCGCGATCATCGCCGAGAGCCTGCCGCAGATCGACTTCTTCTGGGAGCTTGTGGGTGCTCAGGACGAGACCGACGAGGAAGTCAAAGGGCTCGTCGAGATGAAGATCTCGCTGTCATTCATGACCAAGCACCTTCAGAGCGGGGCGTTGAGCGCGCATGAGGCAGAGAGACATGTCGAGATGGCCTCGATAGTCGCAGGAGGGAGGGAGAAACTGGCGAAGAGGCCGATAATCTCCTCCGTCGAATGCCCCTTGTCGCCGCTGACCTTCGAGGACGGCCTCGTTGAAGCCCAGGTCGTGTTCTCTAGAGCCGGTGTGCCAGTAGTTTCGATGTCCGCCTCGATGGCCGGACTGACGTCCCCTGTGACGATCGCGGGGACCGTCGCCCAGATCAACGCGGAGAACCTTGCGAGCCTGGTGATAACGCAGACCGCCAAGAAAGGCGCTCCGTGGATCTACAGCAGCGATTCCGTTCCGGCTGACCTCAGGACCGGCTCCATCGATTACGGAGCCTTCGAGGCGCAGTTGATGAGGACGGCCGCGGGGCAGATGGGCCGGTTCTACCGCATGCCGACGATGGTCGCCGGCATCGGTATAGAGCAGACGATCGCGACCCTCGGCAGCGTGCGGGACGGCGTCCCGTTCATGATAAACCAGGCACTTGTCCCCTCGGATCTCGGATCCGGGTTGGGCGGGCTGGACCAGGCCGCCGGCGCTTCGCTCGAAGGCCTGCTCGCAGACGCATGGGTCTGGGAGGTCGCTCGCGAGATAATCCGGGATTTCGACACGGATGAAGATGCCATATCCCTGCAGACCGTCCGCGAGGCCGTCGATGACGGCAACTTCCTGACGAAGAAGCACACCATAGCGAGGTTCAAGAAAGAGATGTGCTCGACGACGCATAAGGAAGCGGTGCTCACTGGGCGGAAATCCAGCGAATCTCAGGGAGCGCTCATCAAAAAGGCGCATGAAGAGGTCGCGAAGATCCTGAAGAAGCCGAAGGTCCCCGTCCTCCCGAAAGACGTTATCAAGCAGCTGGACGATATCATCAAGAAAGCGAGGAACTGAGGGCTCTTCCCCGCAGTTCCTCTCAATTAGCCGCTCGTGGCTCTTGAACCTTCGTTTCCAATTTCGGTCGTTTCAGCGACATGTTTATTAGCATAAGCCTACGATACTTCCAGTACATTGAACGGGGGGAAACCTTCAAATGGCCGACATTAGGACACGCGTTGAAGAGGACCAGGGTCTTCTGAAGAAGATACAGATGTTCGTCCCTGGTTTCAGGGGCTACAGGAAGAAAGAGGACCTTAGGGACGCGGACAAGATGCTCCGGATGCAGCTCTCCCAGAAGCTGGGGATGCAGCGGAGGAGCCTCGAGGACTGCAGGACGCTGATCACCAAGAGCTTTGGCTCGAAGCCGCTCGAGGTTCTCGGGGCAGTCATCAGCCAGGTCAAGAAGGTCGAGGGAGAGGTCGCGCATGCCGAGATGGGATACTCCGGCATCTCAGCGGACATCCAGATCAAGGAGGATGAGCTCAACAGGCTCTACGAGTACGACGCGGGCCTGATCGGGGATGTTTCGATGATCTCCCAGAGCATCGAGCAGCTGAAGATCAATCTTGCATCCCAGGACGACCCTAAATCCCTGGTGAGCCTCGCGGAGATCAGGGGGAAGGTCACCGAATTCGAGGATCTTTTCAACCGCAGGATGACAGTCATCGAAGGAACGGAGGTGTGATCAGATGAGCGTTATCGGTGCAGATACATTCATTTGGAACGATGCGGACAAGCGGAACAACATAATGTTCCGGTTGCCCAGGAACATCCGCTGGAACGACAACATCGTCGTCCGAGAGGACGAGATAGCCGTCTTCTACAGGGACGGTAAGGCGCTAGACTACATCGACAGGGCGGACAGGTACGCGCTGACTTCGATCAACGCGCCCATCGTCGGGAAGATCGTGAAGTTCCTTTCCGGCGTCCAGCAGCAGGCCGAGGTCGTCTACCTCCAGAAGAGGGTGTTCGACGGCAAGTTCGGCAGCAAGCAGCCCTACCAGTTCAGGGACAAGGAGTTCGGGATCGTCAACCTGAGGGTGTTCGGAGAGTTCAGGTACAAGATCAACTCACCGCCGAACTTCGTGAACCAGTTCATCGGAACATTCAACTTCAGCACGAGCGCCGAGGTCGAGGAGAGGATCAAGGAGCAGATTGTCATCCTCATCTACGACGCGGTCGGCGACATGAAGAACGACGGCATGGGCGTCGCGGACCTCGCGTCGAACCTCGAGAATATCGAACAGGTCATCCTGGGGAAGACAAAGGCCCATTTCGACCTCTACGGCGTGCAGATCGACAAGATATCTGGATTGTACATCTCGATCCCCGAGGAAGTTCAGAAGGCAGTCGATGCGAGGGCGTCGATGCAGGTGCTGGGGACGAACTACATGCAGTATCAGACTGGACAGGCAATGAGAGATGCTGCGAACAACCCCGCTGGCGGAGCCGCCGGTGTGGGAGTGGGTCTCGGAGCAGGAATGGGAATGGGGTACTCGATGATCGGCGCCATGGGCCAGCCACAGATGGCACCGCCGATGGGATCCCCCGCTCAGGCTGCGGCAGTCATGATCCTCTGCCCGAAGTGCAACGCCCAGAACCCTCAGGGAACGAAGTTCTGCAGTTCTTGCGGAGCGGCGATGGCCGCGGACACGACTCCCTGCCCGAAGTGCAGCAAGCCGGTCCAGAAGGGCGTGAAATTCTGCCCTGAGTGCGGCGCACAGGCAGGCGGGACGAAGAAATGTGCGAGCTGCGGGGTAGAGGTTCCCATTGCATCGAAGTTCTGCCCGGAATGCGGCAAGCAAGCCTGAATCGAGAGACGATCTGATCGCTGAGGGAAGTCAGTAAGACCGGAGGAATCAGCTTGGCAAATATCAAATGTCCGAAATGTGGGGCGAATGTACAGCTCGACCCGGGAATGAAGTTCACGAAATGTACCTACTGCGGCTCGCAGATATACATCGACAGGTCTGGAGCGGGTTTCTACTATGTCCTCCCGTTCATGTCCGATCAGAACGCCGCGATCGGCATGTTCAGGCGCTGGGCAGCCGGATCGACAAAGGCGAAGGACCTGGACAAGCTCGCGCAGGTCACGGGGACGAAGAAGCAGTACTTCCCGGTCTACATGTTCAAAAGGGACGTCAACGGCTCCGAGCAAGTCATCGTCGAGCCGGCTGGATCGACGACGCTCCCCGGGCTGCACAGCCTTAAGGTGCCGGCCGGGGACCTGAAGATTTTCGATGCGATGTACGATGTCGGCGGCGCGGAGCTGATCAAGCCCGACATCGAGATGCTCTCGTACATGAGCAACCTTCCAGGCAAGCCTAAGGAGCAGGCCCTCGTCTACTTCCCGATATGGACGATCTCCTACACGTTCGGTGGTAAATCATACACCGTCGTCGTCGACGGCGTTTCGGGAGAGATCTTCTCGGCGGATTTCCCGGCGCGCGGTTCGGTCCCGTACCTGCTGGTCGCAGTCATCGGGTTCGTCGCCTTCGTCGCCGAGGGGCTGCTGGCGACAAAGTCGGTTCCAATCGCTGCCATCGCGATGGTGGCGACAGTAATAGGCGTGTTTTTCTTGGCCCTTTACGTTGCAAGGAGGAAGTAGAATGGCCGATCTGTCAGTAGGATTGAACTGCCCGACATGCGGAGGAGCGATCCAGGTAGCCGAAGGAGAGAGCACGATCATCTGCGCGTACTGCAACTCGACGCTCTTCGTCGAGGGAGACCAGGGAGTGCACACCCTCGCCTTCAAGAAGAAGGCAAGCAAGGATGTTGCGTCCGCTGCGACGTTCAGCTGGTGGAAGCACGGCATGAAGGCCCGCGATCTTCCGACGACCGGCAAGATCCTCGAGATGTATCCGATATACCTGCCGTTCTGGAGCGCGACGACCCGCGTCGCCGGCTGGGTCTGCGGCTACGAGGAGAGGAGGCGCACGGATTCCCAGGGACGCGTAACCGTTGAACGCATTCCAAAGGAGGTCATGGTCCTCCAGGACTACAGCTTCACCGAGATCGCATGCGACCCAGGTGACATCGGCATCGCCCACCTCAAGAACCTCCAGGGGGAGACTGGGTACGAGGACTTCGAGATGATCCCGACCTTCGAGTCGACGACTAGCAAGGACGACGCGGTGTCGCACGCGAAGACCGACGCGATCGACCGAGCGCTCGGCGCAGCTCACGTCCCGAATATCACTTTCAAGAAGTTGCATGTGCTTCCCAGGAGGCTATCCCTCCTCTATTATCCGGTCTGGGTCGTCAGGTATTCTTACCAGGAGCGGATGTACATGAACACCGTCGATGGTGTCACCGGAACGGTGCTGTCCGGCAGGGCGCCAGGCGATCCTCTCTACCAGGCCTTGGCCGCCACCGCAGGGGCTTCCATCGGCGGGCTCATTGCGGCCGTTGGCATTCTGGTAGGCACAGGCACGGATGACATCAGAATCACACTCGGAGGGCTGGCCGTAGGCGCCATCGTCCTCGGGATATCCTACCTGTTCTTCAGGCACGGCTCTGAGAGGGCTCAGGGGGATTTCAAGGACAAAGGCATGTCCGCAGGTGACGCCGTCAAGCAGTTACAGCAGCTGGGCTCGCAGCTGAAGGTGGGATGAGAATGAAGGTCATACAGGTGAAATGTCCGAAGTGCAACAACGCCATCAGCATGACGCAGCGCGACAGGGTCTTCCTGTGCTCGAACTGCAACACGCTGCATTCCAGGGACAACGGCGTCGAGACCCTCAACTTCGAGATCGGAGAGTTCGGTCCGTCATTCCGCGGCGAAGGGATGTACGTGCCGTTCTGGAGGCTGAGCGCCAACTTCATCATCCGGTCGGAGAAGATCGAGGGAGGAGGCGCCTCCAGGCTCGCTGCATGGCTCAAGGGAGCCGAGAGCAGGGGCGGCGCCCTGTTCATCTTCGTCCCAGCAGCCGAGTTCGACCCAACGACATTCAAGCACTTCGCGATGATGTTCACGATGAACCCTCCGAGATATTCGACTAGGTTCAATTTCGGCGGGATGAAGAACATGCCGGTCGTGATGACCAGGGCAGAGGCGCTGGAGATGGCGGATTTCGTCGTTGTGACTCTCGAGGCGGAGCAGGCCGGCATCCTTCAGCAGCTCGACTACACGCTTCAGGTGAGCGACGCCAAACTGATCTACCTACCCTTCCTCATGACGCCGGGCGGACTGACACCGGCTCTCTGACATCAGTGGGAGGACGATTCCTCCCGGCCGATTCTTTTCGCGATTTCATTGTGAGATGTGTCGGGGGACGAGCGAGGAATTTATATCCCGAACCCTTCTATCGTGACTCGCATGCAAGGAAAGCCAGAAATCATCCCGATGCTCCTTCTCGAAGGGCGGACGATTCTCTTCAAAGAGTATTCCAAGAAGGCTCTGTCCGCGCTCTCAAAAGACCTCAGAAGGAGAAATTTCGAGAAGCTGTATGTAATGGATGTCGACGGGGTCGAACGCAACAAGCCGCAGCTCGACGTGATACAGGCTCTCGCTGACGACTTCTCAATCTCGTACGAGGCTGGCCCTAGGAGAGGAGCCAACGTCGTGGACCTCGTGATAGCCGGTGCGGATATGGCCTACATGAGCACCCTCTCGCTGGCTTCGCTCGGTGAGGTCGAGGTCGCCCTGGCCTTCTCCGAGAATGTCGGTTTCAAGGTCGATTGGAACGGCGGCGTCCAGGGTCACGGGAAGATGATCGAGGGCGCATCTCTGTCAGAAGTGGTCAAGGGCGCTCTTAATTACGGCGTAAAAGACTTCGTCATCCCTGTCGAGATCATCAAAGAAGCGGCTGGCTTGCTTCAAGGGAGCGACGCCGTGCTCCGAGCGATCGCCGATCGCCCGGGGGATGAGAAGACATTGGATCCCAGGATCAAGTCTCTCATCGTCTCCCTCGAACTTCTTCCGGACGAGGTGGTCAAGTGACCGATGAACTGAAGAGATGCTTGACCGTCATCTTCAGGCAGAAGGGGAAGGATCTCCTCAACGAGCAGGAGTTCGTCTACGCAGCCTCCATGGACCTCCATTGGTTCCCTCCCAAGGATGCGCAAAGGCTCCTCGACCTATCCATAAGGGAAGGGCTTCTGAAGCTTTCGCACGGGACGCTGGTCCCGACCTTCGAACTATCCGATAAGCACCTGGAGATCGATTACCGGCCTCCCGGCGATCTGCTTAAGGCCGATGTCAAGATCGAGAAGGCCGACCTGTTCATCGAGACCGTGAACAAGATCGTGGCCGCCACGAAGCTCCCGAAGAAGGAGGTTGTGGCAAGGATCAACAAAACGCGCGAGCGGATGAATCTGGATATCGAAGTCGCAGGTCTCGTGGTGGCTAGAAGCCTCGAAGTCGATATTTCTGGAGAGATTCCCGCTGTTGAGAAGGAACTCCTGTCGCGGGGACAACATCTTTAATTACTCTTCCAGACCATAAGAATAGCTGCTTGAGGAGTGTTTTCATGCCTGATACTGGGGAGGACATTGGCGAAGATCAGCCTCCTCTCAAGAAAGTCCAGAGGTACATCCCCGGATTCAGGGGCTACCTGCAGAAGGACGACATCCGGGATGCCGACAGGATGTTGAGGATGCAACTGTCCCAGAAGATCTCCGTCGCGAGGAAGAACATCGAAGGGGCGAAAGCTTCAATCGAGGAGAGAGGTCTGATGGTTGACATCTCCCAGATCGAATCTGCGCTGAGCTCCCTCAAGAGGATGTCCTCCGAGATCGGCTACGCCGATTCAGGATACTCCTGGATGGCTTCGAACTCGAACCCTGTCGAGGACGACGTCGAAAGGATCTATGATTATGACGCGGGGCTCCTGGACCAGATAACGCTGCTGCAAGGGATCTCATCGGAGCTAAGCTCAGCAGCCTTCGATTCGGATGTCGCAACCTTAGAGCGCGATTCCGCCGACATCCGCACGCGCCTCGCATATATCGAGGGCCTCTTCAGAAAACGAATGGGCGTCATGAACCGGACCGGATTCTGATTTCTCTTATCCTTTGGTCCCGTAATGTCGGTCAGCTATAATCTCGAGCCGGATTCTTCGATGGCTTTGTCGGTCTCGCCGCCCTTGCAGATCTCCCCTTTGCACGCAGCCTTGTTGAAGTAGTGCTTGAACAGGATTGGGGCAAGCGCCGTCGAGATGAACGCCATGAGCACGAGGATTGAGAACAGATCTTCTTTTATTATCCCCTGCTGGAGCGCAAGTTTGGCGAACACCAGCTCCATTGCACCCTTTCCCATCATCATTGAGGAAATCGCCATTGATTCGTTCGTGCTCAGGCCGCTTAGCTTTGCGGGGATGTAAGATCCGACGAACTTCCCAAAGATTGCGATGGATAGCAGCGTAATGAAAAGCAAGATTATCGATGAATTGGTGAATACGGCCCCAAAGTCCACCGTGAAACCGATGAGGACGAAGAATATCGGCGCCATGAACCCCAGCGTGATGCCCGACAGGATGTCCTCGACCCTCGTCCACACCCTCAATCTAGTCCCGGTCTCTCGAAGGATCATGCCAGCGATGAACGCGCCGATGAAGCTCGGGAGGTGCACGAAATCCGCGATCACCGCGAATAGGATCGCGATTCCGATCGCTATCGCGAAGGCCGCTTCGCCGGTTCTCATCCATCCGAGGATCTTATCGAGATGCGGAATGAAGAACTTCCCAACTATTATCGCAATGGCGAAGAAGAGGATGTACCCCATCGCGAGGAAGAAGATAGATTCGGTCGGCTGAGGCCCCGATATCTCCCCCTCCCCCAGGATTATGCCCATCGCAAAAAGGAGCGAGATGTCCGTGATGAGCGCGGCACTGATTATCTTCCCGGCGGTGCTGGTATTGACGACCTCCATGTCCTTCAGGATCCTTATCGTGACCGGGAGCGCTGTCACGGACAACGCAATCGAGACGAATATGAGCGCGACCCCCTCCAACCCGAAGTAGACGCCGGCAACGAAGCCAAGTATGAATGGCAGGACCAGGCCGACCGCGGCTATCGCAACGCCTACGGTAGATGATGCCATCAATTGCTTTGGGGAGAACTCCATGCCGACATACAGCATGAGGAGGAGCATGCCCAGGTCGGCCAACCCCTGGATGAAGGTGTCAGTGTACATGCTCTGGAGCTGCGGGATGATCTCTCCCAGCAGGAAAGGCCCCAAAACGATGCCTGCTAGCAGCTCCCCCACGATCGACGGCTGGTTGAACCGAGTGACGATCTCCCCCATCATCTTCGCGAAGGCGATGATCAGAAGTACGTAGATGAGGACCGAGATTTCCATCGGAACACCAATTACCTGCTGTCCGAGTAGAAATTCTTCATGGAGATTAACTTTCTCATGAAGGCGCTTCTTATCGATCTAATTCTCTTTCTTAATGAAATCGCCGAGGGTGATCCCTTGGTTGTGCGGGCGCTTCTCCATCTTGACGTCCGATATCTTCTCTCTGAGGTTCACTCCGAGCTCCTTCTCCAGCTTTTTGATGAGCTTGTCATCTGGGTTGAGCTCTCCCCTCTCGAGGCTGACCACGACGGAGAGCTTCTCATTTATCCGTGCGGCGAACTCCTTCTTCGTCAGATGCTTCGAGTTTCGAGCCTGAGTTATCTTTTTCGCAATATCAGTCACTATCGCCACGCTCGTGTCATTCGTATCAAAAACATCACGATAGATGGGCTTGTTCTCCCGTTTTTCCAATCGCTGGCTGACGATCGTGGGCGTCGTCTTATTTTGCGACGTTTTTGGTGCGACATCCTCGCCGAAGCGTTCGCATTTCGAGCATAACTGCATGACTATCCTTTCTACGCGAACATTCTTGCAAAAAGGGACATCCTGGCCGCACATCTCGCACTGCATTTTACTTCACCGGAATTGCGTACGCAATAAGATATTGCAATTGCCGATTGCAGCAATCCCCGTCTTCCCCTAAAACCCTTTTCCCGCCTTTTTCATTCATCCCCTCGTCAGGAGATGAGGGTTTTCCCGCCAGCCTCAGTCTCTTATTCCATGCAGAGAAGATACAGGAATGGCCTCATTTCAGCATGCCGACAAGTATTAGGTCCGATGAGCGGATATGACCCCTGCGATTCTGATATGGGAACTCCAACACAGCAGCAGGAAGAAGTTGATTTCCTTGGGATCAGATGGACCAGGGAAACGAAGATTCTATACTATGTTGCCATCGCCGCAACGGCGATTTTAATTGGGCTATTCTTCGCTATGATCCATCATTGACCTGGCCTCGATTACCTGACCGTGCCTTTTTCAGTCATCCCCTGGTCAGGGATAATGCATTTTTCTTCACCGTAATTGCGTTCGCAATGGGATACAGTAATTGTCGATTGGTGCAATCCTCGTCTTCCCCTAAAATCCTTTTCCCGGCTTATTAGTCATTCTTGGATCGGATTAAGAAGCAAAACCTCTTCTCTCTAGCTGGGAGAGATTAACCATGCTTGAGGATGGATGTTATTATCGATTCGCACCTTCGATTTTCTCTTTTCCAATCATCCTACTAGGTAATGTCTCCTCGACAATCGCAATCTGCAGGAAAATTGCAACGAGGATTATCATAGCTCCGAATAAGAATGTGGTCTGAAAACCAAGAAAATCCGCCAATGATCCGCCGATTAGAGGTCCCAATACCCAACCTATATTCCATGTGGCTTCGTAAACACCCATGGATTTTCCTCGATCATCTCTCGGGGAAATGTCGGCGATATACGACATGCAGGCAATCCCTATGGTCACCCAAGCAGTCCCTTCCAAGGTCATGATAATCGCGAACTGCCAATCGGCTACCAATACCGAATAGCTTGCGAAAACCGACATAAAAGCGATCGAAGCGGCGAGCAGAACCGGTTTTCTTCCGAATCTATCGCAAGCTCTCCCTATCAAAGGAGAGAGTATGACGCCCATGCCCGCACCTATCGCAAAAATCAAACCTACAATTGAGGTGCTGAAATGCAGCTCCTCAACCATATAGACTGATAGAATTGTGTAGACGATTCCCGTGCAAATCATTATTGGCAGAACAGATCCACATAGAATGAACAACTTCTTTCGCTGGGGATTCATTTCGACACCTACCGTTTGATCGAAGGTTATCAGCCCTCGGGAAATAAGCCTTCCCCTATTCCCTCCGCGCGCCCTTCAGCCAAGATAAAAGCTTTGCCAGAGAAGAGTATGGGTGAGATGGGATTCCGGCCCAGGCCACTGCATTTTGCGTCACTGTCGCAAACGATAAATAGCCTATCCCGGCTATATAGCTTATCGGCTCGAAGAGCACATGCCAGAAGGAGCGAACGGAATTGGGGTCCGAAGATTCTGAGGTTGAAAAAATCGACGTGAGGCAAGATACCGCAGACGAATACATGAAGCGGATATCGATGCTCGAGGAGAGGAATCTCGAGCTCGTCGAGGAAGCCCGCCGGGTCGAGGGCGAGAAGAGATTTGTCGAAGGAGAGATGCTCCGGCTTCAGAAGGAGCTCAAGAGGCTGAAGGCCGAGCTCGAGAGATTGAAGGCTCCCCCACTGATCATCGGCCAGATCAAGGATATGCTGGCTGACGGCAGGGTCGTCGTCAAGAGCTCGACGGGGCCTGATTTCATCGTCAACATTTCTGATTACGTCCCGAAGGAGAACATCGAGGTGGGCGCGAGGGTCGCACTGAACAAGCAGACGCTCGCTGTAATGGGCGTTCTGCCGCCGTCACTGGATCCGATCGTCATCGGTGCGGAGATCATCGACAAACCGGAGATATCCTATTTGGATATCGGAGGATTGGAGCCCCAGACCGTCGAGATACGCGAGGCGGTCGAGGACCCGCTCCTGAGGCCGGAACTCTATAAGAAGGTCGGGATCGACCCGCCGAAGGGAGTTCTTCTGGTCGGGCCTCCAGGCACCGGTAAGACTCTCCTTGCGAAAGCCGTCGCGCACCAGACTCACGCTACATTCATAAGGTTCGTCGGTTCAGAGCTAGTGCAGAAGTACATCGGGGAAGGCGCGAGGCTCGTCAGGGAGCTGTTCGATCTCGCCAGGCAGAAAGCCCCGAGCATCGTTTTCATCGACGAGCTCGACAGCATCGGAGCGAAGAGGCTGGACATGGCCACCTCAGGTGACCGAGAGGTCCAGAGGACCCTCATGCAGCTGCTCGCGGAGTTGGACGGCTTCAACCCGCTGGGGGATGTCAAGATAATCGGCGCGACCAACAGACCGGACATACTCGACGAGGCATTGCTAAGGCCCGGAAGGTTTGACAGGATCATCGAGATCCCGATCCCCAACGTCGATGCGCGGACGGAGATATTCAAGATCCACACCAGGAAAATGAACATCGACAACACGATCGATGCCCACGACCTCGCCCAGAAGACCGAGGGTTCCACCGGCGCGGAGATCAAGGCGATGTGCACGGAAGCCGGAATGTTCGCCATCCGCGACAACAGGGACATGGTGACCTTGCCCGACTTCGACAGGGCGATAGTCAAGGTCATGCACCACGGCGAGGAACTCGGCAAGCAGGCGGAACCCGGGCCGATGTTCGCCTAAAACCATTTTCCTTTTCTCAATTTATATCTCGATTTCCTTCTCTATCACGAAAGCGCCGATGTACTGGCATTTCTTGCAGTGGTACTTGTATCCAGTTATCAACGCGTTCTCGTAATACAGGTCGGCCGAGCCGCACTCCGGGCAGGTGAGCACTCTCTTCTTCACGTGTACCACAACCAGTTTGTCGCTCAAGAACTTGTCTGCTATCTCGAATCCTTGTCCTCCCCGCCTGAGAACATCTCCTGGAGCGTGTTGTATATCTCCTCCATCCCGTACATCGTTTCCGACGAGACGAACCCTATGCCTCCGCCGATCCCGACCGTTTCCATCGCCTTCAGGACCTCGATGCTGATCTGATTCTGCGCTCCGGAAATCTCATCCATCAAAGTGTTGAGCAGGTTCTCGTTGTTGTTCGACCAGGCGTCGATCCTCTCGACCTCCTCGTCGCTGAGAAGATCCGACTTGGAGACCACGTTCATCATCGGCACGTCCAACCTGAAGCTTGTTATCGCCGACAGGACCATCGACGAGACGAAACCGTTAGGATTCCTGGCGAGCATGGGGTCTATCAGGAAGCAGATCGCCGACTTCTCTCGCCCGAAGACCTCCATTATCTTCTTGCTGCTGTCCCTGAATGCGAACAGTTCGAGCTGGCCAGGCGTATCGTAGAGGATGAAATCCGTCTCGAATTCGTCGAGCACCGTCGCGACCTTCGGAGCATTTATCGCGAGCAGGTCCGCCGCGGCGATCTGCGCCCCGTTCGGTCCGAGCCCGTACTCCTTCATGATGTCCGAAAGCTTCACCCAGTCCCTTATGTCGACGTCCGGTTCGTAAGGCAGCGATTCCGCGCCAGGGTCGAGGTTGACCATGACTGAATCATACCCCTGCGTCTGAAGCCATTCCGAGAACGCGGCAGTAATGGTCGTCTTCCCGCAGCCCGCGGTCCCTACAAAATACACATTCGATCCTTCAGCCAAAGGCACACCTTCGACCTGCGTCCGAGCGGGGATGAAGGGATTCGAACCCTTGGCCAATCGGTTTCTCT
>Ga0315279_10007859_pt1 | contig 13064 bp, 11 predicted proteins | sample YL17G06_20_MG_FD_203694 | JGI IMG/M metagenome (GOLD analysis project Ga0315279, IMG submission 203694) | Sediment microbial communities from Yellowstone Lake, YNP, Wyoming, USA - YL17G06_20 | ecosystem: Environmental > Aquatic > Freshwater > Lake > Sediment | place: USA: Wyoming | collected... | reverse complement strand
AACCGCGATGACGTCGATCTCGAGCTTCGCGTCGCGGGGCAGCCGCGCGGCCTGGATCGTGGATCGCGCCGGCGCGGGCGCCGAGAAGTACTGGCCGTAGACCTCGTTCATCGCGGAGAACTCGGCGATGTCGGCCAGGTACACCGTCGTTCGCACGACCTGGTAGAACGAGCTTCCCGCGGCCTTCAGGATTTCGCCGATGTTCTCCATGACCCGCCGGGTCTGCGCCGCCGCGTCGCCGGCGATTACCTGGCCGGTCGCCGGGTCGATCGGAATCTGACCCGACACGAACAGCAACGACCCGGCGCGAATTGCCTGCGAATACGGGCCGACCGCCTGCGGGGCGGCCGGGGTCGAAACAGCTTGGCGCATCTCGTACCCCGTCAGGATTGGGTCCGCACGAATCTGCGGATCGGACCAATCGGCGCGAATCTGCGGATCGGATTACGCGGCCTTGGTGACCTTGCCCGAACGCAGGCAGCGCGTGCAGACGCGCATCCGCTTCGTGCCGCCGTTGACCGACACCCGGATTTCCTGAAGGTTGGGTCGGAAGCGCCGTGCGCTCACATTGTGTGCGTGGCTTACCTGGCGGCCCACCGTGGGGCCCTTTCCGCAGACTTCACACGTCTTTGCCATGCTCGTCGCCTCATCCGGTTGATCCAAACCATCAATTATAGCATGGCCGATCTGCCACGCCCGACAACGGCGCATCTTGCCCCGGGTCTCGACCGGTGCGCGCGGCCCGCAGCCGCACCGTTACGGCCGCACCAGGACGGAGCCGCCCTGCTCGACAAGGCCGGCTCCGGGCGCGTCGTGGCCTTGCTCTGGTGGCGCGATGAGACGCTGAATCAGCGCCAGGTAGGCCGTGTCCCCCCCGGGAAGCGTCTTGCGCGTTTCCCGCGCTCCGATCTCGACGGCGTGGAACACGGCAGCCAGATCGCGATCCAGTGGCGAGCCGCGATCAACGGCGAACTGAGGAATGGCCGCCTTCAGATCGTCCGCCAGACGTTGCGCGGGGAGCGAGTTCGGCCGTTGCTCGTAAATGAGGCCGCGCGCCGCCGTGTCACTGGTTGCGGCCAGCGCGGCGGCGGCCGCTTCGACGTCCGCGTCGGTCGTCCTCATCAAGGCGTCGCCGCGATATTCGCGGAGGAAGGCCAGCACGTTCCACATCAGCTCGGCCTGGCGTTCGCTGAGGTCGCGCACGGTAGGGAGGAAGATCTTCATGTCGTCTTCCTGCTGCCGCCGCACGACGGCGGCAGGATGCGTCCGGGCCGTCGCCAGGTACTGACAATCGGAGGGGCAGTGGATCTCGCGCTGCCGCTTGGTGCCGCAGCACACCGGGCAGATGGTCGACTTCAAGGCCGGGCACCCGCGCCGTGCGCGTCGCTCACCGCATACACTACAAACCATAGAAGCAGCTTGACATAGCGTGCTGCAGCCCGTCAATGCAGGTATAGCTCTTGCAACCGCCCACCTGGAGCGCATCGCAGGTACAGCCATGGGAACCCTGATCCGTCAGGAATCGCCGGCCGGGTACTTCAAGGAGATGATCGAAGCGGCACTCGAGCATCAGCGCGTGCAGGCCGCGCCTCGGACCTCGTCGTACCTCGTCAACCTTCAACGACCTGCTACGGCTCTACGAGAAGTGGCTGCGCACGCGCAGCCGCCGTGACGCCGAGCTGCTCGCCGAGTGCGGCATCGTGCCCAATGCGTCGATCGGTGACAGGTTCGTGCAGGAGGAGAGTCGACGTGCCGACGCGTGAGGAAATCGAGGAAGAACGGCGGCGGGCGCGGCGCGTGCGCCAGATCGTGGACTTCACCTGCGCGATGATCGCGCAGGGCCGGATGCCGCGCGGCGACGCCGAGCAACTGGTGGACGCGGCGCGCAACCGGATCCTGGAGTTGTTTCCCGGCCGCGACGAGACCTACGAAATCGTCTACGCGTCCCGCTTCCGGCGCGTACTCGACGAGTTCACCCTGCCGGAGCCTGCGGCCGGCCCGGGGGTGGTGCTGGCGTTTCGATCACGATCACCCGAGCAATAGCACGGCATTTCTGGCATACTGTTCAGCCCGGCGAGGCGTGTCGTGGCGTCCTCCCGAGTGGACACTTTTTTTCGGCAGCGCGAAACCGCAGGCCGGGTCTGAGCGTCTAAAAGACCGACGGGTTGGCAGACACGAACGTCTGACAGGCTGACAGGCGCGTAAGCGCAAGAGAATCAACCAGATCGGGCTGAAACCAGCACGTCTGCGGCGCCGGCCGCCGCATCGAATGTGACACCCGCCTGAGGCCTGTCCTGCTGACCTGCACAGAAAACCACGGCCGGGCTTGTGAAATCGGCGATCTGCCTGTAATGTGACAACTGGCAAATTAATTGCATAGCGACACGTGCTGATTCGCCCCTGCAGGGCCGACGCGGAAGGGAGCGTCAGGTGCCATGACGACGAACCTGAAGAAGCAGAACATGGATAACACCCGCTACGAGGAGCTGAAGAAGATGCTCGACGAGCGCAAGCGCGAGATCCTCAGCGAGGTGCAGGAGAAGATTCGCGACGTGCGCAGCGAGAGCAGCAGCGGCAAGATGAACGAGGTGCTCGACTCGGGCGAGAGCTCGGAGGCGGATATCCAGGAGGACATCGAGTTCGCGCTCATTCAGATGAAGGCCGAGACGCTCAGCAAGATCAACGAGGCCCTCGCGCGGCTCGAAGAGGGGGCGTACGGCAACTGCTTCGAGTGCGGCGAGGAGATCGCCGAGCGGCGCCTGCGCGCGCTGCCCTTCGCGGTCCGCTGCAAGGACTGCGAGGAAGCGCGGGAGAACGCCGCCAAGCGCGAGCGGATGCTGGCGCAGCGGCAGCAGTCGTCGTCCATGTTCTTCGACATCTGAGATCGGCACTCCGTCGACCGCAGGGCCCCGGTCTGCGCGCGCAGCGGGGCCCGTCGTGCTTTTACGGGATTCTCCGCCTTCCACGAGGGCGTTCATGAGCGACCAGCCAGCTCCCGGTTTCGACGACCTCGCATCCGGGGAACCGGTCACGATTCCCCAGGAACTGCCGATCCTCCCGTTGCGGGACACCGTCCTCTTTCCCAATTCCTTCATGCCGCTCGCCGTGGCGCGCGAGAGTTCGGTGCGCCTCATCGACGATGCCATCGCCGGCGGCAAGATGATCGCCGTCTTCACCCAGCGCGATGCCACCGTCGAAGAGCCCACGCAGGCAGATCTCTACGCGGTCGGCACCGCCACGCACGTGCACAAGATGTTCAAGCTGCCCGACGGCAGCCTCCGCCTGATCGTGCAGGGCCTGGCGCGGCTGCAGCTCGAACAGGTGCTCAGCACGCGCCCGTACCTGCGCGGCACCGCCAAGCCGGCAGTCGAGGAACTCAAGGACCAGGACCGCCTCGAGATCGACGCGCTGCAGCGCAACATCAAGAGCAACTTCCAGCAGGTGGTCTCGCTCTCGCCGCTCCTCTCCGACGACCTGCAGACGCTGGCGATGAGCATCACCGAGCCGAGCAAGCTCGCCGACTTCATCGCCTCGAGCCTGACGACGATTACCACCCCCGTCAAGCAGGAGGTCCTCGAGACGCTCGACGTGCGCGCGCGCATGGACAACCTCAACCGCATCCTCATCAAGGAGCTCGAGGTGCTGGAACTCGGCTCCAAGATCCAGTCGCAGGTGCAGTCGGAGGTCGGCAAGAACCAGCGCGAGTACTTCCTGCGCGAACAGATGAAGGCGATCCAGCGCGAGCTGGGCGAGGGAGACGAGCAGGCGAAGGAAGTCGAGGAGCTGCGCAAGAAGATCGAAGCGGCCGGCATGCCCGAGCAGGTGAAGAAGGAGGCGCTGCGCGAGCTCGATCGACTGGCGAAAATGCCCGTGGCCGCGGCCGAATACACCGTGTCGCGCACGTACCTGGACTGGCTGGTCGCGCTGCCCTGGTCGAAGCGGACCGAGGAGGTCATCGACCTGAAGCGCACCAAGTCCGTGCTCGACGCGGACCACTCGGATCTCGAGAAGGCGAAGGACCGCATCCTCGAATACCTCGCGGTTCGCAAGCTGAATCCCGACGTGAAGGGGCCGATCCTCTGCTTCGTCGGGCCCCCGGGCGTCGGCAAGACCTCGCTCGCCAGGTCGATCGCCACCTCGCTCGACCGCAAGTTCGTGCGGGTCTCGCTCGGCGGCATGCGGGACGAAGCCGAGATTCGCGGCCACCGGCGCACGTACATCGGCGCCCTGCCTGGCCAGGTCATCCAGGGCCTGCGCCGGGCCGAATCGAAGAACCCGGTGTTCATCCTCGACGAGGTCGACAAGCTCGGGTCCGACTTCCGCGGCGACCCGGCCTCGGCGCTGCTCGAGGTGCTCGACCCCGAGCAGAACAACACCTTCCGGGACCACTACCTCGACGTGCCGTTCGACCTCTCGGAGGTCCTCTTCATCACGACGGCGAACGTGCTCGACCCGGTGCCGCCCGCGCTGCGTGATCGCATGGAAGTGCTCGAGCTGCCCGGCTACACCGAGGAAGAGAAACTGAAGATCGCCGTCGAGCACCTGGTCGGGAAGCAGATCAAGAACCACGGGCTGACGCCGGAGAACGTCATCTTCACCCCTGACGCCTTGCACACCGTCATCCGCGGCTACACGCGCGAGGCGGGTGTGCGCAACCTGGAGCGCGAGATCGCGTCGCTGTGCCGCAAGGTCGCGCGCAGGCGCGCCGAGGGCGCCGATGACCTGGTCGCCATCACCCCCGAGGTCGTCGTCGACATGCTCGGGGCGCCCAGGTACCTGGACGAGGAGATGGAAGAGCGGACCAAGAACCCGGGCGTGGCGGTCGGCCTCGCCTGGACGCCGGCCGGCGGCGAGGTGCTCTTCGTCGAGGCGTCGCGCATGGCGGGCGGGGGCAGCCTCACGCTGACCGGTCACCTGGGTGATGTGATGAAGGAATCGGCCCGCGCGGCCCTGTCCTGGATCCGTGCGAACGCGAGGGCCTACGACATCAACCCTGATTTCTACAAGACGGCCGAGGTCCACCTGCACGTCCCGTCCGGCGCCATCCCGAAGGACGGTCCGTCGGCAGGGGTGACGATGGTGACGGCGCTGGCCTCGGAACTGACAGGTCGCCCCGTGCGCGGGGATCTGGCGATGACGGGGGAAATCACGCTGTCGGGCCGCGTGCTGCCGGTGGGCGGCATCAAGGAGAAGGTGCTGGCGGCCAGACGCGTCGGGATCCGTGAAGTGGTCCTGCCTCGCCAGAACGAGAAGAACATCAAGGAAGATCTGAGCGAGGAGCTGCGCCGGGACATGACCATCCACCTCGTCTCCACGATAGACGAGGTGCTGCAGATGGCGCTCAAGCCGGCGGCCGCCGCCGTCGAGCAGGCCGGACAGGTCGCGGCTGCGTTGCAGACCGCAACGCCCTAGTGCCGCGCGTTGGTATATCCTGAACGCGCGGCACATGAAGATCGTCTACTCGGATCGCTACCACCTGGATCTCGGTTCTCACGTCTTTCCGACGGTCAAGTACCCGCGCGTCCATCGCCGGCTGCTCGACCGCCGGGTGGCCGGCCCTGATGACGTGTTCGAACCGCCCGCCCTGGACTGGGAAGATCTCGCGCTCGTCCACACCCCTGACTATCTCGAGAAGCTGCAGCGCGGCCGCCTCTCGCTGCAGGAAATCGCGCAGATGGAGATTCCCTGGTCGCCGGCGATTGTCGAGGGCTTCCGGCTGATGGCCGGCGGCACCCTCTTCGCCGCCCGGCTGGCGTTGGACGAAGCCGGCCTCCGATCACCGGTGGCCGTGGAGCAAAACGTGAGGCCGGCCAACGCCGCCCCCGTCCGGCCTCGCCGCTGGAGCGTCGTCCTGCACATCGGCGGGGGCTTCCATCACGCGTTCTGCAACCACGGCGAAGGCTTCTGCATGTTCAACGACGTCGCGGTCGCCATCCGGTGCCTGAAACGCGACCGCCTGATCACCCGCGCGGCAATCGTCGATTGCGACGTGCACGACGGCAACGGCACGGCGGCCATCTTCACGGGCGAGCGGTCGGTCTTCACCTTCTCGATGCACCAGCTGCACAACTACCCCGCGTTCAAGCCCGCCGGCTCGCTGGACGTCGCGCTCGACGACCAGACCACCGACGAGGAGTACCTGGAGGAACTCCGGGAAGCGCTGCCGAGGGTGTTCGCGAGCCGGGCGCAGATCGTCTTCTACCTGGCCGGCGCCGATCCGTACGCCGAGGATCAACTGGGCGGGCTGCGCCTGACGAAGGAAGGACTGCGAAAGCGGGATCGCCTGGTCCTCGACGCCGCGCGCCGCGCGGGGGTGCCGGTGGTTGTGACGCTGGCCGGCGGGTACGCGCGGCACCTCGAGGACACGGTCGACATCCACGTGGCAACGGCCGAAGAGGCCAGGGCCGTGCTGGAATCGGCCTCCGGCGGGGAATCGGCGGGGGAGTACTGATCCGCAGATTGCCGCAGATTCAACCCTGAGCCCCGAGTCTCAGCTCGGACCTTCGGACCCGCGGACGTACGTCAGCGCCCGGCGAGCATCGCGAGCGCGAGCGCCGTCTTCAGATCCACGATCTCGCCGGATTTCACCATCGCGCGAGTTTCTTCGAGCGAGAAGGTCTGCACCTCGATGTGCTCGTCTTCGTCCTGCTGCGCCACGGGATCGCCGGGCTTCGGCTTCTGCAGCCCGCTCATGCGGAAGAGCATCATGAACTCGTCGCAGTAACCGGGGCTCGAGAAGAACCGGCCGATCGGTTCGACGATCGCCGGGACGAGGCCGATCTCCTCCTCGCATTCGCGCACCGCGCCTGCCTGCGGGTCCTCGCCCGGGTTCAGGCTGCCCGCCGGCAACTCCCACAGGAACCGATCGACCGGGTACCGGTACTGCCGCACGAGCACGATGTGATCCGCATCGGGCATCGGGACGAGCACCACCGATCCCGGGTGGTGGACGACCTCCATCCTGGACCGCGCGCCGTGCGGCAATCGCACGTCGGCGACCTCCACTGAGACGATCTTGCCTTTGTAGACGACCCGGCTCGATCTCACCTCGGCCTTCTGCGCGTCCATCCCTGTTCTCCGCGGCTCCAGGCTCCAGGCTCCTGACTCCTGACTCCTGATTCCTGACCCCCGATCCCCGATCCCTAATCCGTAGTCCCTAGTCCCTACACCGTCTCCCTGCGTGCTCTCACGTCGTCGAGGACGTCCTGCAGATCCTCGGGCAGCGGCGACTCGAACTCCATGCGCCGGAGGTCGCCGGGGTGCGCGAACACCAGCCGCGCCGCGTGCAGGAAGGGCCGCTCCAGGCGCATGAGGGCACGCAGGTGCGGCGGCACCCGGCGATGGACGCCGCCGTACAGCGGGTCGCCGACGACGGGGTGGCCGATGGCGCTCAGGTGCACGCGAATCTGGTGTGTGCGTCCCGTCGCAATGACAAGGTGCAAGAGCGAGACCCCGTCGAGGTGTTCGGCCGTCTTCACCCGCGTCACCGCTTCCCGCGCGCGCCGCGCTCGCGTCGTCATCTTTTTCCGGTGGTCGGGATCCCTGCCGATCGGCTCCTCGATGCGGCGCCCGGCGTGCACCACGCCCCAGGCGAGCGCGATGTATTCCTTCTCGATGGCACGCTCCTGGAACTGCCGCACCAGCGCGCGGTGCGCGGCGTCGTGCTTGGCGACCACGAGCAGACCGGAGGTTCCGCGATCGAGGCGGTGCACGATTCCCGGCCGCAGTTCGCCGCCGATGCCGCTCAGGTCCCGCACGTGGTGGAGCAGTGCGTTCACCAGCGTGCCGCGCGCGTGGCCCGCCGCCGGATGGACCACCATGCCCGCCGGCTTGTTCACGACCAGCAGATCGCTGTCCTCGTACACGATCGGCAGCGGTAGCGGCTCCGGCTCGGGCGTCGCCGGCGCTGGCGCGGGCACGGCGATCGTCACCTCGTCGCCCGCCCGCACGGCCGCGTTGGCGCGCGCTGCCCGGCCCGCGCCCAGTTGCACGTGGCCGTCCCTGATGAGTCGCTGGATCGACGAACGGGAGTGATCGGGAAGCAGGCCGACGAGGAACAGATCCAGGCGCTGCCCGGCCTGGTCCGGCGTCACGGTGAAGCGACGGGTCGTATCCGCCACGCCTCGCTCGTCTGCGGGGTGCCCCGGCGGGGTCGCCCCGGCTGCTTTCGTCACACGCGCGCCGAGCGCATCCGCGGGCTGGCACCCGCTGCGGCGGGCGCCGCCCCGCGGCCGGCCAGGTGGGCGAGCATGATCACGCTGAGCGGCACGAGGATGACCGAGATGAACTGCGACGTGGAGAAGATCCAGACGGATCCGCGCGGGTCGCCGCGGAAGAATTCGATCGTGTAGCGGGACAGGCCGTACAGCAGGATGTAGGTCCAGAACGTCCGGCCGGCGAAGTTGCGGCCCCGCCCGCGCTCGAGCCAGAGCAGGAAGATCAGGATCGCCGTCTCGGCCAGCGCCTCGTAGATCTGCGTCGGGTGCAGGGGAATGCCGAGCGGCGTGCCGACATAGCCGCCGGTGAACGGATCGCTGAAGGTGATGGCCCACGAGACGTGCGTCGGATGCCCGTAGCAGCAGCCGGCCATCAGGCAGCCGAGCCGTCCGACCGCGTGGCCGAGCGCGATGCCCGGCGCGAACACGTCGAAGGTCTTCCACAACGGCAGCGCGTGGCGGCGCATGTACCAGAAGGCGACCAGCGCGGCGAGGATCAACCCGCCGTAGAACACGCCGCCCGATCGGGCGAGCGACAGAATCTCGGCCGGGTTCGCCCGGAAGGCCGCGAAGTCGGTCGCGAGCAGCAGCAGTTTCCCGCCGACGATCGCGGCGACGATGATGTAGATGCCGAGGTCGAGCACCCTGCCCGAATCGAGGCCCCTCCGCTTCGCCCGCGTCGTGGCCAGCTTCAGGCCCAGCAGGAAGGCGGCCGCGAGCAGCAGGCCGTAGGTGTAGACCGTGAACGGACCGAGCTCAAACAGTCTTGGATACATGCGACCCGAGTCCCAGCATGTCGAGCACCATCACGGACACGCCGACGGTGATCGCGGAATCGGCGACGTTGAACGCCCAGAAATGATAAGACCGCCAGTAGACGTCGACGAAATCGACCACGTAGCCAAGCGCGATCCGGTCGATGAGGTTGCCGACCGCGCCGCCAAGGATGAGCGCGAGGCCGAGGCGTGCCATCTTCTGTGCCGGGGCGACTCGCGCGGCATAGGCGGCGATGGCGACCAGCGCCACGGCAGCAACGATCGCGATCAGCGCCGCCTTGAACGGAAAGGCGACGCTGTTCAGCAGGCCGAATGCCGCGCCCGTGTTCCGCACCTGCGTGAAGTCGAGCAACCCGTTGATGATCGACACATCGTCGTGGAGCGGGAGCCAGGCGCGCACCATCGCCTTGGCCACCTGGTCCAGCAGCACGACCGCGAGGGCGATCCAGATTCCGACGCGCCCGACCAGCGGCGACGCGCTCGGGCTGTCCGACGTGCCCCGTGCCGTCGGTGCGTCGACCGGCTGAGACCGAATGACAACCGCGTCGGACCTCGGACCCGGTGGTTCGACAAGCTCACCACGCCCTGAGCCAGTCGAAGGGCGGACTTCGGACCTCGGACTCCCGTTCCGCTCGGTGGTACGAATGTCGTCCATGCGCTATGCCCGTTCCGCCTCTGCGCGGTCGCCGTGCCGGGGTGTCCTGGCCTGGGCGAGCGCGTCCTCGCAGCGATCGCACACGCCGGGATGCGCGGGATCGCTCGACACGCTCGGAACGTAGCGCCAGCAACGATCGCATCGCACGCCATCGGCACGGCTCACGGTGACCGACACGTCGTTCGCCGCCGGTTCGGTGTCCCGCGTCCGTCCGGCATCGACGTCGGACGCCGCAGTCGCAGTCCTGAATTCGACCTCCGAGACGATGAAGATCGCCGGCAGGTCCTCGCGGTAGCGCTCGAGCAGTTGCGCGGCCGCGCCCGACGCCTCGAGCGTCACCTTCGCGGCCAGGGAGTTGCCGATCGCCTTCTCCTTGCGCTTCGCCTCGATCGACACGTTCACCTGGTCGCGGGTCCTGATCAGTTGCGCCCAACGCTCGACCAGGTCGTCGTCGGCGAGCGCGTCGAGCCGCCCGGGGAAGAGTGCCAGGTGCACGGACTCCTCGCGCTTGCCGGGCAGGAAGCCCCACAACTCGTCGGCGGTCATCGGGAGAATTGGCGCCATCAGCCGTGCCAGACCGTCGACGATCGTGAACATCGCCGTCTGCGCCGCCCGGCGCGACGGTGAGGTCGGCCCAAGCGTGTAGAGGCGGTCCTTCGACACGTCGATGTAGAACGCGCTGAGGTCGACGGTCGCCAGCGCGTTCAGCGCGTGGAAGATCGACGGGAACTCGTAACCTTCGTAGGCCTCGACGATGCGCCGGCCGGCCGCCGCGTAGCGGGCGAGGGCGTAGCGATCGATCTCGGGCAACTCCGCGTACGCCACCGTGTCGGTGGCCGGGTCGAAGTCGTACAGGTTGGCCACGAGGATGCGGCACGTATTGCGCAGCTTCCGGTAGGCCTCGACGACGCGAGCCAGGATCTCCGGTCCGATCCGCACTTCCTCGCGGAAGTCCACCATCGCAGACCACAGCCGCAAAGTCTCCGCGCCGCTCTTGCCGATGATCTCCTCGGGCTCGATCGTATTGCCGAGCGACTTGGACATCTTGCGTCCCTGCTCGTCCACGAAGAAGCCGTGCGTGACGACCTGGCGGTACGGGGCGGCGCCGCGCGTGCCGAGCGCGACCAGCAGCGAGCTCTGGAACCAGCCGCGGTACTGGTCCGATCCTTCGAGATAGAGATCGGCCGGCCACCGCAGATCCGGCCACGCGTCGAGCACGGCCTCGTGGCTCGAGCCCGAGTCGAACCAGACGTCCAGGATGTTGCGCTCGCGTTCGAAACGCTCGCCACCGCACTTCGGGCACCGGAAGCCGGCCGGCACGAAGTCCTCGATGGGCCGCTCGTACCAGGCGTCGGCCCCTTCGCGTTCGAACACCTCGGCTGCGCGCGCAGCCAGCTCGGGCGTGAGCGACGGCTCGTGGCAAGCGAGGCAATCGAGGGCGGGAATCGGCACGCCCCAGTAGCGCTGGCGCGAGATGCACCAGTCCGGCCGGTTGGCCACCATGTTGGCGATGCGCTCTTCGCCCCACGACGGGACCCACGACACGTGGCGCACGGCGTCGAGCGCCCGCGCGCGCAGGTCGTTGGTGTCCATCGCGATGAACCACTGCGGCGTCGCGAGGAAGATGACCGGGTTGTGGCAGCGCCAGCAGTGCGGGTACGAGTGCGCAAAGCTCTCGCGGTGCCAGAGGCGGCCGCGGCTGGCCAGCGCTTCCTCGATCCGCGGGTTCGCGTCGAAAACGCGCTGCCCGGCGAAAATCCCGACCGTCTCGTCGAAATGACCGCCCGGCCCGACGGGCGCGTAGATCTCCAGGCCGTAGCGGACGCCGGTCGTGAAGTCGTCCGCGCCGTGACCAGGCGCGGTGTGGACCGCGCCGGTGCCCTGGTCCAGCGTCACGTAGTCGGCGAGCACCCCGACGGACTCGCGGTCGTAGAGCGGGTGCCTGAAGCGGATGCCCTCGAGCAGCCGGCCCTCGATGCGGGCGATGGGCGCGCCGAACGTCCGTCCGACGGCGCGCTGCACCTGCGCCGCCAGATCCTCGGCCACGATGATGTTGGTGTCGCCCGCCGGGTAGACGCCGTACACGAACGCCGGCTGGAACGCGATCGCCAGGTTCGACGGGATGGTCCACGGCGTGGTCGTCCAGATCAGCACCGACACCCGCCGGCCGCGCAGCTCGGGCACGCGTGCCGCCAGGTCCGGCTCGCTCGACGGCGAGAGCGGGAACTCCACGTAGATCGACGGCGAGGCGTGATCCTCGTACTCCACCTCGGCCTCGGCGAGCGCCGTGCGGCAGTGGATGCACCAGTGCACCGGCTTCTTGCCTTTGTAAACGGATCCTTGTTCCGCGAAGCTGCCGAGCGCTCGCACGATCGTCGCCACGTACCGGTTGTTCATCGTCAGGTACGGGTGCGCCCAGTCGCCGATGACGCCCAGGCGCTTGAACTCGTCGCGCATGATGTCGACGAATTTCGCGGCGTACTGGCGGCATGCCTGGCGGAACGCCCCGATACCCATCTCCCGCCGCCTGGGGCCCAGTTCCCGATCCACGCGCAGCTCGATCGGCAACCCGTGGCAATCCCAGCCGGGTACATACGGCGCGTCGTAACCGGCCATGGAGCGGGCCCGCACAACGAAGTCCTTGAGCACCTTGTTCAGGGCGGTTCCGAGGTGAATATGGCCGTTCGCGTACGGCGGACCGTCGTGCAGGACGTATTTCGGCGCGCCTCGGCGGGCGGCGCGGAGGCGGCCGTAGAGGTCCATGGCCTCCCAGCGCGCGATCGTTTCCGGCTCGCTCGTCGGGAGGTTGGCTTTCATGGGAAAGCCGGTACGGGGGAGATTGAGCGTGTCCTTCCAGTCGGCCATATGTGCTGTTGGGCGGTGAAACGGCGGAAAAACGATCCTTCTATTCTAGTCGATATGCCGCAGCCGGCCGCAGAACGGCGACCTCGGGGGCGGCGATCGGTCCGGCAAATGACGCGGCCGTAACGGTTTCGTCGCATCAGACGGGTCGGCCTGGCCGCGGAACGCGACTTGCTCCCTCCAAGGTTGAGCTTCGGGGAGACACCCAGTGAAGCTGCGCCTCAAACCGCCGAGACCGGACAACATAGGCCTTGGAGGATGCCTGGACCAGGTTCAGTCAGATGGCATCCATACGGCCGCGGTCCCAACAGGGCGGCCGATATAATGGCGGTATGGGCACAATGAGCGGACAGGAGGGCGACGGCGGCACGGCTGCGCGCGTGCTCGATAACGGCTTGAGGGTGCTGGTGCAGGAGGTGCACACGGCGCCGCTCGCCTCGGTGTGGTGCTGGTACAAGGTCGGCTCGAAAGACGAGGTGCCAGGCCTGACCGGCGTGTCGCACTGGGTCGAGCACATGAACTTCAAGGGGACGAAGAACATCCCGCGCGACCAGG
>Ga0315279_10007858_pt1 | contig 13065 bp, 12 predicted proteins | sample YL17G06_20_MG_FD_203694 | JGI IMG/M metagenome (GOLD analysis project Ga0315279, IMG submission 203694) | Sediment microbial communities from Yellowstone Lake, YNP, Wyoming, USA - YL17G06_20 | ecosystem: Environmental > Aquatic > Freshwater > Lake > Sediment | place: USA: Wyoming | collected... | reverse complement strand
ACGTCCAGTTTTGTTTTGACCTGCTTGACCCGCGCTCGAGCGCGGACGCCCGGAAGGCCATGGCCGCGAAAGTGAAGGAAGCCGCGCAGAAATACGGTTTTGAGATTCACAGCGCCTTCATCGGAGTGGGAGCGTATGCCTACAACCTGCTCCTCCATCCCTTTCCGGAATTCCGGAAAGATGCCCTGGAATGGTGCCGGCTCGCGTCCATCACCGCCGCCGAACTGGGCGCCAAGGGAGTCGGCGGCCCTATCGCCACCGCCAGCATGCGAGACTATTGCGACCCGACCAAACGGAAGTTCCTGAAAGACACTCTGGTGCAGGGAATCCAGGCGCTCGCCCGCTGCGCCGCGGACCAGGGCTTGAAGTTCGTTTGCTGGGAACCGACCCCGATCGGCCGCGAGATGCTCATCCATCTGGATGAGGCGAAGGAACTCTACGAGCGCTTCAACGAGAACACGCCGATTCCGATCTACTACATCCTCGACGTGGGACACCAGTGCAGCTACGAAGTCAGCGGCAAGGATCGCGACACCTACCTCTGGCTGCGCGAGCTCGGCAAGCTCTCGCCGCTGGTCCACCTCCAGCAGACCGAAGCCGACTGGGATCGGCACTGGAGCTTCACCAAGGCGAACAACGCCAAGGGCGCCATCAAAATGGATAAGGTCGTTGAAGCCCTGGAGCATTCCGGGGCCGAAGAGGTGTATCTCTTTCCCGAGTTGATTCACCCGTTCGAGTTCCCGGAAGAACAACTCCTCGAAGAATTGGACGAGAGTTACATCTATCTGAAACAGTTCGTGAGTGTGCCGGCGCTGCCGTGAAGCGCTGGTCCGGCGGCGGACATTGCAGTAATGCGGGGAGGATGCTCCACTTTCGTCGAGAGAGGTATTTCCTGAAAGCGCGCGCAGAGGAGAAATCAGAGCCGTGAAAAAGCTGATCAACGACCCCGACGCTGTCGCCGCAGAAGCGATCGAAGGGCTGGCTTTGGCCTATCCCCAATACCTGCGCAAGCTGGATGGCGTGATGGCGGTGGTGCGGCGCGACGCCCCGATCGCCGGTAAAGTGCCTGTGTTGACGGGCGGCGGCAGCGGCCACGACCCGATGTTCGCGGGCTTCGTCGGCCCCGGCTGGGCGGACGGGAGCATTGCCGGGAATATCTTCACGTCACCACCGCCCCCGCCAATCTACGAAGCTGCGAGGACGATCCACGGCGGAGCGGGGATATTGTTCCTCTACGGAAATTATGCCGGGGACGTTCTGAATTTCGATATAGCAGCGGAGATGCTCGCGGCGGAAGACATTCGAGTTTCCACCGTCCGCATTTCGGACGATGTCGCCTCGGCTCCTCCTGAAAGGCGCGGCGAGCGGCGGGGAATCGCCGGCGACTTTTTTGTCATCAAGGTTGCTTCGGCCCGGGCGGAAGAAAAAGCCGGGTTGGACCAGGTGACAGCGGCGGCGGAAAAGGCCAACGACAACACGCGGAGCATGGGCGTAGCGCTGACGTCCTGTGTAATTCCAGCTTCGGGCCGGCCGATATTCCAGATCTCGGACAGCGATATGGAAATCGGCATGGGATTGCACGGCGAGCCGGGCGTTCAGCGCGGCCCGATGCTTCCTGCCGACCCCTTGGCCGAGGACATGATGGGGAGAATCCTCGCGGACCTACCCGCCAAGGCGGGCGACGAAGTGGCAGTTCTTGTTAATGGATTGGGCGCCACGCCGCTCGCCGAGCTCTTCATCATGTTTCGCGCGGCCAGCCGGTGCCTCAAAGATGCCGGCCTCACGGTCGCCCGGACTTACGTTGGCAACATCGCCAGTTCACTGGAAATGGCCGGGTGCTCGTTCACCGTCATGCGGCTGGATTCCGAATTGAAGCGATTGCTTGTCGCTCCGGCGGAGTCTCCGGCACTTGTGCAAATGGGGTGAGTCCCGTGATAGCTCGTTCTCCTCGAAATTGCTTTCTGTGATTCTCTCGGACCGTGGGAATCAGGTCCAGATAAGATCAATGCTTCCAGATAGCATCAGTGCTTCTGATCTTCGCGAGATGCTCGCCTTCGTTGCCGAAACGATGGTCAAAGAAGAGGCGCACCTCAACGCCCTCGACGCCGCGATTGGCGACGGCGACCACGGCATCACGATGCGCGTGGGCTTTAACGCCCTCAAGCAGAAGGTCAGCGGGCTCTCCGAAGGCGCGGGTATTGACGCAGTCCTGCGCGAAGCGGGACTCGCTTTTATGGGCTCGACCGGCGGAGCGATCGGTGTTTTGTTGGGGAAGATGTTGATGGCAGCTGGCGGCGCCGTGAAAGGTCAGCCGGAAATCGGCGCGGCGGAATTCCGGACCCTGATGAGTTCGATGGAAACCGCCCTCGTTACGGCGGGCAAAGCGAAGCCGGGCGACAAGACCATCCTCGACACGGTTCACGCGGCACATGAAGCGCTCGCCGCCTCTATGGAATCGCAGCAGGAGCTCCTGGCCGCGATGCGCGAAGCCAGTCAAGCTGCAAAGCGTGCCGCTGACGGCACCGCGCAGATGCTGGCGCAGACCGGTCGCGCCAGCCGGCTGGGTGATCGGATCTTGGGTCATCCCGACCCGGGTGCGGTTTCCTTCGCGATGATCCTGGGTGCGATGGCGGAATGGCTTGAGAAACACCCATCCTCCGCCGGTTGATCGTTCCGCGCACCGCGTGGCAGAGTGAGTGTGCCAACCGCCCAGAGCTTGGATGGTTCACAAGTAACCTCGGCGCGCGCAGGCGGCGCGAAACCGGGCGTATATCTCCTCGAATGCGCGAGCCGCCTCAGGGCGTTGCCGGTAGCTTTCACTGACCTGCGTCATTCTCCGCATCGCGGATTTCAGATCTCCTCCGAACAGCGACTCGGCGGCTGCCAGGAGGGCTGCGCCAAAGGCTGCGGTGGGGTAGCGGGTGCGGTGCACTTCACGTTTCAGCACATTGGCGCGCAGTTGCGAGAGCGTGGGGCTGGCCGCCGCGCTGCCCGTGGAGAAGACTGCGTCGCCGACGGCCACCCCGCACTCTTCCAGACGCTCGTAGCCCCAGCGCTCGACGAAGGAAAGCGACTGCATCTGCGCGGCATGAGACTCCGCGGGGGTAGCGGGATTGCCTTCGAAGAAGGTCTCGGCCTGGGGATTCAGGAAAGGGAAGCGTTCGCCTTGGGAGCGGAGCAAGTAGCAAAGATGCGAGCTAGGAAGATGCCCGGCCGCCAGTCGGTCCATCTCCGCGGGCGCCAGGTCCGTTCCTTCTGTGCGAAGGCTTCCAGGCCCAGTGTGGCTGGCGGCGCCGGGCGCCCACCAACCGCCCGGGTGGTGGTGGCAATACATCCCCGCCGCCAGTCGCGGCTTCGTTTCAGAAAGGACTTTCCAGACGAGGGTTGTACCGAGGGTGGTATTCGCGTCGCCCCGCTCGCAGGCGCCGGAGGCTATCAAACTAGCTATCCCATCCGTCGCGCCGCCGAGCACGGGAGTGCCCGGCCGCAGCCCGGTCTCTTCCCCCGCCTGTCTCGAGATTGTGCCCACAGGCGTGCCCGGCCGAACCACGCGCGGAAGCATTTCCGCGGGGATTCCCGCGAGCGTGACTGCTGTGCCCCACGTTCCAGCTTCAATGTCGTATCCCAGCTTGAGCGCGTGCGATTCATCGGTAATCCCAAACTGCCCAGCAAGCATTCCCGTCAACCAATCGGCAGGGTGCAGAAGATGGCGAACTCGGTCCCAAGTTGCGGGCTCTTCACGGCGAACCCAGACGGCCTTGACGAGCGAGAAGGAAGAGTTGAACTGCGCAGCTTCCCCGGGCAGGCGGCGATTCAAATCTTCCGCGTCCGCAGCGCCCCGCGAATCGTCGTAGAGAATCGCGTGGCGCACCGGCTGGCCCTCCGCATCAGCCAGGACGAGCGAGCCCGAGGTTGACGTCACCGCCAGGCCGCCGATGGCGTAGGGTGAGGTCACATCATCGAGCTTCTTCAGCGCACGTTTGGCCGCGGTGCACACGGCGCGCCACCACTCGCGCGGGTCTTGTTCGTGGCGTGTGTTGTCGGCCAGAGAGTTGGCGATGGCGACCTGCGCCTCGGCCAGCACCTCGCCCTCGGCCGTTGCCGCCAGCGCCCGCGCGCCGCTCGTGCCCACATCGATCCCGAGAACAATCTCTTTGCTCTGGGAACCCATACTCCCCCGAGTCCGCGCCGCGCCCAAAGTCCTAGTTGCCGGGTGACATTCGCAGCGAAGATGCACTATGATGGGGCCAGCTAGCAAGTGGTAAGGCAAGCCCGCAGGGAGGCAGTCTGATGAAGGTCAAAGTAGTTCTCGAGCCCAGTGCCGAGGGTGGATTCACCGTGTACGTGCCCTCCCTGCCCGGCTGCATCAGTGAGGGCCAATCTGTCGAAAACGCCTTGGCGAACATTCAGGAAGCTATCGCTCTCTACCTTGAGCCGGTCGAAGACGACTGGGTGGCGGAAGAGAATGCCTTAATCAAAGAGGTCGAGGTGTGAGCAAGGTTCCGAGTCTGCCTTACACGCAGATCGTGCGGGCCTTGCAAAGAGATGGTTGGGCGATTGTTCGCCAACGGGGGAGCCACCTGCGCCTGCAAAAACGCCTCGGCGCGGAGCTCCTCAAAATCACGATCCCCGCCTATCGCCCCGTCAAACGTTCCACCTTGGCGCACATCTTGAAACAGGGGCAGCTGGACGTGGAGCGATTTCTGAACTTGATCTAGGCTGGCCCCCACCCAGCCTTGCTCTCAAATTCCCGCCCGCGCGCCGCTCGTGCCCACATCGATTCCGAAGACAACTTCTGTGGGGTGGTTAGTCATGAATCTGCCGAGAGCGGTAGCGCATCGGAGTTGGTCTCTAACTCTGCGGCCTGAATCGTGAGGCAAGAAAAGCCCGCCGCCTTCTAAGGACCCGTCAGCTGACAGGCTACGTTACCTGCTATTGACCGGTTTGCAGGAGGGCGCCAAGCTTCCGGGTTCTGACGTACTCGGTTCGCAAGTCGCCCCAGCCAGGCTAACAGCCCCTTGTTGTGATAGGCGAGAATGAGATGGGCATTGTCCTTGGGATCGGAATTCAGATTGTCGTGCCAGACCATGACGTCCGCCCCGCTCTCGATCATCACCTTCCAATGGGGGCTTTCCCGAGGCAAGGAAGTTTCTGCCCAGTCGTCGAGGCGGGCGGGCCACCGTCCCGTCTTGGTATGATACTCGTAAATGCTCGCGCCGATGAGTCTGAGGTGGAGCTGGATGGTTTGATGGGAAATATCGGTGAGGGTGCTATTCCTCGCCACAGCGACCAGCAGCACGACGAGAAGGCCGCCTGCGAAAGCCGCCCATCTCCGTTTTTGCCACATCACCCACAATCCGGCAGATATGATTCCAGGCGCGGAGCACGCAACCCCGGAACGGTCGAACAACCGCGCAGTTCGTCTCCAGAGCCTTCTCAGCGGTCAGTACAAGCTGAGGTAGATATCAGCGAGCCCGTTCGTATCATTCGCTACCAAATTGGTGGAGGTGGACTTAAAGGTGATGTACCCACCATCGGCGCTAATGGAGGGCAGCACGCTTCCGCCGTTCCCTTGCGCGCCGTCGCCGGCAACAGAGAGGCGAATCGTTGACGGCTGACAACCCGGCGAAACAACAAAGGCACTGAGACAAGTAGCTCGGACAAAGATGTCAGGATTACCGTTCATGTCGCCTGCGACCAGATTCGTGGCGGAGGACGAAAACGCTATGTAGCGGCCGGAAGCAGCCATCGAAGGCCTGATTTCTACCTCAGAGGCATCTCCCTCGCTCTCGCTCCCGTCGCTCGCCACCGAGACACGCGTGGTCAAAGGCACACAATCAGATGCTGTTGGGAATGGGAAGCACGTGTCGCGAACAAATACATCCCAGCGATTGTTGGTGTCATTGGGAACCAGATTATCGGCTAACGAGGCGAACGCGACGAACCGACCTTCCGCGCTGATGGAGGGATCGGTGCTCCTGTTGTTGGATTGCGTCCCGTCGCTCGCCGCGGTAATGCGAATCGTAGAAGGCGTACAGTCCGGAGGGCGATATGCACACGCGTCACGAACGAAAATGTCATCCGATCCGTTGGTGTCCTTGGCCACAAGGTTAGTGGCCGCCGACTGGAACGCGATGAGCTGTCCCTCGCTGATCGACGGACTCACACTCGACCCGTCGCCCAAGCCACCAGTAATAGCCACCGAAACGGGGGTTGTGGATTGCACGCAACCCTCTGCGGCTATGACGCAGGTGTACCGAACAAAGACGTCCCAGGTGCCGTTCGTGTCGTGGGGCGTGAAATTAGTGGCGGAAGATTGGAAAACTAAATAGTTTCCGTTGTCGCTGATGGCAGGATTCATGCTGTCGCCGTTTCCCTCGCCGCCATCGCTTGCCACCGACACACGAATCGTCGATGGCGTGCAACTCCCAGTCACACCAACGCAGGTGTCCCGAACGAAGACATCGACTTTGCCGTTCGTATCACCAGCCACCAAGTTGTCGGCAGAGGATTGGAAGGCGATAAAGCGTCCGCTTGGAGTATCCAGGGGACTGGTGACAGTAAATGATGTGACTACATTCATAACGGGGTTTGTGCTGTCACCGTTTGCTGGCGTGCCACCGCTTCCATCCGAGACAAGTATGGTTGAGGGCACGCAGGTCTCGCTGGCCCCAATACAGGTATCGCGGAGGAAAATATCGGAACTCGAATTTGTATCGTTGGGCACGAGGTTGTCTGCGCGGGAGTCGAAGGCAACGAGGCGTCCGCCCATGCTGACTGAGGACCGCTCGCTGTCACCGCCGAGCGCTTCACTCCCGTCGTCAGCCACGCTGGCGAGTCCGATGACTCCCGGCGGCGCCGGGGTAACGGCAAACGTGAGTACGTTCGAGCCTTTTCCCCCGAAAGTCGTATGCGGATCGCAAGAGGAGGTCAAAGTAACAACTTGCACACCTATGTCGCCAAGCACGGTGATTGCGCTCGCCGGAACGGCGACAGTGAGCAGCTTGTCACTTACAAATGTCGTCGTTACATCTTGCCCCCCGAAGGTGGGCCCGCGCGACGAAGGCAGGAATCCACTGCCCCTTATTTCCAATGTAAAACCCGGCCCAAGGATGGTCGCACTCGAAGGCGAGAGCGAACTCAGAATCGGGGTAGGGACGGACGGGGAGACGCAGGGAGGCGTCGACTGGTTGCCGCACCCGCTGAGGAGAATAGCGTTAAGGGAAATAAAGAAAAGATCCCGGCGAGACATCATGGCAAGCTCCCGCGGGCCCTGAATTCTGGTGACTTTAAGTCTGAGAGTACCACTAGATTATTGTTTGTCAAGGGATAGGGGTTTTCGGTAAAAGGGATGGTCGGCGGGTGGCCCGTACGTCGCGCTATCCGTGATGTGTGCGGTCCCCGGTCAGAAAAACCCTGAGCGTGGCTACCGCTGTTTGATCCTGAGTGCCAGCGCGTAATCAGACGGTTTCTGCGCGGGCAGGGTGACGGTAACGCCCGCGGCGGTTTGAGTCCATTTCAGTGGCGCCTTGGAGCCGAGGAGTTCGACTTTGCCAATCTTGCCTGAATACAGCCCGGAGCCGGAGGCGAGTGACTTGATGGTCAGCTTGCCGTTGGCGGGCCAGGCGAGGGCGATGGCGTAGAGCGTTTTGCCGCGCGTCGTGAAGCGAACATCCTCGGAAGTAAACGGCCGGGTGGCGGTGTCCTTGAACGACCCGCCGACGACTTGGGTTGGCCCCTCGCCGTAAACCTTTCAAGGCCGCGTGCCGTAGCAGGTAGCGCAGAGTTGTTCTCAAACTCTGCGGCCTGAATCGTGAGGCAAGAAAAGCCCGCCGCCGCAGCTTCGGTCAGCATGGGCTTGGTTGGCTCGTGCAGTGTGATGGGAGCGCCGGCGGCGCAACTTCCTCGGAGCATTTCATAGACCGAGGAAATCACTCCATCGTCCAGCGGATTACCCCTCGCCATTGATGAGAGTTGGCCTGCTCTGGCGCAGGACGATCCTGGGATGGCGATAAACCATGGCGCTTGCGAAGCGATCAGCAGGGTGCTTCACGCCGAACGTATGAGTTCGGCCACCTCGGCCCTCGCCGGCCTTGCTTCCTTCGTACTTCCAGTCCTGCTCACTTAAGAAAGCAACATCGACGCGCCAGATCACGACCGACCTTCCAGCCTTGATGATCTTCGCTGGATCGACCAGATAACGCCAAATGATATACCAGCCCGCGTGATTATAATGCGACTGCAGGGCCCACGGACGGGTGGTTCCTTTTGACTCCAAAGCCTGTACGGGAGGTGGATTCAACTTGCCGCCGAGGGACAAGTCCGGGAAGCGCTGCTGCGCCACGTCAGGATGCTTGTGCTTTTTGTAGGGACTTAACGAATGAAGGGCTCGAACGCCGAAGATCCCCACCAGGCCGCTGAACACGTTGGCTTGTTCAAAGTAAACTTCAACAAGGTCTGTTGCTTCTCTTTCGATGTACTCGATGGCCTTCCGAACGTGAGAGATTTTCAATTCAAGCGGTAACGGAACCTGTCTGTCGAATCCTTCTGCGTCAAGGGCCAAACGTCACTCCTCAGATCGGGTTACGCCTGGAATGGCAACGGAAGCACTCGCTCGTCACGGAGCGCGCGGCGAACGGAAATGGCGGCCGGAGACTTACCCTCTGTGCCAAGCTCAGCAAGCTTGGGTATGGCTCGCTCGGCCATCCGGTAAAACAAAGGATCGTTCTCGATTCCGATGCTTTCGTACCCCACCGCCAGCGCGGCGGCAATCGTCGATCCCGCACCCATAAACGGATCGAGCACAGTTCCGACCCCGAGGGGAAGCGAGGCTCGTACCACTTGCCTCATAAAGGCTTGGGGCTTCAAGGAAGGGTGGGGGGCAATGGCTCGCTCGGCGGCGCGAGTTGGGGCGGAGCGAATGACATCTTCAAAGGGTTTGTCGGGCGAAATCCGTCGCAGCCCCCCGGTTTTCCACTTGCGCAGGTTGTCCTGGACTCGTCCTTCACACGGCTTGCGGAACAGCCCCCACGGCTCCCAGCCTGACCGTGGCATCACCGTGACGTGGGCAAACTCTCCGTGGGCGTTCTTGGGGCGGTCGCCGCCCCGCAGCGTTTTGACCAGCCGGATGATCTCGCCGCGCTTTTCGAACCCGCCTTCGATGAGCGGCAGGTAAACAAGGTGTGAGAGCAAAGGGTTGGTGGCAATAAACAGATGGCCGCCTGGCACCAATACACGAATTGCGCGACGGGCGAATTGCGAAAAGAAGCCGCGGAGTTTCTCAAGGTCGCTTTCGGTGAGAACGGTGAAACGAGGTAGAGGGCGCCTTTTGCATCCGTCAAACGAGGGTGGAATCCTCCACACGCCCCCGTGCCCGTTGCGAAGCTTCTCTTTTTCCTGCGGAGTGTATTCTCTTAGTCCGTACGGTGGGTCGGTAACGATGGCGTGAATGGAATGATCTTCTCTCTTCTCCATCCACGAGAGGCAGTCGCCGAAGTATAGACTGTACCGCGCCACTTCTTGCCTCGCTTCTATGTGCAAGGATGTTAACACGAATTCTGGCCGGTATTTCAACTCCGCAGCGGGCTGCCGAGCTGTAGCTTTGCGCGCCAATAGGCGGCGCAAAAACAGAGACCCAGGATGGTCTGCGTCAGCCCGCGGGTGAAAGAGGCACCCAGGGCGGGCAGAGACTCCCCCTCGCAAATCCCTGGCCCTCGCGGGGACGTTCCTTGCTTACTTCTTCAGTTCGACAACCAGCGCCCGGGTTTCAGTCGTTCCGATGTTTTCCGTGCCATGGGTGACGCCGTCTGACCAAACTGCTGTTCCGGCCTTCATTTCGCGCTCTTCGGTCTTGCCATCCGCGAGAGTGTACTTGGATTTGCCGGAGCTCAGAGCGTACACGATATTGGCTCCATGCGAGTGCATTGCCAGTTTCTCTCCGGGCTTGAGAACCACACGCACCACGCGCACTTGGTCGTTGTCGAGCACTACCGTGCAATTCTTCGGCGCAACTTTCACCATGTCTTGCGCCGTGGCGATCGGCGCGGAAAGAACCACGAGCGCGCCGAACACAAAGACGGCCATCGACAAGCCTAGGCTTTTCATGATCATCCTCCAGTTGACAATGGGAATACCGCTCCTCTTATACACCCCCTCCCCACCCGTGTCAAACGATCCGCGCCCAACCCCCGACGCATGGTGGTCGCCACGGTCCCGCTCTCTGCGGGACTGTGGTTACTATTCACCCGCGGCCGACAAACGGCATCTTGGTGGCCATCACGGTCATGAATTGCACATTGGCGTCCAGCGGCAGGCTGGCCATATAAAGCACCGCGTCGGCCACATGCTGCACGTCGAAGCGGGGTTCGGGCAGGGTCGAGCCGTTGGCTTGGGGGACGCCCTTCGCCATCGGCGCGCTGAGTTCGGTAGCGGCGTTGCCGATATCAATCTGGCCGCAGGCAATGTCGTAGGGGCGCCCGTCGAGCGAAATGCATTTGGTCAGTCCCGTGATGGCGTGTTTGGTGGCCGTATAGGGCGCGGAATGGGGCCGCGGAGCGTGGGCCGAGATCGAGCCATTGTTAATAATCCGCCCGCCGCGCGGCTGCTGCGCCTTCATGATCTTGATGGCTTCCTGGGCGCAGAGGAACGCGCCGGTAAGATTTGCGCCCACCACCGCGTTCCACTGGTTGTAGGTGAGGTCCTCCATCGGAATGGCGGGCGAACTGAGGCCGGCATTATTAAAGAGCAGGTCCAACCGGCCGAAGGTTTCCCTGATTTTGGCGAAGAGTGCCCGAACGCTCTCGGGCTGGCTGACGTCGGTCGGTACCGGAAGCATCTTGCCGCCGGAGGGCTTGGCGAACGCCGCCGTCTCGTCCAGCCGCGCGGCGCGGCGCCCCGCCAGCACGACAGCCCAACCCGCAGAGTGCAAGGCCAGGCTGACGGCGCGGCCGATGCCGCTGCCTGCGCCGGTTACCAGCGCGATCTTGCCGTCGGTTGCCATGTTCGTTCTGTCTCCTTTGAAAGACCGATTGGTTCCGGAAACAAGCTATGGCCAGTCACGATTCGGAGAAATCGATCATCGCCGGACGGGTTCGGAAGCCGCGCGTGCGGATGCCGCTGTGGATCAAGCCCACGGCGAACCAGATTCCGCCCGCGATTTTCGCGGGTGTGGCGAGCCCCCACCAGATTAAGAAGCAGAAGATAGCGCCCAGGCCGGGGACCAGGGCGTCTGTGAGGAAATCTTTCTTTCGCCCCGGCTGGCCGACCACGTAGAACTGCCAGAGCGTGGCAAAGTTCACTCCGATGAACCCCAGAAACGCGCCAAAGTTCAGAATTTCCGCGGTGAGCTCGTAACTCATGAACTGCGCGCCGACGAAAGCCAGAATGCCGATCATCCAGATGTTGATTGTCGGGGTGTTCCGCTTGGGGTCGAGGTAAGAAAAGATTCGACGCGGCAGAACGTTGTCGCGCCCCATGCCGAAGAGCAGTCGCGCCGCGCCCACCTGGCCCGTGAGACCGGCTCCGATGTTGGCGATGACCAGCAGCACCGCCATGGCTTGAAAGAGCAGCGGGCCGCCCACGCGCCGCGTCACGTCCATGAAGGCGGTTTCGATGTTGGGGAACGTCTGGTAGTCCGGCCAAACGACCTGGCCCAGGTAAACCAGCAACCCGCCAAAGATCCCGGTAAACGCGCACACCAGGACGGTGGCGAGCATCACGTTCCGCCGGGGATTGTGGACGTCTTCGGCGAGGGTGGTGACGCTATCGAAGCCCAGGTAAGTCAGCGCGGCGAATGAGGTCGCCGTGGCGAGTGAGCCGACGCTAAAGGTCTTGGGATTATAGAAGGGTTCGATGGTGAGCAATCCCGCCCAACCCTGGTGAAAGATGGTGTAGCGGATGGCCAGAATAATAAAAGCGATCAGGACCACCATCATGAAACTGATTAATACCTGATTGGCGCGCGCGGTGGAGCGGATCCCGCGCAGGTTGAGATAGGTGATGGCCGCGGCGATGAACGCCGTCCAGAGGATAAAAGGAACCTGGGGAAACAGGCGCTGCGCGGCCAGCGAGCCGTAGATGACGCAGAAGAGGGGAATGACCACGTAATCGAGCAGCATCGCCCAGCCTGCCAGAAAGCCCAGGTGGGGGTTGAGGCCGCGCCCGACGTAGGTGTACGCCGAACCCGCCGCCGGATAGAGCGCCGCCATGCGTCCGTAGCTGAAACCGGTGAAAACCATGGCGACCATCGCCACCAGAATGGTATCGACCGCGTGGCCCTTCGACATCACCAGCGCCAGACCGAAGACGGTTACCGGCGCGCTGGGCGTGACGGCGACAATGCCGTAGAGAATCAGGTCCCACAAGGAGAGAACCCGGCGCAGCCGGGGGACGACAGCGCCGTTAGGCGTACGAATGGTTTCGGTCGTACTCATATTTCCATTCTGCGAGGCCGCGGCCGGTGGTCACTTTCGCCAGCGGCATGCCAGTGTGTTGGTTGCGTGCCCCGAAATCAGCGAGCGGATGCAATGTTCGGACGACTGCCCGCCTCACCGGGAATGTGGCTGCAGCGGGGACCGTCGAGCGATTCTCCTAAGCGAGCTGTCCGCCGTCCACGAAGAGCAAAACGCCATTCACATAATCCGAATCCCGCGAAGCCAGAAACGTTGCCGGGCCGGTGATGTCTTCGGGCGTGCCGATTCTTCCCAGAGGGATGACGGTCTCATATTTTTCTTTGAAGCCCGGATGCGACAGGACCCATTCCGACAGGCGCGTGCGGATGAACCCGGGGCCGAGAGCGTTCGAATAGATTCCGAAATGGCCGAATTCGCGCGCCAGCGTTTTGGAGAGCAGGAACACGCCGGCCTTGGAAATATTATAGGGGGCGAGTTCCGCCTCGGCGTCCCAGCTGTTGGTGGAAGCCATGAAGACCATTTTGCCGCGCCGCTGCTTGATCATGTGCGGTACCACGGCGCGCGCCACCAGGAACGAGCCTTTGACGTTGGTGTCGATCATCCAGTCGAAGAGTTTGGTGGTGGTCTTCAAAAACGGCGCGGGCTTGGCGACGCC